>ULUW01064948.1_pt1 | contig 15499 bp, 11 predicted proteins | sample 1959041 | NCBI WGS metagenome assembly ULUW01 (sample SAMEA4835775, study PRJEB28245) | human gut metagenome | biome: gut microbiome; material: fecal sample | place: Denmark | collected 2008
TTTAAATGACCATACCACGCAAATGTCATGAAGATATTCGACACAATATATGTATATCAGATAGTTAAATAACCATTACGTTATTTCTGTAAAACATTAGTAAAACAAATGCAATAAAATAGAAAATCCCTGCCACTTCAAAGAGAAGTAAACAGGGATAAGTGCAACACCGATTTTCAGATTCGGCACAACAAAGATAGTGATTTTTGTGGTACCTACAAAAAAAACCGTGCGAACTTCACAGTCTGCACGGTTCAGATTTAATAAATATGGCAAAGTAAAAAGGTCACTTCTTTAGCTCTATATATTCGGAATACACTATTTTGGTGTGTGGATTTGAACTGACAACTTCCTGCCTGATAGCTTTTGTACCAAAGCGGAAAAATAAGAACTTCTTAGGTACACGATGTACTATCTGTTTTAGTGTATCAACAGAATTTATATACATATTCACGTCTTTGCTCTTTATTTCACCATGAATCTTAGTCCAGCTATCTTCCCAACTAAATGATTGCAAAGTATCTTGTAATCCATTCCTATACACAATACTATCCTTGATTATTGTCTGGACTTTGACCTGCGTATTTGTTGATGTACTGGATGCAGATTGCAGCCTCTTAATTTTAATATTTAAATCCTTAATAGTTTCAGCAAGCTCATCCCTGTTCTTTTCCAGTTCTGATTTTGTCAGAGTTAGAGAAATAACGGATGCTGCATACTTACCACTTTTGGACTTATAAAGATTTACTGACTCCATTAAGGACTCGTTATTTATTGTCAGTCTATCCTTTTCTTTATGCAATCCTTGTGCTACCTTAATCAATGAAAGGCATACAACGACTAACACCAAACATGATATTGCAAGAAACTTATTCATGATTCGATATATTGAATTATTCCATTAACATGTGTATTGATGATATTTTGTTTCCCATCGCTTGATAACATGTAATCAACATCATCTTTATTATCCTGAAAGAAATTTTCAGTTAATACAGCCGGGCATTTCGTTTTACGAAGAATATAAAAGCTTTCTTCCCAATCAGCATCTCCATCTGAATAATCTTTTCTTAACTTTTGACCCGTCAAATGGCACGAAGCAGCATTATACAAACACTCAGCAAGCTTATCTGCCTTGTTTTTTCCCTTTGAAGTATATGCAGCCCAACCACGAGCTTGCATCCACTCACTTCCATTGCCAGCAGCATTGCAATGTATTGAAATTAGAATTACGTTACTTGTGCCCAAACGTCCACAAAGTTCATTCACACGTCTTGCACGTTCTGCAAGTGGTACATCAACATTTTCATGAACAATTCTTTCAGCATCATATCCCCTTAGTTTCAATTCACGTTCTATGGCTTCCGTTATCTCACGAGCATAAAGATACTCTCTTAATTTACCATCCGGACTACGTTTACCCGGTGTATTTTCTCCATGCCCATTATCAAGTAAAATTTTCATAACTATATATTTTTAATGATTTATTGTATGTTCTTACATATATTTTTTTCAAAATATTGTATTATGAATTAAGACGCTGATAAAAATCAGTCTTAATATTATCATACGCAAGTTTCACATTAGTGTATGCACGTCCATTATTAGCACCATCCTCATTATAGATTTCTGCTTCAACTACAGCTGCTACTTCCTCAATCCATTCTTTGTTGCAGTATTCAGACAAAGCCTTTCCTCTGTACATGAATGGGTCAAATCTGCTTTTACGGTCTTCATGAATAACTGATAACAGTTTCCTAATTTTTATTGCTGTAGCTTCATGATTAACAATGTGGTTTTCTTCCCTAACTCTTTTGATTATCCGACAAACTTGCTCAACTGACAAATCAAAAGCAAATCCGGACAGATTGCGAATCCTCAATACTGTTTCAGTCCTAAGACCATCAGATACATCATTTAGCAAATCGTTCTGTTTCCTCGTTTCATTTAATAAATCTTTTAGACCAGATTTATTATCTTGCAAAATCTGATTAATAATAGAACGAAACCATTTGAATGTTGCCACCATCATCGCCATAGAAATAAGTAGATAGAATGCAGCCGTTACAGCCATCATCCCCAAATCGTTAATTCCTTGAGCTACACGTAAAGATTCATCCATTATCTATTTCTTCTATACTTGTTGCGTTTATAATAATCAAAATTCTCTTTGTCTTCTTGAGTGATTTTTGTGTTAGGTGGAAAGAACTTGAATCCACACATATTACCATACCGAACGACCTTAATAACAGCACGGAAAGGGAATTTCCGACCATTAGCAAATACAACATCTTTCAGTTTCTTGCTATCAGTATAGAATGCGGATGCACCTACACCCTCGCCATAAGCAATAAGTGTTCTCGTTCCATTCTCTGTTTGTCTTTCCTTACACCCAGTGAATACCGTAACCTCATTGATTACGGCATCCACAGACGTATATTCACAATCGAACAAATCATCATTTGAAGAAGACTCTTCTTCAAAATCTATAACTTCTATCATAGGTCATTAGGAATATTGTAAGTTGCACAATCAGCATCAACCATCTTTCTGATAGCAAGTCTATCTTTCAAGAAATTCTCATAAGGTATCTTAGCATCAGCAGATAACAAACCTATCTGAGCACTTTGATACTCATTCATCAGCTTATTTTCCGTCTTAGCCGGATATTTTGCAGTGAGCAACGTACTGAAAATATTATCAGCAGTCTTTGGATATTCAACACGGCAACTATCATATTGCCACATTTTACCTGTAGCATTTTTTTCGCTGTCTGCCATCGTAATTCCACCATCCTTACTTTCAACCACATTAACCTGCTTGATATTGTGATTATACAAGAATGTTCCTTGCCCATTATTAAGGTTGTCAATAACCTCCGGCTTTTCCTTAACCAGCAACCCGGTACTCAATACATCTGTTCTTTCCATTATTCAAACAATTATTAAAAATGAATTTACTATGCTCCTCGCTACATCTGATTATCCAGCCATATTCAGACGGAAAGAGGTGTTTAATATCGCTTTCATCTTTGATTTCGTATTGCTTGACGGTGCGACTGAGTTTCTTGTAGAATCTCATGAGAATGCTTTTTCTTAATAGTATTCCGTAATGATTCTGCTTGAATCCCACATAATCAATGCTACGAACATCAACAGGGAATATCTGCCAATTACATTTGATTTCCACCTTTAGCTCTGCACCCAGATACAGACCCATCATGTCAAGAATGAAATGCAGTGCTTCTTTACTTGAGCACAATATGCACATATCATCCATGTATCGGAAATAATAGAACTTCACACCAAACTTAGCCAGAACAATCTTAATCAATTCTTCCTTTACCCAATGGTCGTAATATGCAAGATATAAGTTAGCTAAATATTGGCTTGTAAAGTTTCCAATAGGCAAACCCTTGTCTTTACCGTTACTATCAATTATCTTATCCAACAGCTCCAGCATTTGTTCATCTGCTATTGTATAGCGTATAATTCTTTTAAGTGCTGCATGGTCTATGTTATCGTAAAACTTCCTTATGTCTATTTTAAGGCAATACTTAGTTCCTGATTTGTCAGAAACAAGTGCATAATGAACATCCTCCATACACTTGTGTATTCCTCTACCTTTTATACAAGCGTATGTGTTGGCTATGAATATACTTTTCCAATGCCTGCCAAGAACATTGATTATACAATGATGAACTATTCTGTCCGGGAAAAATGGTGCAATCATTATCACTCTTTCTTTAGGCTCATATATGACTTTCACCCTATATTCGCCCGGTTCATACGTACCATTTCTCAGCATCCAATACAATTCATCAAGCTTTTCTGTGATGTTGTTATTGAACTCCGTTATTTCAGTTCTTTCACCCTTGCCCTTTTGCGCTTTATACTGAGCCAGCGTAAGGTTCTTTATGTCGTAAATCAATGGATATACATTCTTAATCTTCTTAGACTGAGATATGAATATCTTTCCTGTATCGCCAACATATATACCGCAATCATCAAAATCTTCATACTGATAAAAGCTTGTGTTTGCAGTATAACACATACCGTATTTAGTTCTAACAGTTCCCATGTGCCGTTGATTCAAAGGTTGAGCTTTCAATTACTTACTTGCACTCCCCTTAACGTATTATTTTACCAGCTATCAGCAGTGCCAATAGCTCCTGTGAGGTAGGGTTGTACTGATTAAGTTATATTTTATAAGTGAACGGTATAAGCGGAACCCATTGTTCGCATTCGCATTCGAGGAACGATTATTCGTGTTCAGATAACCGAAGCCCGCATTCGCACCATTATTCGCATTCGCAGACAACAAGCCCCCAATCAGTACAACCTTTTATATTTTCAAAATGTCAAATCACACTATTTTTGCCCCCGTGCTCCGAGTTTTGCAGTCCGTCAAAAACGGCACAAGCGGAACCCACTGTTCGCATTCGCAGACGAGGAACGATTATTCGTGTACAGATAACCGAAGCCCGCAGACGCACCACCATTCGCAATCGCAGACAACAAGCCCCCATACCATCCATAGGATGGAGAAGAACCAGCCATAGGAGTCCAAAAATAGTCACAATAAGCTTTGTTTGGAGCACCACCAACGCTATCAGGGAATGAATACCCTTTTGAAGATAGAGCCATAGTCAGAATATATCCCTCTTTACGTGGAAGTTCTGTTATAGGCTCATATCCTACTGGAGCCGTAGCAGCACTATCAGAATGTGATGTAAACTTAGTTGGGTCTTCACACACGTATGCAAGAGAAACATCTTGTTTGTGCCAAATCAGCAAATCATCAGCAAGCATCCAAAGGTATTCAAAAGGAGTTTCCAACCCACGATAAGAAGTCACCTGTACTACTTTATCGCCTCCAGTCCATCCTTTGATTGTATATGATACCCTACCAGTATTGTTTCCAAGAACAGCCGTAACACCACAAGGAATAAATGGTCTATAGCCACCCCATGTATTCCATTCTGTACCATTGACAGCCGGACCATTACCAAGCCCTCCTTGATGGAATCCATCAACAGTTAAGGATTCATTGTATGTATCTTGACAATCCAATGAAGCATATTCAACCCTTTGCAGCCAAGCTATTTCGTTATAGACTCTATAAGCCCCGTGGTGTGTTCCTCCCTTGCAATAAGGTCTTACACCAGATTTACTAATTGATGTACGAGGCATACCCAACATAGAATTGTATGTTCCATCTTTACCAGCATCGCCAGCACCCGAACCTCCACGGAATTGAGAGGCATTAGCGGTAAGCTTAATAAAACCGCTTTCATCCCTTGCAATTTCATTTCCATTCCATGTAAGCCAACAGCCTGAAACAGCCTTTGAATTGGTTGTGTCAATGGTTGCATACCACGGAGAAACAGTTTTTCTTTCCATCTTAATAAATCCGGGCAAAGGGTATTCTGAATGAGCAACAATCCATTTGGTTCCCTCAATCTCTATTCTTCCATAGTACATAGGCTTTTCAAGCATAACATTACCATCCGTACTATCAAGAGTTGCAGTAGCACCTGAATCTTTTTTACGGCTATCATTTTGATGAAGATAATACTTCACTGAGCCATCTTCATTTTCGACGAATCGCCTAAGCTTTGACTGAATAGGCAATGTTCTATGTAAATCCAGATTTCCAACACGTTTAAGTTTTTTGTCTTGTGACGTGAAATCACCCTGTACACCATACCATTGGTCGTATGGATATTGCGGTTTAGTGTTACCGCTTCCTAATAATAAACCCATAACTTTTACATTTTAATTGTTTCACCAGCTCCCCAATACACATCATACTCCGTAAGGTCAATTCCGTTTGGGGAAATTTCGGTAATTGCTCCGGGTGTCCAATCGTTGACAGGTACCGGGAATGCACCCGGCTCCTTATCGCAAATCAGTTTACAATCAATGATAATACCCGTTTCCATAGAAACCTTTTTAGGCTTAACAAAAACTGAAAAAGGGACACCATTAAGGGAAAAACCCTTTGAAATGTCCTTGACTTGCCCTTTAGATAATATCCGTAGGCTGTACATCGTTGCTTCCATAATTTACTAAGTGAATTGTTCTAACTGCAAATATAACTATAAATGTGTTTATTGAACACATTCATAGTTATAAAATAGTTGGCTATCTACAAATTACTCCAATTTCCGTTTACCTGTTTCTCTATTGAAGAATTTGTTATTCTAAGACCATTATTACCTACTGACACTTCAAACAAGTTTGTTGTCTGTTTTAGCCAATTTCCGCCACCTGTAACCATTAACCCGTCATTCCCTATGAATGTTTGCCTTGGATACTTCCTTATCTGTGGAGGTCTAAATTGTATGCTCATTTCACCGTGCCAATCTCTTGTTGAGTTAAATCGTGCATAAAATGTAGCCTTATAATTTCCTTTGTTTAGCTTTGTAGATAGGCTTTCATAGTCAGAACTTGCAACAGTCGTATTTAGTGAGTTTTTAACGTTAATCCATCTATCGACACTATCAATTTGCGCACTAACTCCTGATTGAAAATCAAAATCAATAACAGTGTCGTCATCTTCAATGCTAAATTTTAAGTCTATCCATATTAGATTATCTTCATCAACACTTGTACCACCTCCCCAATCATCTCTTATTTCATATCTAAAACCATCCCTTGTTACTTCAAGATATTCTTCATCAAAATAAGCATCGTTAGGATATTTGTATGTGCAATTAATGTATTCGTATTTTGTGAGTGAATCTATATTAGGTAGATTAGAATTAGAAATTCTAATTCGCTCAGTTTTGTCTTTATCATATCCTACTAAATCGTTTTCAACAATTTGCAACCATCCTATTTTAGCATTATCTCTATCAAAAAAAACCTTTCCTGCTGCAAATGATGCAATATTTTTCAACCCGTCAAGTATTATATTAGGTGTACCGCCTGTACTATCTTGACTTTCCATTCTTTGATTTCTGAATATAAAGTTTGCGATATTGGCATTTTCGGCAAGAAGCAAGTTCGTTGCAACGCTCTCAAATTGTGCCCCAAAAGGATTCCATTTGCTTGTATTTGTCGGAATAATGCCGGAGAATGAGCCAGCATCTATTCTTGCAACATAAAAAATCCCATTGTACTTTACTACATCAATCCTATATTTGTTACCTATATATGTCTTAGATGAAGAATATACACCAACAAATACAGCAGCCGGACTTTCCCCTTTTTCACCTTGTGAACCGGGTTCTCCCTTATCACCTTTTGAACCAGTTACACATATTGCAGTCGTTGTAGTACTCGTTCCATTGGTATATGTTATAACGCTTCTCGTCCATATATACCATTTGTCTTTCCAATCTGGGCGATTTGTGCTCCATGAACCATTTAGCAACGAGCTTGCAGAACTTGATAAATAATACTCCTCAACTATTGATTTTATTCCAACACCAGCACCACCAGTTGAACCTTTTCCACCTGTTATACATGCAGCTTTAGTGTAAGAAGTCGTGTTGTCTGAATACGTTATTTTTGTTCTGCTCCATATATATTTACCATCAACCCAATCTGGAGCCGTTGTTGACCATCCAGTAGTAGGTGCCGTTGTATTAGATGAGCTTTGTGCATATTCAACATCTGCTAATGTAACACTTGTGCCGGGCTTACCATCTTGACCATCGTAAGGATTCACCCGAATTGGTGTACTCCACTTTTGTATAAGCTCATCTGTTTTCCCATTCATTACAGAGGCTATATCCTTATCAGGCAAAGCATAATCAAGCAATCTTATATCATCATATAAAACTGACGAACCGAATACTTCATCATCATAAAGCGCAAAACCAACAGCAGCTTCACCTACACTTCCATTATGAACAAATGAGCCATCCTTAAATACTGCAACAGAACTTCCATTAAATCTGAATGAAAGATGAAACCATGTATTAGGTATAATTGATATAGACCTTTCAATATATTGCCTACCATTATATCCATTAAGCATCCATTTCAATACACTTTGATTTGACTTCATCCAAAAACAAAGTGTAAATGATTCTCCAAAAGGCAAGTTGTATGGAATAATACAATCAACACCACCACTTAAATCAACAGCACATCTTGAACCATCTGTTACAATATTAGCACCAGCATCAAGCTTTGCATTATACCCATTTCCTGAAATATCAGCTAAGCTTAATTTATCCTTATCAGTTACAGGTATATTGATTTTCGTTCTATCAGAAATACCGGACTTCTTAGCAATAGTACACCAGATATATTCCAAATCACCAACATTAGGCATCTCTTTACTCCATCCTGTTGGATTTGGCGAATTAATATCAAGTGCTGGCGGTGTAACAGTAGAACCATTTTTTGCATACCTGTATTCATAATATTCTCCTGCACCAGCATCAACACCACCATTACCGGATTCACCCTTAATTTGCGCCCAAGTATAATCATTAGGATTATCGCTGTCTTTCTGTTCAAAGTCAGTATATTGCCCTATATAATCACCCGGTTCCTCTCCATTATTTGCAGTGAATGACAAACCGCCATTATCTGAATATTTAATATGAAGATATGGTGTCCTACCATCTTCACCGGGTAAACCGGGTGTTCCATCTTCACCTTTTGTATCTTGCCAAGTATAATCATTAGGATTATCGCTATCAGTTGGATTCATGTCAACATAAAGACCTAAATAGCGTCCGGGGGTTTCACCATTACCAGCAGTGAATGTTTTTCCGTTATCATCCGAATACTTCTTATGCAGATAACTACTTTTTCCATCTTCCCCTTTGAACTGCCCTACATTCTTCCATTGCTTACCATCCCAAATATAAAGATAATTACCTACAAGATAAGCATCACCATCTGTATTACCTATCATTGGAAGCAAGGAAACATTATCTTTTGAGCCTTTGATTGATATAGATGTTCCATCGACACCACGGACACGGAAAGGAACTCCCCATTCACCATCCGTTATTGTCTTAGCATTCTTTTGGCTCATCCATATAATGCTTTCCGTTGATTCTCTATGCCATCCACCGCTTGTACCGTCACCTGTTGGCTTACTTGGCTTTTCTATGCTATCGTTGTATGTATAAAACACAGATAGACCATCATTCCCTTTATTCCCTTGTGAACCTTTTGCTACAACAGCCCAATACACTGAATCTGTAGGTTTGTTCCCCATGCTCGGATTTGGATTGATGTATCTATATGTACATATTTCACCATTATAAGTATAGCTCACTTCATCGCCAGCATAATACACATATTTATCGTTATATGCTCCACGAAATACACCCAAATGTGACGTATCACCGCTATCAGACAACAATCTTACATTATGCAACGTGAGCTGTCTTTTTGCAGTGACATTCCAGTCTATAGAACTTGCAGAATCTCCAATTCTGAACTTGTTTCCATCCAAATCAAGATAACACTCCTTATCACTTGTAATAATCTTACCAGTAGTAATAGTATTACCATTGATTCGTGTAAATCCGTATGTAGTTGTAAAATCACGGAAATTATCATCAGGATTCAAGCTGCCAATGATTCCAATTTGAAAATAATAATTATTTGGGTCTGACACAGGCTCAACCTTTAACTGCTCTTGTGTAATATACCAAATTCCGTTATTACCTTTCTTGGAACATTTTGCAAAAACATAATATCCTCCTGCCTCAGACATCGTAAACGAAGAAGCAGAAAGGTTCCAATGCTTTACATTATCTTCATCTATAGTCAGATGTGCCAATGTTCCTGCTGATATGGAAAATAAGTTAGGATTGCCATTTTTATTTGCTTCCAGCACAACACCAACAAGCACAAATTGCTGGCTCTTGGAACCAACTGTAAGCATATTGGTATCAATGGAGTTTGGTTTGATATTTTCCGGGTCAAAATACCCGTCTGTATCATATACCATATTGCGCAATTCCTCTGTTGTTCTCCAGCCCCTGCGTGCCTTTGCTAAATCTTTTAAATTATTACCCTCAATGATATTTTCTATCCTGCCTACATCTACAACAGTCTGGCTTATGATGGAGACTGCAACAATATCAGACAACGTAAGTTCATAATCATGGCAATTAAGAAGATTCCTCTTTATCTTTTGTATTCTGATATTCTTTTCAAGACCAAACCTTGCGTCTTTAACAGGAACATAATCACCGACACGGAAAATGGTTGTACGGCTGTCAGATGGAAGATTATTAATAAAATATGAACGGTCGAAAGAAAGCCCATATTGCGCTCTTGCTTGAGTACGAGGTTTAAATTCATTTAGCCCGGCATACCACAAATCTTCTTCTGCATCATGTTCGTATGATTCAGGAAGATTTATATCTGTTATTTTGTATGTATCTCCTACATTCAATCTATATGCTTCACTTTCTGCAGTCGGTATCGTTAACCCTCTGCTGTCAGTGAATGGTATTAGCTTAAATTTTTTAGCTGCGTGCTCATACCCACCCTTTTGAGCAATTTCAAACTGTTGCCCTGCTAATTTACCGGATATGAATGTTATTTTAGCATTCACTTCGCTAATTAGATACTTCGTTCCTTTATCATCTTTTTCGCAAAGGTCAAAATCCATCGTATCATCAATGAAACTATTAATGTCACCATCAATCAAAGCTGTTACCTTGCCCGTTCGCTTAGGATAAATATCATCGTAAGCTACAGCATCCTCTTCACTGCCCAATGAATCCTTTAAATACGCATCTTCCAGATAACGCTTTGAATCATCATCAATACCTATCATTTCACTATTAGCTGGAACAACAGTTCCATCCCAAAGTTTATGCTCTCTCTTGTTTTTTCTTTTAGGGAAAGGTAGCTGGAGCCGTTCTGAATAATCTCTGTAATCACTTCTGATATTGTTTGTTCCACCCTCTACCCAAAGTCTTGTAATGATAGCTTTATCATCAACTTTTTCTTCTTTAAGGCTAAATAATCCGTTTCCTTTACCCCATTCAAAAAAATCACTACCACTTGGAGGATTAACCTTTGAACCGAATTTTCCAATGTGTATAGTTCTTACACCATCTTCCTGTGTTATCAAAAATTCAAGATTAAATTCATTTTCACTGCATAAAGTCTGTAACACTTGCAAACAGTTGTTTCTTGAAAATGAAATTGTACGAGCTTCTGTTTCCGGGCAATCCTTTTCATTAAATTTCCACATGCCCGGATAATCCCTGTTCATATTGTAAACAATGACTCTTACAAAATCACAGATAGTATATGTCAAGTCAAAGGTACTTCTGCTTGATTTCCCCTGCTCATCCGTATCTCTATAGATACACTTCATCAGTTCATACATAACACCATAAAATGTAGCATCATATACGAAATGACTATCAGAATACATTCCCCTTTTTATCTTTGTGCGCAATGTGTATTCTTCACCATCAATAACAATCTTATCACCCTTACCGAATGTGAAAATTGTATCAGAAACAAAAGATAATTGCACACTGTCATCACCCATCAGAGAGGTGTTCTGCGTAGCTGATTTTAGCACACAGAACGGCTCTCTGCTGAATAATTGTATCTTGTTTCCGTTTCTCTGTATTATTTCAAAATTTCCCATAATACAATAGCGTTTGTTTCAAACAATTCAATATCCTCAATTACACCAGTTACTATAATATCATATTCACCGGGCAATTCATAAGTGTGGGTTATTTCCTGCTCGACACCGGACACATCATAAGTGTGGGTTCCATCACCCCAATAAATATTTAACAATTTAGATGAAGTGACCTTTATGTTTGCAACAGAATTTGCAGCCCCTCCAATATGGCGCAAAACTTTTTTCACTGGCTCATCTTCAACTAATTTTAGTTTAAACTTACCAACCATCAATTCACTGCTGTATTGCCCCCAAGTCTTATCAACATCTACACCATCAATACACTCAACTTCATATACAAGCGGTTTTGTGTTACCGTCATATTCAACCTTTAATCTATGGTTCCCCTCTTTGAGAAATAAATCAAGGAATAAATTAACCCATTGAACAAAAGCAGAACGTCCAGAAGCTTCAATGAAGCAATCAAGCGTTATAGTCCTTTCCTTATATCGTGGTCTTTTCTTATCACGAACAATGCCATGATAGTTATCCCATTCAACTTGCAACGATTCCTTTCTTTCAAGACCGCCAACAAGCCCCGAACTGTTTGAAACGTAAACTCCATATTCTTTGAAGTTCTTTCCATCAATGTAATACTCAACATCCGTTTCCTTTTGCAGTTCAAAAACCTCACGGGCTGTCATGGCTTTATTAAAAAGCTTAACATCATCTATTTCAGCTTTTGTGCCGAAAAGAGAATAATCATTAATACTGAATCCATCAGGTGTATTTGGCAGCGTATCATCAAATATACGGCTGTCATTCTTGTACGCAATAAACCTATTCCCATCTTTAATGAAAGCAAAAAAGTTCCATTCACCGGGTAAAACATCTAACCACTGCTCTTTGTAATTGTTAATACCCGGCATAGATAACAGCCATCCTATTTTTGGCTCACTTGATTTTATCCACAAGGATATTGTAAAATCACCGGATATAGGTATGGCTCTTTCCGTAGTGCATTCACCTGTAACATTAAAAGTTATAGATTTGCCAATCTTGCCATCCTTACTGAATGAAGCACCATCAGACAATGAAGCATCATTTCTATATTGAGTATAATCGCAAGCCTTATTTCCGTCCGGGTCGTCAAACGGCAAGTGTAAAATCAAATTCTCATCCATGATTAATAAGTTTTCTTGTTTTTATTAATTACTTTAATACCACTCCCAAGGCATTCAACCTTTGCATTACCATACACATTTACGAACACTTTAGCAGCATTACCTGCTGTTGCAACGCTCAGCTCTGAATCATCAAAAACATCTATTGTAATAATAGAATTATCTGAAACATTAACAGAGCCTCTTGTGTTATGTCTTGCATATATGTTTGCTACGGAATATCCGTCATATTCAAGAAAGGCTCGGCAATTTCCATTAAGAACTATATTGGGAGCATTCTTCTGTTCAACATCATCATCAATGAATACACCAAATTCTTCACACTTCCCTTTGAAGTGTTCACGGATAAAATCAACCGTTGGATAGTCATTCATGATACAGAAGTCTATACCACGTATATACAATTCAATAAGTGATTTGTAATCTATACACTGCCTTAGCTTCATCTGCCAAAGACGGCATAACCCCTTGTCTATGCCATCTTTTTTTAGTTGTTGTACAAGTTCCATAGCTATGATATACCTTGTGATAATAATGAGTTATCGTTTCTGTTTTCAATCACTTTCAGGCTTCTTTCAATATTACCAAGCCTTTCAGCACTTATTTTCGTATTGGCTGCAATCTGAGCCTGATATTCCAAAGCTCTTTTCATTACTGCCGTTTGGTCTGATTGATTGATAGTGAAAGCATTCAAACGTCCGGCAATAACACCTCCTGTTTCTTCACTCATAGAAGTAACGGCACCAGTAAGCGGGTCTTGAATCTTCGTATCTTCAACATCCTTAATCCAATCACCTATACCCTCCAGCGCATCGTTGAATAAATCACCAGCAGCATTAACCATAGACTCAAACTTACTCTTTTCAGTGCTGGATAGTTTACCGTCTTTCATGGATTCACCAAGATACAGAACAGCATCATTGATTCCTTTTGCAAGGAACTCTCTTTTCAATGCTTCAACAACAGCTTTTTTTAGCACATCTTTAGTCTTTTGCCCTAACGCTTCGGCTGCATCCTCACCCTTACAATACGCATCAACAAGCGCATCTGCAAACTCATCAATAGCAGTTTTTACATCAGTACCAGCCAATGTTTCCATCATGGCTTTATCTAAATCCTCAATCTGCTGTGTAATAGATTCTATTTGTTCATTCCATTGCTGAATCTTACCATTATCCGTTTTCTTCTTATCCTGCTCAGCTCGTATCTGCTGCCTAATATCTTCCTGTTGCTGTCTAAGGTTAGCTTTTTGAGCTTCGTAGATAGAATACATATCACCGCTTTCTTCTGCTTTTTTGAGTTGGCTGTTAAGTTCCTTGATTTCCTTATTCAACCGGGCATATTCACGGAAATCCCAATTCTTTTTTGCTACAATAGCTTCCTGTTCAAGTGCATTTATTTGGTCTTTGATGAGCTTAATATTCTTTTCATACGCTTCTCTTTGGCTGTCATTGAACACCCAATATGTGTTATTGTACGCACGCTCAAGCCTGCTGTAGGATTGCTCCAGTGCATCAATTTCTTTCTGTAAGTTCTGAATCCTACGTTCGTATTTAGCATCATGCAATTTGGCGAATATACCAACAATAGAAGTAATTGATGATACCATACCAGTAATGCCACCCAAAACATCACCACTCATGAATTTACCAACGGATGCAGCAGCATTTCCAAGCTGTCCCATCAAATCCATTGCAGTTCCTAAACTGGATGCTAATTCCTCATCCCCCAAATCTGAAAACATAGATGCAATGGAGTTACCGCAATCTGTAGCAACACTTGTAATCATTTCTATAGATTTTGTAACACCCTTCCCTGCTTTCTTCATTTCAGATTCAGCTTGTTGTACATCCTTATCAGTACCTTTACCGGAAAGAACATTTGCCTTGGCTGTAGCAAGCTTTTGTTTTGCTTTGATATAATCATCAAAGAATGTACCAAGAGCCTTAAATGGATTCTTGGATATAAGTTCCTGTTTTGCTTGATTAAGGCTGTCAATTACGGCTTTATAATCAACAGGATTAAGCTTTAAGTTTGCATTAGCAAGTTTCCCCTCTATGTCGGCAATCAATTTTTCAATCTCCGCAACAGAAAGGCTATCCAAGTCACCAAATAATTTCTTCCAGCTTTCAGTCTGCATTAACATCTGAGCATTCAATGATGATAAGGCTTCATTTTCGGCTTCATTTACCCGGTTAATCATTTCTTGATTACCTGATTTTTCTGCTGCTTCACGCAATGCCTTATATTCATTCTGAATATCAAGTTTTTGCTGCTCGAATGAACGGTATTTCTGCATAAGCGTATTTTGTAATTCTTCTTGCAGCTCCTTATCTTTTTCTGAAATAAACAAACTGGCTTCTGCATTTTCATCAGCTCCTACAAGACCAGATTCACCATTTGCAAGTTTATCCTTAGCCTTAGCCAAAGCTTCTAACTTTTCAGCAAGCGTTTGAGCCTGTGAAATGGATTGGGTTACAGAATCCTTAAATGAATCCATAGCAGACTTGGCACCAGTTATTTCATCATATTGTATATTCAATGAAATAAGATGATTACCCTCACCCTCCGAAAGAGTTCCATTCTGCTTTTTCATATTCAACTGCTGAATCTGTGATTCTACATATTCCTTGTATGATGCACCACCTTTCAGCAATGAAGCGAATTGTTTGTTAGCCACATCTTCACCCATGCTGCGAACCCAGCGGAAATACAATTCATATTGCTTCTTCTTG
>ULUW01060119.1_pt1 | contig 15278 bp, 10 predicted proteins | sample 1959041 | NCBI WGS metagenome assembly ULUW01 (sample SAMEA4835775, study PRJEB28245) | human gut metagenome | biome: gut microbiome; material: fecal sample | place: Denmark | collected 2008
GATAGAATTATATAAAATAATTTTGAACACCTACTTAAATACACCGACCGATTTGAGCTAACGGCACAGTCCGTGGCTCAAACCGGTCGGGTTACTTTATGAACATTGTTGCGTGCGGTAGGGAGTCCGCAGCGAGGTTTTATCGTTGTGCCGTGAGTTCCACGATTTTAACCACCAGTTCCGAAGCCTTTTTCAGCGAAGGAATGGGCAGGAACTCGTGCGGGCCGTGGAAGTTGAGTCCGCCGGCAAAGATGTTCGGGCAGGGCAGTCCCTTGAACGAGAGCTGCGCACCGTCGGTTCCGCCACGGATGGCACGCACGCGGCTCGGAATGTTGCAAGCCTTCATGGCTTCAAGCACAATGTCAACCACGTGCGGCACGGGCTTAATCATTTCGCACATATTATAGTATTGGTCGGCCATTTCGATAGTCACCGTGCCTTCGCCGTAGCGGGCATTGGTCCACTCCACCGCCTTTTGCAAGAAAGTCTTGCGGCGTTCAAAGCGTTCGCGGTCGTGGTCGCGAATGATGTAGCTGAGCTGTGCCTGTTCCACATTGCCTTCGATGTGGAGCAGGTGGAAAAAGCCCTCGTAGCCCGTGGTTTGTTCGGGCGTTTCGTGCGTAGGCATTTGTTCGGCAAACTCAGCAGCCACGCGGGCAGCGTTCACCATTTTGCCCTTGGCATAGCCTGGATGCACGCTCACGCCCTTCACGCTGATGTGTGCGCTCGCTGCATTGAAGTTTTCGTATTCCAATTCGCCCAATTCGCCGCCGTCCATGGTGTAGGCCCATTCGCAGCCGAACTTTTCGACGTTGAACTTATGGGCACCCAGCCCAATTTCCTCGTCGGGGTTAAAGCCCACGCGCACCTTGCCATGCTTGATTTCGGGGTGAGCCAGCAAGTATTCCATGGCCTGCATGATTTCGGCAATACCCGCCTTGTCGTCGGCACCGAGCAGCGTGTGTCCGTCGGTCACAATCAGGTCTTCGCCCACGTGGTCGAGCAATTCGGGAAATTTCTTCACCGTCGACACGATACCCGCCTCAGCATCGAGCACCAGGTCCGTTCCGTCGTAGTTTTCGACGATACGCGGTTTCACGTTGGCTCCCGAGCAGTCGGGGCTGGTGTCCATGTGGGCAATAAAGCCGATGGTAGGCAGGGGTTTATCGGTATTGGCCGGGAGTGTGGCATACACATAGCCGTTGGCGTCGAGTTCCACCTCGGTCATGCCAAGTTCGGTGAGTTCTTGTTTCAGGTATTCAGCCAATTTCAGCTGTTTGTCGGTACTCGGAGTTTTTCCGGCATCTTCGGCCGACTGGGTATCGAAGCTGACGTACTTCAGGAATCTTTCTACTATATCCATGGTTTGTATTTATTTTTTAGGTTATGCTTGCGCCGGGGCACCATAAGTTCCGGCTTTGCTTTCGCAAATTTACAGAATATTTTCTAAACTCCTTTCAAACTGTTCTGTTTTAGCGCAAAGCATTGACTAATTTTTTTGTAACTTCGCTGTGCGTTACGAACCAACGCGCTTTTTTTCTTAATTTACTGATATTAAGCTACATGGCACGTATTCTGATTCACACTACTTTGGGCGACATCACCCTGAAACTCTACGATGAAACGCCCCAGCACCGCGACAATTTCCTGAAACTGGCAGCCGAGGGGTATTACAACGGCACGCTGTTTCATCGCGTCATCAAGGATTTTATGATTCAAGGCGGCGACCCCGATTCGGTGGGCGCACCGGCGGGCAAAATGCTCGGTGTGGGCGGTCCGGATTATACCATTGAGGCCGAAATCATGCCGCAGTTCTTTCACAAGCGGGGCGCATTGGCCGCTGCACGTCAGGCCGACGAGGTGAACCCCGAACGCCGTTCGAGCGGTAGCCAGTTCTACATCGTGTGGGGACAGACCTACAACGACGGACAGCTCAAACAACTGGGCAAACAGCTCGAAATGCAGGCATTGCAGCAAACTTTCAATGCGTTGGTGGCGGCTCACCGTAGCGAAATCATGGAAATGCGCCGCAATCGCAACCGCGAAGGCTTGCAGGCTTTGCAGGATGAACTCGAAGCGCAGGCACGCAAAACGGTGAAGGAAGCTGCTCCTGCACTTTCGCCCGAACAAGTGGAGGCTTACAAAACTGTGGGCGGTACGCCGCACCTCGACGGACAATACACCGTGTTTGGCGAAGTGGAAAGCGGACTTGAAGTGGTTGAGCAAATTCAGCAGGTGCCCACCCGTCAGGCCGACCGTCCGGCTACAGATGTTGTTGTGACGAGCATCGAATGCCTGGACTAATCATTTCCCGGTTCATTTTTTTTAAAAGAAAACACCGGTTGCAACATGAGTAAGTTAACCTTATCTGCTCAAAAACCAAAGCGTCTGGCCTCGTTAGACATTCTGCGAGGCTTAGACCTTTTCTTCCTCGTCGGGTTGGAAAGCGTGATGCACGCGCTGTCGGGGGCCGTCGAAGGCGAAAAGTTTCAAGCCTTAATGTGGAATTTCACCCATGTCGACTGGCAGGGATTTTCGCCTTGGGATTTGGTCATGCCTTTGTTCCTTTTCATGTCGGGGGTGTCGATACCCTTTTCCATGTCGCGCTACCGGAAAGGAGCTTCGCGCCGCGAATTGTTTCGCCGTCTGTTCAAGCGTTTTGTGCTGTTGTGGCTGTTTGGTATGCTGTGTCAGGGCAATCTGCTTGGTCTCGATGCTTCGCGCATTTACCTCTACTCGAACACCCTTCAGAGCATTGCCGTGGGCTATTTGTTTGCCGCATTGTTCTTTGTGTTTACTTCGTGGAAAACGCAAATTTTCATAGCCCTTGCCTTGCTGTTGGGCTATTGGGGGTCTATGGAGTGGATTACCATCGATGGCTTCGGTGGCGGTAACTATACGCCCGACGGCAACCTTGCCGAATGGATTGACCGCAGCGTATTGGGGCGTTTTCGCGATGCAGCTGTGGTGAATGCGGCCGGAGCGGTGGAATTTGCCCCTTGGTATCGCTACACCTGGATTCTCAGCAGTCTGACGTTTGTGGTGAGCGTAATGAGCGGCACTTTTGCCGGTATGTTGCTCAAAAGCGGCAAACTGGCCCCTTGGCGTAAGGCTATGGTGCTGGCTGTATTGGGCCTCATCATGGCAGGTTTGGGGTGGCTGTGGAATTTTGACCATCCGGTTATTAAAAAACTTTGGACTTCGTCGATGGTGCTTGTCAGCAGTGGCTATTGCTTCATGCTCATGGCCTTGTTTTACTACGTTATCGACGTTTGCCACTTCCGTTTCGGCCTGAACTGGCTCCGCGTTTACGGCATGAACTCCATTGCGGCCTACATGCTGACCCTGTGTATTCAGTTCCGCTGTATTCCCCACTCCCTGCTCTACGGCTTAGAACCCTACATCGGTTCAGCCTGGTATCAAGTGGTGCTGGCCGCCTCGTGCAGCCTCCTTATTTACTGGATTCTTTGGCGAATGTATCGTGCGCAGCTATTTTTGCGCGTGTAAGTTTTAACGGAAACACGACGCTATGCGCTGCCTTTCCGCCGCCTTACTTATAAACCCAAAGCCCGAACCCTTTCAATAGCAAGGGGTTCGGGCTTTTTGGGACTCAGTAGCAAAATAAACTGTCATTCGGCATTGTTGTGGGGGACGTTGGCCGGTTTCAACGGTTCAACGTGCGTAGTGATGAAAGTACGATTGCCAAACTTTTGCCGTAAGCGGTCTTCAATTTCGCGCGTGGCGCGGTGTGCCTCGTTGAGCGAGGTGCTTCCGTCCATGCGGAAATGCACTTCAATGGCCGAATAATTACCGATGTGGCGGGTACGCAGGTTGTGCGGGTCGCTCACCCCCGGCTGTTGCAGAATGGTTTCGACGATGAAGCGTTCCTCGTCGGCCGGGAGCGACTTTTCGAGCAATTCCTCCATACTCGGCACAAACAGCTGAATGGCCACCTTTACGATGAAGAAACTCACCACAACGGCAGCCAGAGGGTCGAGCACGCGCCAGCGGTCGCCCAACAGAATGGCACCGCCAATGCCCACCAACGTTCCGATGCTCGACAAGGCATCGCTGCGGTGATGCCAGGCATTGGCCACCACGGCTTGCGACTGCAAGGCACGGCCGCGCGCCACCGTCCAATGGTAAAGAGCCTCTTTGGCTACCACCGAAAGGGCGGCAGCTATTAGCGCAATGCTGCCCGGTGCTTCGAGGGGTTTGCCACAAAGATACTGCCAGATTTTTTCAGCACCGCTCCAAAATATGCCCACCCCGACGAGCAGCAGCATCACACCAATCAAGGCTGTGGCCAGGGTTTCGTATTTGCCGTGTCCGTAGTCGTGGTTGGTATCGCAAGGTTTGCCCGACAAGCGCACAAAAAGTATCACGATGAGGTCGGTGATAAAATCAGAAAGCGAATGCACCGCATCGGCCAGCATGGCAGCACTGTTGCCCAATATACCGGCAGCGAATTTAAATACCAGCAGCATGAAATTAACCAGACTGCCCCAAAGCGTGACGCGGAAAATGCCGCGTTCGCGTTGTTGCGTATGCGTGGTTGAATGTGACATGATGAATGCGTAAGTAATTAAGTAGATGAGTTGAAGTTGGTATGTTGAAATAGGTTCTAAAAATCAACGGTCTGTACTGACGGTCGATTTTTAGAACCTATTCATAATGGAATGGGCTAATGAAAGCTAAAGCATTTTGAACCCTTGCTGATTAGAAAAGTTCAACGGTGTATCCGCCCGTCCACGTTTCACCACATTCCGCGTGGTTCATGAACGGACGTTCGCTCAACTGACCTTCGAAGTGCTGATGGTCGCACAGTCCGTGCCACGGTTCGCAGCACACAAAGGGCGAATGCTGACCCTGCGGACTCCAAAACAACCAGCAGGCTGCATCGCTTGCCACACGTGCCACGGGTTGCTTTTCGCGGTCGAGCACCGTAGCAGCCGTCACCTCGTGATTGTCGAAAATCAGGGCCTCGTGAGCAAAGGTGTCTACGCAAATAGGCACCAGTCCGTCGGCATCGAAGGGCACCGGGTGGCGTTCGGGTTCCAGACAGCCCTGATCGCCGGCGCGCCAAACAGATTCGGGCTTGCCCTCCAGTTTCAGGTAGCCGTCGACCGTGTGACTTTCGTCCCAGTCGGGCAAAGCAATCGAGGGGTGTCCGCCCATTTGGAACCACAGCGTGCTGCTTCCGTTGTTCTTTACCTGAAATTCGGCCGAAAGCGTGCGCCCCTGCAAACGGTAGGTCAGGGTCAGTTCGAAGGCAAAAGGATACACTTCAAAGTCGGCCACAGTGCTGATGTAATGCAGACGCACACACTCAGCCGTTGCTTCAGCCAACTGCCAGGTGTGTTGGCGCATGATGCCATGTTTCGGAATGCGCAGCACGGTGTTTCCGTAGCGGCACTCTCCGTTCCACATACCACCCACAATGGGAAACAATATGGGCGCACGGCCTTTCCACCAGCGTTCGTCGCCTTGCCAGCCATATTCGCGGCCGGTTTTCAGGTCCTTCATACTCTGCACCTCAGCTCCTTTAAGGCTGATGGTGATTTGCAATTCGTTGTTCTGAATGGTTATCATGGTGTTTAGCTTTAGGGTGGTTCGGCAGAGTCTGACAGGGTACAAAGCATCTACCAGAATTTGATACATTAAAAATCAGAATATGTTGAACCACCCTTTATAATTATGCTACAAATTTAAGCATTTCCAAGTAACGCTGATAGGCTGCAAAGAGTTATTTTTCAGCAAAGAGCAATTTTGCGCTCTGGCTTCTCGCCAAAGTTTCATGTCGCTGTGGGGTAGCTGTAAGTAAAAATAAATGGTATAAGTGGGTATTTTGATACCTAAAGAGAATAAAATAATGCCTTTTTACACACAATAGGCGGAAAGAATAAAACGATTGCCAAGTTTTTTCAGCAAAAGGCTTTAACTTTGCCTCGCAAAATCTGATTCATGACATAACCACGTAGGCCGACGATGGTCTGCTGACTTTACTTATCTATGAATTATCGTAACCTGATTTTTATATTATCACTCCTGCTCGCCGGCTTGTCCTTCACTTCATGCTCGCAGCGCACGCCCCAATTCAAGGTGGGCATTTCACAGTGTAGCAACGATGTGTGGCGACAAAAAATGAACGAGGAAATTTTGCGCGAGGCATTGCTCTACAGTTCCGAGCTGCACATTGACTTGCGTTCGTCTAACGAAAACAGCGAATTGCAAATTCGTCAAATCGACAGTATGCTCAACGAGGGCATTGATTTGCTCGTGGTTGCGCCCACCGAGGCCAAAAAACTCACTCCTGTGGTTGAAAAGGCGTACGACCGGGGCATACCGGTGGTAGTGGTTGACCGCAAAATATTGTCGAACAAATACACGGCTTTCGTCGGTGCCAACAACTTTGAAGTGGGCTATGCGGCCGGCTCGTTTATCAGCCGCGAACTCAACGGACACGGAACCGTGGTGGAATTTACCGGACAAATGGGCGCAACTGCTGCCCAGGAACGCCACAACGGATTTATTCACGCGCTGAAAAAATCGCCCGACATTCACGTTCTGGCGCAAATTGAGGGTGGATGGAATGGTGACCACGTTGAATATCAAGTAGATTCTATCCTGAAACGGGGCATTGTGCCCGACATCGTGTATTCACACACTGACCGCATGGGCGTAAAAATTTTCCATGCAGCCAAACAGCATGGATTGAACCTGAAAGTGGTGGGTATCGACGGATTGGCGCGCAAGGACGGCGGATTGGCCAATGTGGAACGCGGCGAACTGGCTGCCTCGTTCATTTATCCCACCGGCGGCGAACGCGTGGTGCAAATTGCCCGGAAAATTCTCAGAAAAGAACCTTTTGAACGCGATACGCAGCTCAGTTCGGCAGTAATCGATGCCTCAACGGCACGCATTTTCCGCATTCAGAGTGAACAGATTCACGAAAGTGAACAGCGCATTGACCAACTGGGGACGCAGCTCGACAAGTTCCTGTCGCGTTACTCCATGCAGAACATGCTGCTGCTGGCGGCTGTCACCATCATTGTGCTTATCGGCATTGTGCTGGCGGTGAGCTTGCGCTGGTATTTCATCACGGTAAAGCGTAACCAGGAACTGGATCTGCAAAAGCGCAAACTCGAGGATCAGCGCGACCAGCTGGTGAGCCTGTCGAAGGAGTTGCAGGAAACCACGCAGTCGAAACTGAGCTTCTTTACCGAGGTGTCGCACGACTTGCGTACGCCTCTTACCCTCATCATGGCGCCTATTGAGCAGTTGCAGGGAAGTGAAAACCTTACGCCCGAACAATGCGGATTGATAGGCATGATTCGTACGAATGCCGACATTCTGATGCGCCTTGTGAGCCAGACGCTCGACTTTAGAAAGTTCGAAGCGGGCGAACTGAAACTGCATTTGCAGCCGACAAATCTGGATGAGGCTTTTGGGCAATGGTGCGAACCCTTCAAGGCTTTGGCGCGTAAAAAAATTATCCGTTATCTGATTTCGGGTAACTTCGGTACGTCGGAACAGGCTATGGGGCTGATTGATGTTGATAAAATGGAAAGCGTGGTGTATAACTTGCTTTCGAATGCCTTTAAATTTACTCCCGAAGGCGGACGCATCACGGTGCAGGGCATGCTTCGCAACGAAACTGAATCGGGTCGGCGCCTCGTCATCGTCATTGAGGACTCGGGCCAAGGCATTGCGCCCGAAAAAATCGGTCAGATATTCGACCGCTTTTACCAGACTGACGTTAGCCACGAGGGCTCTGGTATCGGTTTGGCCACGGTCAAGGCCTACATCGAACTGCACAAGGGCACGGTTGTGGCCGAAAGTGCGCCCGGAAAGGGCTCGCGTTTCACCATTAACGTGCCTTGCGTAGAACGTATTGAGGATTTGCCTTCGGAACATCTGAACGAAGTGGCTCAGGTTTTGCAGCCTGTAGCCGAAACAGAAGATACGGCTGAAACCAGCCAAACGGCAACGATGCAACCGGCTGAGAAAGTGGCTGACGGGCAGCTGCCGAACCCGAATGTTGCCAGAAGTGTGCCCAGTGCGAAACCTGCAGGTACCGGCGCAAATGCCGGCAACGAGCCGAAACCTACGGTGCTGATTATCGACGATAACGAGGATATTCGTTCGTATGCGCGCATTTTGTTGGGCAGTGAATACTGTGTGGAAGAGGCTGTCAATGGTCGCGAGGGATTGGACAAGGCGCGCCAGCTCATGCCCGATGCGGTGGTGTGCGACGTGATGATGCCTGTGATGGATGGCTGGGAATGTTGCCGCCGCCTCAAGGACGAATGGCAAACTTCGCACATTCCGGTGATGCTGCTTACGGCATGTACGCTCAACGAGCAGCGTATCATGGGCTTCGACAGTGGGGCAGATGCTTACATCGAAAAACCATTTAGCCCGGACATGTTCCGAGCTCGTTTGCGCAACCTCATTGTCAACCGTCGTAGGCTGAAAGCGTTCTTCGGCGACAAATCGACGATTGAAAAGGCTGACGTGAGCGACCTTGACAAGGGATTTGCCGAACGATTCCGCGAACTGATTGACCTGCACTTGAATAATTCTGACCTTTCGGTTGAGGATTTAGCTTCGGAAATGGGGCTGGGCCGCAGTCAACTTTATCGCAAGGTTAAAGCACTTACGGGTTACTCGCCGGTGGAACTCATTCGCGTGGCGCGACTGAAAAAGGCGGCCGAAATGCTGACGCGTACCGACAAAACGGTGTCGGAAATTGCCTACGAAGTGGGCTTCAGCACGCCAAGCTACTTGACCAAATGTTTCCGTGATTATTTTGGTGTCAGTCCTTCGGATTATGCCAAAAGCATGTGACCCGAAACGCTAAATGCACGATTTACTAACACTTAATATCTGAATGATTATGGGACTTTTTGATTCATTCATGGGCAACGCGTCAAAAATAAACAAAGAGGAACTGGCAAGGGAGTTCAGTCCCATGCTGGCCGACAATGAGCACATCGAACAGGCTTTTGCCGTGTTCCGCGACAAATGGGTGTTTACCAACCGCCGACTCATCATTCTGAACGTACAGGGTATGACGGGCAAAAAGCGCGAATACATGTCAATTCCTTACCGCTCTATCGTGCGCTATTCTATCGAAACGGCAGGTACGTTTGATTTGGATGCCGAACTGAAAATATGGTTGAGCGGTTCGGACATTCCCTTTGAACAGAAATTCAATTCCTCATCGAATTTGCCCGAACTTCAGCGTATGCTGGCTTTGCACATTCTGTAAGTCTGCGGTAAGTATCAGTGAAGTCAATGTTCCTGATTTTCCAACGTATCGTTGAATCTTACTGATTCACCATCATATCGTTGCATCCTTGTAAAGTTGATTACTTTTCAACAACACGGTCTGCAACTGCGCCAAATTTAAATTCGCACATTCTTGGCTTCTTGGGTAAAAAGTTGTATATTTGCACCCGAAAAGCGCCTGTGGCGAAATTGGTAGACGCGCCAGACTTAGGATCTGGTGTAGCGATACGTGTAGGTTCGAGTCCTATCAGGCGCACACATATATTCAATTATCAAGCATCTCCGAACTGTCGGAGATGCTTTTTTAATTTGCGATTGCCTGTGGCTGACTGAATCGGAACATCAACTTGATAACCTGAGAGAGGAGCAAGACGAGGACGGTAATTATCTCTGCCAAAATGACGCAATCAAAGAAACCACAACGAACATGGGAGATTTCCGACTGAAAGTATTTGCCAGTGTAGCAAAGAATTTGAGTTTCACAAAAGCATCGCAGGAACTGTTTATCAGTCAGCCTTCGGTGACAAAGCACATCCAGGAACTGGAGGCGGCCTACCAAACACGCCTGTTCGAACGCAAAGGCAACTCTATCATCCTGACTGAAGCGGGTAGGGTGTTTTGGGAATACAGCAAGCGCATCCTTGAAGGTTATAGCCGTTTGGAATACGAAATGAGTTTGCTGCGCAATGTTCACAGTGGCGAACTGCGCCTTGGAGCCAGCACTACCATAGCCCAATACGTGCTGCCGCCACTCTTGGCACATTTTGCCGAACGCTTTCCGCAAATCACACTCAACCTGCTCAGTGGCAATTCTGCCCAAATTGAAAAAGCACTGACGGAACACCGCATCGACCTGGGACTCGTCGAAGGGAACGCACGGCAGCAAAACCTGAAGTACACGGCATTCATGAGCGACGAACTGGTGGCTGTGGTGAATACACACAGCCGCTGGAGTAAGTGCGACGAGATTGAACCAAGCGAACTCTGCCAAATTCCCCTTGTGCTGCGCGAACGCGGTTCGGGTACACTCGATGTGCTGTTGTCGGCACTCGGCGAACATCACATCAAACTTTCTGACCTTTCAGTCAGAATGCACTTGGGGAGTACCGAAAGTATTAAACTCTTTATCGAAAACAGCGACTGCATGGGCATTCTGTCTATTCGCTCTATCAACCGCGAAATTTTTTCGGGCAAATTTAAGGTGGTCGACATTAACGGACTGTCTATGAACCGCGAATTCGACTTTGTTCAACTGCAAGGGCAGGACAGCGGACTTCCAACCCTGTTCATGAACTTTTGTCAGACGCATTATAACCATTAGTTATAGCCTATATATAAACTGAATGCGCGAGTATGACCGAAAGGTTGTAACTTTGCACCCGCAAAAGCACCACGGAACCTTCGCGCGACGCTACGCCTCACAACGCATTCATTACAATTCAAAAGCATAGCAATATGATTTCAGTTTCAGCTCTACAACAAAAAAACAAAGCAATTTATGTAGGCATTCTCAGTGTTCTGACTTTTTTTCTTCTGATGGACTATGTGCCCGGATTGGCGCATTTGTCGGGCTGGGTCACTCCACCCGTAGCGCTGTTCTTAGGTTTGCTGTTTGCCATGGTATGCGGCCAGGCACACCCCAAGTTTAACAAGAAAGTGTCGAAATACCTGTTGCAGTATTCCGTCGTAGGCTTGGGTTTCGGCATGAACCTGCATGCCTCGCTGGCATCGGGCAAGGAAGGTATGGAATTTACCATCATATCGGTAATCGGCACCATGCTCATCGGTATGCTCATAGGTTATAAGCTACTGAAAGTGGAACGCGATACCGCCTACCTCATCAGTTCCGGAACAGCTATTTGCGGCGGAAGCGCCATTGCGGCTGTAGGACCTGTGCTCAAGGCAAAGGATAGCGAAATGTCGGTAGCCTTGGCTACCATTTTTGTGCTCAACGCCATCGCCCTCTTTATTTTCCCCGTTTTAGGCCATTGGTTAGGGCTCGACCAGCAGCAGTTTGGCACCTGGGCAGCCATAGCCATTCACGACACCAGTTCGGTAGTCGGAGCCGGTGCTGCCTATGGCGAAGAGGCTTTGAAAGTAGCCACTACCATTAAGCTGACACGTGCCCTGTGGATTATCCCTCTGGCATTAGTCACCTCGTTCTTTTTCAAGGGCAATGGTAAAAAAATTACCATTCCCTGGTTCATCCTCTTCTTCATTGTTGCCATTGTGCTCAATACATACGTACTCGACAGTGTTCCTCATTTCGGTCAGGCTATTTCGGGTTTGGCCCGCAAGGGACTGATTATTACGATGTTCTTCATCGGCGCTTCGCTCTCGCGCGACGTGCTGAAGCAGGTAGGTCTCAAACCTCTTGTTCAGGGCATCCTTCTTTGGCTATTTATCAGCCTTAGCTCATTGGCCTATATCCTTTGGTGCTGATGACGTACTCAGGGGCCGGTGGCTCGCAAGGACTCGCATTTGACTAACTAATTCGGCAAAGTTTTTTAGATAAGTAGGTGCTCAAAATTATTTTTACATTTGAATTGCATTGTTGTGCCGCAGTTGTTTGTTCTGTGCGAAGGAGCATAGCGGGCTATGTGACTGAGCGCAGGACAAGCAAATGTGGTGCAAGAATGTAATGCAAAGTAAAAATACTTCGATAGAATTATATAAAATAATTTTGAACACCTACTTATATGGTAGTTTGTGGGTATATAAAGCAGTGAACAGCCTGACTGGCAACACCGGCTTGGCAAGTAAACATTCATTCTCAAAAAAATATAGACAAACGAAAAGGAGCAGTTCGCCACGTGCAGAACTGCTCCTTTTCGTTTTTTTTTGTGCTTGTTTCGATGGGGTAAGCTGTTGAAAAATGTGTAGGTCTTACGGATTTTTTTTAGTCGAAAAAAACGACTGCTCTGTTTGTCTTTCTCGTTTTTTTTCTATATTTGCGGCTATATGGCACTCCTTGCATTACTTACACTTAAAAATGAAGTAACATGAAAGACATTGACAAAAAATGGTTGGAAAAGTGGGAAACGGTGAAGGAAAAGACTGTTTGCCCTGTTGACCTCAACGCTTATTTTGAGCAAGATACTATAGCGGGAATGTCGCTGGCAAGAATGAATATCGGCATCTGCGATTTGCCCAGTGGCAATGTATTGGTTCTAGATCCATTGGTTTATCTTGCCGATAGGGACGAACGACCATATTTCCTAAAAGCTCCTGCTGGCAGATACGAAACAGAGGTGTGCGTGATAAAACCCGCTGAGGGAGATTGTGCACGTTATGCAGCCGTGCGTCTGCGCTTCAATGAAAAGCGGCCAGTGCAATTTTACGAAGCTTTGGTAGGCAACGAAAACTTGGACACACAGGAAGATGACGGTTTCTATGGTTTTTGTGTGGACGCTGGTATGGGATGTATTTGTGATGAGGTGGTTCATCACATTTATTGCGACTGGAACGATCAATGGTGTGAGGAACATCCCGATGATAATCCTTACGACGATTATTTTTCTGATCTGTTTGACGAGAACTATCAGCTGCATCCGGAATATCAACGTGAGGGCGGAGATTGGCTGAATTGGCAAGTGTCTGGTACGGAATACCATATCCCCATGTTCCAAACAGGATTCGGTGATGGAGTTTATCCGGTGTATTGGGGAGTAGATGAAAATGGCGAAATTTGCCAGTTGGTCGTTCACTTCATCGATATTGAAGCGGAGTATGCTTCGGATGATGATTGCGAAAGCAATTCAAATTCGAATCAGTAGTGTATAATGTAAAAGGGTAGATGATATTGAAGTAGTTCAAAATCGTGTACAACAACAAAAAAAGCGATGCGATCTGCTGAAACTCAGCGCGATTGCATCGCTTTGTGCGGAGAGAGAGGGATTCGAACCCCCGGTACCTCTCGGTACGGTAGTTTTCAAGACTACTGTAATCGACCACTCTACCATCTCTCCTAAACTTTGGCTGTAGGCCTTGGTTGTGGTTTGCGAGTGCAAAGATACTACGTCTGTTGGAATTGACCAAATGTTTTGTGGATTTTTTTTGAAAAAACTTTGATTTTTCTTCTTTTAGGTCGAAATGGGGTAGTTTGGCAGGCGCGTAAGGCGGGTGCGCGTGGTATTTTGTGGTGTTTTTTGCGGTGTGCAGAAAAGCGAAGGGTTTAGGGATGAAGGTGAGATTGTGTAACTAATTGTTGGGGTCTATGAATTATTATGCTGAGTGTGCGGTGTAAACTCAGGTCGAAGCATGGGGTTATGATAAAATGGGGTGGGGTGTGTGGTAATATATATAACATCGTAATTTTTCATCTGCTTGCCATTGTTTGAACTACGCGATGGGCTATCGTCAAAAATAGCTCCGCGATTGCCAAAATTAGTTCCGAGCTTGTTGAAATTAGTTCCGAGCTTGTTTGAATTAGTTCCGAGCTAGTTTTAAGCAATTCGGAATTACTGATAATTGGCGTTTGCAGGAAAACATCAAAGTAGGTTTCACGTACGCTATTCTCGCTTTGAAATGAAGGTCGAGGCGAATTGTTTATTTTTGTGCTTATTTACCTATATATTAAATCTGCTTTGTACGCAAGAAGCAGTGAAATGTTTTTCGGTTCAAAGTGATTGGAGATTATACTTTGTGGAATAGGTATAAGTGTATGTCAAAATATTGGTTCGTTTTTAGAATGCTCGTTACGCCCATGATTCGTGGCAGAGGTATAATCCGCAAGAATACTGTGAACTGAAATCCTGCGTGTGCTTAAAATAATATGTGTTATGCACCAAGAAAAGAACGTCCGGTTTCTTCGCTAAGGTCCATTTTATGCAAAAAATCGGAGTTTTCGATTGGTAGAAAAGTAGAAAAATAGATGCGATACTTTGATTATTTCGGTCGTTTATTGTGCAAAATCAGGGAGTAGCTTGTAAAAATGATGTATTTAATAGTAAAAATGTTGTATTGCTCAAAAATTACACACCAATGCAACATAAGTAGGCGCTTGGTAGCGGAAAACTGCATAATTTTGCATCGTGAAAATGAAACGACAGTTATGCGGTCTGGCAATAGCCATGACAAATGTAACTAAAATCAAGCAAACAGCGATACATTCGCACCGCTTATTTTAAATACATTTTTTCGCGCTGTCTTCAGATCGTCTATACAATATATATAGACATCGACGCGGTTAGAGCAAGCAGAGAACAGCATCGCTCAGACTGGGAAACCTTGAGGTGACTCACTCATTAACCAACACAAAACACGAAGACAAAACTAAACTATTTCACGCATCGAAATCAGGCGCACTTTCAGATTAGATGAACACCTGGTGACAAGGAACACCGTTTGACGGTGCTGAGGCTTAAATGCTCCTTTACCAATTCGATGCAAGTTTCCCTGTTTTGCTTCCAACCCCGTTGCAGGTCTGGTTTCATGCTGCTTGTATTAAGTTACATAGCGTCACATACTGAGTTAGAATTCATAGATAGGTTAAAATAGATACTCGGGTAAGAAGGTTGTTAAGGAAAGAATTATCGAGCTTTAGGCATTTCCGAGTAGTGTCTTTGCTCATGAGGGAAACACCCAAAAGGTGACCCGCATATTGGCGACTTCGATGATGGGAATCATTGAAGTCGCATTTTTTTTATTCGTACAGACAGAAATTCTGGCTTTTATTATTGTTCTGTAGAGTTTTGCGTAAACCTTGGGGCAGTAGTAAATAGGTGTGGAATAGTAGCATTTAGGTGAGGCATAGCATTGCTGCTTCGTACGTTTTGATAATCAGCATGAGATAAAAAGTTATATCCCGATTTCATTTTTTTCGCGTGTGGAAAATGCGCGGAAGTGCCCGTAGATAAAGGGTTCGATGCCGATTTTAGGGTGTGGAAAACTTTTGGGGTGCGATATTAGACAGCCAAAAAATTTGGATGTCGGGGTGTGCGCGTTGTATCTTTGCAATAGCGAAGTCAGGCTGCACCTCAGCA
>ULUW01018799.1_pt1 | contig 15118 bp, 13 predicted proteins | sample 1959041 | NCBI WGS metagenome assembly ULUW01 (sample SAMEA4835775, study PRJEB28245) | human gut metagenome | biome: gut microbiome; material: fecal sample | place: Denmark | collected 2008
TTCTTTTTATTTGCTAGGACTGTATAATAAAACAATAATTATCATATGATTAGCAAATCATAAAAGATAATGGATTTCATATTCAATGGTAAGATTCTGCCGAAGTATGGATATATTAGGTAAGTAAGTTATGTATTAATATTTCTCATTAGGTTATCTATGGTTAATTTCCGTAAAGTTACTAATGACTAATTTTTACCGTATACCTAAAGGGTCCTCGTGTTTTCTGTTTCTTTTTTAGTAATCTTGCAAGCAGGAATACCTTTTTTTGCAAGATGCCAATATCTAAATTGCTGATAAATACGCTTCTTTCAAATAGGATTCCTTGCTATTTCTGCAAGCAGAACATTATTCTTTTTTCTTATATACTCGCTTGAAATTACCTTCAGGAGTTGCCAAATCTATATGTCCTTCACGTCATAGTTCGGATAACACCTTGGCACGTATGACTGCGATGTCTCTGTCAAGTTGAGTATTTCGCGAGCCTCCGCATTAGTTATAGTGCCGACTGTGTTTATATACCGTATGACGGCTTCTCTCTGTTTTGCCTTGCCCTGCCTCTTCAGTTGCGAATATTTTATTTTCTCACCAGTTGTTTGTATCTTAGACTTATGCAAGATGTAACGCAAACCTGATGCGCGACCAGTTGACTCTATAAAGTCCAGTTCTTGTAGATGTTCTAATGTGTGGCGAAGCAACTGCTTGCTTATGTATGGTGACGACTCTATGTCCGCAAGACTTATCTTCAAACTGTTCCTTGAAATCCATAATATCACATTTGCCTCGTTCCAGAAGCTCATAGAAGCATCCGATTGTAAGTTTTGTCCGTTTTTTCATACATTAAAATTCATTATATAACTTCCATATATTAATCCAAAGATTCTGCTTCCTCTTCTTCTTCTTCTGCTGCTGCATTTTCAGAGGTTGATGGTTGCATAAAGTTGAGGAAAACTTGTAGGAATGCTGTTTCTTTGTAGAAGTAATCGGGATTGTCTTCAAGCTTGTCCTGCATGAAATCGAAGCCGAAGTTTGCGTACTTCTCCATTTTGTCAATGAGCAAGTCAACCACTTTGCGGGGCGTAATATCGCCTTTGTCAAGGGCAATCCAGTCTATTCCAGTACGAGCCACAAGAGCCATGAACATGTATTCGCGAATCTGACCATACTGCTTGCGACCGCCACGAGCCTCTGCCGTTCCCCAATTCTCAATCGCCCAGCCAAAGTCTTTCCGCTTGGCTTTATCTGCCACAAGGTCTTTAGTCTGACCATGATACAGACCAATGAAGAACGCCAGAATATACAATTCATATCCTGCGCCGAACAGTTTTGCACGGGTTTCTTGATAGCTTGTCGAACCCTTACCGTAGTCGCAGAACGCCTTCAGCAAGGTGTCTTCGTATTTCGTTTCCCACTCAGGGCTGCGCTTCGCCCAAAGGTTGAATATCTTTGTTGCTGCCATTATTTTATTGGAGTTATGATGGTTCGTATTGTTGCAAGGTCGGTCTCGTTATAGCCCGTCTGTTTCTCGATGCGATATACAGAACAGGTCAAAGCTTCTATTTGCGCTTCGTTCAGAGTCTTCTTGCCCGTCAGTTTGTCCACTTCAAGCAAGTCTTTCGTCACGATAATGCACTGTTTCTGGATTTTGTCGATGATGTTGTAGAAGACGTTCTCTTTGAAGTTCTCAAACGATGAAGTTGGCGCATCGAATATGAGCGGATAATCCTCTTCGCGCTTCAGCGTAGTGAGATCGGAGATAGCAAAGAGTAGTGACATATACATGGTTGTCTCCTGCGCACCGCCCGGATTTTTGATTGGCGTGCCGTTAGAACTAAATAGCTTTATCTCTGCCGAATCGCTCGCTGTCTGTACAATGCGGATTACGCCACGGAAGTCATTCTTGTTCAGTTTCTCGAAATAACTATTGGTGCGCTCCTCAAGGCTTGCGAGGAAGCGGCGCAGGTTTTCGCTCTTTGCATTAACGAAAGCCCGCATCACTTTGTCGAGCAACGTATGCACACGGTTATACACTTTCGCCATGCCGGTTGTCGGATTCAGTTGCTCAAATTCTTCCTTCACCTTGTCGTATTCCATCTGGACCTTGACCAACCGCTCGCGGTAATCGCTAATGCGGTTTTTTGCTCGGTCTCGCTGCTCATAGAAACCCTTGATGTCGCGGAAATTCTTATCAAGCATCGCTTCCGTAAGTCCGTCGGCTTGGATGAGCAAACGGGATTTCTCGTCTTCCAGTTCTAGCAACTCAGCCTCTTTCTCTGCAATGTCCCGTTTGATTCTTGCCACAAGTTCCAGTTTATCCACAACCTCGCGATATTTCTTAGAAATATCTCTCGCCGTCATGCCTCCAAAACTGATAGAAAGCGAATGAAGCTCCTCGATATATTGAGTACCAAAAAGCGGAGTGTCTGGTAATTCTTCTTGCTTGGCCGCAAGTTCCTGCGACTTATGTTCCAAGTATTCCCTCAGCTTGTTCTCCATGAAACGATACTCCGGCGTGCCCTTCTTTGCTGGTCGGCCGCATACCTTGCATACTTCTTCGTCAAGCATCTCTTGCATCGTTTCCCCATCGGGCAGATACCAAGGCAAACGTGTGAAGTCGCTTTGCAGACTTGATGTCAGTTCATCAACGACTTCCTTCTTAGCCTTTGTCGCCGCTTTTTCCTGTATGTCAAGGTCGCTGAGACGTCGCTTCTCTTTGCTCAACGCCGATACCTTTTTCTGAAATTCCTCAAACACATTCTGGTATGGCATCAATGCCCAGAACTCATCGAGTAGGTTCGTATTGTAGCGCACCATCGTCATGGAACGGAGTTTAGCCAGCTTCTCGCGTTGCGTGTCTATGCGCTTCTTGATGTCCTGATAACTTTCGCTGGTGACCTGGTGCTTCTCCAAATCTTCAAGTTTCACAGAATAGGTGCTCACCACATCTTCCTGTTTCCTGATGTCGCATTTTATCTCGTCTATCTGTTGTCCAAGATGCTCTTTCTTACATTGGAGTTCCGAAACCCTCTGCGAAATCTTCTTATCCGACTGGCACTCCTTTGCGTATGCTCGATCGGATTTTGCTTCAAGTTCAGTAGCAACAGCGACATAATCTTCAAACTTGCGGATGTCGGAGAATTTATCTACAAGCGTTCTCAACGCCTCTTTCTCATTAAAAACATTCAATTGGCTCTCACCTTTGAACAGGCAATACTTACGAATGAACGCATCAAAGCACACGTCAATTAGCGAGCTGCCCTTTCGTTGCATACGCTCAGCGCCATTAGTCTCGTAACCTTTGAAAGCAAAATTTGTCACTTGACATACTCCGTTTCTCTTTTCGAAGGTCAGACTCTTCGACACCTCTTTTTCTCCATTATGCTCAAAAAACATTGAAACAGACATGGTGTCGGCTTCATCTTCGTCCAATTCCGACTTGCGCATTTCCGATATGAGCGAAGGATCTTTCGTCTCATGAGCTGTGTCAAGCAACCACTCCAACGCCTCAAAGAATGTGGTCTTACCATCACCATTGCCACCAATAATCAGAGTCAGTCCCTTTGAAAACTCAAAGGTATTCTCCCTGTAGTAACTGCGGAAATTATTTATTGTTACGCTCTTGATTATCATATATTATTCTTTAGATAGGTTGTTACCATATTATATATTTCCCGTGAGCTGCTCTCCTCATTTACCTCGTTGATAATCCTTGCCACAGTATTCACCACAAGGTTATCAGACACAAGAGCCTCGTCCAAGCTTTGATAGTCAGCGGGATTGTACTCGCCAAACTCTATCAGTTTCTCATCGGCCAAAACAGCCTGCAAGATTCTGTTGCTGTTATTGTTGTAATGTGCCATCGTTAAAACAATGATAAGTTATAGTAATTCATTATATCCTCCAATTCGTTGATAGTGTCGTCGCTGTTTTCCGAAAGCAACGAGAAATTCCTGACTCGACGTAATTCCGTTGCCATTAGACTACGTTCCATAGCATATGAGCCTTCACCGATATTAACTTCTGGTGCCACCACCAAATCATGTATCACAGCCATGTGCTTGTCGGGATGTTTTCGCAAAATTCTTCCTCGACGCTGTATAAACTGTCGGGGATTACCTGTGCTTGCGCAGAAAATGGCAAGTTCACTCCGCGGAACATCAACGCCTTCATCCAAACATTTCATCGAGGTCAGAACCTCTATATCACCGTCGGCAAATCCCTTCAGCAATTCTTCACGTTCTTTAATGCCAGATGTAAACTTACGTACTGTGACTTTGCTGTCAATGCCACTCACTACAGCGGTATATTCATTGATGAGCTTTTCGGAATAGTCATCGTCTTGTAACTGGTCTGTATCATCGTAAACGTCTGCATCTGCCGTATCTGGTTTCAATCCCTCCGGGACATAGACCAGCGTATATTTCAAGTTACCTTTTTCTTGGAAACGCTGTTCAAGTATATTCCGGAACACCTCCAATTTGTTCTCTGCCTTATGAATAATCCGCTTGCGTTTCAGTAGCAGTGCGGTCAGTATCTCATTACTATCCGCAAAATGGTTGTTATTGAAGAATTTAGCCAATTGTACCGATATTCTCATGTATTCTTCCATCTCCGACATCGTCAGACGCACGACATGCGGATAATAATAATATCGGCACAAAACACCCTTGTCTATGGCCTCCTGCATCGAATACTCGTAAGTAAAGCCATTTTCTGCGCCAAAGAAATGATAAAGCGTCTGGTTCGCTTCTTCTTCAAACTGGCGTTCGGGAGTAGCCGACAAACCTATGCGCCGCAAATAAGGGATGCCATCCAAGATGTTCAACATCCGGCGTGAGCCCATATTGTGGGCTTCGTCGGCAATCAGCAGCAACTTTGTCTTCGGGAACACAGACAACGACTTGAAGACCTTGTCTTTGATAAACGAGGCGTATGTGGAAATGATTATGTATGATAGATTGTTGTCACTCCCTTTCAATCGTTCGCTTAATGTAATCGTTTCTATCTGCTCCGCCCATTTGGAGTTCTTGGAACAAACCCGTATGACGTTCTTGAAATTGAATTTCTTGCACTCCTCTTCCCATTGGCCAACAAGCGTAATCGTAGGCACAAGGATTATGGCTTTGTAATAGCCGCACCGCTTATATATTTCAAGTAAACAGTTGAGCGACGTGATGGTTTTGCCTGTACCTGTTGCCATTGCAAACAGCCCCTTTTGCTTGTTTGCTTTCCAGTTCTCAAACGCAAGTTGCTGGTATTCGCGAGGTCCTTGCGAGTAGGGAAACCGAGGTGCAGCTTCCTTTCCCCTTTGTATCTCATTTTGATGGATTCGCTCGATAATGCTTTTCACCTTATTCTTGGCCCGACCGAGGAACGCGGTCACAGTTTTAGGCAAGTCATTCTCCAATCGGTCATTGATAAGTTGTGCTTCGTCTGCCAGCAGTTCTTGTATATCTTTGTTTTTGTAGGTGTCAGTAATATGTATGCGGATATGGTCTGTATTAAGATAAGTCACGCTCTCGTCGTTACCAGAGAAAGTGCGTTCGAAATCGTCCACAACATCTTTAATGCGACACACATCGCTTTGCCCGTCCCAATCGCAGAAAGCAGTGATGCTCTCGATGTTGGCAATAAGTGCCGTCTTCGAGAAGTTGCATGAGCCATCGAATGCTACACGGTTCAGTCCATCGAAGAACACGCCGCACTTGGAATGGGCTATGCCCTCTCCAGCTTTTGGTACAACCACTTTTATCTCAATGCGGTTATGACGAATCAGCCAAGCAAGGCACTCGAAGAAATGCTGGTTGCGCTTAGACAACGTGTCGCTCATACCACCCAAATCTTGCAGGTTGAAGTAATCCACATCGTCGCACGAGTCTGCTACAATTATCGCACGCTTATCCTCGGTAGATAAAATATCGTTGATAATCATGCGCATCTTTCCTCCATTATAGAGAAACGTAGCGAAACCGTCTGCCAGTACATTGATGGCCGATGAGGAAAAGAAGCCCAGCTTCAGATCAAATTGCGTGGAATTACACAAAGCTTCGGAGAAGAAGCCCAAAGGCTCCCATTCTGTCCGCGACTTGAATCGTCGGCTATTTGGCCATATCACATCAGATTTCAGCATAGGACATACCTTATTATATATTATATAAAGCAGTTGGCGCAATTGATTTCATCATCAAACAAGTCCACCAGAAGCTTACTTTTGCCCTTTGCCTTCGCTTCTTCTTGTTTTTTTATCTGGTCAAGCTTGATTTGCCGCACACGCTCCGGACGTATCAGTTCGCTCAAAGGCTCGCCTTGAATCCACGTATATCCGTCTTTTTCGTACTCCATTGCCTTTTTGAAAAGGTCGGGATGCTGCTCGTAGAGCCAAATCCATTCTATCTTCTGCTGGAAGAAGCAGAAATAACATCCAGAGCGGCTACGGCAATACTGTCCTTTCTTTCCATCCACCTCAAAGTCGATAAGGTTGTAATATGCTGGTATGCCTACGCCGCTATCTTCAAGGATGCGAAAGATTTCTTCTCTCACCAAAACCTCATCATTGTCAATCAATGGGAAATAGTCCAACTTTCCCACAGGGTAATCTGTGTATTGCTTCAGAAAACTGAATACGGCGTGATTAAAGGTGATGACATCAGCATCAAGTAGCATATTCAATTTCTTTGAGTAGTAGAAGTGCTTGGTAAGCTTTGAAGTGAGAGCCGCTTCAACTGTTTGATAGGTCTCATCGTCTGCAACGTTGCGATAGCATTCTGCAAAATTCTCAATGTTCTTATCATGCAGCACCTCGTGAATAACATCCATACTCCAGATATTCTTGCGGAACGGGAATATGGCTTGTATATTTGGCTTTGTCGATACATAGCCTTCACGGTCTTCATCGCCGCGGATACCCACGTATGAAACGGTTGGGGTGTCGCCAACAAATTTCTCAAACTCGGCGAGTTTCATTTTCTGCGTACACCATCTTGCTTGTACCGATGGCAGATAGCCACCGCTTACCTTCAGAAAGTGGTCAAAAGGAGTAGGTTCAGGACTTCCTTCTGCCGCAATTAAGGTCGTTATGTGTCCTAAGTAAGAGCGCAACCGGTCAATGAACTGAATGGTTTCATCCAACTCACATTTGGTGTCGCTGCTATAATACTCAATATGAAGATTGGGGTATTTATCTTTTAGGTAGATGGCAAGAGCAGCACTGTCTTTTCCACCAGATATACCTAACACGTGTCTTACTTCACTCATTTCAATTTCTTTTTAAGGATTGCTATCAGTGCAGCAACGTCGAGCGAGTTGTCACCACTCAAAATAGACTCCAGTTTGTTTTCAAGGCTGTTAACCTCTTGACGCATCGCTTCGGAAAGAATGACTTGCGTAGTTACAGCCTTACTCTTATTCTGTGTGATATGCAGTCTTATGACATCCTCACTTGCAGTCTTGTGCATCTCCACATAGTCATCCAATTGAAACAGCATATCTTTCAATGTAGCCAGCAGGAACGATTTATCTGTGTCGCGAATTTCTGTCAAAGGCTTGTTGAGGGCGACGTATGACACCGCTTCAATCCATGCGGTCTTGTCATCATAGTTGCCAACAAGCCGGGCTTGAAAATTACGCATATTTACAGGCATCAATTCCGTTTTAACCGACTTATATCGTTCTGCTATCAGATGATGATAGTCAGAGAAACCGACTTCTTCAAGTCGCAGTGTCTTAAGCAAATATTGCTCGATATTGCCAACCAATTCAGAGTAGCAGTTGCGGAGTTCGCGGATAGCCTCTTGTATGACAGCAACAAAGCTCTCAATGGCTTCTGGGTTTTGGCTAAGTGTAATTTCCTTAAAGCCCAACTCATCCGGCAACACCTCAAAGAATGTTTTCTCTGGGTCGGTCGCCTTTGCTATGACATCACGGAACTTACGAGCATTGGGCGAAATATCCTTCGTACGTCGAGCATAGCTATTCAACTTCTTATAGAAGGTGAGGAACGGACGAATCGTTTCGATAAACGATTGAGTCGAGAGTTCTGAGCTACCCATATTGATAGCCTCTCTATATTTGTCGAAAAATGTACGGCGGATACCGTCAACAGCAAAGGCCTTAATGAGAAAACCATTGGGTGAGCGCAGTATAAGGTCAAGCACCTCCTTGTTGATGTAAGGTACATAGGTCCCATCGCTGTTATAGAGCGCGAAATCATCTCGTTTAATAATCAGATATGTGGGAATCCAACAATAGAGCAACCCCTGCTTCAGACGAAAAGGCGCAGCCTCTAACAGAGTGAAGAGTTCTCCCAACTTGTGCGGTTTGCCGATAGTGGAGCGCAGGAAGTTCTCACAAGCGTCCCAAAGTGGTTGGAATTAAGGTTCGGTCGGTGAGCCCAGTCCGGCAGTTGTATGAATACCTGTATTCTTGAGAAGTGTGAGATATAGCGATTTCTCGGGTGGATACTTATCCCTCTCAAAGCCAAGGTATGGCTCAGAAGAGTGGTCAAGCAATGCCTGCAAATACGACTGACGGGCAAGTGACATATTACCAGTGGGGCGGTGCTTGTTAATGAGCTCAAAACGATAGATTGGAGTGGCATAATAGACAGAATCACATATGGTAGAGAGTTGCTGTGCGAGCATCTTACGCGATGTGATTGACGCAAGGATTTCGCCGTTAAAAATCCACGTCACGTTGTCAGAGAAGAGGCTCTCCATAATGGTTTTGTTCAACATTGACTGTTCGTGAACCAGCAGGTTAGCTATCTCGCGGTTGGCTACTTTGTCGTTCTCGTCGGCCACGTAATAGTCGCGCACCCAATGGAGTTTGTCTATCTCAAAGAGATGGTCAGCGATTTCGGTTGTGTTCTCAAAAATGCAATAGAGGATGGCTTTACCATTTATGTCCGTGCAAGCAGCTTTGACAGCAACAAGGTCTTCCTGACGGGTCAGTATCACATTGATAATCCCGTCAGTCTCGCCACTGACGATGTATTCAATAGGCGAAGAGGTGAGACAGTACTGGAAGTATCGTGGCGTGCCAGTGCGAAAATAGTGCGCATTGGCAAGTGCTATCTTGTCGTCGAAGTATTCACACACCTTTTCTGCTATAACATCGGGACGCTTGCATTCGCGAGCAGCCTCATAAAGGCCTGCTTCCAAGTCTACATCGGTTCCCTCAAAGAGGATATATTTGGACTTGTATTTAGCGAAACGCAGTATCTGGTTCTTTTCAAGGAGGTCTATCACCGAGCCCACTTGACAAACGTCCATAGCATAGCTAGCATAGACTATCAGAAACTGCTTGTCGATGCTAGCAGCAGACGAGGCAAAGATGTTCAGAAGGCCGACGGCCTTAACAATCTTGATGGCATCGGTTATGGTTGTGGCATCTGCATTGAGTCCCTCTGTTCTTTCGATGGCAATCTTGATAGCCGACCAATTCGCCGAGTCTTCGTGGGCCTCTTGCAAATAAGAATAAAAATTATAAACAATATAATCGTGAACGTCGGCAAGACTATACAAACGATTGATTGAAGCTTCAAAATCGTTGACAGTCCCCTCACCGCGCGTCTCCAAGAATGTGAACAAGGTACGCTCATTCTGGCCATATCTCTGATTAGCTTGGGTAAAAACGTAAGCCGAGACAATATCCATTGGATAGAGAGCACGGGCAACGTTGGCATCAAGTGTGCTGGCGGCAAACTTAGAAGCGACAGCTAGGTTGTAAATCTTGTCTGTGTTGAGTGTTGGCTTTTTGTCAGCCGAAGATATATGAGTGGCGGTAAGGTTGAGAAGTTGCTCTATCGGTTCAGCAAAGACGATATCCTGAATGCGACCTTTTACCTTCGTCCATTCCTGTTTCTGCTCTGCTTTCAATCCCTTGGCATAGGCTCCAAAACCTTGGTGCAGCGTTGTAAGGAAGAGAATGTTCTTACTTGTGTCATTTACATACTCGCAGAACTTCTGTAAAAAGTACATTTCTTTTTCAGGATTGTTCTTGGCTGCATGTTCAAGCACTTTACCGAACTCGTCAATAACAATAACTAAGAATTGATTCGTTTTCTGAAGTCTGTTATAGTGGTTGTCCAGCACAGAGATAACGTTCTTACTTTCTGCATTAAGATGTGACGCAAGTAGATTCGCCAACGATGCGTAGTCGCCAACGATGTTTATAAACGAGAATTGCTCAAAACTATTGAATTGACCACGTTGACTCAGTAAGACATTTTTTCCAACAGTCTTTCCACACAGGCAGTTTTCCAAGGCGAGGATGAAGCTGGATTTGCCAGTGCCGTACGAGCCGATGAGGCAAAACGAATGAATGCCACTGGCAAAGTGATTGATAATTTTGCCGATGGTCTGGCGAGCATTGGCAGTGACGATATAGTGGGGTATCTTGCCAAAGTCACGCTCTATGTTGATTGAAGTTGTGAAACTCATGTTGCTTGATAATACTTGTTGAGAACCTGCCACTTGTCTATCCGCTCTTTCATGGTGAAGAGTTGCTCACCGGCAGTATTGCAGAAGGTTATATGGGGGTCGATAGTGTGCAGTTGGTCGAAAACGTCATATAGTTCATTGACTGACATACCGAAGATATTGGCAAGTCGCAGCAATACCTCGAACTCTATCACTTGCTGTTTGCCCTGCGTGATGTCGAGTACGGCAAAGAGGAAAACGAGCGGCTCCATCTTGGCGCGAGCGGAACAGTTGAAGGTATAATCCTCGTGGCCAGTCTTGCCTATCAGTTTGAGGTCAATTAGCAGTGCAGAGAAGTCATCGCACGCCTTGATAGAGTCGGGCGTAACATAATTCTTTAGCATTGTGTCGATGTCACGCCAAACTGTCTTCTCGTTGTAGGGTGTGCTGTCAAAGCATTTGTCGGCAAACATCCGTCTTACTGCATTTGCCAAATCTGCTTTCGTGAACTCTTTGCGTGTTTTGTTGTACTCGGTGAAAACGATGTTGTAGAGTGTTGCTACTCGTGATGTCACGAGCATATAGTGTAGCAGCCATAGTGTGGTCGTGTCTTCGATGTAAGGGTCTGCGCCGTTGTCATCAAGAAGATATTTACCTATCTCGGTCGGCACACCATTGTCGTTAGTGATGCCGAAAGCTCTCAACCAATAGCGTATTGAGGCTACCATATTCTTGCCCACACCAAGTTCTACAACAGCGTAGTCATCTGTGAACGACAATCCCGCCTTAGCGTAGTCATATCCTTTTTTCAACCACAAGCCCTTGCATTGAAAGGACTCGTGACCAGAGAATGCATACTTCATAATTACTCTTTTGATGAGGTTAGTAAACATCTAACGTCAATATTAAGAACTGCTGCAATGTTACACAACTGTTGAACAGATGGCTGCGTGCGATTGGTTGTCCAACGAGAAACCGTATTCTCACTTTTTCCCAACTCCATTGCCAGCCATTTGCAGGTTCCTCGCTGTTCCGCCAAGACGATCTTTATGCGATTCATCACCATATTTCGGTTATTAATACTTTTATTTCATCACAAAGGTAGGAATTTTATTTGAAATACGGCTAAAAATGGTTTTATATTGCTTGGTTAAATATTCATTGCACGGTTTACATACTAAAATGACGATTTTGCACTAAAAGCACTTCCCATTCGACGCAACGAATTATTTTGATGTGTGCTTAATTTCAGTAAACAAGCGAACGGGACATATACAACAAATCACGGCAGGGTATAATATACCTACAGTGAACATCTATAGATGTCTTACTCTTTGACTATTGATGTAAGCTGCCAAATCACGATTAGTCAAAGACAAGTATCAAGCAAAAACTCTCCATATAAAGCTATGCACGCTATCCCTCTTTAAACTCCTGCACATGTAATGCGACTGTAAAATAAATTATTTTATCAGAAGTTCATATATCATCAAGAGATAGCCGATAAATTATTGAATTTGACTATTTGTAAGGGCTTGTTTTTCAAAAAAAATAATATTCCCTTTGCATTTGGGAAAATCGTTCGTCTTGAGATGCTGCAAAACGAGGTGAAATATAGAATTTCGCTGGTTTCTAAATCGTTACCTATTAAGCTGAGATATTTTGCAACACGCTGTGTTTTAGCAAGAAAGAAAAGATGCTATGTCTTTCGATGTGCGGGGTTATCTCGGTCGAGCAGCCGCATTTTCTGGTCAGAACCCTCAGACTGGATACCATGGTCTGGTATTCGCCTACGGAAAACACCTTGTCAGGCGAACTTTTCTTTTCATTGTCCCCCTGTACCTCTCGACCAGTTCGATGGTGATAGGAAGCAGCTTCACCACATAGGCCACGTCGGTTTTTATACGGTTGCCTATCAGCCATGTACCACCCTCGGAATCCGTATGGATATTCTTGTACGTGATCTCCTTCAGATCCGCGTACGCCAGACCTGTAAAGCACATGAACAGGAACATGTCACGGATAGCCCGCTGGCGCTTGTAATTCAACTTGACATGGATGACGCTTTGCAAGTCCTCCTCGGTGAGGAAAGAACGCCACTTGTATTCGGACAGGCAGTCGAAACCGATGAACGGATGAAGCCTTATCCAGCCTCTTTCCTGGGCGGTATACATCAGCCATTTCAGGGTGTTGCCCCGGCCGAAAGCCGTTGAACTCGCCAGGGCGCATGTCCCGAGCATCCAGTTGTAATAGTCCTCGATGAACTTCTTGTCAAGCTCGGCGATGGCTATATCCTCGATGCGCCTCTTCTCTTTGAGGAAAAGCTGCAGATTCTTGTAGTCGGCCACCAGCCCGCGATAGGTGCTTGCCGCCTTTTCCTTGCCTATCTTTTCCTTGTAGGAGGCAAGCTACTCCCTGAACAGTCCCATAAGGGTGTGATAATCGTCCCCGAAACCAAGATAGCGGTTGTAGACACTTTTAGCTGTCACCAGGCTGTCATGGTCGCAGACATACTGGTAATGCCTTGTGATCTGGGCCTTGACATTGTCAAGCTCCTGATTCAGCCGTCTGGCCTCGTCGGATTTCCCTTTCGCCCTCTTGGCCTTGGCATCCCATAATGCCAGTGAAACTTCCGCTTGCAACTGAAGCAGGCGGTGGTCTTGTTGATCGTTATACGTCCCATAATGGGCACCTTGCCATCTTTCAACGATTGGTTCTTGGTGTAAAACGACACGGAAAATGTACTTCTCGTAAACTCGCTTCTTTTAGTTACAAACTAAATAAATATTGAGCTTTTTGAAGTTATGAAAAGTGACGCAAAGCATTGAAAAATAATCGTTTATACTCCTTGAAATATCCGTACTTGCAAGGTAACGGATAAGTAACGGAAGTCGCAGCAAAACATGCCCCATAATGCTCGCTTTCTCTACCAACAACCAAAAATAGAAATTAATAACTATTTGATTGTTAATTGGTTTTCGCTACCTTTGCAAACTGTGAAAAAATACTTAGTTTTCTATATTGGAACTGCCAGTTTATGATACAATTCTATAATGAATATAACCAGCAATTTACAAATACGAAACAGCCTGTTTCGTATTTGGATGATGTTTCTTTATACCTTCCTGTCATGCATTTGAGTTGGTCGCACAACATCGTATTGATGCAAAAAGTAAAAGACCTCAAAGCACGTAACTGGTATATGATTCAAAGTCTGAAAAATGGTTAGGGACGCAATTTTCTGATTGAAGCCATCAATCAGGATTACTACCATGTCCATGGGGCACTGGCTCATAACTTCGATACCACTCTCCCCGAAATTCAAGCCAAGCAAGTGAAAGAGACATTGAAAGACCCCTATATCTTCGATATGCTTACATTCACGGACGAGTATGACGAACGGGATGTGGAGTTGGGCTTGGTAAAACATATCGAGAAGTTCCTTGTCGAGATGGGAGCCGGGTTCGCCTTCATGGGCAGACAATACTATATAGAGGTGTCCGGCAATGACTTTTATATCGATATATTGATGTGCAACGCATTTATGCACAGGTATTTAGTTGTGGAATTGAAGCGGGGAGAGTTCCAACCCGAATATATCGGTAAGTTGAACTTCTATTGTTCGGCGGTGGATGACATCCTTTGCCGGGCAGGAGACAATCAGACCATCGGGTTGCTTCTTTGCCAGAACAAGAACCGCATCATGGCGGAATACGCCCTGCGTGATGTGCATAAGCCGATAGGTATTTCCGATTATGAATTGGGGAAAGCGTTGCCCAAAGATATTAAGTCAGGGTTGCCTTCCATTGGAGAGTTGGAAAGCAAACTCAGTCGGGAGTTGGAGGATAACACGCAAAGTCTATAATTCAAATATCGCAGGTTCAACTTGCCAGTTTCAATTTGTAAATATCACAAATATGGTTTGTTTATTCCAGAGATTTCTGTAAGTTTGTATCGTACTATAACTATCATAATTATGCAAGATATAATAAACGGGCGTTGCGGTTGGTGCGGAAGTGACGAACTGTATGTGAAGTACCATGATCAAGAGTGGGGAAAATTGGTGACCGATGACAAGACGCTGTTTGAGTTTCTTGTGTTGGAGAGTGCTCAGGCCGGCTTGAGTTGGATAACCATCCTTAAGAAACGTGAGGGGTATCGCAAAGCCTTTTGCAATTTCGATGCTGAGTCGGTGGCACAAATGACCGATGAAGATGTTGAACGGTTGATGCACTTTGATGGCATTGTGAAAAATCGTCTGAAGATCAAATCGACCATCACAAATGCAAGGTCATTTCTCGCCGTAAAAAAGGAGTTCGGTAGTTTTTATGACTATACTCTATCATTCTTTCCCGACAGAAAACCGATTGTCAATACATTTCAATCATTGAGTGAGATTCCGGTATCATCTCCCGAATCTGATGCCATGAGCAAGGATATGAAAAAACGGGGATTTAAATTCTTTGGAACTACGATTTGCTATGCTCACTTGCAGGCCTCCGGATTTATGAATGATCATCTGGCGGATTGCATCTGCCGGAAGAGGTAAATAACAATATAACTGTGTACAGTGGGAGAGGATATTTTATGCCTTTTGCCCGTTAACATTGTTAATGCCATTTTCCGATGGCTTTGTTCTTGTCTGCAAATAACAAGTCTTTTGCATTTAAAGAATTTGCTATTTGCAGACGAAAAACGAA
>ULUW01023817.1_pt1 | contig 14981 bp, 7 predicted proteins | sample 1959041 | NCBI WGS metagenome assembly ULUW01 (sample SAMEA4835775, study PRJEB28245) | human gut metagenome | biome: gut microbiome; material: fecal sample | place: Denmark | collected 2008
TAGGCATCGCACTCTTCCTGTGTGATAACAGGCTTCAGGATTTTTGTTCCGGGTTTAATTTCCATTTACGTTCACCTCACCACCAGCGGCCAACAGCAACGCTATAACATGTTGTATCGTTTGTTCCAGGTAGTGTGCATGATGTCGTGCTTTTGTTCTTACAAACAAACGATAAAAATGAGATAGGGCAGCCAACAACAGAATATGCCGTATTAGAAAATGCCACCGGAAATGACCATGTATAATCGTTTCCGTCTGAATTGATGGAGTACCAGCAGATCTGTGTCCCATCTGAAAATCTTACCCAGTTACTGCCGCTGGCTGCTACTGCTGAAGCACCCGCCGGGCCTTGCGGCCCCCGCGGCCCCTGCGGGCCGGTAGCGCCTGTGGCACCTCCGGGTCCTGTTGCCCCGGTGGGCCCTTGCGGTCCTTGCGGCCCCTGTGGGCCGGTATCTCCTTTGTCACCCTTGTCGCCTTTGAAGTCGCCCGCATCCTTTGCCTTCTGCAATGCAGTCATAGCCGCATTGGCCGCGTTGGTGCTGGCTTTCTCTGCCCGGTCGGCATCGGCCTTTGCCGCCCCCGCACTGGTGGATGCTTCCCCGGCCTTGGTGGCGGCGGTGGAAGCGCTCCCCGCAGCGGCGGTGGCCTGCTGGGTGGCGGTTTCTGCCGCAGTGGTGGCCGTCCTGGTGGAGTTGGCCACATCGTTCAGGGCCGTGGTGCGGGCCCGCGCGATGTCCTGCAAGGCGGCGGTATGCTCCGTCTCCGTGTCCTGCAGGGCCCGCTTGGCGGCGGTCTCGCTGGTCTTGGCGGCGGTCTCGCTGGCGGCGGCGTTGGTCTCGCTGCTCTTGGCTGCGTTTTCACTGGCTTTGGCGTTTGTCTCACTCGTCTTTGCCGCATTTTCGCTGGTCTTCGCGTTGGTCTCCGACGTTTTTGCGTTGGTCTCGCTGGTCTTGGCTCTTACCGCACTTGCTTCGGCCTCCTTGGCCTTTTTGGTGCAGGTGGCCACACTCGCATCCATGCTGTCGGCACTGGCCTTTGCCTTATCCGCGCTGGCTTTCGCGTTGGTCTCGGATGTTTTTGCGTTGGTCTCACTGGTCTTGGCCGCGTTCATGCTCTCCAGCGCCTGCTTGGCATACTTCGTCACCTCGGCCACGAACTGTTCATAGATGCTCGGCGTAATGTTCTCGGTGGTCGTGTCGGTGTCGATGGTGTCATAGCAGGTGTACTTGCCGGGCTTGGTCATGGCAATGTAGCCGCTGTCGTTGATGGCCAGCAGCATCCAGGTGCCCTCTTTTTCCAGTGTCCACCGCCGGTCTACCAGTGCGCTGTTGTTCTCGTCCAGGATCTGCGGGTCCGGCTTTGTGCCGCTCAGGCGCTGCACATGCAGGGTCACGGTGCAGTTCTTCCACTCTTCCGGCAGCTCAAAGCGAAGCTCGTCCACCTTGGCGCTCCGCACACCGCCCAGATACAGCGTCTCAATGTTTGCCCGGAACGTCGAACCGTTGTCCTGCAGCTTTCTGATCTTGATATCCAGTTGGCTCACAGTTTCACTCCCTTCCTGCCCCTATCCTATCACGCCCCGCCGGGTGCAACTACCCCGGACATACATAAGTTCCCGCCTCTTGACAAGTACGTAAAATACGTATATAATCAAATCACCAACGAAGAAAGGAGGATTCCACCGCCATGCCGCTAACTCCAAAAGAGATGTGTCGGCTGTTGGAGCAAAACGGCTTTGTTTGCATTCGCTCCAATGGCTCTCATCGGATGTACAGCAACCCCGTCACCAAAAAATCCACTGTCGTTCCTTATCATGCAAAGGATCTGAAGCCCGGTCTAGAAAAAAGTATTCTTAAACAAGCCGGAATCAAAAAATAACATTATCTTGTTAGGATCAACCTGGAAAATTTCTGGTTATCCTAATACTACATTATAGATTATTGAAATAATTGAATATTAGTTTTCTCGTTATCATATAATATTTTCAAAACTTACATCACGCTATATATGAGGTAATATTAAAATGACTGCTGTATTTTATCCTGCTGTTTTTCATCCAGAAGAAACAGGATATTCCGTTACAATTCCAGATATTGAAGGTTGCTTTACCCAAGGGGAAACTATGGATGAAGCGGTTGCTATGGCCCAGGATGCCATTGGTCTGATGCTTGAAGATTGTGAAGTATGTCCTAAGCCTTCTCTTCCTTCTGCCATCCATGTGGATACCGGTGATTTTATTGCAATGATTCCTTTTGATATGGAAGAATATCAGAAGCAGTTCAAGCCCGTCAAAAAGACCCTGTCTATTCCCGGTTGGCTCAACGATGCCGCCGAATCCGCACACATCAATTTTTCCAGTGTTCTGCAAAAAGGTCTGAAATCCGAACTCGGCATGATTTAACAGAATAACATAGCAAAAGGGAGGCCGTTCACCCCGAACGGTCTCCCTTTCTTCTAAGCAGAGCTCCCCCCTCGGGGGAGCTGTAAGCAACTCCGCCTTTGGCGGATTGCGCACTGAGAGAGTTTCACCTCACCTCTTCCCACTCATCCTTGCTGTTCTTTGCCTGTTCCTCCTTTTTTGCCGCGTCCTTCACCCACTGGGCAAAGTTCTTTTCCTCATACATGGCCGTCCCGTCCTCTTTGGTCAGGCTCGTCAGCAGCTTCTCCAGCTTCTCCCGGTCGTGGTCGTTGCCCGCCAGATACTCTTCCTTCACCGCATCGGTGATCTTGCTCTTGATCTGGCTGTCCGCTTTGCCCGCCGTCCGCAGCCGGTCGATCTCGTCCTGTACGTCCTTCCGCTTTCCGGTTTCCAGTGCGTCCGTCAGGGTATCGTACACGCTGCCCTCGGTGCCGCCCTTGTACAGCTGTTCCGCCTTCTCGTTCACCGCCTTATCGATGAGTTCCCTGAACCGGGCTCTCTGGGCCTTGTCCTCGTCGGTCTCGCCCTTTTCGCCCAGCTTCTTCACGCCGTAGGCCGTGCACAGCCGGTCATAGACCTCCTGCTTTGCATCCACCCGTGCTTCCATGTCTCCGGCGTTCTTCGCCCTGGCAGCGTCCAGAATGTCCTCATCGTACTTTTTCAGCCGAGCTTTCAGCTGGTCATCTGTCTTGAGCTCCTTGATCTTTCCCTCCGCCAGCATTCGCTCCAGCTTCTTGGTGGCCGCCTGTACTTCCTCGGTGTTTCCAGTCTGGATGGCCTCAAACAGCCGGTCGTACTGCCCGGTGGCGCTGTCCGGAGTGGAATTGAAGTTCTTTTCTCCGGTCTCGTCCCACTGCTTGACCGTGTCCATCCAGGCAAACACCGCCTGCACATACTTCTTGCCGTTGTTGTAGGGCACGCCCACCAGCATCATCAGCTGGCCCGCCGTGTCAGCCCAGGCCCATTTCACGCTGTCGGCATAATCGTCCAGCTCTTTTTCGGTCATCTCGCCGGTGTCCTTATCCAGCAGGGCGTTCAGCTTGGTCATGCTGGTCACCGCGTCGTTGATGGCCGAAAATCCGGTCATGCTCACGCTGTCGTAGTTGCCAAACACCCTCTTGCTGTGGATGCTCTCCCCCGCTGTCCACAGCTCGCTTCCGCCGGTGTAGTTGCTCACCATGCTATTGCTGAACTGGTACAAAAAGCTTCCGCCAAGGCTGGCAAGGGTCATATCCCCGTTTTCGTCCTGCAGGTCATCCCACCGGTGCAGAATAAACTTTACCAGTATCCCCAGCCCGGCGATCACCGCCGTCTGCACGATCTGGCTGCTGGCCGCATCCCAGAACCGCTTCAAAGCCTCCGCCCTGTCTGCTTTCGCTTTTTCCGCAGCGGCCTTGCACTCCGCCAGCCGGGGCGTGTCGTTTTCTGCCTTTGCTTTCTCCAATGCCGCCTTTGCCTGGTCGTTCCGCTGCCACTGGGCCGCCAGATCCTCCACGGCGCTTACCATGATCTGGGCGTTCTGCTGGCGCTGGGTGCTGAACATGCTCAGGGTCTTCAGCATCTGGTTCTTCGAGCGCTGCATTCCTGTCCGCTGCATCACGGTATAGTTGGGCTGTGTCCGCTCCACCACCCGCCGGAACTTGCTCATCACGGCTTCCTGGTAAGCCTTGCTGCCGTCCTCCATCGTCTTGGTGGGCAGGTCAGCTTTCGTCAGGTCATATTCGGCCAGGTTCTTTTGTACATAGTTCTCAGCCCCGTGGAACAGGCTGGCCACCGTCACCTTGTCCATCCAGCCAATGCTTCCGCCCGCAAAGTCTGCCAGAGCGTTCACGGCTCGGGTGCCGTACCGCAGCACCACGTTCTGGCTGTTCCTGGCCCCGTCGTGGGCGGTGCTGAACACGCCCTGTTCTTTCGCCGCGTTGCTCAGTTCCCCCCGGCTGCTGCCCCGCAAGCGGGTGGGCAGCAGGAAATCTCCAAAGCGGTAGGCACGTTCAACGATGCTGTTCAGCTGGCTGGGCTTCAGGTTCATCACAAACTGCACGGCAGATGCACCGGTTCCGCCCCAGCCCAGCTCTGCCGCTGCCGTGGGCAGGCTTGCTGCCTGCAGCAAGGTCACGTTCAGGTTTCCCGTCAGCACGGCGGCAGCGGCATTGCCCCGCAGCACGCTGCTCAGGTGGTCAAACACCTCGCTGTCTCCCTTGCTCCCGCTCAGGTCGGCCATGGCCTTCTGCATGTACTTGCGTCCGGCCCGTCCCCAGCTCCGTTCAATGGCTCCGTATTGTGTCTCGCCGCCCTGCATACTGTTCAGCACCTTCTCGGCGTTCCGCAGCGGGATCGCCATGCCTGCAAACTGGGCGGCATTTTCTATGCTCTCGCTGGCCTGCTTCACCAGGCCCACCAAAGCCAGGGGTTTGGAGCTGTTCTGTCGGGTCTTCATGTAGCCCTCGCTGCCCACACTCACGTCCCGGCGCACGCCCTCGTTCTGCTCCACAAGGGTGTTTCTGTCCACGTTCATGTGGATGTAGTTTTCTACCCGGGCACGCTTTACGCCGTACAGGGTCATGCTGGCCTCGTTGATGTACCCCTTTGTCAGCTTGCCCAGCTCCCGGAAATCGCTGATCCACAGGTCATCGTAAGCCGTCAGGTTCTTTTCGATCGCGCCAAGGATGCTGGTGCGCAGCGTGTCCTCCCGCTTGCTGATCTCGTAGGCGTTCAGCTTGCTGCCGTCCTTGTCGATGGTCACCAGCTCGCCCAGCGTCACAGTCTCGGAGTATTGCTCTCCCAACCCGGCAAGGCCCTTGGTGGAAAAGCTCATGTCCACAATGGTGGCCCCGCCGTACAAAAGGTGGTGCAGGCCCTGCCTGTTCTGCAGCTGTACCCACAGCTCGGTCATCACGTCATGGGTCACCAGCCAGGGCTTGCCGTCCCGGGTCTTTAGCCCGATGTCCACCAGATCGTGGGTAAAGTGGTAAAGCTCCTCGGCATGCTCCGGCCCGGTCACGTTAGAGAAAATGCGCTCACCCTCTGCTTTAATGCGTTCCTTTCGTGCCTGGCCCTCGTTCAGCTGCCGTCCCAGCTGCTCCATGCAGCCGCCGTGGTTGTAGCCGCCCAAACGCTCAAAGTTTCGTTCAATGTTCATGGTATTCAGCTTGTACACGCTGGTCACTTCCCGGAAGATCTTCCCGAATCTGGTATCCTTCCGCTGCTGACGCACGCTCTTCAGCTCACCGGAAATACCCTCGGCAAAGTCGTCCACCATCACATCCTCTATGCTGCCCAGCATCACATTCTCGTTCTTTACAATAAACAACGTCTTTTCCAGGATCTCACTCAGTTCACGGGTCTGGTCTGCGGTCAGGGTGGCAAGGTTCCCGTCCTGGTAGGCCTTCAGGTCAGCGTTCAGTCGGGCAATGTAGGCCTTTTTCTCCGGGGTATCCTTTTTCAGCCACTTTTCGGCATTCTCGATCTCGCCCCGCAGCTTCTCCATCTCAATTTCCCGGGCCTCGTTCACATCGTTCAGCCAGTCGCTGATCTGCTCCGGCAGCCTGCTCTGCTGCCATTCCATGGCGGCACGGTCTCCCAGCTTCACCTCCCGGTCAATGCCCCGGCTCAGGCCTTCCACAGCCTCCCGTATGCTCCCCCCTTCCGGCACCGGGCCGTATGTACCGTTCAATTCTGCCCTCAGCTGTGCCGCCGCCTTGCGGTTGCCAACGGCATCGTTGGCCAGAGCAGCCACGGGCCGAACCTTTTCCAGCAGGTATTCCGGTACATAGCCTTTTTCGCTTGGCTTTTCCAGCATCTGGGTCAGTTGGCTTGTCATCTTATTGATATTCCGCCGGGTGGTGTCCATCTCCCGGGCATCCCGGGCCTTCTGCAATTGTTTTTCCGCCCGGTCTTTCGCCAGCCGAATGGTGGTGCTCACGCTTTCCCGCTGCTTCCTGGCAAAGGCTTCCGCCTTGTCTGCCCGGGCGTTGGCTTTGGCAGCTTCCAGCCGGAACGGGTCAGCCGCGCTTTCGGCAGCTTCTTTCAGCTCCTGTTCCCGCTTTGCTCGTTCCAGTTCCACCTTCGCCCTCGCTTCCAGCGCCTCCTGCTTTGCCTGCTTGCGCATCTCCTCCCACTGCTTCGTGAACTCCTGCCGGGCCTCGGCGTTCTGCTCGTTGGCCACCTCGGTGCTGTTCATGTACCGCAGCATGATCTGCATGGCAATGTCCTGCTTTGCCCCGTCCCAATCCTCGCTGTAATCATTCTGCATCACCGGGCGGATGGTGTCATGGGCCTCTGCCATGGCTTCCAGCGCTTCCACGGCGCTGTTTGGCGTTTCGGTGGGGAACAACCCCGCCCCCAGCTTCTGCAGCTCGGTAAAGTCCGCGTCCCAATGGCTGTGCACCCCTTCTTTGCTCTGGGTGATCTTCACGCCGCGCCGGGCCAGCTCCTTGCGTGCGTTGGCCCAGCTGCCCCAGTGGTACAAGATCTCGCTGTAGTCCTTCGATCCCTTTTCGATCACCATGCTCATCTGGTGCAGCTCCGGGTAGTGCTTCCACATTTCGTCGTTCTTATGGCTGCTCTTCTGCATCAGCTGTTCGGCAATGTCAGAGGCAAAGGTGTACACATCGTCCCAGCTCACATCCTTATTCAGGGCAATGTAGTCACTCAGGGCCCGCATTCGCTCTGTAAAGGTCTTGGCATCCAGCTTACTGCCCGTGTCGCTCAGCACGGCCCGCACAATGTCGGTAATGCTCTGGTCGGAGAGGCGCACCTTCCCGCCCAGTTCGCTCACCTGTCGCATCAGGTCGGTCTGCTTGTCCACGTCACCCAGGGCGGCAGTGCGGGTTGCTTCTGCAGCGTCGCTGTCCACGTCCAGCTGGTATTTCGTCTGCGTCTCTATTTCTGTAAATGGCACACCTTTCATCTTGACGTTTTGCCCATGATAGGATATACTACCCATAGAACCATAGCGTTGCAGTTCGCTAGGCATTTGGAAGCCTAGTGTCCTAAGTAACGCTGTGGTTCTTTTTTTGTTTTCAGAGGTATACAGCACTTCGCTGTTCCGCACAAATCTCACAGGGTCGTTATCCTTGGTATAAGCACTGGTTGCCTTCTGCATATCCTGGATCACGATCCGGTTTTCTACTGGCTGAAGATCCAGCACGCACAGTACGGGTCTGCCATCCTGCGCTTTCACGCTTCCAAACAAAACCAGTCTGGTATTCTGTGAACCGGCGCGCCCCTTATTCCGGCTGGAAAGCACCAGAATGGGGTCATCCAAAATTTCCGGAATGCGTTTGATCTCGTTCAATGTCATCTCCGGGTGTTGTTCCAGAATCAGGCTGATTTTATCGCCTTTCATGTAGATGTCATTCTCTCGTGCGCCCAGTCCCTGCAAGGCTTCCGCCGTGCTGCCCAGCACAAAGATTTCCCGGCTGTTTCGTCCGTCCCGGTTCCACTCGTCAATGTCCTGTGCATAGCTCGGGTCAATGGAGTATTTTACCTCTGCGCTGCCCTGCTCCTTGGCTCCCCTATTAGGGGAGCTGGCGCTTTGCGCCTGAGAGGTTAATACTTCCCGGTATTTGCTGCCGGCCTCTGCCTGATGTTCAAAGTAAAGGTTCTGCAGGTCTTTGAGCTGTTGTTCTGTCAGGCTCCTGGCGGCCTTGGCGGCGGCGTTGGTGGGCTCGTTCTTCAAAAAGCGGTTCACGTCAGCAAGCACGGTGTGCAGCAGGCTGTTGATTTTGTCCATCACCTTCCCGATCAGCCCCCGGGCCTTGGCGTTCATCTTCGCTTCCGCCGCCTGCTGGCGCACGAAATTCCTAAAGCCGTCCGCCGTGCCGAACACGGTCTCCATGGCATCGGCGGTGATCTCTTCCAGCGCCTGGTTCCAGGTCATTTTCACGCCGCTGTCCTCATACCGGCCCAGATAGCTTTCCACCAGCTTCTCGGTGCTCTCCATGCCGTTCTGCTGCACAAGATAGGTCAGCAGCCGGTCCATCACGGCCTGACCAGTCTCCGGGCTCCACTCGTTCAGCATGTGGAAGGTCTCGTGCATCACGGTCTCGCTGCCCGCCTCACCGGAAAGGTACATTTCGCCCGCCGCAGCCTTGATAAAGCCCCTGGCGTTGTTCTGTAACCCCTCCACGGCCCGGTGGATGGCGGTGCCGCTGCTCTTGGCTCCCAGCTCAATAAAAGCGTCCATGGCATTGGTGCCTTTGCTCACGTTCCGGCCCTTGAAATAGGTGCCAGCGTCCGGGTTGACTGCTCCCTGTCCGCTGCCAATTTCGCTGGTTTTCCGGGCGTTGTAGGCTTCCGCCTCGCCCTGGCCGTAGGTGTAGGCAATGCGCAAGGCATTCTCGCCGGTCTTTCCCAGCGCCAGCACCTGCCGCACGGCACCGCCCAGGCTGTTCATGCCGCCGGTCAGGTTCACCGCCTGTTCAAAACTCTTCACGTCCTGGGTCACGCCCATCCGGTACAGGCTGTTGGCCGCCTGGGCATACACGGCAGCACCCACGCCCTGGGGCATGGCATCCACCACCGCCTGTGCCGCCTTTGTCGTCATCTGCGCCCGGTTCACCAGCTGCCGTGCGGCGGCTCTCTGCTCGCCCCGGTTCCAGTCCGCCGTGTCCAGCTGTGCCGCATCCACCCGGTTTTCTACGTCTGCGTAACTGCTAAAGGCTTCCCCTTGAGGGGAAGCTGTCTGCGCAGCAGACGGATGAGGTGTATTCCCGTCCGCCGCTGTTTCCGCAGCACTTTCCACCGTTTCCACGCCGTTTTCCACACGGTTCCCGTTGACGCTGGCCCCGGCAGGTGCTATACTATTGTTGGAAGCTCCCGGTAGTCCTCTGTAGTCGGATTCAACAGATTCGATGTCAGTTCGCCGGGAATCTTCGTTTGCTTTCACAGACCTGTTGCCAGAAGCATCTGCTTCTGCGGTTTCTGTGGGAGCATTTATTTTTGTGGGCTGAATGTCCACCACATCATAGAATACTTCACGGCCGTCCTGTTTGATTGCCGTCAGAACATCCGCATTGTAGTCTTTGGCTCCGATGCGGATGTTTATTTTTCCGCGATTGAACGATTCCGCATTCTTGTGGTTTGCCGGTTCATTCTGAACATTGTCGGATGTAGAGATTACTTCGTCGAGATTGGGTGTCATCCGCAGTTTGTCCGCATAAGTATCTGTATTTGTGCGTTCCAAACCACGGCTATATTTTGAGCGCACAAATTCGCCCCGACCCTCACGGGTGTTATAAATTGTCTGCCCGCCGCGTTCAAAGTCATCCGGGAACAAATCACGGATAGCATCCCGCACCGTGTTCTTCCAGTTTTCTTCCGGCACGCCTTCTAAGAAGTCCCCGTCCACCTGAACAAACTTATTGCCGTCATCGTCCGTTTGAATAGAATATTTAACACTGCTGCCCTCAGCCGCAGGGCCCGCCGCTTTCAGGTCAGCAGAGCCTTTTTCAGTCCCATCAGACTCCACCGACATGCCAAGGGCCCCCATACTAGGGGGGCTGTCAGCGCTCACGCGCTGACTGAGGGGTTCCGGTTCCCGCGCCAGCTCCTCCCGGCGCTGGTGTTCCTTCAGCGCCTGCTCGTATTCGTCCTGAGCGGCATACCGCTCCACGTTGCCCCGCAGGCTGGAATCTCCCGCGTTCATCCTGGAAAGCCCTGTACCCACAGCGCCGCCCAGTGCACCGGACGCACCGCCGGTCAGGCCCGCTTCCAGTGCTGTAAGGAACGTATCCTTGTTGAACAGCGTCTTGGCCGCTTCCTGGTCGCCCATCACAGCGTCAATGGCTTTGTCGGCGTAGGTCTCCACAAAGGCCTGCATAGCATTGTCCGCACCGCCGGAAATGGCGTTGGCAATGGCCGGGTAGGCTTCCCGGAACGCCTGATTGCCCACCTGTCGGCGCACCCAGTCCGCAATGGTACCGGCCACCGTGTCCTTGGCGTAATCCGAGCCCATGGTCTTGGCAAGGTCGGCCACACCCACGCTGTTGATGGCCCATCCTGCGCCAAACTTTGCCGTTGCTTTCAAAATAGCTTTTTCCGGGCTCTCCCCCGCTTCGTCACTGGCAGCCATGCTGTCGCCTGCGCCGTGGGCACTCAGCACCGGCAGCACCAGCGCTGGGTTGATGGCACTCACGATCAGGTTCTCAGCCGCGCTGGAAGTAGCCCCGTGGAAGAACCGCCCCACATTGCTCTCGCCTGCCATAGCGTCCGCAGTCAGGTTTTCTCCGGCCTTGTGGGCATCCCGGCCCCACTCATACAACCCTTTCATGCGGTTGCTGTCGTCATCCGCCTTGTCGTAGAGCTCACCACTCCGGATTCGTTCGTGGGCTGTCCGGATGAGCTCCGGGTCATATCCTGCCGCTTCCAGCTGCTCGTCGGTGTAACGCCCGCTCTGAACACACCGGATCATCTGCTCTTCGGCACTGGCCGTCAGGGCCGGGGACAGTGCGCCCGCGTACTGCCCGATCATGCCTTTGATATTTTCCTTTTTTCCCTCCAGATCGCTCTCCACACGCCGTCCGGCCCGTTCGCCAAGGCTCAGGTCATTGTACGCCTTCATGTAAAGCCGGGCCCGGTTGATTTCGTCCTGGGTGTAGCCCATCTTTTTCAAATCGCTGTCCATGTACCTGGTGTTTTCCAGCACCGGCATTATACCCATGCCGCCCGTGTCCGCTGCCAAGTAGTCCACGCCCGCCGGAAGGTCTGCTGCGCTTACAGCCCCGCGTGGCAGCGTGGAATCTGTCACCAGCCTCGCCAGCTCCCGGTTCCGCTCGGAAGCATCCTTCCAGTTGTTCACCGTGCTGTAAACGTCCATTCGGATACCGTTGTTCCGCTGTTCCCGCAGCTTCTGCACGGTGCTGGCATTCTGCTCCATCTTCTCCGCCGGGCTCACTGTCACCTTCTGCCGGTTCAGCTCGTCGCTCCGGCTGTCCATGGCATCCGCAAAGCCCAGGTTGTTCCTTGTCCGGTAATCCTCCAGCGCCGTGGAATACAGGTCGGTGCCCGTCTGCTGCTTCTGGGTTTGCAGTGCCGCACGTTTTTCGGCCATTTTTTCCGCCGTCCATGTATTGCTTTTATTGTCCGACACAGAGTTTCCCGTACTGCCAAGGGCCCCACTATCAGGGGGGCTGTCAGCGCTCTTGCGCTGACTGAGGGGTTCTGCCCCGCCAGCAGCGGCATTGGTTTTTTTCTGAAGTTTGGCCCGCTTCTGGGCCATCTGTTCTGCTGTCCATGCCATTTTTGTTCTCCTTACCATCCCATCGCATTCCAGACCTTGGCCGCCACGTCATCATTTATACCCATGTTGACCAGCCGGGCATAGATCGTATCCGAATCCACCCCTTCTGCACTCCACCCCTTTGCATAGCTCAGGGCGTTGCTGTACGGCATTCCGGTGCTCGCACTCTTACCCGTGCTCCCTCCCGTGGTTCCCCCGGGCAGGGCCCACTTGCTGCTCTGGTTCAGTTCTTTCAGTGCTGCCAGCCCGATGCCACCGGTTTCTTTGCTCTTTTCTGTGCTCTTCGTCTCCGGCACCGGATAACCAGCATCTGCAAGGATACCGTCATACCACGTCGTATCCCCACCCTTTGCAGCAACACTTTCGCGGTCTTTCATCAGGTTGCGCAGTTCGCTTTTCGACCACTCGCTGCTCTGGCGGTAATAGCCTCTCGACCCGCCGGAACCGGTCGCTGCTCTCTTTGCCAGCGCCGCCGAGAGTGCTCTCTGGGTCAGGGTGTTGTAGTCACCCGCTGCATTGCTGTCCAGCCCGTACATCTTCAGCAGGTTGGCCGCTGCTTCCTGATTTCCGCTTGCCACCAGAGAAGCCGCGGTGCTCAGAACGCCGGCCTGATCGTCCCGGGTCACCGGTGCGCCGGTATAGTTGGCAAAAGCGTTTGCGTTCAGGCCATACCGGTTCAGCACGTCGCTGGCCGCATCTCCAGCGCCCTGGGTGTACAGGTTGAACGCCTGCTGGTAGGCGTTCAGGGCATCGCTCTGGTCGGTGCGGTTCTTGTTGTACTCCCACTGTTCCCGGGCAAAGTCATTTTCCCACTGCTGCTGTGTGTACCCCTTGTACCCATCGTAGGCCGTCAGGGCCGCCGAGCCGATGTTCTTTACCGTGTTCCAGAGGTTGTTCCAGTAGTTGTCGTTCTCGTTCCGGGCCTGTTCGCTCTGGTTGGCAAGGAAATTCTGCCACGCCTTGTAGTTGGCAAAGTTGCTGCCGTAGGCACTGCGGTCCAGCGCCTCGGTGTTGGCCATGCCGGAAAGGGCACTCAGCAGGTCGTTCTGCTGGTTCTGGTATTCGCTCAGTGCCTGGCCTCTCAGGCCGGGTACCGCATTGTCAATGCCGCTCAGCGCCTGCTGCTGGCCCTGCTTTGCCACACTGTCGGCGTAGCTGCTACCATACCCGCCCGCCAGCATCGCCGCGTTGGCCTGGGCGTTCTCCGCGCTGGCGGCAGCATTGGCCTGGGCCTGGGCGCGGTACTGCTGGTAGGCTTTGCTGCCGGTGTCCCAGTCGAACCCGCTGCCGATCTGCCCGGTCAGGCTGTCCATTGCGTCCTTGTTCCGGCTCACATAGTCCGCCGGGCGGTTGGCATTCCATTCCCGCTCTTCCTGTTCCGCCTGGTTCTTTCTCCGTAAGGTATCAAATAACATGTCGTTCTCCTTTTCTTCTGCCACACACCGGTCTTCAGATCGCGGCAAGCGCTTTCAGCACCCACGGCAGCATGCTTGCGCCGACCTGCAAAACGTTCCCCCAGAAGTTGGTGTTGTTCGCATCCTTCTGCTGGGCCGCCCCCACCGCGTTGGCATATTCGGTATGAGCATTGTTCAGTTGACCATAGTAATTGTTCAGGCGGGTGTTGTAATCATCGATTGCCAGTTGCTTCTGCTGATTCAAGGAGCTCAGCCGGTTGCTCAGATCACTCTTCTTGGTGGCATATTCGTTGTATGCCTGGCTGTATAAGCTGTCTGCCACGTCTGAAAGCCCGTTCATGGTGCTCTGGTAGGCCGTCTGCCCGCTGGAAGTGCCCCAGCTGTTGCCGTAGCCGCCGCTGCGGGCCGAAGCGTTGGCGGCAGCGTTCTCGCTGGCCAGCTCCGCACCCCGGGTGTACTGGTTCTTGTACTGCTGGTAAGCCGCGTCCTTGGTGTAATCGTAGGAAAAGCCATCCCGGTTCATCTTGTCCAGCTGGCTCTGCGTGCCGCTGATCTGGCTGTCATACTGGCCCGTCGTGTCCTCCGGCTGCTGTCCCTTCCAGTAATCCAGATTGTTCTTTGCCGTGGTCACCCGGTCATTGCTCTGGGCGTACTGGTAGCTGTTGGAATCGTTCTTTCTGGTTCCAAACACGCCGGTGCCCGCATTCTTTTCGCTGTTGCCGGTAATGCTGTCATACACATCCCCTACCATCAGCCCCACATTGTGGCCCGGAATCAGGTACTCCCACCATTCTCCTCTTGCCATCTTCTCACTGTCTCCTTTCGTCTTCGCATTCCTCTAAGCAGGGCTCCACCTTCGGGGGAGCTGCAAGCAACTGCACCGCAGGTGCATTGCGCGCTGAGAGGGTTACTCCACCTTCAGCCCCATGGCCACCAGCTTGTCCCGCATGGTGTCGCTGAAGTTCGTCTCGTCCAGGTTCTGCATCATGTACATCATCTGGTCCCGCAGCTGCATCAGGTAGTTGTTGATGCTCCGCCTGTCCTCCGGGGCCATGTTGTCACTCAGTTTCGGCATGGCGATCTCGCCAAGCCTCGTAATATCTGCCATATAAAATCTCCTTCCTCTAAGCAGGGCTATCTCTTCGGTTCCCCTCCGGCCACCCGGTTGCCCCGGCTCTCTGCCATGCTGAACGCAATACTTCGCACCGCGATCTGCCCGGTGCCCTTGATCCGCAGCCGCATGGTGTCGTGCCGCTCTGGCACAAAGGGCAGGTTGACCCGGGTGTATTTGTTCAGAACGGCTGCCTGGCCCAGCGTCTCCCAGGCCCCGCCCTCATAGCTGGCCTGCAGCTCCACAACGCTGTACGTCAGGGCATCCACTCGCAGAAACACCCGGTTGATGTACTTGTCTGCCGGGATGTTCAACCCAATGTCGCCGCTCACAGCCTCAAAGCCCACCTTCTGTTCCAAATTCGCCTTTGCCGTGTCGGTGTCCCGGTCGGCCTCCCGTTCCGGTTCGGTGGCCCACAGGTTCACGCCGTCCCACTGGTAGAGCTGCCGCCCCGTGGAGCACATTGCCCAGCCGGAAGCATTCTCTTCTGCCGCCGTGTCCTCCTCGTGCCAGAGCCGCCGTTCGGTGTCGTAGACCAGCAGCCGGGTCTCGTTCCGGCCCGGCACCCGCAGATGCAGGTAATACCGGGTGTCCAGCACACCGCCCACCGCCCCGCGCACGTTCATCAGCCAGGTGTTGTCCAGTCCGCCGCTGATCTTCACCGGCAGGCTGCCGTCCCAGGCCATCACGCCGTCAGGGGAAAGGTAGTACAGCACCTCTGCCAGCACACACATGCTCTTGCTGGCCTGCTTGGCCACGCCCCGGCACTGCACGCTCACCAGCTGATAGTCTGCC
>ULUW01028006.1_pt1 | contig 14923 bp, 10 predicted proteins | sample 1959041 | NCBI WGS metagenome assembly ULUW01 (sample SAMEA4835775, study PRJEB28245) | human gut metagenome | biome: gut microbiome; material: fecal sample | place: Denmark | collected 2008
CAGTGGAGCGGACTCTCGTGGTTTCAGCCCAAACTCACGCTGGCCGGCAACCTCAGCTGGAAGAAGCCCGATGTCTTTTCGGCGACCGACAACCTGCTGAAGAATGCCTACTACTCCCTGACGATGGACTTTTACCCCATCAGCAAAATGCGCTTGTATGCCGACTTCTCGCAATCGGTCTTCGAGATTGCCCATAGTCATTACTCCGTTAACAGTTTTCTGAATGCCGGACTGCGCTACGACTTCCATCCGCGCTGGACGGTGAGTGCCGACCTCAGCAACCTGCTCAACCGCAAGGATTACGAGATTTCTCTCTATCAGGGAGCCAACTTTCAGTATTACCATGTGCCCCTGCGTGGTCGCGAGTTCCTCGTGTCGCTGCGGTTTAAGTATTGAGGCATGCAGCATATTAGTCTAAGAACCCAATAAAAGCAAACACCCTTCAAAGTCTGCTGTAACAAGTAGGCGTTGAAGGGTGTTTGTATAGAGTGATATAGATGAAACTGGAGAGTAAAAGAATAATCTTCACTTTGCTTTTGAAGCGTTACTGATTACAGCTTTTCCAAATCCTCGGGCGTGGTTTCCATGATGCTGGCGGCGAGACAGTCGGCCGTGTGTACAATCATTACCAGCGGATAAAGCGTGTGGGCAGCATCGTAGTTTCGCTGTTCCTCGAAAGAGTTCATGTTTACTCCCCAGGGACCCATGTGCCAGCGAATGGCCAGCATTTCGGCATCGGTCAGTTCCAAACCGCTGCACAACAGCAGAACAAGCGATTTTTCGCCGTGGCCCATCGGAAAGTTTTTCATCGTCACGTTGTAGCCCGGCACATCCTCGAACGTACCTAAATTCGTTTTGCGACGTTTCATCGTCGGCACATACATATCTTGCTTGCACACATCGTGAAGCAGGCTGGCAATGATAACACTTTCGCGCGGTACCTGATTGTGCAGGGTTGGTTCTACCTTCTGCATACCTTCCCACACAGCAAGCGCAGCCTTGCAGGTGTTCAGCGAATGTAGCACCAAACCACCTTTCACATTCAGATGATGTCCAGCCGAAGCAGGAGCTTCGAAAAATCCGTTTTCTTCGAGGTCGGCAATAACGTCGTCCATACCATCGCGGTTACACTCTTTGAGCAGAGCGATAAATTCTTCTTTGTATTTCTCTAAATTTATTTCCATGGATGCAAAGTTACTGTAAAGAGAGTGCTAAGCAAAAGAAAAATGCAGAAAATCGTTTGCTCCACCTATCAGTTTGCTGTAACTTTGCTTGTGTAAGTCAAGTGGTCGTGCCAACCGACTTTCAGAAATTTTAAATGCCCTAAGCTAAATATGAAGAAATTGCTTTCGCTGCCACCCAATGTGGTTGACAGCTTTCACGATATAACCGGATTAGACCACCAATCGTATTATTGCACCGCCGACCCCGCTCACTGCAAACTTGGGTCGGGGGGTGGCACGGCATGGCTGCTGCAATCAGCCTTTGCCGATGAAGCCCAACCGCAGGAGGAATTTGGCGAATGGCTCAAAAAGGAAAAGCGCATTCTGCTGCATGCCGGCGGACAAAGCCGACGCTTACCGGCATACGCTCCGAGTGGAAAAATATTGACGCCCATTCCCGTGTTCAGATGGGCGCGCGGACAACGCATCAATCAATCGCTGCTCGAACTGCAACTGCCGCTTTACACGAGCATCATGCATAAAGCTCCCGAAACACTGCGTACGCTCATTGCCAGCGGCGATGTGCTGCTCAGAGCTACTGCTCCTTTGCAGGACATCCCCGAGGCCGATGTGGTGTGCTACGGATTGTGGGCCGACCCGCAACAAGCTTCGCATCACGGGGTGTTCCTTATGAACCGTGAACGCCCTACGGAACTTGATTTTATGCTGCAGAAGCCTTCGACCGAGATGCAAGCCAAACTCATGCCTTCGCATTTGCTGCTCATGGACATCGGGGTGTGGCTGCTGTCGGACAAAGCGGTGATGAAACTTATCCGCAAAGCGGCTAATGGCACGCAGCAGGCCGAAACACCGGGCGGACACGCACTGCAGGTGCCCGGAACTTACGACCTCTATAGCGAATTTGGCTGTGCGTTGGGTAATAACCCTTCGAAACCCGATGACGAACTGGCTGACCTGAAAGTGGTTATCCTGCCGTTGCCGGGAGGCGAGTTCTACCATTACGGCACGGGTACGGACATGATAACCTCGAGCGTAGCCATTCAGAACCTGGTGAAAGACCAACGCTACATTTTGCAAAAAGGCATCAAACCCCAGAGTTCGGTGTTTACGCAGAATGCACGCATTGCTAATCGGCCTACGCTCGAAACGTCGTGTGTGTGGATTGAAAATGCTTATCTCCCTAAGGGTTGGAAAACTTCGCATCACAACATTGTGACGGGCATTCCGCAGAATAACTGGCAAGTGTCGCTTGCACCCTACGTTTGCATCGACATGGTGCCCGTCGACGAACGCGATTTTGCGCTCCGCCCCTACGGTTATGAGGATGCTTTCAGAGGTAGTTTGACCGATGAACATACATTGTATTTGGGTAAACCTTTCAGCCAGTGGATGTCGCAGCGCGGCATTAGCCTCGATGATTTAGGACGGACCGACGATTTACAGGCAGCCTCGCTTTTCCCCGTTTGCCACGACCTCGACACGCTTGAGCATTTGCTCCATTGGTTCCTTTCGGACAACCCCGATTCGGCATTGACTGAATGCTGGCGTTCGTTGCCGCGTTTTTCGGCCGATGAACTTTCGGTGCATGCCAATTTGCGCCGCCTCTTTGCCCAACGTCATGCGCTTCAAACCGAGACGCTGCCGCTCATTGCCAAAAACTGGCAGCGCAGTGTGTTCTATCAGACGAACCTGAAGGACATGGCCGAAAAATTTGCCGAAAACCATTTACCCGTTCCAGATTCGTTGCCGACAGACAGCGCACTCATGACGCGCATTCACGATGCCATGTTCCGCTCGGAAATTTTCAAAAAAACAGATTCCGACGAAGCACGCCGACACGACCAACAGGCTTTTGCCCTGCTGCGCGAGGGATTGATGCAGAATGCACTGCGCCAACGCTGTCAGCCGCATTGCACCACTTACTCTGACCAAATTGTGTGGGGACGAAGCAGTGTGCGTATTGATGTGGCAGGGGGATGGACCGACACGCCGCCTTACAGCCTTACGACCGGGGGTAATGTGGTCAACATGGCCATTGAACTGAACGGACAGCCTCCGTTGCAGGTGTATATCAAACCTTGCAAGGAACCCGTAATTATTTGCCGTTCTATCGACCTCGGTGCCATGGAGCGCATCGAAACCTACGACGAACTGAAACAATATAACAAAGTAGGTTCGCCGTTTTCCATACCCAAGGCGGCACTCACCCTGGCCGGCTTTTTGCCCGGTTTTGGCGTTGAATCGTACACGTCGCTGCGCCGCCAGCTTGAGGCTTTTGGCTGCGGTATCGAAATCACTTTGCTGGCAGCTATTCCTGCCGGTTCGGGATTAGGTACGAGCAGCATTCTGGCAGCTACCGTGTTGGGAGCACTCAGCGATTTCTGCGGATTGGGATGGGACAAGAACGAAATTTGTTCGCGTACCCTTGTGCTTGAACAGTTGCTCACCACGGGTGGTGGCTGGCAGGATCAGTACGGGGGCGTGTTGCCCGGCATAAAGTTGTTGCAGACCTCGGCCGGGTTCGACCAGAATGCCATGGCGCGCTGGTTGCCAAACAACATTTTTACCGACTCCGACATGCGTCCTTGCCACTTGCTCTACTACACCGGTGTTACCCGTACGGCCAAAGATATATTGGCAGAAATTGTGCGCGGAATGTTCCTTAACAACACACGTCACCTGCATTTGTTGCATTCCATGAAGGAGCACGCATTGACGATGTTCGATGCCATGCAGCGCAATAATCTGGAACATTACGGCCGTTTGGTTCGCACCACTTGGGAACAAAACAAAGCACTCGATGCCGGCACAAATCCGCCGATTATCGACAAACTCTGCCAGCGTATCGACGATTTGTGCTATGGTTACAAACTGCCCGGTGCCGGAGGTGGAGGGTTCATGTACATGATAGCCAAGGATGCCGAAGCTGCACGCCGCATCAAGCAGGAACTCACGGAAAATCCGCTTTCTGCCAATTCGCGTTTTGTCGATATGCAAATATCCGACAAAGGTTTGCAAATCAGTCGCTCGTAAGGCAGCATTCATTTCCTCTACCATACAATTTCTCTCAAATTCTGATATGAAATTTCTTCAAATACCTTCCTTATTATTAGCTAGCACCTTGATGGCTGCACCCTGTGTGGCCCAGGAGGTAAAGGTGGCTGTGTTTTCAATCAACGACTTTCACGGAGCATTTGTCCGCAACGATTTCAAGGGTATTCCGGGTGCACCGGCTGTGTTGCAGACACTCGATTCGCTGAAGCAGGTTTACCCCTACAACGTAACTGTATCGGCAGGCGATGCCTTTGGTGGAAGCTATTTCTACAAAGCAACCCAAGGTCAGCTCATGCCCGTGTTCTTTAATGAAGCAGGCATTCGCATTTCGGCGTTGGGCAATCATGAATTCGACGATGGCGTACGTTCGCTGACCAAAAAATGGAGCAATTTACCCCAAAAGCCGAAGGATTGGGACCTTACTTATGTCTGTGCCAATATGCGCAGCACTTCGTCAGGACAAATTCCTGATTTTGCCCAGCCTGTAGCTTCGGTGCCTGTGAAACTTCCGGGAGGAAAAACCTTCCGCGTGGCTTTTGCCGGACTGATTACTTCATCAACTCCGCAGCAAACGAGCAAACGCAATGTAAACGGACTGACCTTCGATGGCAATTATCCGGCAGTGTTAGACAGTGTGATGAAACTGCCCGAACATACGCTTATTGACGATGCTCACTTGCGCTTGTTGCTCACACACATCGGTTCGCGCACCAATGAGGACGGACAACCCGTGTGGGACGACAAGGACCGCGAAAACCTGAGCCGCTTGAACGCTACGATTTGGGACGGATTCATTTCGGCTCACTCACACCAACCCGTGTGTGGACGTATCAATGCTGCACAGTATCCTATTGTGCAGGCACAGAGCCATGGTAACTATATCAGTATGCTGCTTTGCACCGTCGATACCAAGCGTATGGTGGTAACCGATGTTGAACCGAATCTTATACGTGTTACACCCAAGAAGGTGCTTGAACCGCGTGCTGCGCGTATGCAAGCGCAAATTGATTCTTTGCTGCAAAACACGCGCACCAAGGGAGGTACACCGTTGGGCGAAGTGCTGACTATGGCCAAAAACGACCTGCCGCACAACCGAAACAAAAAGTGGCGTCAAACTGAGATGGGAACGTTGGTATGTAAAGCATTTGCCGAAACTTACCGTCAGCATGCCAAACTGCCGGACGATGCGGTAATTATCGGTATGAGCCACATCGGAAGTATCCGCGCCGGACTGACGAAAGGACCGGTCAGTGTGCTTGAAGTGGGCGAGGCTCTGCCCTTTGCCAACCGAATGAAAGTATATGAACTCACGGGCAAACAGCTGTTCGAACTCGTAGACTTTGGTTTGCACAACAAGGTGTATGGTTGGTTGCAATTAGGCAATGCCATTGCCACTTGCAACAAGGCTGGCAATCTTGAAGCCGTGATTTATTGCAACGGAAAGGGTAAACGTCAGGTGTTGCAGCCCAAAGGCAAATACATCATTGTAACCGACGAATTTATCACCTCGGGCGGTGATGGCTACAACCCCTCGCTTTTCCCTGCTAATCAGGAAATCAAGGTTGAAGGTTTGCCCTATACCACCGATGCCTTTATCAACTATCTGCGCCAACAGCCCGAAATCTAAGCAGGGGCTACATGACAGATTGACTACAGCATAGTTTCGTAAGTAGATCTTGAAAACAGAAAAGGGTTCAGTCGCAAAAGCGTGTGGTAAAACTCAACAACGCATTCTGGGTTTCAGATAGGCCTACCTGCCTTACTTTCTTTTGTAGCAAAATGTCAAAGAACGCTGAATGAATAAATAAGGAATGCTGTTTTTTCATCCGTTTAGACTGACGTACAGTTTCTCCATACTGTCGTGCAGCCTTTATATGGTTGATGCAAAGATACAACGCGAACACCCCGAAATCCAAATTTTTTGGCCTCCTAATATCGCACTTCGAAAGTTTTCCACACCCCAAAATCGGCATTCAGCCCCTTATATATGGGCTTTCTCGCGCATTTTCCACACGCGAAAAAAAAATGAAATCGGGATATAACATGTTATCGCATGCCGATTCACAAAACGTACGAAGCAGCAACGTTTGACCTCCCCAAAATGTTACTGCCCTCACACACATTTTTGCTACTGAGCCCCAAAAAGCCCTCACTGCAAACACGATGAATGTTTGTAGTGAGGGCTTTTGATTTGCCGGAACAAAGTGTCCTTTTCAATGAAGTCATCTGAACTTTTATGAATTTCAAGATTTGCCTTAATTTTTGAGGCGTTTTTGGGCCTTGAAGAAGGAGTGTAGCGAGCTACACGACTGATGAAAGGTCAAAAAACGGCCAAAAAGAAAGGTGAAGATTGAATTTAGAAGAGATAAATCTCCAAATCAAATCTTCGTCAGAAAAGTTTAGACGACTTCAATAAGCTGGAATGCATTGCGCTGCATCAAGCCAATGTATTTTCAGTATGTTCAGCTTCGCGAATGAGCGGTCGGGTACTTTCCATAATTTCGAAAAGTTCGTCTACTGTTTCAGCGCGCAACATCGCGATGCGCGTTTGGCGGAAGTTGGGCAACCCCTTGAAGAGTGGGGTAGCAGCCAAGTGGCGGCGAATGTGCAAAATACCGCGATATTCATCAATGCGTTCAACGCTCTGTCGCACCTGTTCCTTGAGCACATCCAGTTTCCAATCGGCACTCATGGGGGCAAATTCAGAGGGAACAACCTGGTCAACCTGATGGTCGTCAGCGTGCAGAGCATCGTGAATTTCCTTGAAAATCCAAGGTCGGCCAAAGGTGGCACGTCCCACCATCACAGCATCTACTCCAAATTCGTCGAAAGCACGTTTGGCACCTTCGCCCGAAGTGATGTCACCGTTACCAATAATGGGTATGCGCATGCGCGGATTGCGCTTCACTTCGCCAATGAGCGACCAATCGGCTTCGCCCGTGTACATTTGTGCACGGGTACGTCCGTGAATCGTCAGCGCTTGTATGCCGCAGTCCTGTAGCTGTTCAGCAAGCGGCACGATGATTTGGTGCTGTGCATCCCATCCCAAGCGGGTTTTGGCCGTGACGGGCACGTCTACTGCATCCACCACCGCTTTCGTAATTTCAAGCATACGCGGCACATCCTGCAGCAGGCCGGCGCCCGCCCCCTTTCCAGCCACGCGCTTAACGGGGCAGCCAAAGTTGATGTCGAGTACATCGGGGTGGGCTCGTTCCACAACGATTTGTGCCGCATCGCGTACGGCTATAGGGTCTTTGCCATAGATTTGAATAGCTACCGGACGTTCAGCCTCGCAAACCGTGAGTTTTTCCAAACTTTTGTTTACCATGCGAACCAACGCATCGGCCGCCACAAATTCAGAGTAGACCATAGAGGCACCCAAGCGTCGACAGAGCAGTCGGAAGCCAATGTCCGTTACGTCCTCCATCGGAGCAAGTACCACAGGGCGTTCGCCCAAGTCAAGATTACCTATCAACATATTGTAATATTATTCAGCGTGATTTTTAACGGGCATTGTCGGTCACGTCGTATGTGCCTACAGGTTGGCGCAGGGTGCGCTGCAAATTGCGCAGTCCAAGTCCAATATGAAAAATACCCAATGCCACAACGGCCCAAACCGGCCAGCGTTCGGCCAAGTCGAAACGGCTACCCATAGCCATCAGCCCGACGGCTAATAAATTGTTGGCCATGTGAGCCGGCAGACAGAGCCACAGGTTGCCCGTGCGGTTGTAAAGAATGCCCAACAGAATGCCTACCGTAAAAGCCGGAATGCCCTGCGCCAAGTTGCCATGCACCAAGGCAAAAGCCGATGCACTGACAACAGCGGCAAGCAGCGGGTGCAGTCCGGAGTTGCGCAACGACTGCTGGATGCCGGCGCGAAACACAAGTTCCTCGCACAGCGGACCGACAACCACGAGCAGCAGCAAACTCCAAGGCTGCTGTAGCAGCGTATTGAAGTAGGCTGTGACGCCGTTGTCCGATAATTGCAGCGGTTCAAGTACCAGTGAAAGTCCGAAGGACACCAAAGTAGTGGCCAGTACGGCAAACAGCAGGGTGCGAAACGGACGCAGCAAACGCATTGAATGGTGCTCTTTCGTATGGGCAGAGCTATTGGCTGAGGCTAAATGTTTGCGCGTCCACCAACAGTCCTTCATCCTTTTCCATCGGAAAATTCCGAACCACAGAACAATGCACAGTACGCTCTCGCATAGCAGCAACCACAGCCCCATGTTAACCAGCGAAGCCTCCTGTCCGCTTCCAGCAGCAATCAGTAAATTATTTTTAGCCAGCCACATTGCTATGCCTGAGGTAGCAATGAAACTAAGGTAAAATCCTAAGGCCTTCATGGGGTTTCGTTCAGCATTTGTCGCACCGTATCGGCATCAACCGTCAGTTGCGCTTGCAGTGCCTCAAGGCTTTCGAAACGCTGTTCATCGCGTACGCGGCGGTAAAAAACGATAGAAAGCTGTTTGCCGTAAAGTTCTCCACCTTCGTAGTCGAGCAAGTGTGCCTCGATGCTTTGGTCATGTCCGTTGTCGAGTGTCGGTCGCCAGCCGATGTTCAGCATAGCCTTGTAGCTGAAACCTTCGATATAGGCTTTAACGGCATATACACCACGTCCGGGAATCAGCTGTTCAGGGCATTCAGGTTTAAGGTTCGCAGTCGGAAATCCCAGCAGCGTACCCTTGTGATGTCCCTCAACAATCGTACCTTCCAGTTTATAGCCGCGTCCCAGGCAGGCACGCGCCATTTCCACGTTACCGCCCGTCAGGAAACGTCGCGTAGCCGACGAACTGATGCGCAAATCATTCGTTTCGAAAGGTTTTTCGCGCAACACCTCGATACCCGTTTCCCGTCCGTACTTCACATATTCTTTAAATCCAGCCGAAAGGTCAGAGCCAAAGTGGTGGTCGTACCCCACGAGCAGGCACTTCACGTTCAGTTCATCGCGCAACACGAGTTCCATAAATTCGCGCGACGAAAGCATCGACATCTGCTGGTTGAAGTGCAACATCACGCAGCCGCCCAATCCCGTAGCTTCGAGCAGTTGCAGTTTTTCGTGGTTGGTGGTCAGCAGTTCGGGCCAGTATTGTGTGTGCGTCAGTGTCAGTCGCGGATGTTCTTCGAAACTGATAACGATTGGCGTAAGGCCGCGTTTTTCAGCTTCGGTTTTGACCTGTTCAATCAAATACAAGTGTCCGCGGTGCACCCCGTCGAAAAAGCCAATGGCAGCGCAGTAACCCTCGATCGGGTTACCCTGCGGATGATGATGAAATTTATGAAAGGAGTAATTTGCCATCTTCGTTGAAATATTTAAACCATTCGCTGTGAGCAGGAGCCAGACACGCTTGCATACCACATTTTCGGGCAGCTTCGCAGTTTACCTCGCTGTCGTCAAAAAATAAAATCTCGTTTGCCGGCACACCCAAGCCCTCGATAACGGCTTCGTAAATGCGCGGTTCTGGTTTTTCGACGCCCAATTCGTATGACAGGAAAATCTGGTCGAAAAAGTCATTTACCTCCCGGTCGTGGTAATGGAAAAAGTCGTCGCACGCCTGTTGCCAATGAATGACGTTCGTGTTGCTGAGCAAGTTCACCGAGTAATGCTGTTTGATTTTCAGCAGCATTTCCAATCGTTCGGCCGGCACACCGGGCAGAAAGGCCTTCCAAGCCTTGACGATGCTTTCGTCCGTAAGTTCAGTATGTCCCGTAAGGTTGCGGATTTCGTTACAAAATTCGTGAACACTGATTTTACCCTGTTCGAGCAACGAAAAAGGCCCGGATTGTCGGTAGGCCCCGAGGTAATTGTGCATATCAAGTCCTAATTCGGCAAAGGCATTGACCACCCGTTCGCGGTCAAGGTCAACCAGCACTCCGCCAAAGTCGAAAAGCAGTTTCATCGTGATCAAGATAAAAGGAAATGAAAGCAGGTGTTCAATGCAAACATACTTTGGTTGCGTTCAAAAGTGAGGTTGAACACCTGCCTGTTGTCCGTTACCGCTTTGTCAAGTAGCGGACAAAATGATTTTTTTAAATAAAGAAGTCGTCTGAACTTTTATGAAATTCAAGATTTGCCTTAATTTTTGAGGCGTTTTTGGGCCTTGAAGAAGGAGTGTAGCGAGCTACACGACTGATGAAAGGTCAAAAAACGGCCAAAAAGAAAGGTGAAGATTGAATTTAGAAGAGATAAATCTCCATATCAAATCTTCGTCAGAAAAGTTTAGACGACTTCAAAGTCAGAATGGCAGAACCGTCCGTTTATTTCTGCTTCACAATTTTGTACAGACGGTCGGACGGACGCACCTTTTCGGGCACCGGAATCGACACCCGCATACCCTTCATGGCTTTGTCCACCGGTCCGTTATCCCCGTGAATGTCGGTTGCTTCCACGTAAAGTGCACCGGTCGTAGGTCCGGTAATCAGCAGCTTATCGCCAGGTGCAAATTCGCCGGCTTCGATGTAAAATTCGCCAACGCCGAGTTTCGCAAAGTATTTCATACCCTTGCCCACATATTGTTTTTTCTCGGTAGCACTCGAACCATACACCTCGCTCCATTCGCCCATTTTTTGTCCCAGGTAGTAGCCGTCCCAGAATCCGCGGTTGAACACCGTAGCCAGACGCTTGTTCCATTCCTCCACCTTTTCGGGCGTGAATGTACCCTCTTCAACCGCTGCAATAGCCTCTTTGTAGCATTGCACCACGGTGTAGACATATTCTGCGCTGCGAGCGCGTCCTTCGATTTTGAACACACGCACGCCGGCCTTCATCATGCGGTCAATGAATCCAATGGTTTTAAGGTCCTTCGGGCTCATGATGTATTTATTGTCAACGTCCAGTTCCACGCCCGTTTCGCGGTCGCGCACGGTGTAGCTACGGCGGCACACCTGCATACACTCACCGCGGTTAGCCGAACGGCCCAGGTTATCGAGTGAAAGGTAACATTTGCCGCTCACAGCCATGCACAGAGCACCATGACAGAACATCTCGATGCGTACAGGTTCGCCCATCGGTCCGACGATGTGCTCCTCCTCGATGGCCCGGTAAATTTCGCTCACCTGGTCCAGGTTCAGTTCGCGTGCCAGCACTACGACATCAGCAAACTGGGCATAGAATTTCAGAGCCTCAGTGTTCGAAATGTTGAGCTGCGTCGACAAGTGAACTTCCTGACCAATTTTATTACAGTAAGTCATCACCGCCACATCGCTGGCAATGACAGCCGATATGCCGGCCTCATGTGCAGCATCGCAAATGCGGTGCATCAGTTCGATATCGTTGTCGTAAATAATAGTGTTTACCGTCAGATACGATTTCACGCCCTGTTCGTTGCAGCGCGCAGCAATGTCGTGCAAATCGTCGATGGTAAAGTGCGTGGCACTATGTGCGCGCATATTCAGCGCTTCAATGCCAAAGTAAATTGAGTCGGCTCCGGCTTTCAGCGCAGCGGCCAATGCCTCGCGCGAACCGACAGGAGCCATTATTTCGTAGGTATGCTTCATTGTCATGATTTGAATGATATTGTGCATACAAAGTTAGCAGAAAATCTTTGTATTTCCTACATGGTAGGTGTTCAAAATAAGTAGATGTGGAAAAATAGGGCTTAGTAAAAAAATACTGGGAATACAAATTCAAAGCTGAAGTTTTTTATCGGGGGAGCCATGCCCACCCTGTTGAGCAGCAGTTGGGGGTGTACAAAAAAAACGCATCCCTGGCCGAAGCGGCAAGGATGCGTTTTCATTGTTTAAGTCTGGCATTGCGCCGTGTAAGGCACAGCCGGTTGTTTTATCGTCTTAAGCGGCGCAACACATTGAGCGAACGCTTTTGTTTGGTGTGCGAACCATATCCGTAGCCATAACCATAGCCATAGCCCTGACCATAGGTACTGTCACTCTTCATGTTCACGTCGTTCAGCACAATGCTCAAATGCTTGAAGCGATTATCCTGATACATACGTTCCAGTTCAGGCAGGAAGTTGCGGTCCTGTACCTGTGCGCGAATCACGAAGAGCGTGATGTCAGCCACACGGCTGGTAATGCTGGCATCGGCCACCGAGAAGAGCGGGGTAGAGTCGATGATGATATGGTCGTAACGTTCGCGAAGTGCAGTAATCATTTCTTCGAAACGCTTTGACATCAGCAATTCCGAGGGGTTAGGCGGAATGTTGCCTGCAGGGATAAAGTCAACACCCTTCGTCAGGTGATCCTTCTGGATAATTTCATCAATTTGCGTATGTTCGTCCGAAAGGAAAGTAGTCAAGCCGAAAGCCTGTCCGAAGTTGCGGCTCAGCGTACCCTTACGGATGTCGGCATCAATCAGCAGCACCTTCTTGCCGGCCATGGCCAGAATCGAAGCTACGTTACGCGAAATGAAACTCTTACCCTGACCCGGAGTTGTCGAGGTGCAAATCATTACCTGCGTGTTGTGGCGCATATAGCCCAAGTTGTAACGCATGATGCGGAAACCTTCGACAATGGGATCGTCCGAGGGAAGATCTGTGATAAGCGTTTTGCCGTCAGAATCCTTGATATTGGGAATTTCGCCCAGCAAAGGAATCGTGGTGTTATCCTCGATGTCCTTACGTCCGCGAACGCTCACATCCATAGCAATGCGCAGCCAAATGATGAAAGCAGGAATCATCACACCGATAACCAGGCTGATTAGCAAAATAACCATGGTGCGCGGACTGATAGGAATGTCGCTACCCATAGGTCCTTCCACCAATCGCACGTTCGCCTCGTTGATAGCCTGCTTCATCGCCACTTCCTCACGCTTGTTGAGCAAGTAAGTGTAAAGCGTTTCTTTCAGTTTTTGCTGGCGCACGATGTCGATACCCAGTTTTTCCTGTTCGGGAGCACCGGCCAAGCGTCCGGTCAGCATATTTTCGGCAGCCTTGGCATCGTCCAGTTGCAGTTTGCAAGTGCTGATGTAGTTCGCTACCGACGCCTTGATGCTTTGGCGCATCTGATGCAGTTGCTTATCGAGTTCGCGCACCACCGCATGGTCATCACTCGAGTTGTTGGCCATTTGGTTGCGCTGCATTTGCAACTGGTTGTATTTATCAATGGTCGTATTGAACGAAGCATCCTTCAGGCTCAGCGCCGGAATCAAGTCGCGGTCGTTTGTCTGGTTGTCCAGATAGTTGTAAAGATACTGCGCCACGTTCAACTGCGTTTCCGCCTCAAGCGTTTTTTGGCGTGCCAAGCTGCTTTCCTGCGTTATCGACTGTGCTGTAGTTTCAAAGTCAAGTACGCTGTTACGTTTTTTGAACGAAGCCAAGTTGTTCTCCACATCGCTGAGTTCCGTACCAATCAGTTTCAGACGTTCGTCGATGAAGCGCGCCGTGTTCAGAGCCACACGGTTCTTGTTTTCCACCACGTCTTCCTTATACGTATTATACAGCGTATTGAGCACATCCACCGCACGTTTCGGGTTGATGTCCTGGAAAGTCAAACCAATGAGCGAAGCCTCCTTTTCGATTTGTGCCACATCCATACGCTTTCTCAGCGCGTCAGCCGTAGCACTTACCGAGTTACGGTTCACGGTGATTTCCTCGTCCTCCCACTTATTGAACATTTTGCTACGCACCACGCTCAATCGTCCGGCAGGCGTTTTCACCGTTTGACCAAAGTTAGCCTTGATTTTTTCATCCGTTTTTTTGCCCTTTTTGTTTCTGAAACCCTTAATTTCCACTGTGTTCTGATCCAGTTTTTTGATTTTCAGACTCACAATCATGTTTTTGGGAATCGGATTTTCGCTAGGCAGCGAATCATGGAAGAGCACCTCGATGGGGCGTTCATTCTTATAAAGAGCCACCTTGTGCAAGCTCACGGGCATGAGGTAGTCAACGTCCAAGTCGAGTTTGTCGACAACGCGCGTCATCAAGCGTTTTGAAGAAAGAATGAAAATTTCGTTCTTCAAGTTATCGCCCACGCTGATACCATTCAGTTCAAGCAGCCCCGACATATTACCTTTCACCATGCGGCTACGCGGGTCGGAGTCAGCCTCTTCGATGAGGATAACTGATTGTTGTTTGAACACGCTCGGTTGGCTTTGGCGGTAAATCCATCCCAAACCCAAGCAAATAACTATGGAAAGTAAAAACCAATACCAATTTCTAAGGAGTTGGTTGATGCATAGTTTAAGGAGGGGAATAATCTGCATTTCCTCCTCATCTCTTTTAAATGTGTCAGGTACGTTATTCATTTATTCTTTTTCAATTTCTCTGCAAAGTTAAACTAAAATCAGCTAATAGGCAACAATTAAAAAAGTATTAACTTAAACGATAAACTAAAAGGCATAAAATTCTCGCTTTTTTGCTAAATAACGATGCAAACTCGGCTTTCTGTTTCACAATTTACATTGCATGGTGTGCTTGCCCCATATCTGCCTGCCCTGCACTCAGTCACATAGCCTGCTATGCTCCACTGCTTCGCCAAGTCAGGCTGCACCTCAGCATAGCTCTTGAGAGCAAGCTCTCGTCGCTCTGCATTCGGTTTGCACTGACATTCGCACAGAACAAACAACTACGGCACAATCACACCATTCAAATGTAAAAATAATTTTGAACACCTACTTATGTAAATAATCAGCCTGTTTTTCCATCTGCCTGCCGTTGTTTGAACCACGCGATGAGCCATCGTCAAAATTTTGTCTTATACTGATATAGGTAGACACATTAACAAACTAA
>ULUW01034183.1_pt1 | contig 14698 bp, 10 predicted proteins | sample 1959041 | NCBI WGS metagenome assembly ULUW01 (sample SAMEA4835775, study PRJEB28245) | human gut metagenome | biome: gut microbiome; material: fecal sample | place: Denmark | collected 2008
GTCTGACGGCAAAATTAGGAGTATTCGTTACGGGCGGTTACGGTTGGGACAGATACTACAACAGGAATGCCAACTTCGACAAGGGAGCCATTGTAGAAGGCGGTGTGGTGTTATTCAAATACTAATCCGGCACTATTGGCAAGAACACTTGTCATGTGTTTTTTCAAGCAATGCAAGCACTCGTAACCCACAGCTATATCAGAAAATCTCCTTTTCTTTGATAAATCCCGTTCTATATGCCACCAGCAACTTCTTCAAATCCTGAATCTGCGTCACGAGCTGCTTGCCCTTATCGGTGTCCTTCACCATCATACGCTGCGAGTTGAATTCGATAACGAAGGTTGTGGACTTGATATCCTGTCCCTCTTCAATCGCTTTCTGACGGCTCTGGAACGGGTCGTGCTGCACCAACTGCATGCCGTGCGAGTGATATACCAGCGTATAGCCCGCAATACCCGTTTCGGGCTGATAGGCTTTGGAGAAACCGCCGTCAATCACCAGTAACTTTCCATCAGCCTTTATGGGGCGTTCGCCTTTAATCGTCTTCACCGGCACATGTCCGTTGATGATATGCGAATGAGGTCCCGGTTCCACCCCGAACTCCGCCAGGATATTGTCGCAAATATCCGCACGGTTGCGAAGCGTGTAGTAATAACCTTTATTCTCTTTATGCAAAGCCTTGTCGGCTATGAAGTAACGCTCAAAGGTAGCCATCTTATCCTTGTCGAAAGAGGGCGCATCCGGGCCGCACCACATATACCACATATAATCCAACGCAAAATTCTTCTCCGCCGAACCATCCTCGTCAAAGTAGGCGGTACGGATAAGCTGGTCGGTCTTTTGCAGCAGTTTATGCCCCCAATACTCTTTCGTTCCGATACGTACATGCTTGAAACTTCCGTCCTCATTCAGGGGCACGGATGCGTGATAAAGCAGGTTGCTGTTGCACACCAGATACATGCCGCCGTACGTAAACAGGCAACGCATATGCTTCTTCAGCTTCTCGCTGTTCATGAACGAAGCATGAATCTTTTCAACCAGCTCCCTTTCTTCATCTGTCAGGCGATACGGGTCGGCAGGGTCAATAGTCGGGAAATTGGCATCGCGCAGTTCGTATTCTTTGCCTTCGTACACAAATACGCCCCGTTCAAAGTCAATCTTGTGCAGCAGTTTCCGGTTGTCCATGTCAAACTCCGGACGCCGGTTTATAATCTCCGCTTCCAGTTTGAACTGGATTATCGTAATCGCCTTGTGCATCTGCGTAATCAGCCGCAGTGTCTTTTCGTTGTAATTGGCATCGGCAAAGTTCATCTTCGGAGCAAAGATAGTGCAAGGATCATCCGCATAGGTATCCATCGCAAAGGTAGCCAGCGGCAGCAGATTGATGCCATAGCCGTCCTCCAGTGTCGCCAGGTTGGCATAGCGCATGGACATACGGATAACGTTCGCTATGCAGGCGTCATTGCCCGATGCGGCGCCCATCCACAGTATGTCATGGTTGCCCCACTGAATGTCGAAATTATGGTAGTCGCAAAGCGTATCCATGATGATATGCGCACCCGGACCACGGTCGTAAATATCGCCCACGATGTGCAGCGAGTCGATTGTAAGCCGTTGGATAAGCTTGCACATGGCAATGATAAAGTCATCCGCACGCTTGGTCGAGATAATTGTACTGATAATCACATTGATATACGCATGCTTGTTAGGCTCTACGCTGGACTCGTGCAGCAACTCCTGAATGATATAGGAGAACTCCGCCGGCAACGCTTTGCGCACTTTCGAGCGTGTGTATTTGGAAGATACGTTCTGGCAGACTTTCACCAGTTGGTTCAGGGTGATGAGATACCAGTCGTCCAGGTCCGTTTCCTGTTCCTTTATCAACTGCAACTTCTCTTCCGGATAATAAATCAGCGTACAGATTTCCTTCTTCTCGCTTTCGCGCAGCGTATGCCCGAAGATTTCATTCACCTTCCGCTTTACCGCACCCGAAGCATTCTTCAATACATGCTGAAAAGCCTCGTACTCTCCATGAATATCCGTCAGGAAATGTTCCGTACCTTTAGGCAGATTCAGAATAGCTTCCAGGTTGATGATTTCCGTACTGGCATCGGCGATGGTAGGAAAACTGCGCGACAACAGTTGCAAATAGCGTAAGTCGTTGACTATACTTTCCGGAGTAATAGTTCCCATGATACGATTTATGATTTTAGATTTATGATATATATTCAATTATCAGCAATTAAGCCCTCTTTGTCATTTCTCAATTTTCAATTCTCAGCTCTCAATTCAACAGGAACATCAGCAGCACCTGCGCTATGATTACCCGAAGGAACATACACATCGGATACACCGTTGCATAAGCCACCGACGGATTATCGCCCGAAATGGTGTCGTTGGCATAGTTCAGCGCCATCGGGTTGGCCATGCTTCCGCACAGCATACCTGCCATGGAGCCGAAGTCCACCTTCATCCATTTAAAGGCAACCACTCCCACTATCAGCACCGGCACAACGGTCAGCACGAACCCTGCGGCAATCCACAGCAGGCCTTCCGGACGGAACACCGTATCGAAGAAATGCGCTCCGGCATCCAGTCCCAGACAAGCCAGGTAGAGCGACAGTCCCAATGCACGGAGCATCAGGTTGGCACTGCGTGTGGTATAGGTTATCATGTGCATCCTCGGCCCGAACGTACCGATCAGAATACCTACGATAATCGGTCCGCCGGCAAGTCCCAGCTTCACCGGAGCACTGATGCCCGGCAGGGAAATGGGAATCGCACCCAAAGCCAGACCCAGGATGATACCGATAAACACCGCTACCAGATTCGGTTCTTTCAGGCTCTTGATGGCATTTCCCAACACTTTTTCCACATTCTGGATGGCGGCAGCCTCACCTACCACTGTCAGACGGTCGCCCAACTGCAAGGTCAGTTCCGCGGTGGCAAGCAACTGCACGCCGCTACGGTACACACGGCTGATGTTGATGCCGTAATGATTGCGCAGGTGCAGCGAGCCCAGTTTCTTTCCGTTCAGTTCGGGACGCGTCACCACGATACGCTGCGAGATGAGCTGGCTGTCTATGGCATTCCAGTCTATATCCTCTTTGTTCCAGTCGGTATGTTCCTGTTCGCCGAACAGTACGGTCAGTGCCGGAGCATACTTCTCCGAAGTCACCACCAGCAAGCGGTCTCCTTCCCTGATTATCTTCTCGGAAGTGGGAATGCTTACGTTGCCGTCCCGCCACAGACGGGAGATTACGAACTTCGGATAATTCAAGCCGCCTATCTCCTTGATGCTTTTATCGAAGATGGCCGGATTGTGTACTTGAAACGCCGCAATGTAAGTTTTGTTCGCATCGTCCTTCTCTTTCAACTCCAAATCTTCCTTACGCGCCAATGCCTTGCGTATTATCAGCACGGCAAGAATAACGCCCACTACCCCCAGCGGATATGCCACGGCACATCCCAAAGCCGGCGTACTGGCTTCCAGCCCCATTTGCTTCAATGTCTGCTGTGCCGCACCCAGTGCCGGTGTATTGGTGGTAGCGCCACAAAGGATACCCACCATGTCCGGCAGTGAAATATCCAGGGTATAACTGCCCAATACGGTCATCAGCGTACCGATGAGCACCACTCCCAGCGCCAGCATATTCAACTGCACCCCGCCCTTGCGGAAAGAGCTGAAAAAGCCCGGCCCCACTTGCAGCCCCAGTGCATACACAAAAATTATCAGTCCGAAACTTTCCGCGTAGTTCAGCATCTGCGGGTCGATGGACAGTCCGAAATGTCCGGCAAGGATACCGGCAAAGAAAACAAACGTCACGCCGAGGGAAATACCGCAAATATGTATTTTCCCCAACCCTAATCCGATAGCGGAAATCAGCGAGAGCACCACCACCGCCTGCAAAGCGGAGTGTTCGACAAACAAACTATATAGCCATTCCAAAGTGTTACGGTTTTATCTACATTTAGAAGTGCAAAGATAGGAAGTTCCGCGAAGCCTAAAAAAAGAAATGCAGGAAATTCACACAAAGCTCCTCATTTCCCGCCTTTCACTTGTGCAAAACATCTTTTATCACTACATTCACGGCATGAAACGCCTTATCATACCTATTATATGTATGCTCCTGCCGCTGGCGGGATGCCATGAACGCAAACCGCTCCCCAGCCTTACCCTCGCGGACAGCCTGCTGACCGATGCCGGCGATAAATCCGGAGCTTTGCGCATCTTCCTGCAAATCGAAGAGCAGCTGCAAAGCCGGCAAGACCCTTACAATAAAGGGCTGCTCTACGAACGCATCGGCAGTATATACTACGGACAGATGAACTACGTCCGCGCCTACCACTACTTCAAGCAGGCCAGAGAGAATTTTCAGGTATCCGACAGTCTTCGTAAGGAAACGGAAGCCACGCTTGATATGGCAGCCTCATCCTACCGCCAGAAAGACCTGGAGCGTGCCATCAGGCTATATTCCGCCGCCCTCGACCTTGCCGACGAGCAGGCAGACGAACGTCTTGCCGGAGCAGCCCTCAGCAACCTTGCTTCCCTCTATGTAAAATCGGGCAGAAAACAAATTCCCCAGGACCTGCTGCAACGCATCGAACAGTCGGCACGCAAGGCATCCCGCTACAGCGCACACACCATGGTGGACGTCCAGCTCCTCAAACACCATACGGACAGCGCGCGCCACTACCTGCAACTGGCAGAGGCGCAAGACAATGACGTGCTCGACCGGGCCGAACTGCAATACACGGCCTACCGGATAGAGGCCCTCTCCGGAAACTTCCGGAAAGCAACCGACCACATACACCGCTATATCTACCTCACAGACTCCCTCACCCGTTCCACCATGCAGGTCTCCGCCGGCATAACGGAGAAAGAATATTTCCAGGAACAATCCGCCTTTGCCGAATACCGGATGAAGAACCGCATCTTCTGGGAAGCCACCGTTATCTGCGCCATATTCATCCTCGCCGGAATAGCCGTTTATATCATCCGCCAGCGTCTGCGCATCCAGCGCGAACGCACCGACCGTTACCTGCTGCTGGCGGAAGAGGCCCGTGCCGAATACCGGGCGCTCACCCGGCAACTGGAAGGACGGCAAGACACGGAAAAGCGGCTGAAGAGTCTGGTTGCTTCCCGCTTCGACATCCTCGACAAACTCGGAAAGACCTATTACGAGCGCGAGAATACCCCATCGCAACAGGCAGCCATGTTTCAGGAAGTAAAACGGATAATCACCGACTTCTCGGAAAACAGTGAAATGCTCCGGGAACTCGAACAAATGGCAGATACCTGCCATGACAACGTCATGCAGAAACTCCGGCAGGACTTTCCGGCAATGAAAGAAAATGACATCCGCCTGCTCTGCTACATCTTCACCGGATTCTCCCCGCAAGTAATCAGCCTGTTCACGAAAGAGAGCGTGGCAAACATCTATGCCCGGAAATCCCGGTTGAAGTCGCGCATCAAAACTGCCGGAACACCCCATACCGACCTGTTCTTATCCCTTTTCGGATAGATGTCAGAGCCGTGTTAGAAAAAGGCAAAATCTCATTTTATAATCACCTGTAAAACAACAGCATAAAAACACGCCCGTTAGATTTACACATTCAAATCGTAACTCCCGGAAGAGCCGTATTCACTATCTTTGCAACCGGAACAACGATTAAAAATGTGTAAGAATATGAAGAATAAAATTATTTTTTTAGTATGTGCGGTCTTCCTGACGGTAGCATGCGAAAAGGAGCAGCACACAGGAAAAGAAAGCCGTGTAAGCGTAACCGTTTATGACGAAAACGGAAAAGTGATGCCCGGCGTTCCCGTAAAGATGTATGACGAAAAAGACTACAAGGCATTCGAGCAAGATAACCTCACACCGCCTACTGCCGGCGCAACCGCCAACGCGCAGGGTATCGCCCTGTTCACGTTGCCCGGCGAAACATGGTTCTCCGGACAATCGCAGCGCTTCCTGACGTTTGTCGTACAGGAAGGCGGCGGTCCGGACAACTACCGTATATGGTCCGTCGGAAAAACGATAGATGCCGGAAAAGACATACAGCTTGAAATCCGCCTGACTTCCGCCCTCGCCCCCGAACAAGAGCAACCGGAAGACAAAGCAACACTTACCAGACTGTCCATTGTACAGCCGCCTCATAAAATAGTATATACTTTGGGAGAAGAGCTGGATTTGGAAGGCCTTCTGCTGACCGGCATCTACAGTAACGGACAAGAATCCCCCCTTACTGTAACCCCGGAACAGGTCAGCGGCTTTTCTTCCGATGTTCCGGCAGAGCGGCTGGAACTGACTATCGGCATAGAAGACCGTCAGGCAAGCTTCACCGTAAGCATTGTCCCCGTCTACGTGCAGGAAGGCGTATTGACAGGAGCGTATAAAGGATACAGCGAAATCACGCTTCCCCCACACGTAACAGCCATTGCACCGGAAGCCTTCATGCAGAACAGGCAAATCACCAGAGTCGTGATGAACGAGGGACTGACCTCTATCGGCGAAATGGCCTTCTTCAACTCCGGCATACAGGAAATCGTATTCCCGTCCACCTTGCAGCAGCTTGCGCCGGATTTGTTCTACTACTGCGACCGGCTGAAACGGGTCGACCTCTCGCACACCCAAATCACCCGGATTCCCGAAAGCGCTTTCGCATGCTCCGGAGTAGAAGAAGTATTACTGCCGTCTGCACTCACATCCATCGGGACACAGGCATTCATGATAACGGAACATCTGAAATCCGCAGTAATCCCCCAAAGCGTCACACATATCGGTATGGAAGCATTCCGGGGAAGCGGCATCACCACCGTACAACTTCCCAACAGCATCTCCGCCATAGAGACGCGTGCCTTCTACCTATGCCCCAACCTGACGGAAGTATCCGCATACGGTCCTGCCTCAAGCAACCATCCGGATGCCGTAATCAAAGAGCACTGCTTTGTGGGCTGCCCCAACCTTGTCCGCCTTGAAATTCCTCAAAGCATAAGCTTTTTGGGCCAAGGTCTGATAACCGGCAACCAAAAGGTACATACACTGACCATTCCCGCCCGTGTCACCCGCATCGACTTTTCCGCTTTCGACAACACAGGCATAAAAGAGGTCATTGTGGAAGCCCTCACACCGCCTGCCACTTCCGAAGGCGAATGGTACGGATTTCCGGAAACCATAACAAGCATTTCCGTACCCGCACAAGCCGTTGAAGCCTACAAAACGGCCGAAGGCTGGAAAAAATTCGCGGATAAAATCAAGGCACGCCCATCAGGTGTATTTCCATCTTCCGGGGATCATATTTAAAAACAGATTAATTCCTGAATATTGACAATATATCATTAATGCCGGATATGCAGAAATAAAGACAAATCACCTGCATTCAACCTATCGGACTATACATCACAAAAGCCGGATTATCCGGTCGGTTTTCGCACCTAACAATCTCTGTTTTAATTTCCTTAAATAAGAATTCAACCCTACTTTTGCATTACTGATATTTTTACATATTCAAGAATTGCAACGAAAGGATGTTATAGCTTTTCTCTTTTATATAAAGAATAGCATATACAATTTCACATCTCTTTCTATTTCTGTTTTTAACGGACCTTCGAAATTGGGGTTAGGAGAATTACATTATGAAAAAGAAATTTGAGTTGGCAAATTTGAGCAAAAGTCTGCTGTACTGTTTTTGCATTTCAATTTGCGCATTGAATCTTACAGCTTGCGACGACGATGACGAAAACGGCACACAAGGTAACGGTCCTGCACCAATCGGCATTCCCTCGTCGGTTATCGACGGTGTACGCGCCACTTCCATGTCGGGCGTTGACGTAACCTACAATGAAGACGGAACCATCAAAGAAGCGGAAGTAGATGGAAACACTCTTGTTTTCAATTATGCCTCTTCGCGTGCAATAAAGGTAGACCCTATCCGCTCTTTAATCAGCATCACTTCATCCGAACGTGAAAGCGAACGCTGGATTGCTTCCGATTTTGCTTTCAACACTTCAGGGTTTGTCACTGCCTATAAATTAAAATATACAGATACGGATCCGGACTTTAGAGAAGAAATGAATATAGCCTATACTTTCAATTACAATGCGGACGGACAGATGCAGAAAATCAGCATGAAAGTCGACGGTAAAGATGACGAAGGTTCTTACTCCGAATCAGGTGAAATCAACTACACCTACAACAACAAGGTATTGGAAAAAATAGAAGCAAAAAGCAAAAACATCACCTGTAGCCAAACCTATGAATATACCCAGGCAATAAAGAACACCTATAACGCCATGCCCCTGCTTCTTCTCCCGGAAGCGCTGGCTTCGGACGATTGCGTATTCAACGTCTTTGCCATAACTGGTTATCTGGGAAATGCCGGTGCAAACCTGCCCACCGCAATGACTATCAAAAACACCGACCTGGAGGATCCGAGCGAGAACTCAACCGAACGTTATAATCTGAGCTACACGCTCAATGAGAATAAAGCCATATCTTCATACACCCTCAGCGGATATGGAGAAACAATGACTTTTCCGTGCGATTGGACAAACTTCTGATATACTGAAACACCTCTTGTTTAACGCGTTATAAGAGGACGTGCAAAATGCACATGATATTTTTTCAGGCACGGATTACACGGATTTCACGGAAGAAGAATAAAGAAAATCCGTGTTTTCCGTGTAATTTGTATTTCCGTGAATTCCGTGTAATCCGTGCCCGAAAATATACGCTGCTCCCTTAGAATCTGTATGCAGCTCCTATATTGATAACCCCCTGGTCGAAATCGCTTACCAGCTGGTATCTGAACTCAAAATTCATCGCCCAGTTACGAGGCAGTGCAAATTCCGCTCCCGCTCCCAGATTTACACCGAACCGGCATTCGTTATGATTGCCGTTATCGTCGATATGCACATGGCCTTCGTCCATATCAATATCAAAGTCGTGCATGTCGAACATCCAGTTGGACAATGTCAAACCGAACAACGGATAAAGCTTAACGCTCTTGGCCACCGGAAACAGATAGTGAAAATTCACGTTCAAATCCAGCATGCTTACATTGTCATTCTCGAAGAAATAGTTGAAAGACGGCTCTATACGGATAGGATTGGTAATATTGTACTGATACTTGATACCCAACCCGATACTTTCGATTTCCGTTCCGTAACTCAGGCCAAAACCTATCGCCTGTTTTCCTTTCTGTGCATGGGCACTACCCAACAGCACAAAAAGCAATCCGAATAAAGTTAATACTTTTTTCATACGTTCATTTTTTATTAATTTATTTAAGTTAGAGTGTAATATTCGGCAAAATTAATGTTTTAATTCTATTTAGGAAATAATACGCATTATATATTTCATACGCCACAACCGCCCGGATTTTGCTTATCTTTGCATGCTGAATATACACCTATTTTATAATGTTATTTTATTTATAAGGAAAAAGAAATGAATTTACTTTTATTGAACACTCCCGCCGCCGGTGGGAAACTCGAACAGACATTGGAAAAACTGATAGATTTTGGAATGGATGCCGGCAAGGACATATTAATCGCCATTTTAATCTATGTAATCGGACGTTTCATCATCAGGCAGATAAGCGTGTTGGTAGCCAGAATACTCGAAAAGCGGAAGATTGAAACCAGCGTGCAGACCTTCCTGAAGAGCCTGATAAAGATTCTGCTGAATATGATTCTTGCCTTTGCCATCATCGGCAAGCTCGGTGTGGAAACCACCAGCTTTGCGGCGCTGCTTGCATCCGCAGGTGTGGCTGTGGGTATGGCGCTTTCCGGAAACCTGTCCAACTTTGCCGGCGGACTGATTATACTGATTTTCAAGCCGTTCAAGGTAGGCGACTACATAGACGGACCGGGAATAAGCGGCACGATAAAGGAAATACAGATTTTCCACACCATACTGTCCACCCTCGACAACCGTATGATTTATGTGCCCAACGGAAGCCTCAGCGGCAATGCCGTCACCAATTACAGCAAGCAGGACAAGCGCCGTGTCGAATGGGTGTTCGGCGTAGAGTACGGCGAGGATGTGAAGCGAGTAAGAGCCGTGCTGCAACGCATCATCAATGCAGACAGCCGCATATTGGACACCCCCGCTCCTCTCATCGTCTTAGGTTCACTGAGCGCAAGCAGCGTCGATATCACGGTACGCGTATGGGTAAAAAGCGCCGACTACTGGAGTGTACTGTACGATATCAACGAAATCGTCTACCAGACATTCAATGAAGAAGGTATCGGATTCCCGTTCCCGCAACTCACCGTACACCAGTCGAAAGAGTAAAAAAACAGAGGATGTTCCCCAAACACTGCGTTCTGCCGCAATCGGGAAACATCCTCTTTAAATATCCTCTTCAAATATCAGCGGCCCGGTTCAGGCCAGGCACCGGCTCATTCCTTTCCGCCGGCAACTATCTTCCATGCCCCGGCACTCAGCACCGCACCGATAAACGGGCCTACAATGAAAATCCACAACTGGCTCAAAGCCTCTCCACCCTGAAAGAGCGCAGGGCCTATACTGCGAGCCGGATTAACCGAAGTACCGGTATAACGGATGCAGGCCAAATGTACAAGTACCAAAGAGAGACCTATGGCAAGTCCGGCAAAATTACCGGCGCCCTTCTTGGCATCGGTAGTGCCCAATACCACCAGTACAAACACAAATGTAAACACAATCTCGGCCAGCAGGGCGCCCGTTACGGAAACTCCTTCCTGGCAGGCATTGGCGCCTGTTCCGCTCACACCCGAATTGGAAGTCAGCACCCAAAGAACGGCAGAACCTAAAATAGCTCCTATTACCTGAAACAGCATATACATACCGGCATCCTTTCCGCTCATACGGCCGGAAAGCAGGCAACCGAGCGTTATCGCCGGATTAATGTGGCAGCCCGAAACGCCACCGATAGTATAGGCCATAGCCACCACCGACAATCCGAAAGCAAGCGCCGTACCTATTACCGTGGCCGCCAGATTAGGGTCGGCCGATGTGCACGACAGACTGACTGCCGTGCCGCAGCCCATAAGAACGAGAACCATGGTTCCCAGCATTTCTGCAATGTACTTTTTCATAACATCAATTTATTAGATTAAACTTAAGGCATCCCGATATACCTTATATATAAGGCAGCGTAACCGGATACCAACGGTACAAATATAAAATTTAAGCAGCATTTATTCATGCTTTAACATAAAAAAAGAACTCAATTATTCATTATAGCGGAAAAATCATTCATAAATTCCTTTAATCATTTTTTAACAATACCGGCTTACGGCTTTATCAAATTACAGTTATAACTTTGCATGTGATTAAGGAAAGGAAATCACTCCTTGCCCAATATTTACAGAACGAATTACAAAATGAAAAGTCAAACCAAGAAAATACTCAAACTGTCCGGTATCATACTGGGAGCACTCACAGCCGTTGCAGGCATACTGATTGCCGTAGTCCTGAACTTCATATTCACTTCCGAGAAGCTGACTCCCATAGTATTGGAAGCCGCCAACCGCAACCTGAACGCCAAGCTGGACATGAAAAGCGTGGAGCTTACCTTTTTCTCAACATTCCCCCGCTTTGGAGTGCAACTGACCGACGGAACCCTGGTTTCCAAAGCCATCCGCGACACGCTGTGGCAACGGACCGACACCCTGGTATCATTCAAAAAGGCGGTAGCGGTGGTCAACCCCATGGACTACCTGCGGCAACAGAAAATCAGCATCCACCGCCTGGCACTGGAACATGCCGATATCTACGCCTATAAAAACAAAGACGGCATTGCCAACTGGGACATCACCGTTCCGGATACGGTACAGTCCGCCTCTTCACCTGCCGGAGACGCCATGAACATCAGCGAGCTCGACATCCGGCAAATTTCCATCCAGCACGCCACGGTAACCATGGACGACCGCGACACACGCATTTTCGCCAACCTATGGGACACAAACCTTACCCTGAAAGCCAATATGAAGAAAGGCCATTCCATGCTGGCAGTAGATTTCCGCAACAAGAACCTTCTCTTCTGGCAAGACGGGCAGTTGTTGGCAAACCGCATCGCCACCCACCTGCGCACCGACCTTGAACTGAATACCGCCCGGCACTCCCTGCTCCTGCACGATGCCATGATTGACATCAACGGTACGAAATTGGGAGTAAAAGGAACCGTGCGCCGCGACACCGCAGCCCAAGCGCTCGACGTCGATTTGCAATACGGGCTGCACACCCCCTCACTGGAAACCGTACTGCACATGATTCCGGAGAGCATCCTGAAAAAGGCGGAAGTATCGGCAGGAGGAGAAGTAAGTTTCATCGGCACACTGAAAGGCATGTACGGCAAGCAGAAGATGCCCCTTGCCACGCTGGACATCAGGATAAAAGATGCTTTCGCCAGATACGCCGGGCTGCCTTACGGCATAGACAAGGTAAACGCCGACTTTTCCGCCCGGATAGACCTCATGCGGAATACCCCCTCTTGCCTGAACCTGAAAATCTTCCAGTTCAAAGGCGCCGACACCGACATATTGGCCGATATGAAAGTGGACAACCTGCTCACCGACCCGGACATCACCTTTCATACCCGTTCCACCGTCGACCTGAATACGCTGGCGCAGATTTTCCCTCTTCAGGAAGGCATCGGCATGGAGGGAAAGATGAATGCCGACCTGAAACTGCGTTGCCGCCTGTCCACCCTCAAGAAACAGGATTGGGGACGAATAAAGGTTCAAGGCAAAATCAGAACGGACAAACTCGTGCTACGCCATACCCAAAAGAATTTCGAGTTCACAAGCAACGCTACGCTGGACTTTGCCGGCAACGAATGGCTCGGAGGGCGTGTTGAAATCAAGGATATGACGCTCCGCTCACCTGCCCTGAACTCAGCCACGGAAAGCTTTACGGCGGCAATCAGCACCTATCCTTCCCAAGACACGCTGCGCCCTGCCAAGACGGAATGCAAGATAGAGATGAACAAGTTGAGAGTATCCCTGGCGGATTCGCTCGACCTCTTTTGCGGAAAATCATCCGCCCGCCTCAAGCTGCAACCCGGAGAGCACAACCCTGCCAATCCGCAGATAGGGCTTACACTGGAAGTGGACACACTGTTCTGCCGCATGGGCGACACCCGCCTGGGAATGGACAAAGCAGGCATCGGAATAACAGCCGAAAAAGTACGCGATTCGCTGTGGACACCCAAAGGCATCATCGGTTTCCACCGCATGGTGTTCCGCACCCCGGAATGTGCACTTCCCATACAGGTACAGAAAACTTCCGTCACGGTAAACGACCGCGTCATCACCCTGCGCAATGCCACCATGCGCATCGGCAAATCCGATATCACCGCTACCGGTTCAATTCACGACCTGTACGGCGCCATGCGGCATCACAAGCTTCTGCGCGCCAAATTGGACGTATCGTCCGAACAGTTGGACTGCAACCAGTTGATACGGTCGATATCGCTCCCGTCGGATACACTGGCTGCGGAAAGCGATACCGTCTCCACCGAAGTAAAGCTGTTCGTCATCCCCAAGAACCTGGATTTTGAACTGCAGACCGATTTCAGGAAAATCTTTTACGAGAAAGTCACATTCAACGATGTCCGCGGAGCTGTAGACATCCGCAACCAGTCCGTCTACCTGAAACAGCTCAGCATGAAAGGCATGGGTTCCGACATGAACACCACCCTCGTCTATCAGGCAAAATCTCCGGAAGAGGGATTTGCCGGTTTCGACTTCCGGCTGCACAACATCAACATTGGGAAGCTGGTAGACTTCGCCCCTTCCCTGGACACGATTGTCCCCATGCTGCGCTCATTCGAAGGAACGGTCGATTTCAATGTGGCTGCCGCCGCTTCCCTGGACTCCGCCCTGAACATCAAAATCCCCACCATGCGGTCGGCCATTCATGTCAAGGGAGACAGCCTTGTCCTGATGGACGGTGAGACTTTCGCCGAAATCTCCAAAAAATTCTTCTTCAAAAACAAGAAAAGAAACATGATAGACAGCATATCCGTAAACATCGGCATCAAAGACGGAAATGTAACCGTCTATCCGTTCGAAATATCAATGGACCGTTACAGAGCGGCGGTAGGCGGCACACAAGGGCTGGATATGAAGTTCGACTATCACATCTCCATCCTGAAATCCCCCATTCCGTTCAAACTGGGCCTGAATATATCCGGAACTCTGGACGATATGAAGTTCAAGCTCGGCAAGGCTCGCTACAAAGATGCGGTCACACCGGCAGAGGTACATAAAGTCGATAGCGCGATAGTCAATATGGGGCAGCAGATTGCCGAGGATTTCAAAAAGATTATGAAAAGGTAAATTTTCAGCGAATCGCCAAAGACAAAGAGGGGATGCAGAAAGACGCTTGATGATTTTTTTAGGCACGGAATACACGGAAAACGCGGATTTTCTTTATTTTTTTCCGTGAAATCCGTGTATTCCGTGCCTAAAAAGAAACATTCAGTAAATGTCTCTAAAAAGTAAGATGGCACATGAAGCTGATAGATGAAAATTACATAAGAATAAGGCTGCTGAAAATATAGCAACCCTATGCTCACTATTAGCTACCTGTAAAGCACAGGAAATTAACTCTAGGGAATATCTGAATGATGTCATAGCCAAACTTCCATATTATCTGGAAAAGGACTCCGGGAAAAATGTTCGTGAACTTCTTCCGGATGTTTG
>ULUW01056542.1_pt1 | contig 14570 bp, 9 predicted proteins | sample 1959041 | NCBI WGS metagenome assembly ULUW01 (sample SAMEA4835775, study PRJEB28245) | human gut metagenome | biome: gut microbiome; material: fecal sample | place: Denmark | collected 2008
CAATACCTCGGAACAATTTGTTCCGAGGATTTTTTATGCCCTAATACCGCTTTTTACAGCAGCATTCGGGCATTTTTTCTTTGCTTTAAAATACCGTGAGAGTCTTTGAGAGATTCTAAGAGCCGGCAAATTTTAAAATTCCGAAGTCATTTTAGTGCGATTTGGGGCATTTATGACTGAGACTTTTGAGAGACAACGTTCAAATCAAAATCGTAACACGAATTGAAATGAGCAAAAAATTTGAGAGACTTTTCAAAAAATAATGAGGGCTTAAAGTAATAAAACTTTAAACCCTCGTTTTAAGTTTGCCCTTTACATATTGTTTATCCATCAAAAATGCAAAGGCAGATCCTTTTTGATGTTGTTATCGAATTTTTGTTTGTAATAGTCCGCTTTTTGGGACAATTGCTATTTGTTTATTGATATTATGCTTTTTCTACGATATAATTAAAATTGTAATATTATAATCATTGATTAGAATTTGTTGGAAATGCAATCTGATTATTGTGCTTATTTGCCAGTCAGAAATAAGGAGTATTCAATTATGAATATCGATAAAATCGAAAAGCAGACCACAGAAAATATCAGAGTAAAAGCCAATTTGATTTGGGAAATCGCAACACATTTGGTTGGTTTATATAAGCCACACGAATATGGCAAAGTTATTTTGCCGATGACCGTACTTAAACGCTTTGATGATATTCTTGCCCCTACCAAAGAAGTCGTTGTTAAAAAGGCTGAGGAACTTCAGGCACAAGGTATGATTCCTGCTCTTATGGATGGCATTCTTTCTCAAACTTCCGGTTATCAGTTTTATAATAAAAGTAAGTTTGATTTCAAAAAACTTCTTGCAGAGCCTGACAATATTGAAGAAAATTTTGAGGATTATATTCACGGCTTTTCAGAGAATGTTCAAGATATATTGACTCGCTTTAAATTTGCAGATGAAATCAAAACAATGAACAGCGGTAATGTGCTTTATGTAGTGATTCAAGAGTTCAATTCTGAAAAAGGCGATATGTCACTCGGTAAAATTACATCTGCCGATATGGGTTATATTTTTGAAGAACTTGTTCGTAAGTTTTCCGAATCTTATGACGAACAAGCCGGAGCACATTTTACAAGCCGAGATATTATCTATCTTATGACCGAGCTTCTTGTTGCTCCTGAAAAAGACAATATCAAAGCACATGGTTGTTCTAAAACTGCTTATGATATGACAATGGGTACTTCACAAATGCTTGGTTGTCTTGAAGAAAAGCTCAAAGATATTAACGATAATGCTACGGTTGATTGCTTTGGACAAGAATTCAATCCTGAAACTTTTGCTATCGCTAAAGCTGATATGCTTATCAAAGGAAGCAACGCTTCTCGAATGATGTATGGCGATACCTTGAGTGATGATAAATTCAGTGGTTATGAATTCGACTATATTATTTCTAATCCACCGTTTGGTATCGATTGGAAAAAGGAAAGAACAGCAGTTCAAGACGAAGCAAAATTCGGATATGACGGTAGATTCGGTCCCGGACTTCCTGCAATTTCTGATGGTCAAATGCTCTTTTTGCTTAACGGCGTAAAGAAATTAAAAGAAGGCGCCGGCAGAATGGCAATCATTCAAAACGGCTCATCGTTATTTACAGGTGATGCAGGATCCGGTGCATCTGAAATCAGACGATATGTAATTACCGAGGATTTAGTTGAAGCCATTGTTCAGCTTCCAACAGACCTGTTTTACAACACCGGCATATCTACATATATTTGGCTTATTTCAAAAAATAAGGCTGATGAAAGAAAAGGCAAGATTCAACTTATCGATGCATCTAAATGTTTTGAAAAGCGTAGAAAAAACATCGGTAACAAGCGAGTTGACCTTTCATCAAACTGCATTGATTTAATCGTTAATGCTTATAACGATTTCTCAAATGATACTTATCAAAACGGTGACCTTTCTGTTGAATCAAAGGTATTTGATAATGATTATTTCGGTTATACAAAGGTTACCGTTTTAACTCCTATTCTTGATGAAAACGGACAGCCGATTTTGAAAAAAGGCAAGCCTCAACCCGACAAAGCAAAAACGGATACAGAATCTATTCCGCTGAATGAAAACATTGATGAATTCATTAAAAAGAATGTTTTGCCTTATAATGAATTTGCTTATCTTGATAGGAAGAAAGATAAAATCGGTTACGAAATTCCGTTTACAAGATTGTTTTATAAATTCGTACCGCCTACTCCGTCCGAGGATATATTTGCAGAGATCAAAGCCTTAGAGGAAGAGGAAACAACACTAATGAAAGAATTATTCGGTAAGGAGAATTGATGACAGAAATTTTAAGATTTCTATTTGGATCGCTGACAGACCCTTTAGGATTGCCACTTGATTGGTGGAAAGAATGGGCTATTTTGCTTGTTATTGGTGAAATTGCATATCATCTTGCGTACGGTTCTGTCGGCAAATTATATGATTTTGATATTATTCATACGAGAACCGGCGGCAAGATTGCTCACTGGACTATACGCCTTGTTTGCTATGTAGTTATGTGGGCTGTAACACGAGTTGCAATTTGGCTGTTCAGACTGATTGTATCAAATTGGATAACAGCATTATGCATCGTTGCCGGAATTGTGGCGATAGCAATATTGATAACTGTCATCAAAAGAAAGAGAACGCGAAAATTATGAGAGAAATGAAAAATAGCGGAGTTGCTTGGATTGGGAATATTCCAAAAGCATGGGGACTAATTCGATATAAGGATAAATATAAGAATTCAAAAGAAATTGCAGGTGATAAATCTCGTTCATATGAGAGACTTGCGTTGACTTTGAACGGAGTTGTAAAGAGACCTAAAGACGATTCTGATGGACTTCAGCCAAAAGAATTTGATACATATCAAGTGCTACATGAAAACGACTTTGTTTTCAAAATGATTGATTTACAAAACATCAGTACAAGCCGTGTTGGACTATCTCCATATACAGGACTTGTATCGCCTGCGTATATTAGATTTTGTCCCAAAAATAAGAAACAATATCCGAGATTCATATACTACTTTCTCGTGAGTATGTATTACAACTGTGTGTTTAATAACCTCGGCGGCGATGGGGTTAGAAGTGCGTTAAATTCTTCAGATATGGGAATGTTGCTTATCCCTTATCCTATTGAGATAGAGCAACACCGTATTGCCGACTATCTCGATACCGCCTGTTCCAAGGTTAACTCACTGATTGTCAATCAGCAGACACAGATTGAAAAGCTGACGCAGTATAAGCAATCACTTATTACCGAAGTTGTAACAAAAGGACTTAATCCCGATGTTCCAATGAAAGATAGCGGTGTGGATTGGATTGGAAGTATGCCTATAAATTGGGAAATTATAAAGCTTAAGTATATTACGGATGTTTCGCGTGGACTTTTTAATCATCGTCCAAGAAATGACCCACGATTGTACGATGGGAAGTATCCATTTATTCAAACTGGTGATGTAGCTCGTGCAAAAAAATATATTACAACATATTCCCAAACATTAAATGAAAATGGTGCAAGTGTAAGCAAGCTGTTTCCTAAAGGTACTATGACTATGACGATTGCTGCAAATGTTGGAGATATAGCGATTCTCGGATTTGATGCATATTTTCCTGATAGTGTTGTCGGATTTGCAGTAGAAAAGGGTTTCAGTGAAAACTATGTCTATTATCTATTTAAATCATTAAAAGAAAGTTTCATTCATGCATCAATTGTGAGTACGCAACTTAATTTGAATATTGAGCGTTCAAAAGAAATACTTGTACCAGTAACATATGCCAAACATGAGCAACAGCAAATCGCCGATTTTCTTGATGATAAATGTGCTAAAATCGACCGCCTTATAGCAATCAAACAAGAAAAAATTGACAAATTAAATGACTATAAAAAGTCGCTCATTTACGAATATGTGACCGGTAAAAGAGAGGTGTGTTAATGTCTAAAAAGAAAGAGCATATAACTGGTATTGTCAAATGTAAAGAAGGCAATATTTGTTTCTTTGAGGATAATTATATTTTTACTTTCATGAGGAGCGAATTATCTAATAATGAATATGTTATCAAACCAAAAGGTGGATATATTCATGGGAAAACACACGATAATCATAGCGTTCTAATTCCTTATCATTCTGAAATTAATTTATATTCTGTTTTTAGATTAAAAACATATATGTATATTTATGGAAACAATAATGTCAACAATACTGAAATTGATGATTTTAATGTTATTGTATTCAAGGGTGGAACACTGAATTTGCTTCAAATTTGTAATGCGTTAAAACACGATTTAGGACAGATGGAAGATGGAAAATTCATATATGAATTTCAAAATAATGCTATTGAATTTGATTTTATTTTTGACAACTCAAAATGTCATGTAACCATTTACTCAAACATTTCAGAACACAGCGGAGTTACTGGGATAGGACTAAAAAATGAAGATATAATATTAACTATTGAATTTGATGAAAAACAGGCACTTGACACCATATCTTTTCATATTGGACGGATTAAACAAATATTATCAATATTAACATATAGAAAAAATGTAGGATTTGATGAAATTATCATTGGAGATAATGTTGATGAAATATATAAGACTAATACTGCAAATGTTTTTTTGCACGAAGATCAGGAGTTTACCAAAAAACATTTATTCAATAACTTGACTTTTATGAAATTGGGAAATCGTGCTTCAAAGTTTTTTGAAATAGTTTACAACTTAAAGGAAAATAAACCTAATTATGATTTTAGCTTTATTCCTGATAATGATAAAGATTCAAATTATTATACTTCTGAGAAAATCAGAAATATTGCGTCAGCATTAGAATGTGAAATGGAATTTATAGAAATTCCACAAGAACAAAATGATGATTTAAATGATTTAATCGAGAATGTTAAGCAACTAGTTAAAGCACACGAAAGAGAAAGCGGTTCTTTAGAAGAACGCACATATACATCAATTTTTAACAATATTAGTCATTGGAAAATGTCAGAAACTGAAAGAATTTGGTATATGGTTTTGCAATATCAAGAGGCAATGGGCATTTTACTGAATTGTGAACCGACACATTGTAAAACATCTATCGAAAAGTTTGTTAAGCACAGAAATGGTACAACACATGGCAGACATCAAATTTTGAATTCAGAAATAGTTGATATTGCTTATGGACTATCGGGTTTAGTATATTGCTTTTTCTTAAGCAGAATTGGATTTACCACTGATGAAATAAACAATCTATTTAGAAATAATTTTTTGATGTAAGATCATTATAATATTTTAAGGTGTTTATCATGGAAACAAATGAAAAGAGATTTGAATACGATATTGAGGAGTATCTTATCACCAAAGGCGGATATGAACAATTCGCAGGTCAAAAGCATGATGCCCCGTCAGGCATATCTATGTGGATACATAACCGTCAACATGATGTGGAAAAATGTATCTATATGGATGTTCTTATCGAATTTATCGAAAAGACACAGCCTAAAGTATGGGAAAAGTATAAAAAATACTATGGCGAAGCTGCACCGGACAAACTCTATATGCGACTTGAAAAGGTTATCAGCGAAGAAGGACTTCTTTATGTTTTGCGCAACGGTGTAACTGACATGGGACATAATTTTAAGATTTGCTATTTTAAACCTGAAAGCAATCTAAACAAGTCGACCATGGAAAAATACAATGCCAATATTCTTGGATGCACAAGACAGTTCAAATATTCCCCTAAACTTGACAACACGATTGATATGGTTTTATCCGTCAATGGTATTCCTGTTGTTGCCCTTGAACTCAAAAATCAGTTTACAGGACAAGATGTAAACAATGCCAAAATGCAGTTTAAGAAAAACAGAAGTTCAAAGGAATTTTGCTTTAGACCTAACCACAGATTTCTTGTATATTTTGCTGTTGACCATTACGAAGCATGGATGACTACTGTTCTTAAAGATGACAAAACATACTTTATGCCGTTTAACCAAGGTTCAAACGGAGCAGGAAATCCGGGCGGAGCAGGAAACCCTGTAAAAGATGGAGAGGATTATTTGACTTCATATCTTTGGAAAGAAGTATTACAGCGTGATTCATTGCTCGATATTTTGCATAGATTTATGTCATATACCAAGGCAAAGAAGAAACTTATCTTTCCGAGGTATCATCAATATGATGTTGTTAAAAAGGTACTTGCTGATGTTAAAGAGAACGGACCGGGTAACAATTATTTGATTGAACACTCAGCAGGTTCGGGTAAATCAAATTCTATTGCATGGATAGCGTATCGCCTTGCATCGGTTCATAATGAATATGACGAGCCTATATTTGACTCTGTTATTGTTGTTACAAATAGAGTTGTGCTTGACGGACAGTTGCAAGAAACTATAAACAGTTTTGACCACCAAGCCGGATTGGTTGCTGCGATCGATGATAAAAAGACATCAAAAGATTTAGCAGATGCTATTGACGATAACAGAAAGATTATTATCTGCACCATTCAGAAATTTCCATTTGCTTATGAGAAAATGAAAAAAATCTCAGGCAAAAAATTTGCTGTTATTGTTGATGAGGCTCATCAGGGGCAAAACGGCAAAAGTGCAAAAACTTTGAAAAAAGCACTTGTGGATTTGAATGTTGCTGTTCGAGAAATTGCCGATGGCGAAGATATTGAAGAATACGAAGCAGATTTACAAAATAAATATATCGGAGCACTGGTAGGTCAAGGTAAGCATAATAACCAATCATTCTTTGCCTTTACCGCCACACCGAAGGGTGAAACGCTTGAAATGTTTGGCACACCTCATCCATATTTAGATGAGAACGGACAACCGCAAATGCGTAAAACACCATTTCATGTTTACTCAATGCGACAGGCAATTGAAGAGGGATTTATTGTTGATGTATTGAAAAACTATACTACAATTCAAGAGGCTTTTCGACTTGTCAGAGTAACGCAGGAAAATCCTGAGCTTATAGAAGGTGCTGCCGCAAAAGCCTTGTTTAGATACTACAAGCAACACGGATATACCATTCAGCAAAAAACGGACATGATAATGTCTAACTTCCTATCAAAAGGAAGATTTACCATTGACGGTAAAGGTAAGGCTATTATTGTATCCGACTCTCGTGCCAATGCGGTTAGATACTATCTTGCAATCAAGGATTATTTGAAGTCTCATCCTAAAGAGAGCGTTGGTTCGGATGTTATGGTTGCATTTTCAGGCTCTGTTGAAGTTGACGGCATTGAATATCGTGAGTCACAAATGAATGTTGACGAGAATGGTAAGTACATAACGACTGATAAGAAATTCAGAAAAGTATTTAACAGCCCGCTCTATAATATTTTAGTTGTAGCAAACAAATATCAAACAGGATTTGATGAACCGTTGTTTCAGTCCATGTATGTTGATAAAAAATTAAAGGGCGTTAATGCGGTTCAAACACTTTCAAGACTTAACAGAACCTGCTTCGGTAAAGATGAAGTTTTTGTTCTTGATTTTGAAAACACAGTTGATGATATCAAGGATTCTTTCCAGCCATACTTTGAATGTACTACGCTTGATGGCGAAGTTGATATAAACCGGGTTTATGATCTGCGTGCAAAGATTCAAGACTATTTGCTTTATAATATGGAGGATGTTCAAAAGTATAGAACACTTATGGACGCTCAATCAAAACAAAAGCAAACACAAACCGGACTCGGAAGACTTTCTGCAATACTGAAACCGGTTGTTGATCGCTTTTCTGAGCTTGAAGAAGACAGGCAATATGCTGCAAGAGATTATCTCAGAAAATTCAACAACGCATATTCTTATGTTACTCAACTTGTTAAACTTCACGATGAAGAGTTATTCAATGAATATCTTTTTACATCTCAGTTGGTTAAATTCCTACCGAGAACTTCCAAAGATATTGTTGACATTGATGATAAAATCAGTCTTGAATATGCTTCACTTAACGAAACATTCAGAGGCTCAATAAAACTTGATAATGCAAGTGTGGAACTGATTCCAACAAGTAATCTTGCGCCGAAAAAGCCGAATAAGAAAAAAGATACCTTGCAAAGCATTATTGATAAAATTAACGAGAGATATCTTGGCAATTTCACCGAAGGCGATAGAGTCATTCTCAAAGGGGTTTACGAAATGTTTATGGCTGATCCCGAAGTTAAAGCAAAAATGAGAGAGCAAGCCAAAGGTTCAAACGCAGAAATGTTTGTCAACAGCTTATTCCCTGATAAATTTCAAGAGATTGCAACTCGATGTTACACACAGAGTACCGAGTCCTACAACAAGCTATTTACTGATGCTGAATTCTACAAAAATGTCATGGATGTTATGGCTGGCGTTTTCTATAAAGAGTTTAGAAAAGACTAAGCATAATTGCCATCGCTCTATAATAGAGTGATGGCAATTTGTTTTGTTAACAATCTATTTGACTTGCAGATACCTTTGTATTTTTCAAAAAAGTCATTTGGCATAATCCAAAATCTTCCGCTTGGAATTTTTTGATATAACATTTTCCAGATTCTTTGTTTTGACACCGAAATTGATGCAGAGGAATTTTGCAATCAAAAAAGTGCAATATTTCTTATTATGCCAGAGGAAGATCCAAACAAGTTCTTTATGATTTCACTTATCATTCAACAGCTATACAGAGAAATCCTTTCGGTTGCTGATGAGCAAGGGGCAAATTAAAGAATCGCTGTGTATTCTTGCGCGATGAGTACGGAACATTATCAAAGATTGAATCAGCTGAGATGATGTTCTCTGCATCTCGTTCTCGAAGACTTCAAATCGTTGCAATTATTCAATCATTGCAACAGCTTGAAAAGAACTACGGCAAGGAAGGTGCCGCAATCATTGTTGATAATACTCAGCTCACTATATTTGGTGGCTTTGCTCAAACTCTGTTACTGCCGAGTCAATGTCAAAGGCTCTTGGCAGCAGGAATGTTATGAGCGGTTCAGTTAGTCGCAGTGTTAATGATCCTTCACAGTCACTTCAAATGATTGAACGACCTTTAATGACTGCCGATGAGCTTAAATCAATGCCCAAAGGACAATTTATTGTTATGAAAATGGGCGTTTATCCTATGAAGGTAAAACTGCAATTATTCTTCAAGTGGGGTATTAAATTTGAAGAAGCATACGCTGTTAATGAACGAGGCAATCGTACAGTTAAGTATAAAATTCTTTTTAGTACTATAATTGTATATAGGTATTTATTGTGATAAAATGTAAAAAAGATGTTTAGAGGTGATTAGATGTCAAAAATAAATCAGATTGAAAATGCCATTTTGCAACTAGAAGGTGGAAAATTTCAAAAATTAGTTAATCAATACCTTTATTTAAAATATAAATTTACAAACATTCAATCATTAGGTTCTCAACAAGGAACAAATAAAACAACAAAGGGAGTTCCTGATTCATATGTTAGAACTCCAAATGGAAAGTATATTGCCATTATGTATGGTACATATTCAAATGAAACTGCAAAATTCAACAAAGTTAAAAGTGATATATTGTCGTGTTTAGAAAGAATTGATAATAAAGACCTATCTGAGATTATATGTTGTCATACAAGTTCAAATTTTACAATTGAGCAAGATAAAGAAATTTACTCATTATTTAAAACCATTACACTTATAGGAATAAACACATTAGCAAATGACTTATTATATAATTATCCTCGTCTAGCCAAAGAATATTTATCAATTGAAATAGATACAGAACAAATTTTAACTCCAGAAGACTTTATTATTGATAATAACAAGTCGGTTTTTAGAACTCCTCTTGATGTTGACTTAGTTGGACGTGAAGATGAATTTAATGACCTGATCCAAACACTCCAAAATAATGATGTTATCGTTGTTGAAGGACCTTCCGGTGTTGGAAAAACAAAATTAGCTTATGAATGTTGCAAGTATTATTGTGACAAACATAAGTGCAAATTTTATATTATTAAAAACAGAAATTTATCAATTTATGATGATTTAAGAGCCTATTTTTCGGATAATGATAAATATTTGATTTTAGTTGATGATGCAAATAAACTTACTGATTTGGAATTAGTATTGGAATTGTTAAAAGATACCGATGAGGATAAAGTATTTAAAATCATGCTGACTGTAAGAGATTATGCAAAAAAAGATACAATTTCAAAAATAAAAGACTTTGTAATTCCCTATGAATATAAATTAAAACCGATAGACAAAGATATTATAACAAAAATTATAGCTGACAATTTAGGAATAAAAAACCAAGTGTTTTTAAAACAAATCTCCAAAATTTCTAAAGGGAATGTTAGACTTGCATTTATGGCAGGTATAAGTGCAAAACAAGAAGGTTATTATGCTAATATTCAAAATTCAGCAGAAATTTTTTCTTCATACTTTAAGTATATATTTAAAGATTTAAATGACAGTGAATTAATTGTAATGGCAATAACTGCTTTTATTGAAAGCTTTGAAATTCAAAATAATGAATCACTTGTATATAAACTTGCAAATGTTGCAGAAATTACTAATGATTTTGTTATAGAAACATGTAAAAAATTTCATAATTTTGAAGTAGTTGATGTTTATGAAAATTTAGCAGTTAAATTTTCAGATCAAAATTTATGTGATTATGTTATCTATTATATATTTTTTGAAAGCAAAGATATAAAATTAGAAAAATTAATAAGTTTAGTATTTCCTTATGCGCCGGAAAAAGTCACTTATCATTTAAGTACAACACTTCAATTGTTTTATTCAGATGACATGTTAGATTATTTGAAAACTTCTGTGAAGCACGTTTGGTCAGAAATTATTTTAAATAAAGATTTAGCCTATAAGTATGCAGAATGTTTTCATAATCTTATTGAAGATGAGGTGCTACTTTTTATAAAAGCAGAAATTTCTAACATTCAAATTAATAAAATTGATATATTGCATTATCAGTTTAGCAAAAACAATTCTTCACAGGATGACAATATATTGAAAATTTTAACGGGTTATAAGTATTCTAGTAATTTGGATAGTTCAGTTGAACTATTTGTTCAATATGTCAACAAGAATAGTAGCAATCCAGAAAGCATAAAAGTTTATTTGATAAATGGCTATGGTATAGATAAAAAGTCTCATGAATTTGATTACACAGTTGAATATAATATTTTAAATTTATTAAATAAGAAATTTAAAGAAACACAAAGCGATATTACAGCAGTTTTGTGTATGTTATATGCTTCAAATTGTTTGAAATATGCTTTTGAAACAACTGAAGTATCATATAAATCGCATATGTTCAATTTAATTTCTTTTCCAATCGTTAATGGTGAAGGTATAAAGAAACTTCATGAACTGGCAATAAGAACATTATGCTATTTTTATTCAAAAAACAGTTATAAGAAATTTGCATATAAAGAATTACTTAACTATAAACCTCAAGGAATTGGCACCATATGCACTATTGAAGAATTGAGTACAATAATTAAAAATGATAGCCAACAATTAGAATTGAACTTAAAAAACATAATTAATATTTCAGATATTATGGATTGTAATGTTATATATCATTTTAATAAATGGTTTAAAATTAACAAAGTCAATGTGTCACCTTTTTTCTTGTTATGGGAAACAAACAAGCAGTTTAAATTAATAAGAAAATTGCAAAAAACATATGATAGTGACAAGGATTCTTTGATAGAAGGAACAGAAGAATTTGATCATAAAATTTTAATAGAATTGAAACAAGAAATATATTCTATGAAAATATCAGAAATAAAAGAATTGTTATCTAATACTACTAAATTAGAATTTGATAACAAATGGTACTTATATAAAAGGTGGTCACAAATCGTTTGTGATTGTGACGAAGAAAAATTATATTCATACGTTGATTTGACAATAAAATATACCTCTGATAACTACTTTGCTCACGATATTATTGAAAGAATGATAATTACATATGGATATGATAAAACCAGTTCGATTATTAACTCGTATAATATAGAAAAAATAGCTAATTGGTACAGAGAATTGATATTTTTTATTCCGGAAAATAAAATTGACTTGGACTTTTGCAATCAAGTGCTAACTGGTTTAAGTAAAAATAATATTTTATACAGGTTATCTTTTGAAACGGTTAGTAGAATTAATCGTAAACAACCATTTTTTATGCAGGAATATATCGATGAAATAATTAATATTTATGATTCAAAAAAAGAAAGTCATCAATTGGTGTCGGGATTTTTAAATCATGGATGTATTTTCAATGAGGGCAACATTAATGAATTTCTGAGTTTATTTAAATCTGATAATCAATTAATAAAGATATATATTTATGCATCTAAGGAAGAACGATATTTTGATTATAAAAACGTTTTATTCTTTGCCATATTAAAAAACAACAAATCTATAATAAATGCAATTATAGATCAATACTGCAACAATGGCTTAGATAGAGATACTTTAAAGCATTTGAAGGTTATTTGGAATTGTGAAAATCATTTATGTTTATTTAAATACATAACTAATTATATACTTCAACTGGATGCAAATGATTTTATTAAAGATAATTGTTTAAATAATGTTTTTGAGATATTGTACTCAAATCAGGAAAAATTAATGGAATCTATTATTTCTGTTATTAATGACAATATAAATAACATAAATTTTATTAATCATATACTTAAAGCTTCCGATATATTATCAAAAGAACACAGATATGAATTAACCTTATATGTTTGTAAAATCAACAAATCTATTGACATATTTAAATTATGTCCAATAGGTCAATGTCCTAAACAAGGATGGTCTGGAAGCACCGTTCCAGTATTGGAAAATAGAATTAAAGAATATGAAGAAATGATTTCCAAACTTGAAGGAATAGATTATATTGAACATCGAATTTATTGTGAAAAATGTATAGATTACATAAGGGAAGAAATAAAATCAACAATATCCAAAGAGTTTGTTTATGACTATTAATAACGAAAATTGATTTTATTGTAGCCAATGAGAACAGACACCTTAATAATTTCGGCCTTATCAGAAATGCAAATACGCTTGAATGGATTGGCGTTGCACCGATTTTTGACAGTGGCTCATCGCTCGGTTATGATAAAGTTACACCGAATATGGATAAACAATCATTGATAGTTTGCAAGCCGTTCAAAAAGACTTATTTTGAACAGTTAAAATTAGTCACCTCTTTTGATTGGATAGACTTTGACGCTTTGAAAAACATCGACAATGAAATACTCGGCATATTGAATGATGCCGATGTAAATTTAATTGACGATGCAAGAAAGAAAAAAATCATATCTTCAATCAACCAAAGTATAGAATATATCCACAATCTTGCTATGGAAAAAACTTGGCAAGCCAATGACGACATCAACGAAGATGTCGAAAACGATATTGCCGAGGATTATTCATCATTTGATATGTCAATGTAAAAATCTAAATAATAAATGTGAAAGACTATCCCTCCTGATGTTTATTCTGCATCAAGAGGGCTCTTTTTTCTATTGCCCATTTTTTACGGACTTGTTCATTGTGTTTTTGGAATTCAAAAAACATTTCTTACAAATAAATTTTGATGTATTGTAATCCAAAGTGTCCATAGTACAATAATCGTAAATATTTCTTTTTCGCTTCTTATTGTCAAATATTTTTTCATTTCTATAAATGTCACTTCTGTAAATAGCTTAATTTCTTTCTTTCTATTATTTTTAATACCATATTTTAGAAATATCAACATTTTCACTTCTTGGCTGGTTTGCTTCTGGCAAAATATTGATACGTGCCAATACTGGAAAATTTGAAGCAAGTCCAGTAAATATGCAACCTCCAGCAGGAAGTATTGAAATCATGTCATTCGTAGATTTATCCGAGAAAGCAATAGTTCTGTGAATCTTTCTTAAATCCTCCTCGTTTACTAACCTGTGGATAAAATAATTATGCAACTGAGAAATTATTGTATCTGAAATATCTGAAGGTCTTTGGCTAGAAATTGTCAAAAATGTTCCAAATTTTCTTCCTTCTTTTATTATTTCTTCAAAGCATTCTAGCCTGTAATCTTTCCATTCTTCGCTTTCTCTAATTGAGGTCGTTGACAAAATGTTATGTGCTTCATCAACAATAATATGTAATGACGAATTTAAAGAATCACCTTTAGATGCTTTTTTCTCAGAGTACAGTTTTTTACAAATTATCAATGGTATAATTTTCCTCATATCAACTCTTACATCAACTAACGAAATAACATTAACATTACTTGTCTTATCATCAAGCACATCTTTAATTTCAAACAGTTTTGATAAACTGTCTATTCTATTGTTTGATCTAGCCATTAAGGGTCCAATATGTTCTTTTGTAATAAAAGATTTGCCAATTTCCTCACAATAGTTCCAGTAAAGAACTAGTTTAAACTTATCAAAATAATCTAAATTCTCAAAATTCAAACTATAGTTTTCATCGTTTTCAAATATTAATGAATATATTTCTTCTTTAGTTGTACCATATTTATCCTTGATAGGATCTTTGGTATAAAAAGTTTTATATT
>ULUW01021995.1_pt1 | contig 14408 bp, 20 predicted proteins | sample 1959041 | NCBI WGS metagenome assembly ULUW01 (sample SAMEA4835775, study PRJEB28245) | human gut metagenome | biome: gut microbiome; material: fecal sample | place: Denmark | collected 2008
ATGCAGCGATATGGAACTTTCAGCGGAACAGATTGATAAGTTAGAGACTGTGATTAGTGAGCTTCCATTCGGCGAACAGAACGCGATCCGGTACCGTTACCAATACCGTTTTACCCTACGTCAGGCTGGGAAGAAAATCGGCATGAGTGAAGGCAGGGTGTCAGGATGCCAGAAAAAAGCACTGCTCATCTTAAGAAAGCCGGAAAATCTGGTTTTATATTGCCCGGATGAAGAAAGCGTACAGAACGCTTCAAGGATCATTAAAAACACAGAACCAGTACAGGATGCCGCATTGGCCGGCAAACCAATCCGGGAATGCGGGCTTTCGGTTAGGCTTACGAACTGCCTATTGCGACAGTCCATCTTTACCCTTGGAGAGTTATTAGCCTGCACATGGCAGCACCTTCGAACATTCCACGGATTTGGCAATGTGTCTGAAGGGGAGCTGCGGGAGTATTTAACGGCACAGGGTTTGTACCTATTAGATTTGTAATACGCAGAAATTATCACATAGGAGGAAAATAAGATGGGATGTTCGATGAAGATATTAACAGGAATTGGAACGTATGAACCGGAAGACTTTCAGGATGAAGATGACCGCAAGGATACAATCGCCGACCTGAAAGAAGAACTTGAGAGTGAACTCCTCAGTGAATATTCCGGAGAAATCGGATATTTTAAGGAATATTTCCCGGACTTGGAGGCGGACAGCCAGGAACTCATTTTAGGCTGTGAGCGTCCGGATGAACTGCGGGCGGTGGTAAAGGCGTGGAATGCGGATATCCGTGAGAACTGTGCCAGAGAGCTTGAAAATATTGAGGTCGAGATGCGCAGGCATGGTTATGATTCTTTGTCCCAGATGATCCGCAATTATCGGGAAATGGATCAGTTTGGAGCAATGGTCGATCTGAAGTATCCGGCTTCTGTGTATAATTTGCGCAAAGCTCTGGACGCATTCGATAATCATTTTTCTTACGGTAATGGGCGGAAATTGGTGCATGTGGATCATACACTTTACGATGGGCAGTATTGCAATGCACATTGCGTATTGATTCCGGAGGAACTGGAGAAGGATGTTTTGGAACATCCGGAATCTTACCTGCTGATCGAATTAGTATACGATTGATGAAAATGTCATAACAGTGACACCATTAAAAGAGTCGGTTTTGCCGGCTCTTTTTTTGCCAATCGTTCCCGGTTGGCGTCAGGGATTGGAAGCAAAAATAGCACTGAATTTTTACATGGTGTCTCCATACTGATATCGTAACAAATCATATAAAGATATGGAGGTAAAAGAGAATGAAAGTAAGAGAATTGTTGGAAAATGGTATCGCCGGGGAGGAAGTTAAGCAGTATTCCGCTGTTAACATCGGGTACACCGATCGAAACGGACTGGAGCAGGAGACGCAGTTAAATGTCGCCCATCGCCTGGATACCGAAGAAGGGAAGAAGGAGTTGGAGGAATTATTCGCGTCTCTCTGCGAAGAATTCGAGACTACGCCGGACGACGTGACGTACGTAACACTTGCGGCTACGGATGATTCGGCAGAATCACTGATCGAACGCGGCTACTAATGTGCGCGGGACTGGCAGAATGGGCATGGCATCCATCAAGGATGCCAGTCAGGTCCATATAGCCGGGAATCTTATGACCGTCTTTCTGCTGCTTTCAGGGATACCATGAGAAAATGGGGCATTCTTTCAGCAGATTAAAAGACGGTGATGACCAAGAACGAAGGAGAAAAGAACCATGATGACATATCAAAATTTTAAAGAAACAGTAATTGCCGCGCTGGCATCTTATATGCCGGAAGAGTATAAGGAAATGCAGATCGTCTGCCGCAAAAAACGGCGCGTCAATCAGGAGCTGGAGGTGCTGGCATGCAGTGTTCCGAATGCGCACGTCAACACGGTTAATATCTGTCTGGAGGATGCATATAACGATTATCTGGAAAATGGGCATATCGTTGCAATGCTGCGTGGCATGGCGAAGATCCTGGCGGAAAAATTTCAGATGCCGCGGGCACCTGAATTGGACGAGACCATGTTGCGTAATGCAGATCAGAAGATCGTGTTTCATCTCATTAACACAGAACAGAACCGGGAGTTGTTAGCGGATGTGCCGCACCGGGAGTTTTTGGATCTGTCCATTGTTTATGAGCTGGTTGTGCAAATGGATGAGACGGGAATTGCATTTGGCATGATCGAAAATGACATGGCCAGAAAATTATCCATGACGGAAGAGCAGCTGTTTCAGTGTGCGTATGAGAATACGAAGAAGCTGCTGCGCCCTGTTGTTTACGACATGTTATCCATGCCAGACGAATTCGCAGCAGATGAATGTGAGGATGATGAGTGTGAGCCGGTCCCAAAGACACATACATTATGGTATATCGGAAATGCAGTTGCACGATATGGCGCGGCGTCCATTCTTTATCCGGACCTGATGGCCGAACTTGCGGGTATTGTCGACAGTGACTTGTACCTGTATCCAAGCAGTGTTCATGAATTTTTAGCGCAGTCCGTTTATGCGGTCGATCCGGAGGATGACCAGCCGGACCATCTTGCGGACATGGTTGCGGATATTAACATGTCGGCAGTATCTTTGCAGGATCGTTTATCAAACCAGGTATACCGTTATTGCCGTGCCACCGGGGAAATCACTCTTCTCACGAATACGGCAAACACACGGCTTGATAAGCTGGCTTGTCCGCCAAAGCCTGTTGATCCGCTTACCGGATGCTGGGAATCATAAGGGGATGATAAATATATGGCAGAAAAAAAGTTCACGCTGCGAAACCTGGATACGGGACGCAGCCATGAAGTAACAGGAAACGAGAATACGACAGCCGCGATGGTGTGGGCTTCTGAAAAGTGCTGGTTTCAGGCCGGTGCGAGAGTAGAGATCACGGGGCCTGACGGCAGAAAGGAGCAATTCGTTCATGGATAAAAATAGAAAAGCAGACTGGGTGAAAACCGATGATGATTCCGTGCAGTACCGCAGGGAAGCCGTGGAACTGGAACAGGGCCAGGAAAAGGTCGTTGAACTGTACCAACTGCAGATTGTCTGCGATATCACGAAAGTATCCGATCCGGACCCGAAGATCTACGCGATCGCCCATGATTTTGTGTATCTTTCTGAAGTAGATGTAGAGTCCGTTCTGGAGTCGTACGGATATGAGGACATGGAGGAACTGAAACAGACATATGGTGACGATGCGGACATGATTCTTGCGGAATGCCAGTTTGAGCTGGATTCCGGATGTCTGGAAAATCTGATGCACCGGACGCCGCTTATGACCTGGGAACAGGGCCGGAAAGTGATTGAGGCTATGACGGGTGGTATCCGCAGATAGGAAAGGCGGAAATAAAATGATGGATAAGAATACGAGGATCGGCCTGTTAAAGAAAGGCGGCAAAAAGGCATTGGCAGAATACAACCGGCTCAACCGGGTGACCGGACCTGATATGAACCTTGGGACCAGGGTTCATACCGATGAGCGGTACAAAAAGCCGAAGCATAAAAACCGGGTTTTTGACACAGACTAACAAAAATCTACCGGAAGGGGCGCAGCGTGATGCGCCCTTTCTTTTTTTGTTTGCCAGGACCGGTAAGGCAGTATTTTTGTTTTGCGATGAATCGCCTGCGATTTTACCATGCCGGGTTTCCATACTGATACCGTAATCAGTAATGAGAAATTGAGAAAGGAAGGAAAACGAATGAGAAAAGAAGAAATTGAAATGGAACTGGCGAAGCACACGGATACGATCCTGTCATTTCCAAACCGAGGACCATGGGGAGACAGCCGGTACCGCGGCAACTGCAGCGGATGGATTCCGGCCTATTTTATCAACAAGTACCATGCCAAACGGGTTGCGGAAGTCTTCGCAGGCTCCGGCACGACGTACGATGTCTGCCGTGATATGGGTGTCCGCTATGTCGGGATCGACTTGAACCCGAATCCGCCAAGGGATGGGATCCTATCCATGGATATCCTGGACGATGCCATGGAGCTGCCGGATGGTTTTTATGATGCCGACATGGTCTTTTTGCATCCGCCGTATCCGTCCATTCATGATGTCCGTTATGCGGGAAACATGTGGAAGGACATGGATGGGACAAGGATCCTGCGTGACATTCAGGAGATGAATTTTGAGGACGGCATGAAAGCCGTGAACCACGCGGTCCTTCGTGCGTATAACGCGATGCCGGCCGGGTCTTATGAAGTCTGCCTGGTCGGAGAAATCCGGGCCAAAGGGGAATACCGATCCATGATGCAGAACCTGGCTATCCCGGGCATCCTGCATCAAACATTCATTAAATTGCAGCATAACACGGTATCCGGCAGACGGACCTATTCCGGCCGCAGTGATTTCGCACTGACAGGGCATGAAATGATCGCCGTCATCAAAAAGCCGAGCGGTTATGAGCTTGCATTTGTCATGCCGAAACGGTACAGTATGGATATCCGGGACAGCCAGATGGCTACCTGGAAGGATGTCGTGATGGCAGCTGTCAGAAATCTTGGCGGAGCCAGCAATAACGAAGAAATCTATGCGGCACTGGAACATCATGCCAAGGCAGCAGCTAACGCAAACTGGAAGGCAAAGATCCGCCAGACCTTACAGAAATTGGCACAGTCCGGACTGATCACCCATGTGGGAACCGGGCAGTGGGCTGCAGCGTAATGCAGGAACATAAAAAATTTGGGTACAAAGGAGAAAGAAATTATGAAAGAGACATTCAGTGAAAAGATGATAGACCGTTTTGGTATATGTGGTCTGATGTTTATTGGAGTGACAGCCTGGCTTGTTTTCGCGCTTATCCTTTACGGTATCCTGTCAGTGACGGGAGTGATCGTGACGGAAGCGAAAGAGTCGGAGCAGGTCATCGTGGAACCGTACCACAATACGGACTATGATACGTATATGACAACCGGCATCGAGATTCCGCATATTAAGAGCAGGACATTTGATGTCTGCACGGTATCGGCGGATGACCTTGTAAACGACTGGACGGGAAATGATGTTTCTTCCCTGGTACAGGCTGCCATGAGTCTCCGCATCACAAAAAATGACGCCAAATGGAAACAGGGCGGAGTGACTGTTGTGCCGGAGGGCGCAACGGTTGTGGATATCGGGATGGTGCAGGTTTATGCGTGGCATGAGCGTGCTATCGGGACAAATGATCAGTCTTCAAACCATTTTGTGTTCTGTACGGCGGGGGATGTGTACCACCTGATCCGAAGCACCAAAGGAACCACAACTAATGTCAAGTTAACCTGCGGTCGGACCGCATAAGGAGAGATGATGGGAAGAAGGAAAATGATCGTGATGGACGATCCGGTCCTCACGGATGAACAGAAAGAACAGTGCCGCAAAAACGCGCTGATCTGGGAAATGGTCCACCGGGACTTATTTGCTCACATTGGCATTCCGTTTTTTGAGTGTGAGCCTGGAAAATAATCAATAGATAGAAGGAGAACAGCCATGACAGATCCCGGGGCATCCGGGATCCCCATGGCTTTTATAAAATTATGAGAAAAGAATGGACTGAACAGGAAAAGAACTATCTTAATAAGCGGTACTGCAAACAGCCAGTCGCGACCACGGCAAAGGTGCTTGGGCGCACCGTTGTCTCTGTAAAGAGGAAAGCGCAGTCGCTCGGGCTGAATATTTATGCCGGCGAATTTGTATCCGCACGAACTGTAGCCAAATGCTTTGGACAGGATATCCGCGTCGTTTTGCGCTGGATTGCCAAGTTCGGGCTTCCGGCTACGGAGCGCAGGGTAGCGAACGTCACACGGTACGAGATTTTGCCCGAAATGTTTTGGCAGTGGGCAAAGGATCATCGAGATGAGATTCACTGGGCTTCTTATGAGCCGCTTTCCCTGCTTCCTGAGCCGGATTGGCTGGAGGAAGCCCGAAATGCGTATAAATACTGTAACCATCATAAGCGAGTTAGTCACTGGGATCGAATGCGAATAAGCGAGATGCTAAGACATGGAGCGACATTTCGCGAGATCGGGGATGCATTAGGCCGGACAACGGAGAGTGCGAAACATATCGCAAGGACGTATCATTTGTGATACACATGGAAAAATTAAAAAATTAACGTAACTTCCGAGAATTCCTCCACCTCCGCAGGTGGCGGGATGAATCGGTCAGATTAGAAAATAGGATGAAGGACGGACAGATTTTATTTCTGTCTGTCTTTTTTTGATCAAAAAGTGTTATCCGCAAAAACACCCACTCACAGAACCACATATACTGAGATCGTTGTCACCGGGCAGATGTGACGCATCTAAAAAAGAAAGGAAAACAAAATAAAAGCAGCCGCACCGGAATAATACAAATTTCCATACTGATAATGTCCGAAAAACAAGAAATAGAGAAAGGAGAAAGAACATGATTGACGGAAAAATGAAGTACGTTGATGCCAAAGGATATTTTGTAGGCCGTTTTTCAGAAACGGATCTTGCAAACGGAATCGACAAAACGGCGGTGAATACCGCAAAAATTGCTACCGGCCTAAAGTATACGAACACAGACGTAATACAGAAATGCAAAAAACCGGTCGCTATTGACATTTATGTATGTGACCTGGCAACAATGCGGGTCTAAAGAAAGGAAGAGCATTTATGAGAAAGTTAATTACATTACTGCGCCTCCGGCAGGAGGGCTTTCAAACTGAAATCTATGACGATGATTTCATTATTAACATCCCAGAGAATCTTGTTGACGGAACAACACTCTGTACCAACAATATTCTTAAGTATTGCGAAAAGCAATTACGAGAAGCTGCACGCGCAACCATCATTGGTCCAGACTGTGAGAAAATTATCGGAGATACTTGCAATGACTACAACTGGGGTGATTTTATTCTGTATGCCACGAAAGAAATCCTCGAAACTGTCGGAATATCATGCGTAAACGACTACGATGGTCCGATTGATAAGAGTACCATTTATCCACGATTCACTGTAGAAGTAAATCAGGATGAGGTGTTGCTTCCGGACTGCGTGGAGGGTGTATTGATTGTTCGAGACTCGGAGGAAGGAAATATCCGCATTGATGCAGATGCCAACCTGTCTACAGGAGCGATTACCGTTGCAGAACAGGATGAGGACAGCATTGTGGGAAAAATGGAAGATGGCGGAGAGATGTTTATTGATTTCGGCAATGGTGTCGAGCACCCGGTTGCAATAAACGAAGAACAACAGGAAGAAAATGATGATACGTTCTTCTACCTGGAGTAGGGATAAGGAAATCAGTAATATCTACAATAGCATATATGTTTACCGCATTCCCTTACGGGTGCGCGAGTGAATGAGCCTTCCAGAAATTGGAGGGCTCTTTTTTGTTTAGGAATGGTACAACGCGAAATAACAAGGAGGGTGTTCCCCGGGAACACCTCTGCAATAAAACAGCCTCATTAAGGCGATGCAGATCTCCATACTGATCATGTAACAACTTCAGAAATCGAGAAAGGAGAAAGAAATATGAAAAAATTAAAAACACTGGAGCCGACAAATGGAAACGGGCAATATCTGCATTCCTATAAGGCAAAATATGACGATTGTGGGACTGAGATCCCGTATGAGATCGTAAGCCGTCATGGATGGCCGGAGGTGCAGGAGCATGGGCTGGGCACCAAAACAGATGCCGTATGCATCGTGCCTATCTTTGATAACGGTGATCTCCTGGTTACGCGTGAATTCCGTTATGCGATCAACGGCTATTGCCTCGAATTTCCAGCCGGGCTCATTGATCCTGGTGAAACTCCGGTAGAAGCTGCTAAACGGGAATTAAAAGAGGAAACCGGGCTTAATACCGAAAAGGTGCTCTTTACGATCCCTGGCGGATACAGTAGCGCCGGCATGACAGATGAAAAGGTTGCCATTGTTGGGTTGCTCGTGAGTGGAAATTTTTACGAAATGCAGGGCAAGGAAGAGATTCATCCAATTCGAACGAATGTCAATCGTCTGTATGCGATGGTCGCAGATGGTGATTCCTGCAGTGCTAGAATGCAATGCTTGATCACAGGTATCCATTTGGCAAGATCAGCAGAATTTTGCAAATTATGCGAATGGGAATGAGGAGTGGAGAAATTGAAAACCTTTCAGTGCAGAGTGTGCGGGGCGACATTCGCCTCACAAGATGATATCGAAGAAGATGTTCATGGCACTGGCTTCTGGTGTCCGGAATGCGAGGGCTTCACGCCATACGCAGGCATAATCAGAACGATCGATTTATCTGTATGCCTGGAAACAAAGGCCGGCGACTGTCGGAAGCGCCAGACGGATGAGCTGGCAAAAAGCGATTTACAGGGAAGGCTGTCTCCATTGCGTTATCCCGGAGGAAAGGGGAAAATGCTCAGGCAGTTGGAACCGCATTTTCCGGAGCATATCGGCACCATGGTCGAGCCATTTGCCGGCGGTGCCGCTGCATCCCTGGCTATGCTTTTTGCAGGACGCGCCGATCGGATCGTTTTAAACGATCTGGATCCGGGTGTATACGCATTTTGGACATCTGTTTTGGAATATACGGAAGAGCTCCTGAATGCGGTTCGCAACATACAGGGAACGCGGGAAGAGTTTTTGCAAGCAAAAAGGGTACTCGACCGTCCGGACGACCGCCCCACGGTTGAGCTGGCAGCGGCATTTCTGACAGCAAACCAGCTGGCATTTTCCGGAATCACAAAAGCCGGGATCGCAGGAGACTACGAGCACCGATGGAATTACAAAAAGGTGGCAGACCGAATCCGCAGGATCGCAGCATACAAGAATCGTATCACGGTGATGCATATGGATGCGCTCCAGGTGATCGAAGAATTTTATTGGAATGCGGATCATTTCCTGTTCATCGATCCACCTTACGTTTTACAGGGAAAACAGCTGTACCGGGAATGGTACGAAATGGATGATCACAAACGTTTGGCGGGACTGATCCAGGATTTAACGCTATCCTATCCTGGATGTGCAAAAATCGTAGTGACCTATGATGCTTGCCCGGAAACGGAAGAATACTATGACTTTCCGTATGTGGAAAAATTTTATAAACAAAGAAACTACAGCTGCGGCTGCAGTCGAAGCGCAAAAGACTAACAAGGAGGAAATACTTATGATCAGAACAAATTGGACAACAGCAACAACAAATTACCAGGAAGCTTTATTGGCTTTACAGGCCTGCAAGGGAAGTTGCAGGACATGCTGGTTGGAACTTAGGGAAAATGGCGATCAAGATTTTCCAATTAAAATCGTAAATCCAGTGCTTAATGATCCGTTTGCGTGGGAGTTCAGTTATGGAACATATATGAGTCCGGAATTGCTTCTCGGGCATAATTTTCTGAATGATACGGAACGTGATCTGACGTACAATTGGATCGCCGGCTTTGGAAATCCGGTTGCGATAGAGTTGTATCGAAAGAACCGAGAATTAACAGAAGGGTTAAATGCCGGTATTGGTACATGCTTTCCTATTCGTATTGCGGATGCGCAGAAGTATCGTGATACGTTTGTCGGCGATGGATATGTATATCCTTATCCGGGAAAAGGCGGCTGTATGGTCAATTTCTGGAAACCGAAAAAGAGGATTCCGGCTTATGTACCGGATCAGACAATCGGGAAAGTCTTTACCGTATGTACGGATGTGGAAGGCGATGTAATTTCTGAGATCGACAGTCTGGAAAGAACAGCCAAGACGCTGATGGAATATGCGCAGTACCTGAGAGAAAAACAGTAGCAGACCATCCGCTTAAAGAGTGTGTCCTTTGTGGCATACTCTTTTTTCTTCGAAACGAACCCAGTGATTTATTGGTATACTGCACTTGATTGGCGAATTATACCACAAGTATAATGACAACCAGAAAAAAGTATGCTATGATACTGACATAAACAACAAGGGACAAAAAATCAGAAAAAAAATCCCGGAAAGGAAAAGAGCCATGAAAAAGAACATGTTTGCATTGTCATATCTGTATAACCTCAGCCATTTATCACTCGAACATAGTTACGAGGGATTATTTGAGATGCGCTCATACAGGTTTCAGACATTATGCAAAGATGGATCTTCAGGTCCGGGCATTTAACTGCAGCGATTTAAGCATCGTCATGCATGATAAATATCTTTTTCGCATAAACCGTTTGTCCTGATGGGCAGACGGTTTTTTTGATGTGAAAAGGAGAAAACGAAATGCCTACGATCGATATGACGGCAACCGGGAAAAATATCACAAGAATGATGAAAGCAGCAGGAATGACCGTAAAGGATCTGCAGGAAATCTTTGGATTTGCAACCCCGCAGGCTATTTACAAATGGAAAAATGGCACCGCAATGCCAACGATAGATAACCTGGTCATCCTGGCAGTAACTCTTGGATGTAAGATCGACGATCTGCTGATTGTCGATATGCCTGTACAAGGCAGAAAAACAGCATAAAGGGGTGCGACCGCACCCCGGACATATAACGGTGAGTGGCCCAGTAGCGACGGCACCTGACTGTAAATCAGGCACACAAGAAACACGGAGGCGCACATCCTCCCTCACCGACTTATGGCTCCATAGTCAAGCGGTTAAGACGGCGGCCCTTCACGCCGCAGGCACGGGTCCGATACCCGTTGGAGTCATTGTGGCCATAGTTCAACGGCAGAACGGCAGATTGTGGATCTGCTCATCGGGGTTCAATTCCCCGTGGTCACCCCACGGTCCCATAGTCGAGCGGTAAGACAACGCCCCCTCACGGCGTAAACTCGGGTTCGATACCCGATGGGATCATTGCACGATGGCGAAATGGAAAACGCATAGGAAGCAATGGGATGTATGCAATGGCGTGCAGAAATCATGTCCATAAAAACAATTCGTTGTTTGGACATGGTAATGCGGAGCATACCTGCAGAGTTCGATTCTCTGCTCGTGCAATAAAATGCTGATGTGGCGAAATGGCAGACGCGGCTGGCTCAAACCCAGCTGGAACAATCCATACCGGTTCAAGTCCGGTCATCAGTATCTGTGGATCTGGCTCAACTGGTACAGCACCGGTCTCGAAAACCGGCAGGCGAAGTGATTCGCCATGAGGGTCCGACTCCCTCGATCCACGTTTTATGCCGTCATGGTGGAACTGGTATACACACTTGCCCAAGGAGCAAGCGCAAACGCATGTGGGTTCGACTCCCACTGACGGCATGAGGGAGATTTGGCAGAGTGGTTGATTGCAGCAGCCTTGAAAACTGCAGACCGGGAATTCGGTTCCAGGGTTCGAATCCCTGAGTCTCCGTTTGGCAATAAAAAAATAATATGGTCGCGTGGGCGAGTGGGTTATGCCGCTTCACCGCTAATGAAGAGACCAGATCAATAATACTCTGGTTCGCAGGTCCGAATCCTGTCGCGACCGGTTGGCAGATGTGGCGTAATTGGAAAACGCATCCGGTTTAAACCCGGATGGGGGATACCCGTGTCGGTTCGAATCCGATCATCTGCATGTCTTTTGCGGAGCGTTTGGATCCGCTTTTGCATTTGGTGGAATGAATATCCAGAAGGGATAGAGAAAATGACGGCACCAAGAGTGCTATCAAAATGTTCCGTCGTACCGCGGTAACTTCGTGGTTGCGTTTGGAAAAACTATGTGGTATCCTTTTTATAAGGGATCGGATAAGATACCGGGTGGGCTAACACCTCATCACTCAGGCAGCAATGCCGGGAGAGTAATGCAATCCGAATGGTGGACCGGACGGATGGGCCGGTGGTTGGCGGGCAACGAAAAAATCCGAAATGTAAACCGGACGGATGAGCCGGTGGTTGACGGACAACGAAAAAATTAGCCATGAGAAAGAGAGCACATTTACACTGCGGTGTATCGGCTCTCTTTTTTCTTTGCGATTTACTTTTAGCTCGTGCAAAAGGGGTGTTCCCGGGGAACACCCCATCAAAATGACAAGGATCAGAGTTATGTTCACCGCGTGACTCTTTTTTTATGTCCATTTTATGGAAAGTGGCGGATACATACTGATATCGTAATCACAAAATAAGGAATAGTAGTGGAAAGGAGAAAAGGAAGAAAATGAAAGAATTGGCTTATGTATTAGACCGGAGAACGTCTGCAAACATCAGCCCGGATTTAGGGGATTTTGTGACCTGTTGTAACTGTGGAAGAACCATGTTAGTCAATATTGGCACGGATTCCTGCCCGGAATGCGAAGAACATGCCCTGATGTGGACAGACCGCAGGCATCAGAAAGTTAATGAGAACTTTTTCGAGAAAAATCCGGATTATTTATTGGTGGATACCGAGTAAGAAATCCAGATAAGACGAGAGGAGAAAAAAGATATGATGATTGATCTGACCTATCATTGTTCGATGGGCTGCACGCATTGTTTATCGGACTGCAAACCGGACGGAAGGCACATGCCATATTCTGTATTTGAGGATGTCCTGGCATTTGTAGACCGGTATCACATTCCGACCTTTCATATATCCGGTGGAGAAATTTTCGAACACCCGGATATTGTGAAAATCCTGGACCGGCTTGGAAACTTTGTCATACAGCGTGACCGGAAGGGTGTTCCATTTTTGCCGTTTTCGCTTAGTACAAACGGCAGAGTTTTAGCCCGGACACCGGAATATCAGGAGGCATATGTACGCCTGCGGGATCGTATCGGTAAAAAGCGAATCTTCATGCAGGTTACAGATGATGCGAGGTTTTATCCGGTGCCGCTTACAGAAAAGGAGAAATACCGCCTGAGAAGGCTTGGAGCTATTATTGATACAGTTCCGCACCATCCGGATGATCCGACAAAGTGTTTATATCCGCAGGGACGCGCCTTGATCAATTTTCCGGACAACTGGAATACAAGCGCACCAAAATGCGGTAATATCCGGCTGTTGGTGAAACAACACCGGTTCCATGATATCGGGGAACTGATTATCATGCTGACAGCCCTGCAAAAATCATGCACGCCATCAATCACTCCGTCCGGCGGCATTTCACTTGGGGAATCATCTTTGTGCCCGACGGTTGCATCAATCTACGATACGAGTGATGAGATCATGCGCAAGATTCAGGCATTCCGGTGCGACAAATGCCGGATTCCGTTGGAAAAAGCAAAGGAAATAAACCCGTTGGCCTATGCGATGTTGTGTGGCGGGGAAATGGAAAGGAGAATGTAACTATGACAGAAAAGAAAAACCAGAACGTGAAAATGTATCTGAGTAACAACAGCCGGAAACTGGCGGGATTGTCGATGCATCGGAAGAAAAACGCAAAAAAGCGGTTTTATACCAGATGTGAAGGTATGGAGACAATCGCTGCGTTTCTTCAGTATTGCGAATCTTAAGGGAAGCCGGAGCACTGTTAGAAAGTATCATGTCGTTTATGCGATGACACGAAAGATGTCAAGAGAGGAGAATAAGATGCTTACGGAACGAGAGAAAAATGTTTTGAGTCCCATGAGGCGACCCTGTTGGATTACGGAACTATTAAGGTGTTGGATTTCAAAAGGCCGGATTCTTCGTATTACCAGATCCGGTTCCTTTTTGAGGAAGACTATTGCCGTCTTCATATTGCCGGGGATCTGGGGTCTTTAACTGCAGCTAATTGCACGAATATGACCTACGAGAAATTTGCTGAAGATTACGCTGGAAACCCAGGCTATTTCCGGGAAAAGGTGGAATGCCACAACCGGCCATTTTTTGTATTCGATGAAAATATGGTCAAGGCCTCGTTAAAGGAATACCTGGACGAGTCCGGAGTGCTTGCGGAAGTACTGCGGGATGGACGGATGGACTGGGAAACGGACGATGACAAGCTTAATGATTTTTTGAGGATGTATTTTCTGATTTTACGGATGCGCAAGGGATCGGATCCGCCGGATATGAGGCTTTGGAACGGTACTTTTCGGATCCGTGGGAATTTGCTTCCTCGCTCGGGAAACAGGAAACGAACATTCTGGAACTGTACCTGTATGCCTTTCAGATGGCAAAAGCACAGATCGACCAGAGAAAGAATCCATTCGAAAAGGATGGAAACCGACGGTCAAAAGCTTCAAAGGGGCAACGTTCACAACTGCCGTCCGGTGGATCATGTACCGGTCCGTAAAGGAGTCCTTCCCGGATGTGGACGTAAGGATCACATACGGGGCAAAAATGAAACTGCAGCGCCGGGCGCTGGATATCGCCAAGAGCCATGTGAATGATGTTTATATCATGGGAGATTTCCATCCGAAGCACCGGGCTCGTCCGGTCATCTTGCAAAAGAAACGGCGGAACAACTGGACCCTGGAGAAGTTCTATGACGCAAAATACATAGACACCCGGGATGGAAGTCAAAAGACCGGACAGCAGCTCTGTAACGGACGCACAAACCGGAACCATAATACGGATACGGAGAACCTGCGGTCATACCGCGGGACGA
>ULUW01019386.1_pt1 | contig 14290 bp, 9 predicted proteins | sample 1959041 | NCBI WGS metagenome assembly ULUW01 (sample SAMEA4835775, study PRJEB28245) | human gut metagenome | biome: gut microbiome; material: fecal sample | place: Denmark | collected 2008
TTTTTCATAGTCATTATCTTCTGCAGTTGTAATTCCCTGTTATCACTTGGTATGGTATAATAAATAATTTAAAGGGGTGCCGGTGTTTCCGGTTGTAATTCCCTGTTATCACTTGGTATGGTATAATGATTAAGTCAAGAATCATTTTTTCCGCTTGGTTGTAATTCCCTGTTATCACTTGGTATGGTATAATAATATGTAGCAAGGGTAAACCATCCAAACAGTTGTAATTCCCTGTTATCACTTGGTATGGTATAATTAGAACTCTTCCTTACTTGGTACACTCATAGTTGTAATTCCCTGTTATCACTTGGTATGGTATAATTTGCGTATCATTTGAGGAAATAGTTTCATCGTTGTAATTCCCTGTTATCACTTGGTATGGTATAATGTTATCTGTCAAAGCTTGGTAAATCGAATCGTTGTAATTCCCTGTTATCACTTGGTATGGTATAATTCATTATTTTTTTTCGGATGTTTTCCATATGTTGTAATTCCCTGTTATCACTTGGTATGGTATAATAGGCATTGCAAACTCCGATAGTTGCCAATTGTTGTAATTCCCTGTTATCACTTGGTATGGTATAATCTTCCAGCTTATCGATATTTCCCTCTTTCAGTTGTAATTCCCTGTTATCACTTGGTATGGTATAATAAGTTTTCTCGGGCGGATCCAGACGGCGTGGTTGTAATTCCCTGTTATCACTTGGTATGGTATAATAATATATTCCAGATGAACTAACTAATGCCGTTGTAATTCCCTGTTATCACTTGGTATGGTATAATGTTTTTGGTTACTGCCTTATCTTGAAACAAGTTGTAATTCCCTGTTATCACTTGGTATGGTATAATATTCCCTTCTTCGTCCTGTGCGTAGTTCTCGTTGTAATTCCCTGTTATCACTTGGTATGGTATAATGCAATGTATTCCAGCACTTCTTTCTTTATCGTTGTAATTCCCTGTTATCACTTGGTATGGTATAATCAACTTATAAAAATATTATTAAAGGTGATGGTTGTAATTCCCTGTTATCACTTGGTATGGTATAATTTTTAGGTTACGTTTATATTTGACACATTGTTGTAATTCCCTGTTATCACTTGGTATGGTATAATAATTCCTTGAATGCCGAGTACGTTTCCACTGTTGTAATTCCCTGTTATCACTTGGTATGGTATAATTATCTCTTTCGCTTTTTGGTCTAGGTAGTGGTTGTAATTCCCTGTTATCACTTGGTATGGTATAATATAAATACATTTTACCTCACTATCTATTTAGTTGTAATTCCCTGTTATCACTTGGTATGGTATAATAAATCCACTCTATATAAGGAACCTTTTGCCGTTGTAATTCCCTGTTATCACTTGGTATGGTATAATCACCTTTTCCGTTTTTTACATCATCAGCACGTTGTAATTCCCTGTTATCACTTGGTATGGTATAATATAAACAAGCCAAAATTCGGCTTACCCTCTGTTGTAATTCCCTGTTATCACTTGGTATGGTATAATAAAGAGAATATAACTCTTTTCTTCTGATACGTTGTAATTCCCTGTTATCACTTGGTATGGTATAATTTACTTTAAATGTAATTTTAACGGGACTTGGTTGTAATTCCCTGTTATCACTTGGTATGGTATAATCACTCAAGGACCATTCCCGGTACTCCATTGGTTGTAATTCCCTGTTATCACTTGGTATGGTATAATCAGTATGTTGATTGGAGCGAAGTTCCAGTCGTTGTAATTCCCTGTTATCACTTGGTATGGTATAATATGCCCCACTGACACCGCTCCGCTCTGTATGTTGTAATTCCCTGTTATCACTTGGTATGGTATAATAGGGAGCACAAATCCCCACGAACTACAGGGATTCGTGGGGATTTCATCTAAAAAAAATCTTTAATTTGGAAGTTAAATTCTATCGAAAATCTTCTTTTTTCAAAAAACATCCATTAATTCTATCGATTCAGGGGTATCCTCAAATGTTTTTGTTCCCAACATGACTTCCATAGACTCATACTGCTTTTCTGTTAAAACCAGCGCACGTACAGATCCTTTTATAGGCAGATTTTGTTTTAAACGCTGTTTATGCATTGCAACTGCATCCATACCATTGCATATCCTGGAATATACAGACCACTGCACCATATTGTAGCCATCTTTCAACAAAAACTTACGAAATTTCGCGGCATCCTTTTTCTCTTTTGCAGTTACTACCGGCAGATCAAAAAACACTAACATTCTCATAAACTTATTCATAGCTATGTACCTGTAATTGCATCAGTTCCGGCAACTCCAAATCTGATCTTTTTCCCTGCAGAGCACTACTGTAACTTGCCACCAGCATATCAATACAATTACTGATAATGCGTTTTTCCCCTTTCACATCCATATCATAATTTATAATACCAAAAATATCACGTTTTCTTTCTGGCGTAAGATCACTGTCAATTTCTGCTACATCATAATTCTGGGATACATACAGGTCAACTAAGGGACGAAATGGTTCAATCATATCATCAGCCAAATTAAAATTATTCAGTTCACTATGGTGGAACACTCCAATCGAAGGCTCCAATCCATAACAGACAATGGAGCGGGCAATCAGACCTCTTACAATGGCATAACCATAATTTAATGCCGAGTTAATGACATGATCATTGCCCCGTGAAAATCCCAATCCATACAGACTTTTAAAATAAAAAGCTGCTGCTTTCGCCTCCACATGTGTCCGATCACCAGACTGTACTTCTTTGCACATTTTCATTAATTCTTCTGATCCGTCTAAATCAAGATAGGCTAAACACAATGCCTGGTTTCTGATCTTTCGAACCACGATCTGCTGCCAAAGTCTTTTCTGTAAGGGTTTTCCTGCCTCTATCTGATATTTCAGAATTTTAAAATGACGACTGTGCCTTACCATTGGAAGCAGTACTGCATTCGGAAGATGCTTTTCATCACAGACATAGACCGTAATTCCCATATCTGCCATCTTCTGGAGCAAATAAGCAGAGACTGTTACTGTCTGATTTTCTATGATGATACAGTTGATATCCTCCAGTGGAATCTGTCTGAGTATGTCTGTTTCAATATATAACTGCTGATTTTTGATAGACAGTTTTACATGACTGTCTATCTTAATATTTCGAAACCCCATTTATCCTCCATGTTTTTATCAAGAAAAACCCATTCGTTTTTCATTTTTTACTGTAGATATATGCCCTAAAATATCTACCTGACACTTTTCTATTAATTCTAATTTTTGTACCCCAATTCCTCTAAAAGTATATCGGCTATCATGTGCTTTCCCTTCTATTTTCGCTCCAGAAATATCTGCTCCAATATAATATGCATATACTTCTTTCGATTCTCCTAAGCTGCCATCCACATTTTTTATCGGAATGCCTTTTTTACTCTTTATATGCACCAAATCTCTCGAATACAAGCTGAACAAAAAATCTTTATCTTCCATAGTTCGCCACTCACTATATGGCTTATTTGCTGTTGATGCCCTATCCGGCAGCACCTTCTTCACCACATCCGCCGTATACACCGGTACAAAATAATACTTTCCATTCACACGATACACATCGATTCTGACCATACCGCCATTTTCTGCAATTCCATTTCCGGAATCCACAAATACACCCATCGTCTGTTTTTTCTGTATCTTGACTTTCCGTACTACCGGACCTTCTGTACCGTCCGCTTTCGGTTTATGAAAATCCTGTGCAAATGCCTTTTTTGCATCATTTCCATATAACAACAGCTGTTTTTTCAATGCCTCGTATAATAAAAGGTCACTTTGAGGATTATAGTAGCCGTCGATTTCACCATGTTTGTCAAGCTTCAGATCTGTCAAAGCTGTCTTAGTCAATACGATCCCCTCATCCTTAAAATGTCTCGGACTGCGGATGGTATCTGCATGTGCAGCACCTGTCACTTTATGATTTGGCATTCTTGAGACAAAGATCGGACGAAGATTCTCATAAATATACTCTGGATAATCTAATTCTAAGGCAACATCAGAATGGGTATCCAAAAATCCCTTCGGATCATCTCCCATTCTCACATCCAGTTCTGCCCGGAATGTCTCCCATGGTTTTGGAATATGAACACCAAATATCTCATCCCATTCTGCCCGGCTGTAATCTTCCGGTCGAAAGATTTCTCCTGTCTCCGCATCCACAAACTCTGTACCTTTTGAGTAACATCTCTCTCTTACTTTCGTATATCGCGATATTTTCTGGATCATGCCATCCGTACAGCAGGCGATGACAACCGCATCCATCGCATGATGTGTATCCGTCTCACGATTTTTCTGAGGTAATCCCCAGCGTTTTCTTAAGTACGCCGTAATTGCTCCATTTACCGCGCGTACCTGTTTTTTCTTTTCCGGACGGTTTAACGGTGCCATTTCAAGATTCTGACGGATCATATTATAAATAACGGTTGTAATATATTTTGTATCCGTTAAGTTACGCTCTTTAAATTCACTACGCTCTTCCTCTGAAAAATGTTTTTTCAAAAGTTTCTGCTGTTTTTTATAATCCCGTATCGTCGTCTTCACACGAGTTTCAAACTCATTCCAACGCTGCTCATCATTTCCCATGTATTCATAAGGTGTCCTGTTTCCCTTTTGGCGGTTTTCCTGAGAAGTGACAAGTACCTTATTCCGAAAACTGTCATCAAATGTAATACTGTATGGCAAAATATGATCAATATCATACCCCGGTTTAAACAGTTCTTCCAATGGAATAGTCTTACCGGAATACATACAGATTCCCTGCTGTTCCTGCCACAGGCGATATTTTAAAATATCCTGTCCGGTTGGTGATAATTTTCCCAATTCCTGAATCTGCTTTTTCACATCTTCGTTATTCTTCTGGCGTTTTTCCATATCACCTTTTATTTTCCGGCGTTCTTCAAAAGTCTTTGACATTTCTCTTGCAAGCTCAATATTGATTGCCTGCGGACTTCCATATGTACGGATGATCGCATTAATCACTTTGACAGTCTGTGATACAGAATGCTTTACTACCGGATTTGTAATCTCATTGATCGTCTGATTCACCTTTTCTCCTGTTAATAACTTCTGCTTAATCCCCTTAGAATCCGCCTTAAAATCATATCCGGCTTCCTCACATGCTTTATCATAAGTCATGCCTTTTTCCAAAAACGGGATAATATTCCGCATCGCTTTCATCGAAAGATGCTGAAACTTCGTCGGTGTATACGCCAATAACCCTTCCATCTCTATCGGTACAAGTCCCAGCTTAGCCAGCCGCTCCGTACGACTGTCATCATTCTTATAACAGGTCAGGATCATACCAATCTCATCAAACAGATCCCTGACTTCATTTTCTGTCAGATATTTCACCCGTTCTTCCAAACATTTCTTGTAATCATGGTAGTATGGCATCCCAATAAATTTTGCTTTTTCCGTATTTTGATTTTCTTTTTGCTGTTCTTCTTTCGTGGCAGCTTTTTTATAATTTAAATTATAAAAAAGAATATCCTCCGGCAAACCTAACTTCTTGCGAACTGCTGCGTACTTCACTTCCTTCTGTGTGAATAACAGCAAAGTCAGTGCCCGTCGTTCCTCTTCTGTAAAGTTTCTGGTCTCTCCATCCTGGTTAACCAGTTTTGTATGATTTATTTTCTGCAGTGCCACAAAATATTCTGCCGTATAAGTTCCCTTTGCGCCGCGCAGCTCCCCCTGATCTCCAAGAAATGTACATTTTCCAACTCTGTCTGAAAAACCTTCCATCGCATATGGACTTGGCTTTCCATCCGGCTGCATGCCTGGTCCTAAATCAAAAGATCTCTGACTTGTCATGATTTCCAAATATTTTTCTTCTAATTCTTCCGTCGCTTTTTCATTTCCAAGACGTCTCTGGCTGGAGAAAATTTCTTTGACTTCTTCCACAAGCATTGCCCTTAACATGGTGTGCTGATAATTTTCTGCTTTATTGCGTGGGGTGAGAATATATCCCTTTTCTGACCAGGAACATCCGGTTCGAAATGCTTCATCTAAATAAATCATCTCCCCGACCGTACGATATCCCTTTTCCTGCATCCGCTTTTGATTTTCATCCGTCGCTTTTAAAACTGCACCATTTTCCTTTGCAGCCGTCTCCGCCTTTCTGGTTGAACGGAATCCACGATGTTTTGCAATATGAAGCAGCACCTGTGCTAATTCTTCATCCGTCAGTTTCCGGTCTAATGCCTCATAGCGAAGCTGATAAACATCCGGTAACCCTGCCATGTTATATCGTTTCAGAAAGTCATCAATATTTATCAGGCCCTGATTCTCAAAGAGCCATTTGATTCTGTCTAAACGATGTTTTCTTCTTCTAAGCCGCCTTCTTGTCGTTCGTGCAGCTCTCCTTGGTCCCGCCAAAGATTCACCTGTTTTCGGGATTTCTGCTGTATCAAATATCCTTACCCCAAGGTCTACGATACGAACCGGCTCGTCATCACTGTTGTTCTGTAATACCGCCCAGCCGACGGATGCAATACCAATATCCAACCCAATACGATAATCCATTTTTTCGTCCATGTTCCTTCTCCTCTCATCTGAACCGTTCTCTCTCATACCAGCAAACGGGACAACTGTTTTATTCTGCGCGCTTCAACAATGATCCGCATACCGGTCATTGTCATGAATAAACTTCTGTATAAAAGATAATCCCATTCCGAAGAATGGGATTAGAGCTTTTAGGTTTCTTACCTTATTGTAATAACCTAATTATCACTTGGTATGATATAATTCTCTTAGATTATACCCCTGTTTTCGACGATTGTAAATATCTGTTTTTGATTTTTTTCATTTTTCCTTCAAAAATCATGTAAAATTATTATTCCATATCCTGTAAACCATAACCAAATCTTTCTAACACAGACATCAGATTTGCTGTTTTATTATCATAAAATTCACTGTCCGGTTCTGCTTTTTGAATGATCAGTCTCTCATACAGTTCCTCTACCCCGCCTCTGACATAATCATGAAACATGGACTGATAAGCCTGAAATTCTTCCTCCGTCTCCGCACCCCGGAATGCTTTTTTTACTGCTTCCTCAGCCGGCATGCTTTCTTTCGCATCCAGCATGATCATCATCTGCATAATAAAATCTAATTCTTCTTTTGCATTGATGATCTGCTCGGCTAAAATGCTCTTTGTCCCAAACGGCGAGAAATCTTCCTTTGCTTTACGGTCTACGCGAAATCCCACCACTGCTGCCACCATATACAGATCGATCAGTCTCCGGAAACAGGTATGCTCATAGTCACCTTTTACCCACAATTCACCTGCCATCCTGGCATGCTTTCCATGAAATTCAAACTCCTTCTTAAAAAACTCATAATTCCCCATCTTTTGTTTCCCCTTCCGCTACTGGTCAGACTCTACTTTCCGTATGGACGCATATGCCTCGTCGGCCGCTTTCTCAATATGATAGGATGCACCGACATATTCATCGAGTCCTGTGTACTTCCAGTCCTTGTCCAGCATAAAAATAATTACCTGTTCTGATACTTCCGGCAAAACTTTTGCAATCAGACTGATATTTTTATCCCCCAGTTTAGAAAACGGTCCGTCTAAAACAATCGGCAGTGTATCTCCTCCACTTTCCACTCCAAGATGCTCAGCCTTTTTATTTCTGCTGTATTCCATGATTGTAACGATAAATGCAAAATTGCGTGCGATTTTTTCGCCCTCTGACAGATTCTTCTCTTCGCGGAAACCCACATCTGTCGGATATAACATCTGAATCTCATAATTTTCCGTCAACTGTATTCTTTTATCTTTCGCATTGAACATACGCTCAAAATTTTTTTGGATCTGTCCGTTTAATTCCAGAAATGTCTTATTCTTTTTTACCTCAAAATCATTTTTTAATCTTGTATATAATGCTTCTGCCAAATCTACACGCTCTCGCCATTTTTTATTTTCTTCGCTCTTGACCTCCTGGCTCTTCATCTCCGCTTCGATCCGTTCAATCTGCCGCTCAAAGTTTATAATCTGTCCCTGCAGTGTTCCCTTTTCCACCCCTAATTTACTGTTTTCACTCTGATAATATTTCAGCATTTTTCTTTTTTCAGCAAAGTCTGTCTGCCTGTCCATCTGCTGTTCCATCCCGGCTAACTGATTACAGGTTTCCTCGTAAGCCCGGATGCTCTGATCCACATTTTGCGCATCTTCTCTTAAATCATCATAAACAGAATTGCTTTGCCGGTTCCAGCGCTGTCCTGTCCGTTCAAACTCACCCAGCAATGAACCAATATCTGCCGGCGGAAGAAAATTTCTCTGTTCCATCAGACATTCTAATTCCTTAGAATCCGGTAAAATCGGAGTTCCACAGATACATCTGCCTGTTTTTATAATATAGTCAATACTTGCCTGATGCATATGCGGTATGTCACGCCGCTCTCCTGCAACAGATTTTACCATTTTCACAGATGCCTCTATCATCGGTTTCGCAAACAACATATAAGCTTTATCACTGAATAAATTTACCAGACTTTTATATGCAGCAACTCCTCTTTCCGCCTGCGTTCTTCTTACTACTAATAACTGGTTATATTTTGCCTGCAAAATTTCCGTATTCTTATTTTCAAAAAGATACTGCTGCACCTCCTCTATTTTTTCATTATTGTTTTGTATATTGATTTCGATATTTTTTATCTTATCTTTACACTGCTCTATCTCATGTTCCATGCGATTCCGGTCTTTTTCCAGATTATCATACATATTACCAGAACCTGATATCTTTCCTTTGAACTTTTTAATAACGGAATGACTTCCCATATCCTTCAAATGCCAGATTGCAGCCTGATACGCAGATAATCCGGTCAGTGTATGTACAGACTCTTTGATATTTTCACGCACACCGTTAACAGTTACATCATTCCATCTCTCTCCATCAAACAAAAAATAATGTGACAGATTTTTGGGAAATAATTCACGGATTACCTCTTCTATTTTTTCCGTTTCCACAGAAATACCGGCATTTGGATCATCCTTTTCTGATATTTCCAGTGAAACTTTCTTATAAAATTCTTTTGCGATCAACTGTGGATATGCACGCGTATAATGGATTTCACGCTTGATCCGGTATCTTTTTTCATCATCAACAGCAACCAGTTCCACCGTAACATCCGCTTTACTGTTCGCATCCATCATTGCCAGAATATCATTGTTTAACAGCTGGTAGTCTTCCTGCTGCTTTCCGCGTTCTGTCAATACCGCACCATAAAGCACCCAGCGAAATGCCTGTGCAATTGTTGTCTTGCCAACCGTATTATCTCCCAGCACGACAGTAACATTTCTTTTTTCATCGCAGCTGAACTCGATTACATTCTGCCCCTTATACCTCATAAAATTATTCATTGTAATGCTCTGGAATTTCATGCTATTCTCCCCCTAAGTCTGCTACACTGACATCTTCGCATAATCAACTATGATCTTTGCAAGTTCCTCAGCCATCCTCTGATCTGTTTTTGCCTTGCTCCGCAAATTTTTACGCTCCACATGAAGAACCTCAAAAATCATATTCCGCATTACTTTTTCACTGACCTCTTTCATAAAATACCTCCATCCTGCATTGTTCTTTCGTAAAACAATATCTTTATCTGCACTTTCCAAGCCGTATTTAACTTAATAAAGTACTGATCCGCTCCCTGATATCCCCCTTCAGGAAATCATACCGTTCCCTTAAAATCTGTTTTACCTGATCTTGTGGTATATCCGAATTTGTATAAGCCGTAATATGCAGTTTTGCTTTTGCTTCCGCGTTGATCTTCTGTACATAATCTTTTAAGGATTCATCGGATATTTCCTTATTTGCTTTTTTCGTTATGTACACAAAATTTAAAGGCGAGTTGCAGATATTTTTTTCATCATCACGAAGTTTTTTCGTAGATTCCCCTACCTTTTTTACTGTTCCAAGCGGTATAATATGATGTGCCTCAAATCTTTCTGTTTCATCGGAATATGCACTTAAAATTTTATTTTCGTCAAACATATCCTTATATGTCTTTGACAGCAGATACTGACACATAAACATGCGCATCACTTTTTTCGGGATACGGTCTTCATCCGCCTTTTCCATCAGTAAAAACTTTTCATCCGAAAAATTCTGTGCTTCCAACACATAATTTTTGATATTTGCAATCCAGTCAACATTCTCTTTTCGGCTGGATGCCTGCATTGTCTTTACCATGGTCTGAAGATGCGCGATCATCTTTATATTCTGATCTTTATCATACTCGCCGGAAAATAATGATGACCAATACCACGCTTCTAAAATATCGTGAACAGTTTTATCGTTAAACCACTCATCCTTTAAAAATATAACTGCCACTAAGACAATCATCAAAGAATAATTTATTTCCTGGATATTCCGAATTCCGCATCTGCTCTGAAAGAAAAACATTACCCTGTCTATGGCATCACAAACCTTTTTCGCATTATCATTAATATCCGTTGGTGCTAACATCAGAATCTGCTTCTTCTTTATATAATCTAATTTGAATTTATCCGGTTCAAATAACTTGTTATTGCAATACAGACACAGCACATCTAAAAAAACATCAATATACTTTCCTGCTATGTCATTCTTTTCCTCGTTATAACATCCCGTACTGATGGATGCATTGTATTGATTATTTTGTATTTTTTTCCCAATCAAGGGAACAATCTGATCCGGTAAGACCTGTTTGTCATAACTTTTTTCTTCCTGAATATACCTGACCAGACGACGATAAAAATTATCTGTACTTACTTTTGCAACTCTCGCCATAACCAGATCAAAAGTATTTAAACTGATTCCTCCACGATTTAAATTCTCATAGATATCGATCGCCCTGTCACGCTGTTCCCCCCGATACCTCAATCTTATTCAACGCCATATTCTTTACACAGGAATCCAGATAATTTGTCAGACAGACTTTCCACACCATTTGTTTTTCTTGCACTTTTTCACCGAACTTAGAATGATCTTCTTTTATTTCATTACAGTTTTCATCATTTCCAAAAATCTCTGCTATAAAATCATTCTTATTTTCATCCGACAAATCTGTAAAATGCTGTCTGATCTCATCTCCGATTTTACCTGCGATATCAGAGGTGATCGTATTATAGCGCAGCATTATCTGCGCCTTTTTTATATTTTCCGGTGCCACCATCAAATACAGCGGTACTAAATATCCATCCTCATTTGTCAGGCAAAAATCATCCAGACGGGTCGACAAAGACTGCTGTGGATTATACGGCTCTCCATCCTGATTAAAAAATGCGGCACATGTAATAAACGGTAAAATATCCGCTGTCAGAAAATCCGGTTCCGCAGAATCTGATATAGGAAAAGTCAAATTATGGACTCCAAACAGATCTGCCTCTTCTTTACAGTTCTCCCACTTTGGAATTCTTAAAAAAAATCTTCGCTGTAATGCCCGTGAACTCAATTTTGAAAACATTTTACATTTTTCATAAATCACATTTGAAAAAACATTCGTAAGCGCTGTCATACGCTGCTGTCCATCCAGTAGAAATTCGACCTCACCATCCTGGCTTTGATATGTATTTTTTTCTTTCATACCGATTGACTTCGATGCATACTCATCCGGCTTTGATTTCAACAGTAAAATACTCCCTATCGGCATTTTTGCCAGAACTGATGCTACGATCTTTCTCTGTTCTTCATCCTTCCAGACAAATCCTCTCTGAAAATCCGGCAGCAGCATTTTATCCTCTGCAATTTTTCTGACAATCTCTCCAAAATCCAAACGTTGATTTTCCATTTTTCCTTCACCCTTCTGCAATTTCTTCTATCGCATTGATTAATATTTCCAACTCACTCTGCTTTGTAAAACGTCCGATCCCCACCCGGATCACGCCGCCATATTTTTCATCTTTTAAATATTTATGGATCAGCGGTACACATTGATACCCTGTTCTGACCGCTATATGATAATCTTCATCGAGCAGCATCCCCACTTCATCCGCACGGTAACCCTCTATGGAAAAAGAAACAATTCCGGTTCGTTTCATTTCATCCCAAGGCAGATACAGTAAAACTCCGTCTATTCTTTTTAGCTTTTCAATCAGATATTCTGCAAATTTTCTTTCTTGTGAAAGTTGCCTTTCCATGTCACAGCACGCTTCTAAGGCTGCATGTAATCCTGCAATCGCAACTATATTGGGGCTTCCCGGTTCTAAGATTCCCGGCATTTGTCCTGGCATATCAGGGTTTAAGGAATCACTGCCTGTTCCACCCACAAGAAACGGTTTTAAAGAAATATCCCCCTCACTGATAAATCCTCCAACTCCAAACGGACCATAGAGTGTTTTATGCCCCGCAAAAACATAAAAATCGATTCCACTCTCTTTCAATTTTACCGGCACAAGCCCAAGCGCCTGTGAACCATCCACCGCCACAACTGCTCCATATTGTTTTGCTGACTCTGCCACCTCATTGATTGGCAGAATGTAACCTGTCACATTGCTGACATGACTCATAACAACGACTGTTGGATGTTCTCTGGTGAACTGAAACCTGATCTGTGACAAATCTAATTCTAACGACTCCCTGTTTAATGCAAGTTCGATAATTTTAAATCCATATTGTTTCTGGTAATGATACAACACTCTCATCATTGCATTGTGCTCAAAAGGTGAAACATATACGATATCCGTCTGTTTCCATTCGAGTCCCCCTAAAATCACGTTACATGCAAGCGTAGCAGAGGCTGTAAACACAACCTCTGCTACATCATCTGCTCCTGCAAGTTCTTTGATCTGTTTTCTTGTACTCTCAATCAACCCGGATGCCTGCCGCGCCAGCGCATAAGAACCCCTGCCTGCATTGACAGCACCGGTCCGCGCAATTTCATCCATTGCCTGATATACACATTCTGGTTTTGGAAATGTCGTCGCTGCATTATCAAGATAAATTTCTTCCATAACCAATCTCCTCTTCTCTTACTGTAATAATCCCTCTAAAGTCTGCACCAGCACTGCAACCTTCTGATTTGTTTCGAGCGTATTCCCAAAGTCCTCCAATGCCTCTTCTAACATATTCTTTAAGTAAAGGCTCGTTGTATCCGAAATATCCGCATTATAATACTTTTCTATGGCATTTCCATTCTGGTCTGTCAACAGGATACGACTGCTGCCACCTGCATCTTTACCATGTTCCTCAAGTTTTTCAACTTCAGCTTTTACCGCGTGCAATTTCTCCTGAAATTCTACAAAGTTTGTATCATTCCAGTCCTCTAAATATACCCCTGATAAAATATAAGACAACGCTGATACAATTTCTCCCTCATCATTGGTAGAAAGTTTCTCTAAATAATTCAAAAATTCACTCTCTGCCGTTGCCAGTACATGATTTCTTGATGAATAATTCTGTGCCAGATACCATTCGTGTAAACATGCTTTCAGACTCACATTCTGCGTTTTTCCAAATTCGCGCTTTATGTTTCCTGCGACCTGTTTTTTTAATGTAATAAATACATCATCTAATATTTTTTTACTTTCTTTTAAATCCTGTGCCGTTTGCTCAAAACCAGGTTCTCCATAGCATGCCGGAATTTTTTCAAATAACAATTCTCTTGGATTGATTTCTGCTCTTCTCAACAGATTCCTAAGTTTCTTTATCGATCCACTTTGATTTTCCGGAAGATTTAGTGTTATCATCGTGTACTGGGGAAGTGACCGATACCATTTCTGCATGCAGGCAGCAATCTGTGCGAATCTGCTCTGTCCGGAAAACTTCTCCGTATCACATTCAAAAATCTTTTCCAATTTTTTTAAATATTTTTCTTTTTCAACGGTTTCCAGCTCCAGATACAATGCATAGTTTTCTGGAAAATCATTCACATGATTCAGGTTATCCGAAGTAATTTCCAGCTCTTTCTCCCCAATATAAATGACCGCTGTTCCTTCAATTTCAGATAATTTTTTTGCCAGAAACAATGGAATCACTCCTCGCCTTGCGCCAAAACATTTTCCCTGCAATCGCTGGTATAATATCTGAAAAGACTTTTTTTCACCTGCACATTCCGCAAAAAAACGATCTATCTCTAAACTAACTTTCTGACAGCCCTTATCCCCTCTGGTATGCACAAATGCAGCACGATATACCATAGCCTCCGGCATGGTTCCTTTTTGGTACACAGACAGATCCTCATGCCCTAACATTTTATCGATCACCTGATTGCGCGCTCTTAAATACTGCTTGCCGATGTGTTCAATATTTAACAGTTCATGGTTTACACGCGGCGC
>ULUW01021327.1_pt1 | contig 14286 bp, 10 predicted proteins | sample 1959041 | NCBI WGS metagenome assembly ULUW01 (sample SAMEA4835775, study PRJEB28245) | human gut metagenome | biome: gut microbiome; material: fecal sample | place: Denmark | collected 2008
TGACCCATTTTTATATTTCAGATTTTAACGAAGGAACACTATGCGAAAAAAAATATCTGCCATATTGTTTTATTTTTTCTTTTTGATAAGCTGCCTTCTGATTCCACTCATTTACTTATATGTAACGTTAAACATAAATGCAGCCAAAAATACGTCCTTGTCCGTGTCTTCTGTCTCCGCCGCACAAAAACAGGACACCACGACACCATCGGACACTTCCGGTGCGCCATCTGACAATACAGACCGGCAGGATATCCCGGACACAGAAGTTCCGATGACAGAAATGACCACTGTTGATGCAGATTATTTCGATGACGCTTTAATGATCGGTGATTCCCGCACCGTCGGATTAAAAGAATATGGTACGTTGGGCAATGCCACCTTTTATTGTGATTCGGGTCTCAGTATCTATGAGCTGGAAAATAAAAAAATTATGGTGGACGGTATCGGAAAGGTCAGTATCTCTGATCTTTTAGCCAGCCATACCTATCATAAAATATATCTGATGCTCGGCATTAATGAACTTGGCTACGATGTCACACAGACATTTGAAAAATATGCGTCGTTTGTAAATTTTCTGCAAACCATGCAGCCGGATGCGATCATTTATGTGGAAGCAAATCTTCATGTGACTGCACAGCGCTCAGACTCGGATAAGACATTCAATAATGCCAATATCAACGCCTTTAATCAAAAAATTTCGACATTAGCCGATCAACGGACCATTTATTATCTGGACATCAATGAACTTTTTGACGATGCAAACGGCAATCTCGGCACACAGTACAGCAATGATAATGCGCATCCCCTCGGAAAATACTACGCAGTATGGTGTGACTGGTTAATGGAGCACGCCGTTGCCCGTGACGGGAAATCATAACCCCTTGCACCGGTTTTAAAATTTCGTTATAATATTTCCTGCAGATTACGGGGACATGAAACAGCCTGCGCTATCTTTTGTATGGCATCCCCTCAGAAACGGAGATATAGATTTATGAACAAAAAAGATATTTTAGAATTAAAACGGCGTTTTAAGAAAGATGCCTGCACTTTTACAAGACTGTGCGGCTGCTATGTGGATGCCGACCACAATAAGGTAACTTCTTTCGGGGAGACATTTTTAAATCTGGAAGATGAGGAATTTTACAAATACTTGGAGATTGCAAAAAAAGTAATGTCCGGTACGATTGGAAATAACCTTTTAGAGCTGGAATTTCCGACTGCGGAGGAAGCTGCCGGCGGCAGACAGCAGTTTTTGATGGGACTGCGCGAGAGTGCCTTAAAAAATGATGATCTGATGGATGCATTTTATGATCTTGTCATTGACAGCTACGACTATGTCGGAAACTATCTGATCCTTGTATTCCACGATGCCTACGACGTTATGACAAAAACTTCTGATAATAATAAATTAGACGAGTCCGAGGAAGTTTACGAGTATCTGCTCTGCGCGATCTGCCCGGTCAACCTGACCAAACCGGGACTTGGCTACCGTGAGGATGAAAACCGCATCGGACCGCGTATCCGCGACTGGGTCGTTGGAGCTCCGGACACCGGATTTGTTTTCCCTGCTTTTACCGACCGGAGCACTGATATCCACTCTGTCATGTTTTACACCAGAGACACCAAGACACCGCACTCCGAATTTATGGAATCCGGTCTTGGCTGTGGCTCTAAATTTACAGCTACCGAACAGAAACTTACGTTCCAGAGCATTGTAAAAGAAGTCATCGGGGAAGATGATGACGAAAGCGATGCCATTTTCATGGATATCCAGGACAACTTAAATGACCTGATCCCGGTCGCTTTAGAAGATGAACCAGAACCGGAACCGGTTCCTGTCACAAAGAGCACAATCTCTTCCGTACTCGCAGAGAGCGGTGTGACCGAAGAACAGGCAGCTGTGATCGAACAGACCTATGAAAATGTATTTGGAGAAGAAGTCCCGGTCGCAGAACATTTAGTAGATCCGAAACTGGTGGAGGCAAATGCCAGACGCAAAGAAAAATTAGAGTTGGTACAGCAGGTTGAAAATTTGAAACAGCAGTTAGAAGAAACACGCACTCTTCCGGTAGAAGAATCTGACGGGGATGACGTCCCGGCAGTCAAGACCTACGACGTCATTCTGCGTGTCAAACCGGAAAAAGTCGACCAGATCCACTCCCAGGTCATCGACGGCAGGAAATGCCTTGTCATCCCGATGGACGAGGATGAACATGCTGCCGTTAACGGCGTGAACACGACGATCTGACAGTTACATAACAATCCCTTCTAAAAAAGGTGGACAGCTTCCAGAATTGATCCCAGGATCAAATTTCTGCCAGCTGCCCACCTTTTTTTCTGACGATCCGTCTGTCTGTACACTCACTATCCGGTCAAATCCCTTCCTTACGAAAGTCTCTCTCTGATATAATCTTCCATCTTTTCCCTCGGTACTCCAAGTGTCAGCGACAACTCACCATACAGTCCATTTTCGGCCGCTTTCATATAGCGTTCATCCACTGCAGTTGCTTTCTTTCCCTGTGCCAACCGCTCTTTTTTCCGCTGATACAAAGTCTTTACAATGCTCACCCATGCATGATAATCACAGGTACGGAGTGCCTCTTTGTATGTTTCCTCACGCTGTTTGTCATCCGGCACCCACAGAAGTTCAATCTGCGGTAATTCGTCAATCAGCCTCTCTGCCTCTTCTTTTGAAATCGTTCTGCGCATTATAATCTTTTCACTGTCCGTCGGAACATAAATAGTCCCATTCTTATCTCCGACCGGGGCTAAAACGTAATACAGCTTCTCTTTGTCTGCTCCCGACATATCAATATGGGTAATATCCCTGATCTGACAGACACCTTTCGCGCCACACACAACATATTCTCCGATTTCAAACATTCTTCTGATTCTCCTTTCTCCAGTTTCCATTTTAAACGATAACATACAGGTAATTCTCCACCCAGTATTTTTACTATATCATTATTTTCCCCAAAAAGTCAGCAAAATAAGCGTTTTCAAATTATTTTTGTGAAAACTGCAACACATCCGGCTGTACCATATTAGACATATTTTACACAAAACGGGCGGCACAAAACTTTATGCCGCCCGTTCGTGATCCCTGATTTTTCCCTCAATGCCGATACCAGAGGATTATCGCATCTCAGGTCATGTGTCCGTATGTTTCAGGTTTTCAATTATTTAACTTTTACTTTGAATGTTACTTTCTTACCATCTGCTGTCTTAGCTGTGATCTTTACAGTTCCTGCTTTCTTAGCTGTGATCTTACCGCTCTTGCTGATGGTTGCTACTTTCTTATTTGAAGTAGTCCATTTGATCTTCTGGTTTCCGGAAGTAACTTTCTTGCCCTTTGCATCTGTTACAGTTGCTTTTACAGTTGCTTTCTTACCTTCCTTTAAGGTATAGGTCTTACCTGTTACAACCTTCTTGCCTACTTTTAATACAACTTTCTTGGTTGCCTGTTTTACAGTTACCTTAACAGTTGCTTTCTTGCCATTTGCTGTCTTAACTGTGATGGTTGCTTTACCATTTCCTTTTGCAACGATCTTACCGTTCTTATCTACAGTTGCAACTTTCTTGTTAGAAGAAGACCATGTAACAGTCTTATCTGTTGTGTTTGTCGGATTTACTGTTGCTTTTACTGTCTTAGATGCACCGATAGAAGTTAAAGTTACTTTGCTTGCGCTCAGTTTTACAGAATCAGCTTTTACTGTTGAAACAGTTACTGCGATTGTTGCTGTCTTGCCGTTTGCTGTCTTAGCGGTAACATTTGCAGTTCCTTCTGCGATTGCATAAACCACACCATCAGATGTAACTTTTGCTACTGCTGTGTTGTCGGAAGACCATGTAACATTCTTATCTGCTGCATTTGCAGGAGCTACTGTTGCGCTGACCTGTCTGGATTCACCAACATTGATCTTTAATGCAGTTGTGTTTACAGTTACACCTGTTGCTGCTACTGCATTTACAGTTAATGTTCCATCTACTACTGATGTTACATCGTAGTTTTTCTGATCTTCTACAGTTGCACGGATCTTATATGTACCAACTGCTAAGTTCTTTGTTGACTGAACAGCTTTTCCATCTGTACCTAATACTGCATAAGTAACTTTTGCAGTATCTTTGCCAACTAAACCTTTTACGGTTCCGTCAAGTGCTGCTTCCTGACCCTGCTCGATCGTTACATCTTTTGCAGTTACGGAAAGAGGAGCTTTTGCAACATTTACATTTGCTTTTAATGTTACCTTTGTATCTGTTGTGTAGTTTGGATCAACAACTGAAACAGCTACCTCTTTGCTTGTATAGCTTCCAGCGTCTGCTACTGTGTTATCAACAAATGCAAAATCTAACGCTGCATCAATCTCTGTGTCATTGTAAATGATCTTAGCATCGCTTAACTTCTGACCATAAGTAGCATCCTCAACTTTAAGATTCTTGGAATTTAATCCGGTGATCTCTTTCTGAGCTACTTTGATATCACCGATCTCATAGCTTGTTGTCTCTTTTCCGGCTGTAACCTCTAAGTAGATTCTGTATGTACCAGCATCTAAGTTACCAAGGCTTTCGGAAATTGTTCTTCCACTCTTGAACAGGAAAGCTTCATCTTCATTTACGGATTTCTTTGTGATGTCTTTTGCTTCACCTAAAGACGGTTTATTTGCTACTGTAGTAACCTGTTTGTAATATACACGATAAGCGGAAACATCATCTGCAGTAACCTTTGCGATAGCCTTTACATCTGCTGTAGCACCATAAGTAGCTTCCGTTTTGCTTAAGCCTAAACCTGAAGTAGTAGTATCAACTGTAATCTTAGTAGCCTCAACCGTAACTTTGTTTGTTGATTTTACCAGTTTGCTGTATGCTTCAACCTGAGCATCTGTTGCATCCGGAAGGAAATCTTTTACAGATCCTTTTACATCTGCTGTGATCTCACAATAGTATGTACCTGGGATGTCAGCAAATGTACTTGTCGTATAAGTATCAGATGTTGCACTTTTAATTGCTTCATACTTATTCGTTTTCTCATTCAGTTTATACCACTGATAAGAAACAGTATAATTAGCAGTTCCAAGTTTCTTTTCATCGTAAGATGCTTTCAGTGTAAGCGTATCTTTATCTTTAAATTTATCTGCTGTTAAATTTTCAGATTTATTTTCTGCCTTAACATCTGTTAATACAGGCTGTGTGATAGAAACGCCGCTTAAGGATACATATTTATATCCATTTGCATCTGCACCGCTTAATGTGTATACATTTTTTGCGCTGTCTTTCAGAGAATATTTTACCTGATAATTTGCAAGTGTACCGATGTTTGGTGTATCATCAGAGATTGTCTGCCATGCGCCATCTACTTTTTTCTGAATTTCGATGTCAAATTCAGTATCATTTTTTCCAGCTAAGATTTCACTTAATTTTACTCCGGCAGCATAACTGCTCTCCAACTTACCAGTTACCGCAGAAGTATCACGATTGATCACTGCTCTGTTGATTACAACATCGTATGTCTTCTCAACTGTTTTCGTATCCCATTTTGTTTTTCCATCAACCGGTGTAAGACCAGCATCATCACTTAATGTGAAAACAATTGTCAAACCGTTTTTGATTGTCTGGGAATTTTCTGTATTGGTTTTCAAAGAAGCTACAGTTGAAGTCTTATCTACACCGCCAACAGAATCAATTGTTTCTGATGTATCTTTAATGCTGTAAGTACCAATTGTGGTCTTTTTGTTTAATGCAGCCACATAATCTTTGTAGTAATCTTCAAGATCTCCAGCTCCCTCATAAGTAATCTCAGGAAGTTTGGAATCAAATGAAATGCTGTCTGCATTGATTCCCTCTTTTACAGCAACTTTGATCTCGCCAACTTTCTGGGTTCCGTCTGTTGTTGTTGCAGTAATTGTTACCTCTTTCCCAGCCTCTGTTTTAGAAACTGCTGTGATAACAGCTTCATTGTCACCAGTTGCTGTAACTTTTACTTTGCTGGAATCACTGGATGTCCATGTAACCTTTGCATTGGAAACAGTATCACTGCCTGATCCGGCAGCAACTTTTGCTGTCAATGCTTTCTTATCGGTGGTTGCCATCTCTACTGTAGCTGAAATAGCACCGTTTTCATCCTCAATGGAAACACCTGTAGCAAGCTGAACAACTTTAACAGATACTGTTTTTTCATATGTCTTATCTGTCTCTACTGCAGCAGTATCACTGTTATCAATGGTATATACACCGTCTGTTGCTGTGAATGTAAAGACAATCTCTTTTGTAGCTGTTGTAACTGCCTCATCTTTCACAGTCCACTTACCATATGCTTCATCTAACTTATTTGCTGTCTCAAGTGCTGCTGTTACTTCCGGAGCAGCTGTAGTATTTAAAGCAGCTCCATCTTTATTGCTAATGGTAGTAACTTCCGGCACATGAAGTCTGTTTGTTGCGATAGATGCTGCTTCGATAGTAAATGCATCAAGCGCTTTTTCTGCATAATATTCATTTTTCTCGCTTGCATGTGTGAACACTGCTTTTACTTTGTACGTCGTATCTTTCTCTGGTGCAAATACAAATGTACCATCTGCACTGGTTGCAATTGTCGTGTCAACTGCAGATTTTGTTGCAATCAACTCATAGCTTTTTACTGTAAGAGTACCATTAGTTAATTTATCCCCTTTGACAGTTGTTGTTACAGTAACTGTCGCACCTGCTTTTACTGTAGTTGCACTTGTTTTTGTTTCTACAGTAACATCGGAAGAAGCATCCTGCTGTGCACTCTTTGTCACGTCTTCTGAATCTTCTGTTACCTCAACCTCTGCTGCTGTCTCAACCTCTTCTGTTGTTTCAACGTTTAAAGCTTCTGTTGCCGCATCCCCAGCTTCAACATTTGCTACCGGCTCTGCAAATGCTGTAACGCCGTTACCAGTTACCGCTAACGTTGCAGCCATCATTAAGGCTGTTACTTGTTTTGCCCTCATTTTTTTTCCTCACTTTCCATGTGTGTGTGTTCTTCATATGCACGTATTTTCATAGAAAATACATTATGTCTTTATGCATTTAAGACATAACCTTTCTACATATGAGTTTAGTAACATAATACAATATTATGTTTCCAAAACTTTCCTTATATTAAGGGCATCGTTATCTTTACTGTTAATTTCTTATTGTTTGTTATGAATGTTTTCAACTTATGAAATAATATCTTTGTCTGTTTTCCCTAAATTTATTTGAAATATTCATAAAAATTATGTAAAAAAGATACTTGCCAAATGCAACATAATATTGTATTTTGTTGCATCTATAATCCAAGATTATTAAGCTTTCTACGTTTTTCTTCTACGGTAGACGTTGTATAGATGCGGGTCGTTTCAATGCTCGTATGCCCTAACAGATCTGCAAGCTCTGCAAGGTTTCCATAGCGCTCCATATAGCTGATTGCGAAAAAATGCCGAAAACTATGGGGATGAACCTTTTCTTTTTTAATCCCAACCATATCCCCAAGATATGCGATCATTTTATAAACAGTGATACGGTTGATCGGATCTCCTCCTCTTCCCCGAAATATGATTCCATCATTTTCTTTTTCCTCTCTGCAAAATTTTTTTAATTCACGAATCAGAATATCCGGTAAATAAACATCTCTGATTTTCCCTTTATTATAAACCTGCACTCTTCCGGTCTCTAATGTTTCGACTGTAATATATTGGAGCTCACTGACACGTATTCCGGTAAGTGCCAATGTCCTCATAATATAATAATATTTTTCCCTGCCACTGCGTTTTGCATAATTTAACAATTCCTGATACTCTTTCCGGCTAATGACATTTTCCACACTGCGTTTTTTCTGCACTTTTAATGTCTTTATAGATGCCTGCCCGCATTCTAAATATCTTAAATATCGATTTACCGCTATAACATAAAGATTGATCGTCGCAGGAGAAAGGTCCTCCTCCCGTAATTTTTCTCTGTAAAGCATCGTCCGATCTTTTGTAATTTCCTTTCCATTTAAATACCGGACAAATTTTTCCGCCTCCCTCAGATACACCTGCCTGGTCTGTTTCGAAAGTTCACTCTGCTTTAAATATTCTTCATACCCTTCAAACTGTTTCATATGACTACCTCCATTTTCCTAATAGTTTTTCCACAAAATATAAAATTATCATACAGAGGAAAATAACAAAAAAACTGCCGTTTCATGTTGGCTTCATGAAACGGCAGTCCGTCATTGTCTGCACAGTCTAAATGGGTAAAAAGACCACGCATTACCTGCTTGTCACAGGTGTTATATTAAATTAGGGAAAGGAATTAACAAAATGATTTTGTCGTAATTTTATTATCTCTGAACACGTCCAGAAGCATCTCCGCCAGCTAATTTCTTAACTTCGTCAACGCTTACCATGTTGAAGTCACCTTCTACGGAATGTTTCAGACAGCTTGCTGCTACTGCGAACTCGATGGTATCCTGTGGAGCATAATCGTTTAAGCATGCGTAAATTAATCCGCCGCCGAAAGAATCACCGCCACCAACACGGTCAACGATGTGCATTAAATACTCTTTGGAGAAGTAGCTCTGTCCATCCTCGTAAAGCATTGCTGCCCAGCGGTTATCGTTTGCAGAGATAGATGTTCTTAATGTGATTGCAACTTTCTTGAATCCGAAACGGTCTGTTAATTTCTGTGCAACCTCTTTGTATCCTTCTTTATTTAACTCGCCTGCAGTTACCTCTGTACCTTCAGACTTGATACCGAATACGTCGTTTGCATCTTCCTCGTTGGAGATACATACGTCTACATATTTGCAAAGTTCACCCATAACCTGGCCTGCTTTTTCTTTGGACCATAATTTATTACGGTAGTTTAAGTCGCAGCTTACAGTGATTCCTTTTGCTTTTGCAGCTTTACATGCCTCTAAGCAGATTGCTGCCACATTATCGCCAAGTGCCGGTGTAATTCCGGTAAAGTGGAACCAGTCTGCACCGTCAAAAATTTTATTCCAGTCAAAATCAGCTGTTGTAGCTGTTGCAATGGAAGAACCTGCACGATCATATACAACTTTGGATGGTCTCTGGCTTGCGCCCTTCTCCAAGAAGTAGATACCAACACGATCACCACCGCGAACGATGTCAGATGTGTCAACACCATACTGTCTTAACGCATTCACTCCAGCCTGTCCGATCTCATGTGCCGGAAGCTTTGTAACAAAGCTTGCATCCATACCATAGTTTGCTAAGGAAACTGCAACGTTAGCCTCTCCTCCGCCGTATGTTGCGCCGTAGGATGTAGCCTGTACAAAACGATAATATCCTTCCGGTGCAAGACGAAGCATGATCTCACCAAATGTAACAACTTTCTTTGCCATGATTTTAATCCTCCTAAAAATAATGTTTCACATTGTGAAACGTCGTTTCAAAATTTATATTTTTATTATAACACCGAAAAACAGAATGTCAAACATGTTTTTACTTTAATGCATTTTTTATAGGTTCTGTTATTTTTGTTCAAAAAAATTGTGAAATATTTGCAATTATCTCTTTTTTATTTTTGAAATATGTTATATAATACATATGTATTGGTTCATAATATAGAACTTAGTTTTGTAATATGAAACTATTGGATATGATAACACTGATTTATGTTTTCCAAAATGTTTTGCCGTAAATCAGGCATACATATATATCACACTATCTATTTTTAAGGAGGGTTTTCCATGGACCGCAAATATGATGTCATCACATTAGGAGAGATTCTGCTTCGTCTTTCCACCCCGATCAACGGACGTCTTGCACAGGGCGATACTTTAATGAAACATTTAGGAGGTGCCGAGTTAAATATCGCTTCCGAGATCGGACAACTCGGCTTAAAGACAGCAATGATCTCTAAGATTCCTAACAATCTGCTCGCCGCATTCATCAAAAACCAGATGAACGCTTCCCGCGTCAGTGAAAATTACCTGATCTCCGACACAGCAGATGACAGCCGCATCGGTGTTTACTATTACGAATATGGTTCCTATCCGCGCAAACCGCGTGTCGTCTACGACAGGAAACATTCTTCCATCAATAACATAGACATCAAAGATGTGCCGGAAACCATGTTTTATAACACACGCCTGTTCCACACCAGTGGGATCACCTTAGGTCTTGGCGGCAACGCACAGAAATTTGCGATCGAATGTATCCGCAAATTCAAAGAGCAGGGAACCCTGATCTCTTTTGATGTCAACTACCGTGCCAATCTCTGGACCGGCGAGGAGGCAAGAGCCTGCATCGAGCAGATTCTTCCTTATGTAGATATCTTCTTCTGCTCCGAAGATACCGCACGCCTGACTTTCGGCAAAACAGGCACGATCGAGGAAATCCAGAAGTCTTTCTGCGAGGAATATCCTATCTCTGTGGTTGCCTCCACAGAGCGCACGGTCATCACTCCAAAGAAACACAATTTTACTTCCATTATCTATTCTGCAAAAAATGATTCTTACTACCGCGAGGAACCATACAACAACATTGATGTGGTCGACCGTATCGGAAGCGGTGACGCCTATGTTTCCGGTGCTCTCTACGGCTACTTAAAACACAAGGACTGCAGGAAAGCATTAGAATATGGAAATGCCATGGCAGCGATCAAGCACAGTGTCATCGGAGATATGATCACGACCGACCTTGAGGAGATCGACAGTATTATTGCAGAACACAAAAATACGGGGTATCATTCGGAGATGAACCGATAGAATGCACGCTCTATGAACATTCTATTGTCGTGAATTAAAAAATCGGAATATCCATATCAGTTTTCCCTGGATATTCCGGTTTGTTATTTCATTACAAGATGTTGAAGTTTGTATGCACTATTTGGTGTCAACATCTTTACATTTTCTCACATCACTTCACGGATCACACGCTCCACATTTTTGTATGCGATCTTTTCGAGTGCATCCTCACTGAACCCTGTTTTCTGCAGTGCATCAAATAATTTTTTCATATCCGTGCAGTCAGCGATCTCAAATTTTCCCTCAATCCCATCAAAATCCGTCCCGATTCCGACACACTCAATCCCGCCAACATTGACCAGACGCTTTACATGTTCACACATTGTTTCGATCCGGCTCACTTTATCCACAGGATCTGTATTTAAAAACGGTGGATAAAAATTAAGCCCCGCCACACCACCATGTTCCGCTAATACCCGTATCATATCATCCGTCAGATTTCTCGTTGCAGGAGCAAGTTCCCTGCAGTTTGAGTGTGATGCCACAAACGGGCCCCTCACAAGTTCTGCCACATCATAAAAACCACCATCCGATAAATGGGACACATCCACAAGGATTCCAAGCTCTGCCATATATGTAACAGCTTTCCTGCCAAACGGTGTCAGTCCAAGCTGCATCCGTTCTGCCTCTTTTGCATGCGGATGACCGAAACAGTTATCATCATTCCAGGTCAGCGTAATCAGCCGGACTCCCATCTGATAAAGCTTATCGATCCGTTCCATTTTTCCATCCACAATACATCCGTTTTCAACAGTCAGAAAGGCAGAAACTTTTCCCTGCCGCCAGTTGCACTGTAATCCTTCGTAGTTATAAGCCGGTGCAATAATGTCCGAACAGGTTTCCATGGTATTTTGGTATACTTCGTACATATCCTGCATCTGTTTCCGGATCTCTGCATCGGTATACCAGAGATTATTTTTTTCCGTATATGCCAGTCCCGGATCACTCCAGTTTTCTTCTCTTTTCTGCTGTAAAAACATGGCAAAAAACTGTGCCTTTGCGCCACACTGGTGCAGTCTTTTCGCATCCACCATCGTGTTTCTTAGTTTCCCTGCCGTCTTTTTTTGCTGTGCGGCTGCCTTCGCTAACGTATCGCAATGCATATCGATGTAATTCATGTCGGATATACCCTTTCTTTCTGATCTTTAAACCGTCGCATTTTTCTTTTCGCTGCGCGGTTCTTTTAATATCATTTTATTCCGCAGCACGCAAAATAGCAACCCGACGTAAATCCCGTTGACTGCCGCTAAGATCACATTTGTGGAAAAAAACGGAACTGCCACTGTATAAATTACGCCATATCCAAAATTTACCATAATATAAATTACCATCACACGCACGATCAACCCGATACTGCACGCCATCCCCAACAGAAAGCCCATCCGGTTGCCCTGTAGTAGAGACTGACGCAGCGCATGGATCAAAAACCACACAAATGCTGCAACGACAAGAACACCTGCTATGATCCCAAAATAACAAAATATATTTCCCAGCAGATATTCGCCGTCCGATCCTGTCCCCTGCATCAGAAATGTCCGGTTTCCAAACAGGCTGTATCGAGCAACTGCATCTTTTATCATTCTGTTCTGATATCCAAATTCACCTGTATGCGTAAGCCTGGCGAGCACATAGCCGCTTGGCAGAAACGTATACTTATAAAAGAAAGCCACACCAGCCCCCAGAATACCAGCCACAAGCAATGCCAGCTCTACAAGGTATTTTTTCTTTTCGTTTCCAAATATTCCACGAAGCACAGATGCCACCAGCAGGAACAGACAGACCACGGCATTTTCCACAACCGCCCCATTACTCTTCGGCAGTGAAATGAGCCCTGCTGCTAATACCATAAACGGGATAATGATCCAGCCGGCTGATTTTAAAATTCCCCGAAATCCCTGTCCCCGGTACTGATAAATAATTCCCGCAAAGATCACTGGCAGCAGCACCTGTACACTGTAACTTGCCAGCAGCGCTGTCTGATAGTTTCCAAGGAGGCCGCCCGACCACACCAGACACAGGCAGATCATATACAAAGCATATACCGCACGGATATGCAAAAACAGCCATGTGTAATCGAAATACATGATCACAAAGATCATTGCAAAGCTGACACCATTTATCACAAGTAATGCTCTAAGCTGTTCTGCCTGTGATGCCCCACCTTCTGTTTTTCCGGAAATAACAACTGACATGAGTATAGATGCCGCCGTTAAAAGAACCGCCAGCACAAAAAGTTTCCATGGAAATGCCGGTCTGTGGATACGGTTTAATGCACATCCTGTTTCCACCGGATCTCCCATCTGCCGCACTGCCTCTCTTTTTGCATCTTCCCTGCTCATTCCTTCTTCCTCATAGCCTTGTGCCTGTTCTTCTATATGCCCGTTTATTTCTTCTGACACAAGCGCTCTGGCACGCTTATTTTGAATCTGTTCTTCCAGAGTCTTCATATATTCTTTGTAATCTGTCAATGTATTCCCTCCCGGCTCTTTCTGCCATGTTTGCTTTTTTCATCCCTGCATTTTTTACACATTTCACTGCCTGATGCCATTTCATTTTTTCAAATACACATTTCCATGGCTTTACATGACAATACATTTGTAACTGCTGCGGCATACGTATTCCATTCGTCTTTTTTCTCTTTTAAAATACGTTTTCCTTCTCCGGTAATGTGATAATATTTGCGCATTTTCCCACTTGCATCATCCTCATAAGCCGTAACAAGATTGTTTGCCTCTAAGGCATGCAAAAGCGGATAAAGCGATCCCGCTTTTAATTCAAATACATTTTCCGATCTTTTCCTTAATGTTTCGATCATTTCGTAACCATACATGTCTTTCTCGTCTAAAAGCCGTAAGATCAGCATGGAAAGACTACCCTGAATCAATGATTTGTTTAACATAAAATCCTCCTTGTTTTCCGAAGGAAAATGCGAGCCCTTTGGCGAGCAGAGGATTTTCCTCCTTGTTATATAGTCTATCTATATATCTAAAGTATATAGTCTGTCTATATATATGTCAAGTTTTTTCTCATTTTTTGATCTTACATATTTGTTCGTAAGAATAAATACTGCATTCCCCTTCACTGTCGACCTTATCCCGGAAATACTTTGGATCATTAAATATACAAAAACAGGTTATCCATAGTTTAAATCTATGGACAACCTGTCCTGATGTCTGTCTGACATTTAAAAATCATTCTTTTATTTTTCTGCAAGATTTTCGAGGATTACATCCATATCATACCCCGGTACCACCTTCATTACAGCTTCAAATGCTTTTCTTTATTATATAGAACCCCAAAAACATCTTCAAGTCATTCCTACATATTTTTGTTTTGTGAAACTTGCTGCTGATGTGGCATAGAATTACTGAGTTGTCAGAACTATTTTTATAGTATACTACAAGAAGCCGCATTATTCAATCACAAAATAAAAGGAACTCTGCTATCCGGTTAAATGCTGATTTGTTTATGAAATAAATCGCCCGCTCAAATGGTGTGTCGCAGGTCTGTGAGTGGCATCTTGCGCAAAG
>ULUW01068461.1_pt1 | contig 14230 bp, 16 predicted proteins | sample 1959041 | NCBI WGS metagenome assembly ULUW01 (sample SAMEA4835775, study PRJEB28245) | human gut metagenome | biome: gut microbiome; material: fecal sample | place: Denmark | collected 2008
CATGTACTAAGGGAATTCCCGACTGCAGCAGCTGTAGTCTTTACCAATTCCGAAACATTATGATACAGCACGTCATAGTTCAGCGCTTCCATGTCCGCGCGGATTTCTTCCGCACAGTTCTTTTTTGCTCCCATATTCTTGCCCTCTCTTATTCCTTTTCTTTGGTTATGCTATCAGTATGCAAATCGCCTTACCCCCTAATAGAACAAAAAAGCAGCGCACAAGCGCTGCTTTCTTATTCCAGATATACTTTTAAATGTTTGACATATTTTGGATTGCGCAACTTGTGCAGGGCTTTTCCCTCGATCTGGCGGACCCGTTCCCGTGTGACAGCCATCACGCTTCCAATCTCTTCCAGAGTCATCGGACGTCCGTCACCCAGTCCGAACCGCATGCGGATTACTTCTTTTTCCCTGCCGGTCAGGCACGAATCCATACAATGCGTCAACTCCTCGCGCATATTCATACGCTCAACGATCTCCTCCTGGCCTTTTGTGCGCTCATCCGCGACAAAATCCCCAAGGACCGATTCCCCGTCATTATTTCCTTCCCCGCCAATTTTCAAGTCAAGTGATACTAAGTGTACTTTTAGTTTCTGGACCTGTTCGATCTTCTCAATCGGGTACCCGGTCTTTTGGGCGATTTGTTTGATGAGTTCATCGCCGGAGAATCCTTCCGCCTGAAGATCCCGCTCCGCGGTCATAATTCTTTTGACGCTGTCCTGGATATGGACTGGAAGCCGGATTGTACGGCTGTTATCCGCTAAATCCCTTGTGATGGCCTGCTTGATCCACCAGGTGGCATATGTAGTCACGCGGTAGCCCATGTCCACATCATATTTATCGATCGCACGCATCAGGCCAATCAGACCAACCTGAACCAGATCGTCATAGTCGTTCCCCTGACCGATATATCTCCCGGCGATTTTTAAAACATAACGCATGTTATGATAGACCAGAGTATCTTTTGCCTGCTTTCGTTCTTCCGGCGTGCCTGTTTTTAACAGGGTTGCGTAGTGATGCTCTTCTTCCGGCGTCAGGACGGGGATATTTCGGAATGTCCGCGTGTAAAAGTCGGTTACATAATCTTCGTCCGTATCCGTATCCAGCTGTTCCAGTTCTTTGTTTGCCTCTTCCTGTTCTTCCTGCGAAAGCTCCGCTTTTCCCGGCTCATCCTGCTCACTGCCCGTATATAGTTCGCATTCCGCAAAATCCGAATTGTATTCAACCTCTGCTGTATTCAATTGCTCTGTTAATCCCTTGTGCAAATACTGACACCTTCTTTCTTACTGATCAGTTACAGTATGGCATACCCTTCCAATGCGTTCATTTGCGGATAACACTTTTTGGTCACTTCCAATAAACTGTGCAAGGAATGAGCCATCCGTTATTTCTTCTGCTCACAAATTGCACGTTTGATGCTGCCGGTAATTGGTTCACATTGATCGCTCGATTCGACGAGACCAAGTTCATTTACAAAAGCCGGTTCCTTTAACAAACACAGCATATTCTCCATTCCGATATCTTCTAATAACAGGTAATCGCAATCCCACATAATGTATTCGTCCAGGATTTGCAGATATTCCGGTGCATGTAAGATGTTCCAGATTGTGGTTGTAATATCGTTCATTAGTTCGGTCATCTCTATACGACTGAGCTCTGAAAGTTCATCCACTTCGCAGACTTCCATGCACGCGATCGTTTTTGAGCAGGCAATCATTGAATATAATTCTATCATTTCCTCCGCCGTGACGGATGTTTGCCATGATTCATCATCAAACTCAGATACCGCACAAAGTACTTTATACAAAATATATTCACCCAGCAAATCAAAAGTATATTCATAACTTGGATCAGATAACTCGCGGAGCATACCGATTATTCTAAGCTCCCACATTTCATCTGAGACCATAGGAGTATTCAGCAACTGATTTTCCTCCAAAAAGTCCATAAGGCGCGCCCAGTCCAAGCTGATATCATTTTCCGAGATTGTAACCCCGAATACAACCGTAAACGCATTGATAAGCTCCCTTGAAATTGCTTTTTGCAGGGCATTGCCACTTCCACCATTTGGTAATCGATACATTTTTTATTCTCCTTTATTATTTTTGTAAACAGTATACCGTGTGTTAATGGAACCTTGTTTTTTCGGATAACACTTTTTGGTCACATTTAATGGAAATTTGCCAAAATCGCAGGCAAAGCGCCACGAAGATATAACAGTAAAACAAACACGACCAGGGTAAATGCTGCATGAATCAGTTTTTTTGTGATATGTAAGACCAGTACCGCAGCCGCGACTCCGAACAGAACAGTAAGGATCTGGAACTGATGTGCTTCATAAAATGCCTGGCACACAGGTAAGAATTCCTGAACCACGGATGAGATTGTTTCCATCATAATTTTCTCCTTTTCATTTTCTTCCTTCATTATGTATCACGTTTGATAAAACAGACCGTCGCAATTGCGGCGGCCTGTATTTTTTTAGAATTCCGGCAGAAATGCTGACTGGATTCCAAGGCGCAGAAGTTTTTTATTAAACTCCGCGATCTTACATGTCCGGTATTCTTTTCCGGTTAAAAGGTCTTCCGAAAAGCAGTATAAGCGGATCGTAGCAAGATCCTTGCAAAGCGCGGCATCCGCGCGTCCTGCTTTCAGTGCATTTAGCGGGCTCCGTTTGATACCAAGGCTGTCTTTCCAGAAAGCAAACAGTGCTTTCTCTTCCTTTGCGTCTCCTTCGCATGCATCGATAGCTGCATAAATGCCCTCGACGCTTCCATACTCCTTGAGTAATGGCGTTGCCGCGGAGGAAACATTCCTAACACCCGGGTAGTGATCGCTGTCATCGCCCTCAATTCCCTTTAAATCCGGGATTTGAGCTGGTGTTACTCCCTTGTCGGCAATTACTGCAGCTTCCGTATATTCCAGATAATTCTTCAGCCATGGACATATTTCCGTGGTAAAATCCTTTCCGCGGTATAAGTCAAACATCGGTCCCTTTTCTTCCAGATCTTTTGGCGTTGGCAAAAACCAGACGCGCACATCACATGCATCATCCACTAACTGCAGATAATCTTTATCTTTCGTTACGATACGGACCGTCATGTCGTTTTTATGGATATTTGCCAGAGTGCCAGCCAGATCATCCGCTTCATACGTGTCACTGAGTAGCACTGGAATGCCCACATCCTGCAACAAATTCTGCATGGTTACAAACTGTTGCTTTAACGGCAGCGGAGTTGCCTCCCTCTGCGCTTTGTATTGCGCGAACATTCCGCGGCGGAACGTATTTCTCGTTTTATCAAAAGCCACAGCCAGATAATCCGGGCGCCAGCCATCGATCAGTCCGTTCATCTGACGCACCATTCCATAAATCGCATTGGTGTAAGTTCCATCAGGTGCGTGCAGGATCTTATGAAAATACTTTTCCTTTTCTTCTTCCGTTTTTGCGAACTTCACTTCATTTGGAAGCACTGCATAGTAAGCCGTGCTGATCATGGCCGATCCATCAAGTATCAGTAATTTTGGTCTCATAATGATTTTCTCCTTTGCCTGTAATCGAGTGTAGTCAGAGGGGTGTTCCCGGGGAACACCCTTTTGTTTTTCATAAATGCGTCTTGCAGACGCTTTTACAATTTCTCTACGAAAATCCGATATCCGCGATATGCATAGCCGTCGGTTTCGCTGCTCCCGTCTGTATCCAGGATCGATGCGACAAAATTCTCCAACTCGTCATAATCAAATTGCAGATATTTTGCAAAACTCGCACTAATGAATCCAATCGCGCTGGAATGTTTTTTTCTCGCAAAACACTCCATAGGAAAAATCTCATCTTCCGTCAGATGATCCAGGATTCGTCGGATATCCGCTTTCGTCATGCACGCGTTTTCTGCCACTTCCACCAGATACATATCCACTACCTTTTCTTTTCGTTCATTTTCCATTTTTTGCTCCTTTCGCAATGCCTTATCAATAACAACACCTTCAGTATGGCTTGCTTAAGTGCCGATCCCGGTCAGTTTTTATACATCGGCTGCTCCGAAGCAGATAAGGGGTGTTCCCGGAGAACACCCTAACCGTCAAAAATATATCTTTTTTACCATCCCTGCATCTCCATACTGACACTGAATCAAATGAAAGAAGAAATGGAGGCAAGAAAAAATGAAACAGAAAAAAATTAGCAGTCAGTTACAGCACTATGTAACTGAAAACTTACGTGAGCGCGGTATTGCGTATGAGTTGGAAGATCGCGGCGCTTACAGTGTCATCATACTCAATGTGCCGTCAGCTCTCTGGGCGGAGATCGTGCAGGATGCAAAATATCAGCTTCAAGCAGAAAAAGAGCAGGATGATTCCTGTTATCTGCCGGTTGTCTCGATCCGCACATTCCGAAACAACAAGACCATGCGGCATCTGCAAAATGTATTCGCTACGCATTGTTTTTTTATCCGTGAAGAGCAGGCTGAAATCCTGCAGTATTTGTACGCATAATCGTGAAGAAACGAAAGGAGATTGTCGAAATGACAAAAAGAATAATCACAGAGGAACAGGTAATCCAGCATATCCGGACCCATATGGATATCTGGTGCAAAAGCTATGGAAGCCACGTGTTGGAAAAGCACGTCAATATCCCGGAAAAGACCATGCTCAGTCGCATAGGTACAACGGAAAATAATCACTTTATTAAAAGCGTCTCGTCTTTTTACGACGAGAAAGATGGGCAGCAGATCATGGACCTGCTTCAAAGAGCGTTGGAGAGTGAAGCCAAGTACATTGCGAAATGGTGTAATTATAGCAAACGCGCATGGCTCGGTTTGAACTTTTACGGATTGCCAGATGGTATCACCGCAAAAGCATGCCGGTATGACGCGCTCAATCAGGTCTTCCTGGTAAATCGTTTTGTCATTTTCTTATCCAAGCGGGAACAATATCCGTTTTACTTGGAAAATGCATACCCGGTATTTGACCAGGATTAACCGCATAAGCAAACATAACAGAAGGCCGGAAATATTCCCGGCCTTCTGTTTTCTTACGATTTTGTTTTGTGTGTCTGACTTGCAGCCCATTCTGCAAATCCTTCCGCCGTCTTATCAGCGTCCTTTTTATTTTTCGCGCCATGAATCTCTAAATCCAGCTCCTCATAATCAAATGTATTATCAAAAGTCTCAGGCATACGCTTCATATGAAACCCTCCTTGATGATTGTATTGCGATCGTTTTTCTTTCTAAAGATATTATACGAAATTTTTCGCAAAAATCCAACGTAAGAAAATAATTTTCCTATTTTTGTTTCCATTAACGGAATGAGACAAATCGCGAAAAAAGCGTCTTCAAGACGCTTTTTCTTCGGTATCCACATAAGATGCCATCATCATACCCATTAACACGATCACGATCGCCTGTGTGATCGGAACGGAGATGTTAACGAAGGAAGCAGCAAAATACGCTAAAATCCCGGCCGCACATGCAGATGGTATCCCGATTTTACCGGAGCGCAGCACCTGCACACAGCATGAGAGTATCCAGACAAAAAGGGTGCAGAATCCGATGAAACCAGCCGTAATCAGGTATTGCAGAAATTCGTTATGTGGAGAGTCGAAGAACACCCCGGTAGACCGGATCATGTCTTCGTATCTGGTTGACCGCATCAGATTGCCAAATGTTTCCAGACCGGTCCCGAAGCATTTTTGAAGCCAGTTCAAATGCCTGTATTCCTCCAAAGCCGCACGCCAGATATAGCCACGATGTGCACCCCAGGCATCCGTCATGACAAAATACCGTCCAATCATCGGTACAGAGCTAAAATCCCTGCCGGCAAACGCCATAGCGATCAGTCCTGCACCGGTCAGAGCCAAGCAGACAATCAAGCAATAGAAAATCCGGACGCATAATGATCCGTATTTCCATGAACCATCTTCATGCCGGCTGGACCAGTACATTAAAAACGTCAGGAACAGTAGTATGGGGAGAGAGTAATACGAATGAAATTGGCTAAGGTTTAGCAGAATACTGCTGGTCACATCCACCGGAAGATCCGGACATGCTGACAGGGAAAGCCCGGAGCAAGATAGTGCCACAACCACGCATTCCAGCAACATGCAATATGCCTGCAATCCGCCGGATGTACGCCACGACCAATATGGCAAAACCAGGAACAACATCATAAGTCCTAATGCCGCATTGTCCGATCTGCCATAAATCAATGCAAGCACGGAAACAAAAAAAACGGCCGGGTATAGGATCCTGGAACACGTATTATGACAGGATCCGGCGCCATCCGCGCCCTTACGCGGCATTGTCCCGGCAAAAACAGTCATTCCGGCCGATACACCTGCGACCAATAAAATGGCAGCGGTATAAGTGTTAATATTTCCATAGGAAGAAGAAAACATAGTTTGCTGTTCCGGTTTTACACGGCTAAGCCAGCCGAAGATATCCATACCGAAAAAATCCGTAATTCCCCATATGGAAGAAATGACACCGCCCAACAAAAACAGATGGGCCGGAACCAGATTCATGTGCCAGAACCGGCTGACGCAAAAATACGTAATCCCATACAGGACCCACATAAGAAGTCCCTGATATCTGCCGTCCGTCCCCAAAAAGACGGCTTTCACATTCCCCGATAAAATCATTCCCACAGTGGCACTGCAAAGAAAGATCAGTAGTAGCCAGTCCGTTTTCATCAGCCGGCATCTTTGTCGGATCACGCCGCGCTCCTCCCTTGGAATGCGACATAAAAGCGTAAGTAGGAGTCCGGATAAATAAACGCCGGTCACGCACAGAAAGAAATTTCGCCGATCCCGTAGAATATGAAAGTAGCAATTTGTACTGTAAAACGGGAATACCAGCAACATCAAAAATAAATACACCTGTGTGATCCGGTGCAGGCTGCGCAGATAAATGTCATGCGCCAGATCACGATCCTGAAATAAAAAATTATTCAATGTCTTCATGATGACCTCCTTGCCTTCAGTATGTTGCATAGTGTAAGATGTCATTTTTGCGGATAACACTTTTTGGTCAAAAGTGCGCAAAATATGCAATACATTCTCCGATATAATTTCCGTGTTATTTTATCTTCAATACCCAACGGACACCAGCTTGATTTTTATATTACTTTGAAGTGGCGACATTCCCATACTGAAAGGGTAAAAACAAAAGAAAAGGAAAGGAGAAAAACGATGAAAAATGATGAATTAGTGAAATGGGGTGACGAGTTATACAGTTACCCTAACCAACTCGGTGCGATCAAACGATCGTACCGCTATTTGGCGGGAAGCGGAACCGGCTTAACCGGATTTATCAAGGAATTAGAAGCAATCCCTGATGTCCGGTACAAACCAGGTTCAAGAGCCAGCTGCGTGCTGTACCGTGCTGAGGCTGTATTCAACTTATTTAAGTCATATGCTACTACAGCAAAGGTACTGGCGGCACGCCGAATTGGAAGTCTGGAAGAATTAGTCTTCCGGATGGAAGATTCAGAATGCTGACCCACCCACTGACAAAAACCGCAGGCAGATGGATAACTTGCTTCCATCTGCCCGCAAACAAAAAACATTTTTCATAACCGGCGGATAACTTGCTTCCGCCGGTTTTTTGTCGCCTTTTTTAGGATTATTCACGTTCCGGCTCGTCCGCTTCGCGGTTTTCTACCGCTTCGCCGATGTGAATCTCGTCCATCTGATACTTTTCATACAGATGTTCCATACGAAGTTCGTAAGCCAGCGTATTTTCTTCAATACCATTTTCACGGCATTCTTCTTTCAATGCTTCCAGTTCTCTCATGAACTGTTCGTTCAGTGCGATGGCATTCTCGGCGATCGCACGCTGTTCCGCCTTTTTGTGTCTGCTGCTATATACAGATTCCAACCCGTTAAAGAACGTATCCATGTCACGGATACCGGAATGCTCCGGATCTACCGAGAATACGGACATCAGCGCTTCCTTAGACAGTCCGCAATCCCGTCCGAGGCTATACACCTGCATGATGCTTTCCATGTATTCCTTTTTGTAAGCCTTCTCCTCCAGCGCAGCAGCCTTCTCAATCTGTTTGGATGCCTTAATCTGCTCTGCGTTCACCCCCATGCTTAAAACATTGATCGCCTCCGTGATCACAGAAGGGTAAACCTCGCCATTAAATTCCGCATAGCCATTTTTAAAGGATTCAAATTCTTTTTTATTTGTTTCATCTGACGCCATTTTTCTGGAATGCTCAAAAAAGTCCGGATCGTTTAAGTAAACCTCTACGATTTTTCTCGCATTAGGAGCTGCGATCCCGTTTCCACGCAATAACTGATAGCAGTTTAAGAGGAGCGTATCGGCTTTCTCGGACACGCTGTGCAGGTTTTCTGTTTTCTTGCTGCGGATATCCGCATCGATCATACCGCGGTCCGTATTCAGCGCCTGGAAGGCCGAACCCGCTGCGGCCAAATTACCATGACTGATTTTTTCCAGATACGGAGTAATGCTGCGGCGGAATCCGTCACGATACGTAAAGACTTTATCCGTTCCCACCACGCCTGCGTTCTCCAGGCCTGTTCCTTCATCTTTTGCCGCCAGCTCCATATTTGCTGCTGTGCGCGCAAAAAGCGGCAACCCGTCATTGATATAATCTTCATAGTCGGATTCCACTTCATCTGCGAAGGTGCCGCAGTAATGTTCATCATAGTCTTCCGGTTCTACCCCATAATCCTCCTTCAGCCATTGCTTGAACGTCTTTTTTGCTGCCAGGTCAGGCACAGCAAACCCAGATGCGACGATCTCTGTTTCGTCCTGGTCAACCCATGACATTTCCCATTCGCCGGTCACCTGATTGCGCCGGTACAACGCCAGGTCATGGTTTACCTCCCAGCCGCTGCTTGCGACATATTCCCCTGTTTCATCATCATGTCCGAACCAGTATCCAGGCTGCAGTGTAAATCCGTGATAATCCGTATATGACGCAGCGCTGCGATTCTGTTTTAAAATAATCATAAATATCTCCCTTCCCGGCTACGCCGTGTGTATTTTCTTTTTTTGCATGTCAATATCAGTATGTAATATTTTCCCGAACCTTACATCAGATTTTTGGCGAAATTTGCACGGATCAGTTTCACGTGAAACAAAACGGCAAATATAAAGAAGCATTTTATCAAACGATAAATTATGCACTTCCCGCAAGCCCGCATCGGCATACGCCATTGCTTCGGAAACCCTTTATATAAATGCGTCTTCCAGACGGTTTTACAGGAATTGCCGTTTACAAAACGATAAATACTTCTTATAATATATGGTACATAAAGAAAAATGGAGGCAGTCATGAAGAAGCGTTTACCAACTGACCACATTATTACGATCATCAACCAAAAAGGCGGGGTCGGGAAAACATCAAGCTGTACCCTGATGGCAACGCTGCTTGGATTAGCAGGTTACCAATGCCTTGTGATCGACAACGATTCCCAGGCAAATACCACGGCAACATTGTTGCCAGACATTGCGTCTGTCACTAAAAGCATTGTTGATATTTTTAGGATGAATACGCCAACAGCGGAAGAAGTAGCCGCCTGTATCTACCATACCCCATACCAGGGAGTCAACCTGATTCCATCCAGACCAGAGCATCAAAGAACGGATGATTATTTATATTCCCTCCTCGGACGTAAGGCGATCCACAAATTATTAAAACGGGCCATTAAACAAGTGGAAGAACACTATGATTACATTCTGATTGACACACATCCGGATCTTGGCGGCTCTGTGCAGAATGCACTCTGCTGCAGTGATTACGTCTTGATTCCGGTAAAGCCGGACGGCTATTCTTACCAGGGCGTTACCCCCATTATCAACCAGGTTCTGGATATCGCATCAGATGAAGATTTAAACCCCGATTTGGAACTGCTGGGTGTTTTTTTGACCTGTGCAGAGCCCAGAAATGCCGCGTACCGCAAATTTTACTCCTATTACCAGAATACATTTGGGGACGATTTTATCCCCGTGAGCGTCCGTCTGGACCGCTCTGTATCTGCCGTATGCAATTTCTTAATCCCACTACCATACCTGCTTGGATCATCCGATTACCAGGCTGGCGGTTCCTGGAAGGCAATCTACGACTATATCGAACTGATGAAATCTACGGAGATCATAGGAGATGAAGACTATCTTGTATTGAGAGCGACCTTTGAGATTCTGGAACGGAATTTGGCGGTGCACATACCGTCCGGTGCATACGATAACCCGTACATAGCCCACATCACGCCGATATCAGGTTTAAGCGATACATGCGCCCCGTACGAAAATCACCCATACATGGAGTATTCAGCTATGCTGGATATCTTAAATCAGCAACAAGAATTACGTGACCGCATTCAGCAGTGCCTGCTCACCGCAGGTGACGCGACCAGAAACATTCGGTACTGCTCAGAAGACAGTGCGTTAAGCGAAAAATACTCGTTTGTAAGGATCGCCGCTTTGAAACCGGCACAGGAGGTATAGACATGGGAAAAATCAAAAACCAGTTCAATATGGATCGATTAAACGCGGTATCCGGAGGTGCGATGCCTTCTGCAAAGCAAGCGTTATCAGAAAAGAAACAACTTGATCAGAAGAATGCTTACGAAATCCTCAACATTCCGGTAGATCAGTTGCAGCCCATGTCTTATAACCGGGAAGTATACGAAGTTGATGACCTGGACTTTCTTGGCGCCACAATCAGCCAGTACGGCCTGGCCCAACCTTTAGTCGTCCAGCGCCAGCCAGGAACCGACAAATATAACATTGTTGCCGGTGAGCGTCGATACCAGAGCTATTTAAAAAGCAAGGCTGACGGCAAAGCTGCCGGACTATATCCAAACGGGCTTCCATGTCATGTATACCCGGAAAATATGAGTCCGGTGGATATTAAGATCATGCTCTTGATTACCAACGCAACTTCCAGGGCGCGTACCGCTGAAACGCAGAGAAAAGAATTACAAGAACTGGTCTCTCTGTTTAACGAAGCAGAAGCATCCGGAACTACAATTGGATTTTCTTTAAAGGAGCTGGCTAAAAATCATTTAAAGATTGCGGAACGCCAATATCAGCGCTACATGAGTGCACTGCGCGTCATTCCGGAATTAAAGCAGTTTACGGATGCATCCGATGTTATTTTAGCCGCTGCCATCGGTTCCAAGCCAGAAGACGTGCAAAGGGAAATTTATGCGTACATGCAGGAACAACATTGTTCCATCGAAGATGCACATGAAGCGGTCAATGAAGAGTACGGAGCTTACAGGCAGCAATTACAGGCACTTCGCAAACAGGTCCGCACCCTGCAGCATGAAAAACAGCAATGGCTTAGCCAAAGCCGTGCGCAGGATGCCACGACTCCTGGTAAAGCGGAGGAAGCGAAATTAAATCTGGCGCGATCCACAGAGAAACTGGAGAAAACCAGGAAAGAGTTGGATAAGCTACAAGCTAATGCCGGTAGGATTGTTCGTTCTGGTATGCAAAAGAAGCTACACAAAAAGGAACCTTCACATACGATAACGCAACCCACATCCGCCGCAGAAACCCAGAGCTGTCTTTCCGTTAAGGATGCCATCCGCCAGATGAATGCCGGACTTAATTCGGTTGGATTGCAGATGAAAGCTTGTGACGAAGAATCCGTAGAACAACTGAAACTAATCCGTGATCGACTTGATAAGATCATCAACGTTATTGAACCTCAAAATCAATCGATTTTTTAATAATTTTTACTTTGACAGAGCCTTGATTTTTCAGGGCTCTTTTTATATACTCACGCAAAATAAGAGCGAAGCTTATTTCTTGAAAGAAATAAAAGAGATGAAAGACATAAAAGAAATCAAAGACATGGCAGAATGAGTTTCCGAAACCTTGATGCCACAAAGGCTCCGGGGAACGGCTATGCAGGAAATCTTCTCGGAAACGGATAAAAAAATCATGCAACGCATAAAAAAATATTGGATTGCAGATAATAAAATGAAAACGTGGAAAAAAGAAATAAAATGCAGATTTTTTTCCAAGTTATCCACAGGCGTGCGATGCACGATAGGGAGATAAATGGACAAAAAACAGCCAGCGCATCACTGAAAAATGGTAGGAGTAGGTACGATGTTTGAGAAAAATGTTATTTGAAGGGATTAAGCATGAAAAGAAAACACGAGAAAAGCCCGCGGTAAGAAGCGCGGGTGATACGAAGGGATTATGCAGTTGCGGTTTTCATCTGACACAGCTCCATGACGATTGTCCGGATCAGACCGCCAAGGGATTTCGCCTTATCAACAACAAAATGAACCGCATCAGACAGTTTATAATTTTGGTAGTACAAACGGAGCGCATCGATTACAGTATCAATACCGAAATCCTGGGCGATGGTCAGACAATCATTTTTTACATCGCTCGTAAGATCTAAAAGAGGGAGCATCGTGGTCTGGTGCATTGGGTCGAGACAATCCCACAGATTGATATGATGCTGCCATAAATCACTGGCATTCCAGGTATGGATCATGTTATCTTGATAAATATCCGTATTGATATCACGAATGATGTCATTGATTTCATCGATCTCATCAAAGATTGCCCGTTTTGCCTTAATACGAACCTGCTGTTTGATCTGTTTTGCGTCATAATTCTGCTGTAACTTAATACAAATGGATTTTTTGAGATCCGGATTTACACGCTCGAATAAAGACCCGAAGCTTCCGTCCGCATCACAGGCTGCCTTGATGTCACATAATCTGCTGGATACGGGAAAGCTCATAGCGATCTCATGAAGACCAATGCGCACACGATCAACAATTTTGGACGCACTAAAAGTCTGCTTGGTTGCAAAAACGATCATCGCGGTCAGTGAAGCACGTAAAACAGCGATGGCTTTAGCCCCCAATAAAACCTGCAGCAAGTCCCGATTGCAAACGAAATAGCCCTTGCCGCCTTCACCGCGACGCTTATACATATCACCGATGTTTAAGATCTGCACGAAAACATATCCAGATTCCGGACGTCCGGTTACCTGAATAAAATTGCCCTGTTCCAGGATATCAAGGGAGCGATATACTGTTTTCGTTGTGCAGGATAATTGTTCTGCCAGATCTTTGACAGATAACAAATCTGTCAGGCCAGAATTGGAATTCGCATAAAACTGCAGAATAAGATAAAGATTTATCTGAGCGACCAAATATCGTTCATGTGCATCTTCAGCTTTTTGAATTACGCACTCTCTGCCGACCAGTTCAAGACCGAGCATTTTTGCCACTGCTGCATTCGATATATTGGCGAATGTTTTCATGCGAATCCCTCCTTTCTTTCAATGTATCAACAGTTTATCCCAACAATTTTGATTTGTAAATACTGCCAAAAATCGACTCATATTTCCCGAATTGTTCTAAAAGTCCACGTTTTTAGCGACAAAAATGGGGTTTTGTTCCAAAAGTCCACGTTTTCAGCGACAAATTTATCGTTTGAGCGGGCACTGCCTCTAAAATCGAATTTGAAAAAAAATTAATTTCGGCACATTTACGAACGAATCCCAAAAAAGCCAGCTTTTGGTCTGAACCAAAATCCGAATTGCGCTAAAAGTCCACATTTTCAGCGACAAAAATGGAAATTTATCGTTTAGACAATCACGCCGGGATCATAGTCATGAAGCACCCAATATCCAAAACAGGCGCAAACAATCGTTTTGCGCTAAAAGTCCACGTTTTTAGCGACAAAAATGAGGTTTTGTTTCAAAAGTCCACGTTTTCAGCGACAAAAATAGCCACAGGACGAACGGATGGTCTACGAACAAATATTCGCCTAACAATCGTTTTGCTCTTAAAGTCCACATTTTTAGCGACAAAATTGGGTGTACAAGTCCAGAATTTAAACGGCATTGTGCAAATTGCACAATGATACGTTTGATAACGAGTAATTATCACTAAATATCACGAATCATCATCCCCCATCTATGCTTCCGTATGCCAGCTGAACCACGATCTGTCTACTGAATATGTAATCCGGATTTTCTTTCCTGAATTTTTATGTGACTCAAAATTCAGGGCACAATATGCGGTACATCCTTTAGCGTAGAACGGGTTCTTCCAAACGCAACAATCTGGCGCTATTGATTCCAAGCCAAATGTTATGAGTTATCTAAGTTCTTCCGTAAACCGGATAAAATCATATTGTTCGATATAGGTAAGTCGGTCTAACTGAAAATGCTTCAAATTGCTCCAAAAGTCCACGTTTTTAGCGACAAAAATACAGGCAGAA
>ULUW01003785.1_pt1 | contig 14135 bp, 10 predicted proteins | sample 1959041 | NCBI WGS metagenome assembly ULUW01 (sample SAMEA4835775, study PRJEB28245) | human gut metagenome | biome: gut microbiome; material: fecal sample | place: Denmark | collected 2008
CGATGGTAAATGTGGTGACAATAGGGGTGCTTTGCATATTCCCGTTCCACCTCATTCTGTAGTCGTTGCAGATCGTGGCTATTGCGATTTCTCCCTTCTTGACGATTGGGACAGCAGGAATGTGTTTTTGATGTCAGGCACAGGGACAACCTGCTTTACTCACAAATTGAAGAACGTTTATTGCCCGAAACGAGAGCGCAAAATGTGCTCATCGATGAGATTATTGAGCTGACAGGTGAGCAGACAAAGAAAAAATACACCAAACCGCTTAGGCGCATAGCTGTCTGGAATGACGAACATGGCTATGTGGTACAGTTGCTCACCAACAACTTCAAGTTGTCTGCTTCCACAATAGCGCAACTCTACAAGGCAAGGTGGATGATTGAAATTCTTCAGAAACATCAAGCAGCTGTTGAAAATAAAGAAGTTTCATTGGTACATCACGCAATGCTGTTGAGACGCAGATATGGACTGCTTTGTCAACGATGCTGCTACTCTGCTGGCTAAAGCACATTGCAAAGTACAAATGAGGGCTTGTCAATCTCGTCGTATCACTTAGATTGAACACATTCACGAAAAATGAACTCGAAAAGTGGTTGAACGAACCATTTACACCTCCGCCTGAGCTAGTAGGAGAGGAATAAATAGGGGTCAAAAAAACTTTGAAGGGGTTATTATCTATAACAACCTCATGTTCATCGTACCTATAAATCGTTTAGGACAACATTGCCTCAGTCTCACTCTTCGAAACTTATTCGTCTTTTTAGATTATTCCCATCAATTAAAGTTTCTTGCTGTAAAAACCCCTTGTAAGCGGTGTGATTCCTCATTTTTTTACTACTTTTGTCGGCTGGACAGCGAAAGTCCATACACGCTAAAATAGACAATTATCCAATAACCGGCTGTTTGCCCCCTGTGGTATGTCAAGCAGAGTAGCAAACGCTCAATGACATTATATAAATAATGGAAATAGCTGAACTGTATAAACTGTTTTTGCAACATCCCGTTGTGACAACCGACACGCGCCACTGTCCTGAAGGTTCTATCTTCTTTGCCCTGCGCGGTGCTACCTTTGATGGCAATACGTTTGCCCTGCAAGCCCTTGAAAGCGGCTGTGCGCTGGCCGTGGTCGATAATCCCGAACTGCCTGCCGACAGCCGGTTGATTCAAGTGCCCGATGTGCTCGAAACTTTGCAGCAACTGGCTGCTTACCATCGCCAGCAACTGCGCACACCCATCGTACAAATTACCGGCACAAACGGTAAAACCACTACCAAGGAACTGACTGCGGCTGTGTTGGCTAAAAAATATAACGTACTGTTTACACAGGGCAATTTCAACAACCATATTGGTGTGCCCCTTACTTTGCTGCGCCTTACGCCTGCACACAACATGGCGGTGATTGAAACCGGAGCCAACCACCCCGGCGAAATAGCCCAACTCACGGCACTCGTTCAGCCCGACTGTGGACTGATTACGAACGTGGGCATGGCACACATCGAGGGCTTCGGTTCGTTCGAAGGTGTGGTGCGCACCAAGTCGGAACTCTACGACTATTTGCGTACCCAGCCCGATGCCTTTGTGTTCCTGCATGGCGACAACGAACACCTGGTGCCTCGTGCCGAAGGGCTGAAAGCCGACCTTTACGGTTCGGTAGGCAAGGGCTATCGCGTTGAAGGCGAAGTAGAGGCGTGCAATCCCGCCCTCTGTCTGCGTTTCCGTGCCGACGGCGGCGAGTGGCACAGGGTGCAGACACACCTCATTGGTGCATACAACCTGACGAACGTGCTGGCTGCCATCAGTGTGGGTACGCATTTCGGCGTAACGCCCGAACAAGCAGCTGAGGCCATTGCTGCTTACATACCGACGAATAACCGCAGCGAATTGGTGCGCACGGCACACAATGAACTGATTGTCGATGCCTACAATGCCAACCCCACCAGCATGAAGGCGGCACTCGATAACTTTGCGCTCATTCCGCACCCCCACAAAATGCTGGTGTTGGGCGAAATGCGCGAATTGGGTTTAGAATCAGCTGCTGCCCACCGTGCCGTAGCTGAACAAGCCGCTTCGCTCCATGCCGACGAGGTATGGCTCGTGGGCGAAGAGTTCCAGCCCTACGCATCCGGTGCACGCTGGTTCCCCGATGTCGAAGCCGTCGAAAATGCGTTGCAGGGCGGTTGCTGCCCCGTCGAATCATTGGTGCTCATCAAGGGCTCGAATGGCACGAAACTTTACCGTTTGCCCAAGTTCTTCTGATTCTTTCAGAGAAGATTCTATAGATTGCGATTATTCGTCGTAGCTTCGCTATCACTAAATCCGCCACGCTTCCCATTTGCACAGCGAACCAGGGCGGATTTTTTTGTTGAATATGGCTCGGTTATCTCTATGAATTTGCTATTCCCCCCTAATCATCCGTATCCATCCCATCTACCCCATATTTCATTCAATCTTCATTGTTGAGAACTTTGCAGTCCAAAACAACAATAAAGTTCGAAGAATGTTTAGTTTGAATGAAACCAACCGATTTTATGTCTACACTCAAGGCATTGACATGCGCAAAGGGGCGGAGTCGCTTTTCGGTATAGTGAGAAATAACAGTATGGATCCTCTATCAGGAAGCGTCTTCCTCTTTGCCAACAAATCCCGCAGTCTGCTCAAACTCCTGCATTGGGAGCAGGGCGGTTTTGTGATTTATTACAAAAGGTTGGAAAGTGGGCGTGTTTCGCCCACTTTGTTCAAAGGGAGTGATGTATCGTTCAAAGAAATGCGATGGGACGAAATTGTCATGCTGATGGAAGGGATAAATCTTTCCTCCAAACGCCGAAAAAGGTATAATTTGTAAGTAAAAAATGATTGTATTTCAGAATAAATTCGTATTTTTATATCTGAAATACAATAGCAAATGATTAAAGTTTCCTTTATCCTAAACCGGTATTACGAGGTTCTTCAGCAGCGTATTGAAGCCCTCAGGGAGATAGACCGGCTCAAGCAAGAGTTGGCCCGCAAGGACATAATCATCAGACGGCTGCAGACGCAGTCATACAGCAGCAAGTCTGAACGTTGTAAAAACGTCACGCAAGGGGAGTGGAATCTTCTGGGCCTTCCTTTTGATCCGGAAGATGACAACGAACTTGTCCAGCTGCCCGAAGAGACCGTAGCGCCTCCTTCTCCGCCTCCTTGAAAACCTCGCTGCTCTTGGTGGTGAACGCTGCTGCGGCATGATAGCCTGGCAAGTCGTTCACCGAAGTGATTTGTAAAGAATTAAATCGGTCATAGTCTTGTACTTTTTGGTGCAAAACTATGACCGAATGAGCGGTGGGGAAAAGACAAATTTATAAGGTCTCTTTAAACTGACTTGGTGTCATTCCTGTTTCTTTCTTGAAGAATTTTACAAAGTGTGGTGCATCGGCAAAACCTAATTCTTCAGAAATCTCTTTTATAATGAATTCTTTTTCTGCAAGCAGTTTTTTTGCTTTCAAGATTATTTCTTCATTTATGATTTTTTTGGGGCTTAATCCAAAAGTCTCTTTCGTTATAGCTGATAGTTTGCTTTCTGCTACCCCTATATCTATAGAGTAAAATGCAGGCGAATGCGATTTTTTTAGATTAAATTCAATCGATTTTTTGAAGTCATATATTATTTTTAATTTGGGGTGTTCAAAATCCATGGAATCATTTTTCCAAGAGGCATGTTCCTTTAAAACCTTGAGTATAACAGATATTGTAGCTGCGGTACAATAATTTATATCATCCTTTTGATTTTCAAGTAACGATTTTAGAACTTCTATCCACTTCGTTAGTATTTCAGCGATGTTGTCATCAATAGTAGCAACTGGTGGCGTACCAATGTTGCAGAAGACATGATAACGAATCCAATCGGCTATTTTAAATGGTAGAAGATTGAGTAAATCCTCTGAAAAGGCTATTGCGATGTCTTCCTCATTCGTGCAAACTGCTTTATGTAAGTCTCCTGGTGAAAATAATAATATTTGATTATCACTTATTGGAAAATCTTGAAAATTTATCGAATGAGTCCCCTGTCCTTTTTTTATCCATAAAATTAGATAAAAATTGTGGGTATGTAACTCAGTATCCAAATTCCCATTGTTGTGTGGTATAACTTTCAAGTATGAACCTTCCTTATTACAATATTGAGGTATAACCCCATCTTTTGTATGCAATATTCTTTTGTAAAAAACTGATTTTCGCATAAATATTACTTCATATTTTCCTGCAAAGGTAAGCATCTCTCTTGTATGTTCTTGTTTTTGTGTTGTAATTTATTTGAAAATGACAATAGAAGTATAAAAATAGACAAATTACCTCTGATGGGAAGAACCTAATTTTACACCATCAAAAACAATAAAACATGGCACCATCTCCGAAAATATCTGTATGCATTCCAATGTATAATGCAGCCCTTTTTATCAAGGATTGCATAAACAGCGTCTTATCTCAGTCTTTTCAAGATTTTGAGTTACTTGTTGTTGACGATGGCTCAACAGACAATAGTTGTGACATTGTCAAAAACATAAAAGACAATCGTGTGCGATTGATTCAGAACCAGCATGACTATGTAGGCTCTTTGAACTTGTTATTGGACGAGGCAAAAGGCGAGTACATAGCCAAAATGGATGCAGATGATGTTATGTGCGCAAATAGGCTGACTCTCCAATATGAATACATGGAAAATCATCCCGATGTAGATTTCATAGGAGGACGAATGACTGTGTTTAGGCAATCTACAAAGGAACCATTATATGATCTCAATGTGAAAAGTGGTAGTCTTTGCATCTCAGATCTATTGGATAATTGTTGTATTTGCCATCCTACAGTCATGTTCCGTGCAGCAAGTATCAACGGGAAAGAAAAGTTTCGTTACGATAAACAGATGGCGTATGCAGAGGATTATGACCTTTGGATGAGGATGCTTGCGAGCGGTAAGAAATTTGTCAATCTTGATAAAGTGTTCACTTACTATCGTTTGCATGAGCAGCAAGTTACCACTTGTCATCACGAGGAACAAGCACAGAAAACCCAAATAATCCGTGCTTGGGCTTTGAAGAAGCAGATAGAACTGGAGAAAAAGGCTTTTCAAGAACCCGCATTTATTCCCGATACCACAAACAAACTGACTGTGGTGATGCCTTTTAAAAATGAGGGTGAGGAGGTTGCCAATACCGCCAAAAGTATTCGAGACACTGTTGGAATGTCTGTGGACATCATCGCTATTGATGATGACTGTGATGACGGATTTGATTATATAGGTTCATTGCGTGACCTAAATGTAACATACGTACGCAACAGCTATAGGTTAGGTGCTTCCTTATCCAAGGAAAGAGGCGTTCAATTAGCTAAGACACCTTACTTTTTATTGCTTGACGCCCATATGCGTTTCTACGATTCAGAATGGACTGAATACATTGTAAGAGAGTTAGATGCAAATCCGCACCGTCTATTATGTTGCAAGTCGATGTGTTTGCAGAAGGATGAAGAAGGCATCGTATCCGTTCACCCCAAATCATACTCACCGCAAGGAGCTTATCTGTCATTCTGTTCCAATAAATACGTTCCGGCTATAGATTGGAATGGATACACAGAATGTTTGCCAACATGTGCTGAAAACCAAATTCCTTGTGTGTTAGGGGCTGGATATGTTACTTCAAAAAGCTATTGGAACAAGATACGTGGACTGCAAGGGCTTTTGCATTATGGCAGCGAAGAGGCGTACATAAGTATAAAAGCATGGAAAGAAGGAGGAGGTTGCTATTTGTTGCCCAATCTAACGATCGGACACATATATCGTAAGAAATTTCCTTATTCAGTGTATTCATTTCAGTGCATCTACAACAATTTGGTTATTAGTGAGTTGTTATTTCCAACATCAGAAAGGTGCTTTGCTAAAGCCGTGGCTTGGAACCTTAACAAAGAAACGTATTTCAAAGCAATGGAATACATTTCTTTGCATAAGAATGACCTTGACAAATTAGCAATGCGTTACAAGACTTTCAAAAAAAATGATTTTACTTACGTAAAGAATTTGAATGACATCTGCCGCAAGGTAACACAAAAGACGATAAGAATCACTGACGAAGAAGCAGCTAAAGCACGCATCTCTATCCTAAAGGAAACAGAAAAAATATCAAATGCAGGTCTGTTTTCGGGTATGGGGGGAATCCTTATAGCAGGCTTACTTTATGTAGAAGCAGGTTACTCAGAATTTGAAAGTCTGGTATATGAAGTATGGGAAAGATTGAGCAAATCCATAAAAGCGAGTCATGATCTTACTTTTCAAAATGGATTGGCTGGCATTGGTTGGGCTTTGATATACGCAGCCTCACACAATCTAATTGAAGATAGTATCGAAGAAGAACTGAGCACAATTGACAAAAAGATAATGTGTATGAGCATAAAACGTAATCAAGATCATTCTTTCCTTGAGGGAGTGGGTGGAGTTTATTGCTATGTTGTAGCTCGTTTGGGATTCAACAAACGCAACAAGTCGACCAAAAAAACTTTTTCGCAAGAGTTCCTGCAAGAATTGGATGAACAGTCTCACTGTCTTTTAAAGGATTGTCAAGATTGGCGAACAATAAACTTTGTAAGCCAATATAAAGAGCGGCTATCTGATGATTGGGAAATACTCGCCCCTGAGTTTCCAGAAATAGTGGAACTTCCTGATTATATTCCCAATATTCAGAAGAATTGGGAACTGTCCTTATCAGGAGTAATCGGTTCCGTAATAAACAAAATGATAAATGAATACAATACACATAATGAAGAAAAGTCTTTATAATCACCTATCTTTCATTGATGAGAGTTGGGTACTCTACAATGCTTTTACTGATGAAGTAAGTGTACTTGCACCAGAAGTAAAGGAATTGTATGAAAAACATGACGTGGACGAAATTCGTAAGATTCACCCCGAATTTTACGATTATCTACAGGTGAAGCAGTATCTTGTTCCCGAGAGCGAAAACGAGTCAAGCAAGTGTATCGCCCAATGGGATAAAGAAGACAATGATCCGAGTTATTTCTCTCTTACCGTGAATCCAACCCTAGATTGCAATATGAGTTGCTGGTATTGCTACGAGAAGCATCAAGCCAATCGAACGATGAAAGAGGAAATATCGGAAAGAGTGTACAAGTTCATTGCCAATAAAATGGCAGATCCACTTCTGAAGAGTTTTGACTTGTCATTTTTCGGTGGAGAGCCACTCATTCAGTTCAAGCATATTGTAAAACCATTAGCAGAGTTTGCGCATCAGCAAGCAATCAGCAATGGCAAGAACTTTGAAGTAGGCTTCACAACCAATGGTTATTTGCTTTTTCCTAAGGTGTTGGACTTTTTGTCTTCCCTCAAAGTGCCAGTGCATTTTCAAATAACATTAGACGGTAATGAGCGTATGCATAATAAGACAAGGCATACAGCCAATGGTACAGGAAGTTACTTTAAAATCTTAGAGAATTGCAAGAATGCTCTGACTAATCCTTTGTTCAATGTTTCACTACGTTGTAATTATACGACAGAAAACGTAGCAACATTCATGGATTTGGTTGGTGACTTAGAAAAAATAGGCATAGTTCCTGCCAAGAATCTACAAATCAATTTCCATAGAGTATGGCAAGATCATGGAAATGATAAAGAAGTGGAGAACCATATAGATAAGGTTTACCAGACGCTTGTCGAAAGTGGCTATAACGCATCAGACATACATGCTCAAGAGAAGTATCGTTGCTATGCAGAACATAATAACCACATAGTCATTAACTATGACGGAAATCTCTTCCATTGCACGGCAAGAGACTTTACACCAGAAAAGTCAGAAGGAGCAATCAATGAAGAAGGCACATTACAACTTAACGAGAAATCTTTACTCCGTTCAAAACTGAAATGGGGCACAGAAGCTTGCATGAAATGTAGTATTTATCCGTTGTGCAATGGCTTATGCAGCCAGCAAAAGGTAGAGCATAATGGTGCTACAGGTTGCATTGCAGGATATACACAAGAAAATAAGGTAGCAATAATCGACAAACGAGTACGCTACATTATTAACGAAGGCAAGAAATTGCCAATTACTAACAATTAAATTTTTAGAACAATGAAACTCAAAAAGAATCTTGTTCAGCTTGTCCAGTCGGACTACACTCCACTGCAGACAAGTGCTGAAGGCCTTCTGAGAGGAGGCTTCGGATCGGTTACTATTGGTGTAGGTTTTGGTGACATCACTCTTAATGCTTGCAGAAGGAACCCGAAATGCAAGAATGGTGAATGCGCCAACCCTGAGTGTTCAAACCAATGTACAATCAACTATTGTGGTCCTACAACTCCGACTGCAGCTCCAAGTGGTTCACCAACCCCAACGGTAACCACACTGTGCATCAGTTTCTAAACTGAACCTTCTAGACTTGTGCTCTCCCATGGGAGTACAAGTCCTTTCTGTTTAATTTGTTATCTGCAAAATCCATATATAGTATATGCAAAAGTTCGTATCCATATTAACCTGCATACTGTGCCAATTAAGTGTGGCTTATGCTCAAAAGTGCTTGGCTATTTTTGGTGTAACAGAAGAAGTTATCGAAAAACCGATAGAGGATGCACGGTTTACGCTATACTTCAACGATAGTATCCAAGTGCCTTATACGGTGATATCAATTGATAAGCAAAGTAATACTTACCAATTTGAATTTGATTATCGCCCAGGCAAATACACCTTGCGTGCGGAAAAAGAAGGCTACACTGACGCACAAAAAGATTTCACGGTAACCAGCAAACGTAATACCCTTTTGGGCCTCGGCACGCTGTGGATGAAGAAAATCAAGACAAGGCAACTGAAAGAAGCCGTCGTTCGTGCCACCCATATCAAGATGGTGACACGAGGTGACACCGTAGTCTATGACGCGGCCGCTTTCGACTTGGCAGAAGGTTCCATGTTGGATGCATTGGTGGCACAACTTCCAGGAGCAGAACTCAAAGACGGACAAATCAAGGTGAATGGAAAGTTTATCGAAAGCCTTATGGTCAATGGCGAGGACTTTTTTGCGGGCAACCCAAAAGTTGCCCTTGAAAATCTACCAGCCTATACGGTGAAGAATATTAAGGTGTACGACCGTGCGGCAAACGATGATTATCTGAAAGCCAAAGTCAATGGTAAGAAAATCGATGGTGCAGACGAGCACATGGTGATGGACGTGATATTGAAGAAAGCCTATTCTGCTGGTTGGTTAGGCAATGTGGAAGGTGGTTATGGACTCCCTTCTGACCGCTACTTGGGCAAAGCCTTCGGGATGGGATATAGCGGAAAAATGCGACTTGCCGCCTTTGCCAATCTCAACAACATCAAGGATACCCAAATGGGCAGTTCCTCAGGTCAATGGAACGGAGGTTGGGCACAAGATGGCGAGATGGACGTGAAAATGGGCGGATTGGATTATCTCTATTCGCACGACCGCACCAAACTCTTCGGTAACGTGACCCTTACCCACGAAGAACCAGAGGTGGAGCGTAAGGGAAGCAATGTGAATTACTTCAATACAGGCGACATCTTTGAGCGTTCGCATTCTCTACGCAACGATCGGAAGTTGCACCTGATGTCGGCACACCAGTTCCAATATTCAGCAGAGCGTGCCTACTTTGAGTTGAAGCCCTCTATTGATTATCTGAAGAATGATTACGCAAGCATGAGTCATCGTGCACAATTCTCAGAGAGTCCAGAAGAGCAATACCGTGTGCAGTCACTTGATTCACTCTTCGCTCAAAACGGAATGGCATCTTCACGCTTCACTCGCAACCTCTTGACACGCATCGGCAACGACCAAGACGGCAAATCAGATTGGATAATAGCCAACTTAGCCGCCAACACCACGATATCATTTCCCACCACCTACGATAACATCGAGATAGCATTGACGGGAAACTATCGTCGCGACACCAATCGTTATCTCAGTTCATTCAACAGAGTGTATGGAAACTCATCACCCAATGTGGGCAAAGGTGACAATTTGTTCCAAAAGTCAGATTACGTCTCCAAAACATATGGCATGAATGCCGACATAGGCTACACTTGGAACTACCGCCCTTATCAGAGCGGTGCAGGACATTATGCTTTAATCAAGCCTGAGGTGCAGTATGATTTTCATCGCTATGATCAAGTTAACACGTTGCTGCACCTACATGAAGAGTTTGCAAATGGAGCTAACGGAAGCATGATGGTTCCCCCTTCTGCCATCAGTCCCGAACAGTTGGTTGTTGATCTCAACAATACCTATGCTTCTAATTTGACACAAAACAAGATTAGCCCACTTGTAAGTTTCGCATATCTCTATGTACCAAGTGCGAGTTCAAGCAAGAGCTTTAATGCCGACCTCACTTTGCGCGAAGATATTATGCACGAACGCTTGGACTACGACAAGGCACAGTTGGACACCTTGTTGTCACGAACCATCAGTAAGTTTACTCCGACTATAAAGCTCAGATACAAGGACAATGGACAGAAAGTTCGCACGGAAGTAGAAACAAACTATAGTTTTACAAAAAATGTGCCCAGCATCTACAACCAACTTGGCACTATCAACGATAGCGATCCGACCAACATTTATGTCAACAACCCAGGTTTGGAGAAGCCTCGCACGCATAGTGTGAATGCACGCTACGCTCGTTTTCATAATCAACGACATAACAACGTCGTACTCTATGCAAGTTATGGACGCACCGATAATGCCATTGCGCAAGCCCGCCTCTACAACCGTGCGACAGGCGTGAGCACGTGGATGCCCAAAAACATCAATGGCAATTGGAACACGTATGAATCTGTGCAGTATAACATGCCCTTCGGAAAGAACGAAGCCTTCCAGTTTCAGACCGTAACCACAGCCTCATACGTACACTCCGTAGACTATGCGTCTGAAAGTGAAACACTTGAGCGTAGCGAGGTGAACAACCTAACGCTTGGCGAACAATTAGCCTTGTCTTATCGTGTGGGCAAACATAGCTTCGGCATACGCGGTAGCCTCTCATGGCTCAACAGTCGTTCAGCGCGCGAGGGGTATGACGATATATCTGCTTTCGACATTACAGCAGGTGCCAATGCTACCCTCAACTTACCAATGAATTGGCAAATCACCACCGACCTCAACCTTTACAATCGTAGCGGCTACAGCGACCGCACACTTAATACCACCAACTGGGTGTGGAATGCATCGTTGGCAAAAACGCTGTTGAAAGGCAACCTCACCTTCCGCCTTAATGCCGTAGACATCTTGAAGCAAATCAGCAACGTGCAGCACACTGTGAATGCCCAAGGTCGCACCGAAACATGGGTCAACTCGCAACCTCGCTACGTAATGCTCCACGTGGTATATCGCTTCAATGTGATGCCCAAGAAAAAGAAAAGCTAAAAGAATAAAGCATGAAATTCTCCCGACAATTTGACCAAATGGATTGCGGTCCTGCTTGTGTGCGCATGGTTGCATCGTATTATGGTAAAGACTATCCCTTATCTTATCTGCGCTCACTCGCCCACCTCACACGTGAGGGGGTGAGCGTAGCTGGTATTCGCGATTCGCTCACAGCCATAGGCATGAACAGTGCCACCTTCGAGATGTCGTTGGAACAATTATACACAGATTGCCCCCTTCCAGCCATTTTGTATTGGGATCAAAATCACTTTGTCGTATTAGAAAAGTTAAAGGGGCAATCAGCGCAGAAAGCACGTTATAAAATAGCCAATCCTGCATTTGGTAAACAATGGTTTTCGGCAGAAGAACTTTGTCGCCATTGGTCGAATGGCGGCAAAGGCATTGTTGTGGCCGTTGAGCCTAATAAGGATTTCTACCAAAAGACCGCTATCAAAGAACGCCATAGTTTGAGAGACTTTGCTCGAAAGTATATACTTCCCTACAAGGCTCAATTAATTCAATCGCTATTAGCCCTATTGGTGGGCACGTTGTTAGGATTGATAAGTCCGTTTTTGGCTCAAAGCGTAGTAGATGACGGCATCGCCTTACACGATATGTCGTTGATTACTACCATATTGATAGCACAGTTAGCTTTGTTCATTGGCAGCTTCTTGATGAGCACTATCGGAGCTTGGGTTGGCTTGTATATGAGTACGCAAATCAGCATTGGCATATTGGGCGACTACTTACGCAAATTGCTCAAATTACCCATGACATTCTTTGAAACCAAGAGCATTGGCGACTACCAACAGCGATTGAGCGACCACTCTCGTTTGCAGTCATTTATGACAGGTAGTACATTGGAAACCTTGTTTTCTTTGTTGTCTGTGCCTTTCTATATGGCAATCATCATCTTTTACAGTCCATTGGTGTTGGCCGTATTCTTGGGATTTACAATTATTAGCACGTTGTGGATGACCTACTTTTTTCGCAAAAGGAAGTCGTTAGACTACGAGCAATTTAAAGTAAGCGTAGACAACCAAAACAAGCTATACGAGATGATGTCAGGAATTACCGACATCAAGGTGAATGCTTACGATGACTATAAACTCTCGGAATGGCAACACCTGCAAATGCGTCAGTACGCCATGAGCCAGAAGAGTCTGAAGTTAGGACAAATACAAAACACGGGCTTTACCATTATCGGTCAGCTGCGCAATATCATCATTACCTATTGGATAGCCATGCTTGTGGTCAACAACGAACTAACGTTGGGTATGATGATGAGTATCTCCACTATCATTGGCATGATAAGTGGTCCGTTGGGACAGTTAACAGTTTTTTTGCAACAATATCAAGATGCCAAAATTAGTCTCGAACGTTCGCAAGAAGTCCACCTCTGTACTAATGAAGATGCACAAGAAGCACAATCAATCCCTTCAGACTTTCCTTTAGACATATTTGTCGACCACGTGTCGTTCAGTTATGCTGGCAGCACAGGGAAAAAAGTGCTACAAGACGTATCGTTTAAGATACCAGCAGGCAAGATGACCGCCATAGTCGGCGAAAGCGGTAGCGGAAAAACTACCCTGATGAAGTTGCTCTTAAAGTTTTATCAGCCTACATCTGGGCGAGTTATGATAGGCAATGAGGACTTAGACAAATATTCAGCCAAATCCATGCGTGAGTCTACAGGGATTGTAATGCAAGAAAACTTCTTATTTTCAGACACTATCCGACAAAATATCATTATGGGGGAAAAAGCTGACGAACAGCGGTTGAACGAAGCTATACAGATTGCTTGTTTGTCAGATTTGTTTGAGAGTCACCCCTTAAAAGAAAATACCAAGGTGGGAAACGAAGGCATTAGTGTGAGTGGTGGAGAAAAGCAACGCATCATGATAGCAAGAGCAGCCTATAAGCATCCACTATACTTGATGATGGACGAAGCCACCTCTTCATTAGATGCAGACAACGAAGCACGCATAACGAGCAATCTTGAAAAGCACTTTGCTAAAAGCACCCGAATAGTTATAGCACACAGACTGAGCACGGTAAAAAATGCCGATAATATTATAGTCCTACGCCATGGACAAATAGTAGAAGAAGGCACGCATGACGAACTCATCAAGCAAAAAGGATATTACTTCAAACTTGTACAAAACCAAATAGAACTGCCATCAGCATGAAAGGAATCATTGTAAAATATGGAACGTTTTTGATTGTTCCCTTTGTGATAGTGGTTATAGCCATCACGCTCTGCACACTAAGGGTAAGAGAAAAGCTGCCCATTACACTTATTAGTGTTTCAGGGCAAAAGGGGATAGCTTATATTCCTTTGAATGCTCCAAGGTTAATAGTTAAAGGTGATTCTTTGGTGTTGGAAACTGCACAATCTGGTAATATAAAATGTTTGGTAACAAATACTACGATTGAAGCAAATAATATTCGAGCAGAAGTAGATATAAGTTCGATGAAGGAGTTTCGTGGCAATACACTTTGTAGTGCCTATCTTGTAATAAGAGAGATTCCGATGTTGGAATTAGTTATTCAGAAAGTGCTATAGAATCATAAGTAGGTGTTCAAAATTATTTTATATAACTGAAGTTTCCCATCCCTTCATATCAGCTATTTGAGTAATATTTTCCTTCGGAGGATGGTCTAAAAATCATTGTTTTCCGAACGATTTAATGCACGCCTAAAAAATGTTTAGTCCAAATCGGGCATGGCATAAT
>ULUW01064676.1_pt1 | contig 13948 bp, 11 predicted proteins | sample 1959041 | NCBI WGS metagenome assembly ULUW01 (sample SAMEA4835775, study PRJEB28245) | human gut metagenome | biome: gut microbiome; material: fecal sample | place: Denmark | collected 2008
CACATGGGAATTATGCACCCATGTAATGCGCCCAATTTACGTCCGTTTTGTCGAGGGGTGTTGTCCCTATTTCGACATATTGCCCTTACAGGCCGCCGCAGTCTCAAAATCATTGAAATACAGCGTGTTTTGTTGCGTTTTAATAAGGATGCCGCGGCCTCACCCCCATCTTCGCAAACATATCCCATAGAAACCGGCAGCCCCGAGGCCGAGCAACATCAAGTTGCTTAGCCCCGGGGCTGTTTTAGTAAGTGGAGCCTGAGGTTTCAAGGCTCAAAGGTTTCAAGGAATCAAGGAATAAAGAGGGAGGGGCAGTTAAGGCACCATGACCTTGCGGCCGTTCAGCACGTAAACACCCTTGGTCAAAGGAATGCTCACGTTGCCCTGCACCTTTTCGCGGTAAATGGTGCGACCCTGCACATCGCAAACCGTAACGAGCGTTTCCTGCGGAGCCACTACGATGATTTTGCCATTGCGCACGTACACGTCCATGTTCGCATCTGCATCAGTAGCCTGACCGATTTCAGTGTTCACCTGTCCTTCTTTTTGGTAAACACGTACCCAGTCGAACTCCGTGCGGTAAGTAAAGTTCGTGTCAGCCGGTTTAGCCCACGAGCCATTACCCACGCTCTGGTTCAGAATGATGTAGAAATGCTTGTCGAAGGGCCACTGACCCTTAGCCAAAGCATCAGCATCCGTCGATTTGGCGTACGAGAACACCTTGCGGCCATCCACATACCAGTTCAGCTTATCCTCCTCCCATTCCAAACCGAAGGTGTGATACTGCGTAGATTCGCACGAAATGGTGCTCGACTTTTTAGGGTTATTAGCCTGACCGTGGCAACCGGCTTCGCTGTTGGCCCACTCCGAGTGAATGGTATGGAACGAATTATCCTTATCGTCAATCTGTTCCCAGATGTCAATTTCGCCATCCTTCGGCCAGCCCTTCACCGTTTTCGTCGGCATCATCCAGAAGGCCGGGAAGTTACCCGTGTGCGGCGTAGTCAGAATGCGCGCCTCGATTTTGCCGTAAGTAAAGTCAAACTTATCCTTACTTTCAATCGCACCGCTAATCATGGCCTGCTGTTGTCCTTTATCGTCCTTTTCAGCAGCCAGCGTATTAGGCTTACACAGCATCACGAGTTTACCATCTTCCATGTAACCCGTTTGCTGCTGTCCCTCCTCAGTTTGCGCCACAAAGCGTTTCCACGTAATGCCGTGTCCCACCTCCGAGCGGCTCCAGTATTTTGAATCGGGCATGCTGCCGTTAGCCGTATTGAACTCATCAGCCATCACCAGTTTGTAGTCAGCTTCAGCCGTAGGTTCAAAGTCAACCGTCATGCGCACCTCGCCATTCACGCTGTCAGCCTTCACAATGTGAACCTTCGTATCGTTCGTCGTGTACTCGCTCCACTGGCGGTTGCCGTGAATGTACTGTGCCCCGTCAAGGTTATGACCGTGGCGCACCGTCAGTTTGCCCGGCTTGTAACCATCGGCAGCCGGAACAAGCAAAGTGTTCAGCGCACGGCCGTAAGGCACCTCGGTGGGCAAACCCTTGTTGCTCTTACCCACGATTGAACCATTGGTGGTACGAATGTCGAGTTTCGAAGTTTCAGGGTGTACGTTCAGAATAAAGTCCACCACATAACCCCCGTTAGCTTCAATCTGGTTCTCCTTGCCTCCCTCGGTCCATTGTCCGGCCGGGTCAATGTTGGCCCAGTCCACCTTCAAGCGAGCGCGATAATTGCCATAGCGCAAGTTTTTGGGCAGTGTAAAGTTAGGCACTGCCAAGCCTGCGCTGGGCTGTACCGAAGCACCCTGCGAGTTTTTGTTGTTGAAGAACGAGTAGGCAAACAGCTCACCCGAAGGCGAGGGCGTGCCGTCGGCATTCAGGGTATAATCAAAGTGTCCGTCCTGGTCAAGGTCAAGGTAAAGGTAGGCATGCATCGGGCCACCCTGATAGGTGATTTCCGTAGCAATTTCGTCGCCCGGAACAGCCGACACCTCCTCGCCGGTCAGGTTGCGGAACACCAACTCTTTGCCCGAGTGCGGCACAACGAGCGTCGAAGTACCTCCCTTCGTAGCCGTAAACTTCACGCGGTTCAATCGGCGGTCGGTGCGGCTGATAGCCAAATCCTCGGGGAAGTTGATGGGGTAATCCTTACCCTGCACCTGTCCGTCGGTCGACTTGAAGAACGGAATGAGTTCCACGTCGCCATCAATGTATTTGGCAGGAATGGTGTAGCAGCTGTCGGCATCGAGTTCGCGAGCCACCGCCATGTGTTCCATGTACTGCGGCGTGTCGAACACCAAGCTGTCCGTGCTGGCCAAGTTACCGTGATTGATAATCATGTGCGAGAACTTGAAGTTCGGAGCAGGACGCAGGCGCACTTTGTAATCCTTGCCAAACGGAATTTTTTCCTGGGCAAAGTCCGAACCATCCACCTTCAGCACATCGCCGTTCAGTCCGCCGCCGTTCGGGCGCGTACCGCGCTTCACGGTTACCTGCTGATTATCGGTGTACACCACCAGACGCATATCGGCAAAGGCACCGCGGTTATTGTAGATGGTGTTGTCGGCTGCCGTATTGCCGCCCGGGTCTACGCAGTCCCAGTCCACCTTGTAGCGCACGCGGTAAACACCGGGTTTCAAGGTGTCGGGCACCGTAAATTCGGGCATGTTCAGGCCGGCATTGGCCGACTGTCCGGCACTGTTCTTTCCCTTGAAGTGGCTGTAGGAAAGCACCTCGCTGCCGGGTTTCACCTGTTCGCCGTCCACCGCCACATCGAAGCGTCCGTTCTGGTTCGTGTCCAGGTAGAAGTAGCCGCTCATGGCATTACCCTTCCAGTTAAAGCCCACCTGCACCTTTTCGCCGGGCTTAGCCGTCAGCACCTTGTCGAGCACTTTGTTGTAGAGTTTGCGCGTAACGCCTTGGTTCACGGGCACTACGGTAGCCTCGGCCTGACTTGCGGGCTTGAACGTCACCGAATTGAGCAAGCGGTCGTTGTTCTTAATGCTCTGATCTTCGTCGAAGTTTATGCCGTAGTACACGCTGCTGAAGCGCGGAGTTGAATTGTCGTCAATGATGATGTCGTCCACGTAGAACAGGAAGTCCTGCTTCAAGTCGTGGGTCGACTTCAAGTCGGGCACTACGAGCAAGTTGTGAATTTCAATGCCGTTGGCACCGCTCACGGGGAACACCGCATCGCACCATTTACCCGGCTGCACCTTGGCCGTCGAGGTTTGCCAGAACTGTTCCGTGGTAGTGGGCTGCCAGGGGCGGTCGGTGCGTCGTCCCAAACCGATGAGCATGACGCGGCTGTCCGAGGGCGTCCATATTTTCACATGCACATAGCGCACCTTGTTTTTCAGTTCAAAGGGCTTTTTCAGCGTCACCATGGCTCCGAAGGTGTTGCTGCCGAAGCGCGAACGCTGTGCGCCGAGCACCTTGGCCGACTTGTTCGGGGCAAAGCCCAAAATGTCGTCGACCTCGGTATAGGGATTAGCCGTAACCTTGGCGTTACCTTTGAGGCGTTTGTCGCGGAACGGTGAATGTTCCCAAGTATCGTACACACCTACTTTGGCGTAGCTCTCGGCTGTTTCAAAGTCGCAAAGCAGGGAATCGGTTTGTGCCATCATGCCCATCGGAAAGAGCAAGCCGGCCAAACTGAGGTATTTCTTTATATTCATGGTAGTTTTGTCTGAATAGTGTGGATGATTTTAGTAAATAGATACTGTGTGGAGCAGCGGGCAAGCCTTGCTGTCGGTAATGGTGATGCGCACAATTTTGGCTTTGTAGCCCGTGCCGTAGCTGTTTTGCGTGCTGCCATTCAGCGGAATGATACGCTTGTAGCCCACCGTGGTGGTAGCAATGTTACCACCGCGTTTCACAAAGTTCTGACCATCTTCGCTGGTTTCGATTGAGAAACCCTTGATGCGCTGTCCCAAACGGATATACTCCATCATCGACACGTAGCGAATGGTTTGCGGCGTGTCCCACTCAAAGGTCAGCGTAGCCGTCTTCACGTCGTCGTCGGTTGCCCAATAAGTATCTTTGTTGTCATCCTTCAGATTATCTGCCACGTAGGTCGTCTTTGCACCATTGGTGCGTGTTTCTGAGGCCGTTACTTTGGCCGTCTTAGCCAAATCAGTACCCAGACGCTCGTTAAGTACTTTACCAAATTCCTCCATACGCTTCACGGTCTGATCGGGCAAATACCCCGACTTATCAGGCGGCAGGTTCAGAATGAGTGTAGCGTTTCGTCCCACGGTTTCGAGGTACATTTGGAAAAGGCGTTCGGTAGAGTGAATGGTTTCGCCATCGTGCCAGAACCAGCCGCCCGAAGTAGCCTTGGCATCGCTTTCGCCCGGATGCCAGCGCCAACCGTTTTCGTCGCCATACTCGCCATCGCCCATCGCCCAGCAAGTTTCGCCGGCCCATCCGGCTTCGTTACCAATCCAGCGTGCTTCGCCACCCACACCCCACATAATGATGTCGGGGCAGGCGTTGTGAATAGAGTCGCGCAGGTTGGGAATGTCGTAGTACACTTCGGCATTGCCAATGGTGCGGTTCTTGTCGGCTTCGCCACCATAGTAGCCACCGCCACCGGTTGCACCGTCGAACCACATTTCAAACTGATCGTGACCATAGGCAGCTGCTTCAGCACACTGAGGGAAGAACACCTTCTTGGTGTAATCATCGGTGTAATTGCCGTTTGCATCCTTTTTACCCCAGTAACGGCTGTTGCGGTCCCAGGGCGAAATGTAGAAGCCGTATTTCAGCTTAAGTTCCTTAGCTGCCTCGGCAAAATCCTTAGGAATGTTGGTTTGTTTACCAAATTCATTACCTGCGTTTTTTACACTGTGTTCGGTCGTCTTTGTTGGCCACAAGCAGAAGCCATCGTGGTGTTTAATCACCGCGATGCCACCCTTCATGCCGGCTTTTTGAGCCGTTTCGAGCCATTGTCTGGGATTTGGTTTTGCCGAAGGTTTAAATTGTTTCGTGTCCTCATCACCGTTACCCCACTCACGTCCGGTATAGGTGTTCATACCATAGTGGAAGAAGGCATAGAACTCCGTTTCGTTCCACTTCAACTGACGGTCAGAAGGTACGGGAAATACCGGTGCAGGCGTGTTCTCTGCATCGGTGAGCGTTTCCGTTTCAAGCTTGAAATCGTCCTGCGCTTGCACAGCTACAGGAGCAGCTGTTCCCAGACACAAGGCTGTGAACAACAATAAATGCTTCTTTTTAGCAATCATTACGCTTAAATTAAACTATAAGCAGATTGGCAGAATCAGAATTAAGGTCTTGCGATTGTACAAAGGACGATGAATCCTCAAAATTCTACCCCCCCACTTTTTTATGAATAGATAGGAATTTCTTTTTGTCGTTTACTGGGGCGACACAACCGTTTCGTACCGCCACACTCAGCCATTGTGAAAATAGCCAAGTCAAAGAAAAGTGTAAGGAAGGATGCCAGGGCCACATGCCCCCGCGTAGTGTTTCAGCTTTGACAAAACATACCCAAAGCCCATTTGTATGCAAATCATGGATTGATGTCGTGTTTTTCAAAATGCTGAACCAAGGTTAAGTCTGGCTTCGATCGCTTTATCGAAGTACTTGGGCAAAAGTACAAATATATTTTGTCCAATCAAAGTGCATTTCATCTTTTAACATGTATCCCAGCCTTCATGGAAGTTTTAGGAGCTAAGACGGAGTAGGGGGTAATGCCAACTGCGTTTTGCGCATGTCGTTGGGGAACTGAAACGCTCACACCCGATTCGTTGTAGGGTGAAAACAAGTTAAAAATTCGTCACCGTATTTTTCCCACTTTTTTCTATGATTTCACCCCCAAACAGGCACGGCGAAAATAATTGTTCCGCGCCAGTCAAAATTAGTTCCGACGTTGTTGAAATTAGTTCCGAGCCAGTCAAAATTAGTTCCGAGCTAGTTGAAATTAGTTCCGAGCTAGTTTTGAAAGAAACGGAAAAAATTTCAACAAGCGCGGAATCGTTGATAATCAGCATTTTCCGAAAAAACACAAATGCGGTTTGCCCAAGCCTCCTTTCGCGGTATTCACAACCGCCAAATGCCGCCAATGTGGGTAGTAGTTGGGCCGTGTAGAGGAGTGTTTGCATGACATTTTTTAACATACATTTCCCGTGTGTTTTGCGCCCGATGTTTCGAGTGTTTGTTTGTGCCCGATGTTTCGAGTGTTTGTTTGCGCCCGATATTTCGCCCGATTTGCGCCCGTGTGTGTCGGGGGGCGTTGCCCCTATTCCGACGTTCTGCCCTTACAGAGCGCGATACCTTTTAAACCCAGTACATGGGGGAACCCAGGGTGTCGCAGTCCTTCGTCCTGCTTTACCCTGGGCTGAGATACCATTGCCCTTACAGGGCGCCGCGGGTTCAAAACCATTGAATTACAGCACGTTTTATGTGTATTTTATATCCTAACCATGTGGTTTAATGACATTATTGCAATTCGTAGCTTTATGCAAACATGCGCCCTATTGAAGCGCGATATAACACGCTGTATTTCAATGGTTTTGGAATCGCGGCGCCCTGTAAGGGCAATACAAAAAAACACGGACGTGTTAGGCTACTCTTCTAACTCGCACGCCACGAAATGAAAATCCTTTTGCGCCTTTTCTTGCGGAAATGCAAAGTAAGTGCAGCGGCACTGCGTACACAGCTGCCCCTCCGCATCGTAAAGTTCCGCATCAATGAGCAAAATGTTGCGCCGCTCCTCAGCCAGGTGCGCACGCAGCGTAAGGTCGCCCCCGTTGGTGCTGACCGGACGCAAAAAACGCGTTTCCATTTTCGAAGTCACTCCTGCCGTCTGCTTTTTACGCATCACCACCCAGGCACAAATTTCGTCGAGCAGCACGCTCTGAATGCCCCCGTGCAGGGTGTTCAGCCAACCTTGGTATTCCGAACGCGGCGACCATATCGACACAATGTCGTCGCCGTCCTCGTAAAACTCCATTTTCACGCCCAACGGATTTTCAGGCGCGCAGCCAAAGCAGTTGTAGCCCTCGAGATGTAAGTAGGGATTCTTGATTTTCTTCATAATCTTCGTTTTTTTAAAAAAAAGTAGTCGATGCTCCCCCGACGAATGGGGGAATTGCGACCTTAAAACGGCCAGAACATAGGCACAAAAATCAACGTAATGATGAGCGAAATAAGGTTCAGCGGCAAACCGATACGCACAAAGTCGCCAAAGCGGTAGTTGCCGATACCCTGCACAATCAGGTTCGTTTGGTAGCCGATGGGCGAACTGAAGCTGGCCGAAGCCGCCATGCAAATGGTAACGAAAAATGGCATCGGACTCACCTGCATGTGTTCTGCAATCGATAGCGACACCGGAAATGCCAGGGCTGCCGCCGCATTGTTCGTCATCAGCTCCGTAAACACATTGGTGATGATGAATATCACTGCCAGCAGTACCAGCGGACTGTAATCGTGGCTCAGCCCCACGGCAAACTGCGCCACGGCGTCGGCCATGCCCGAATTTTGCATGGCACGGCTGATGGCAAAGGCCGAGGCAATGGTGATGAGAATGTCCCACGAAATGAACTTGGTGTACTTACGCGCCGGAAAAAGGTTCAGCCACGCCATGATAATGGTGACGATGCTCACGAAGAAGAACATGTCGAGCTTCATGTCCGGAAAAGCCGCGCGCACGGCAGGCAGTTCGCCCACCGTAGCCCCCACAATCATCAGCAGCAGCAAAATCACCGATGTCACCCGTTTCCACTGTGGCATTTTAGCCTCCTGCTCCTTGCCGTTCGACACCATCAGGAAGAACGACGAATCGCCCCAGTTCTGCATAAAGCTGTCGTCGGCCAGCAGCACCAGCGTGTCGCCATCGCGAAAGCGTTCGCGGCGCATGTCATGCATAATCATGGTTTGTCCGCCACGTTTCAGTTCAAGGAGCGTAGCCCCGTATTTCTGCTTGAAGTCGAAATCGAAAATGCGTTTGTTGATGGCCGGGAAACGCGCTCCCAGCACCACCTCCACGCGGTGCAGACCCTTGTCGCGCTCCTCGGTCGAGGTCAGCTCGTCGCGGTTGGTACGCTGATCGGGCAGCAGCCGGTTCGACACCAGCAGAATGTAGGCCAAACCGCAAAGGCACACGATGAGGCCCACTTTGCCCAGTTCGAACATGCCGAAACCGCTGAAGCCCGCATCGATGACCATGCCGTGAACCACGAGGTTCGTACTGGTGCCGATGAGCGTGCAAACGCCGCCCAGTATGGTGGCATACGATAGTGGAATGAGCAGTTTCGTAGCCGCCACCTTGTGTTTTTCGGCCCACCGCTTAATCATGGGGGCAAATATCACCACCACCGGCGTATTGTTCAGAAAAGCCGAAATGAACGACACCACCGGCAGCATGCGCAGTTGCGTTTGCCGGAGGCCGGCCCGTCCGCGCTGTGGCAGCAGGCGGTAAAGCAACTTTTCGAGCAAGCCCGAACGCCTCACCCCCTCGCTCACCAAAAAGAGCATCGCCACGGTTATCATTCCCTTGTTGGCAAAGCCCTCAAGCATTTCGCGTGGCGACAGAATGCCGGCACACAGAAACACCACTGCTCCCGAAAGTAACACAAGCCCCGGGCGCATGTGGTCCTTGATCAGAGCCAGCACTACGCATAGTAGGACAATGACCACGAATATCGACTGAAAACTCATAGTTGATAGTTAAGTATAGAGGCGTGTTAGCATATAATCAGGAGCGGCTCACCACAAAGAAGGGGTTGAGCAGGTTCTCCTTGTTGTAATGTAAAGGCTCGGTGGTGCCGGCCTGCATCACGGTGCAGCCTGCGGCCCAGGCAATGGCATGACCGGCGGCTGTGTCCCATTCCATGGTAGGTGCCAGGCGGGGGTACACATCGGCCTTTCCTTCGGCCACCAGGCAGAGTTTCAGCGAACTGCCGGCACTCACCGTGTCCACTTCGCCGTGTGCGGCCTTCAGGCGGTCAATAAATTCCTGCGTTTCGGCCGAAAGGTGCGAACGCGAAGCTACTACGCGGAACGAACGGTTTTGCGTGGCACCCGGCAGTGGTAACTGCTGTGCCTGCTGCGGTTGCAGGGTGTCGGCATCAACCTCGGCGGTAAAGGCGCCCTTGCCAGCCTCGCCCCAGTACAGGCGGCGCGTGGCAGGCACGTAAATCACGCCCATCACTGGTTCGCCCTTCGTAACGAGGGCAATGTTTACGGTAAATTCGTCGTTGCGTTTCAAAAATTCCTTGGTGCCGTCGAGCGGATCGACCACCCAGAGCGTTTCCCACTGTTGGCGTACTTCGTAGGGCAGGTGTTCGCCTTCCTCGCTCAGCACGGGGTAGGGGGTATGCTTCAGGGCCTCGGCAATGACTGCGTGCGATTTTCGGTCGGCCAGTGTCAGCGGTGAGTTGTCGGCCTTGCGTTCCACTTCCCAGTCGGTGTCGGGGTGGGTGTATATGCTCATGATGGCTTGACCGGCACGAATGGCCGCGTCAATAATGGTTTGCAACATAGTAAAAAAAAAATTTTGAGTGGTTTTCTATCTGCAAAAGTAAAACTTATCGGCAATATGGCGGCAAAACGCTGCGACAAATTCGAGTTTTGAGCGGCTAAGTAGTGCCGTAATGATGGTCTGCACCTGCTGAAGGGGGGGACGCTGCTGTCGGAATCATGGCAGAATTTTTCGAACCCTTCTTAAACCTTTTGCCGTTTTGTCTGTCTTACTGATAATTGTGTGAAAAAAAGACGTTGCAACGCTTTATGCTGGTATGTACGCTGACTTCCGGAATCAGTGCACCCCGCGCACACTTATTCTCTCTCTCTTAAATACCGGGAGTGGGGGCGCAGTTCAAAACTGTTTGCTGCCGCTGTCCTGCTTTCCGCTAAATGTTGATTCTGTTATGAAAAAAATAGCTATCCTTGTGTGTGCTGCCTGCATGAGCTGCACCGCGCTTTACGCGCAAAACCGTGCGCAGACTGCCAAACCTGCCGATCGTATGGAAAAATGTACGAAGGTGGCCAATCGCCTGGCCGACAAACTGCAACTCGACGACCGCACGCAGCAATGGTTCGTGCCGCTGTATGCGGCGTATCAGGACACGCTCATGGGCATTCGCCGTACTTACCGCATGGGTAAACCTGCGGGTAAGGGTCAGGGCAAACCGGCGGGCGTGTGTGCGCTCAACGATGCTGAGGCTTTGCAATGTGTGGAAAATGCGTTGAAGCGCGATGAACTGACGCTGAAGGTGAAGCGCGATTACTACGCGCAGTTCAAAAAGCAACTGACGCCGCAGCAGTTGGTTCGCATCTTCTGTACGCCGCAGCGCAAACCGAATCAGGGCAAGCGTCCGGCGCAGGGTCAGCGTGGTCATGGTCATTACCAGCAGGGTCATGGCGCTGGCTGGCAGCAAACTTCTGATTTTGACTAACGTCCTTCGCCCTTTCTGCCTGCTGTGCAGCCTTCGCTTGGCTGCCTATAGTGCAAAATAAAAAGGCTGTGCCGCAATCCGTACAGATTGTAGCACAGCCTTTTGGGTATGGTTTAGGGTTCTGCCCTGCGTTTAAACTTTTAAAAAAGAGCGTAGACGATACACACGTTATTGGTGTACCGCCTACGCTTTATTGTTAGCATGCAGTTCGGTTTTATTCCTTCTGCCTTTTGGCTTTGGCTCGGAAGGGGTTGATTGTGAGTGTCACCCCTTCGCGAGTTTTTGGCCGTTTAATCGTTTCAATTAGTCTTCAGAGTTCCAATTATCACTGCTCCAGCCTTTGTCTTGTGACCAGGCACTTTCGGTTCGTTCATCGGCATTGATGTCGAAATTTATAGAATCTCCACTTGGGCTAGCAGTAAGGATAGCATCTTCAGTTTGAAGTTTGATAACTTCGATTGAAGGTTTGATATATTTCTTCATTGTTGTTTCGTTTTATAGAGATTTGAAGTAAATATTGATTACTGAGCGATGAACTTTTTACCGTTCTGAATGTACAAGCCACCCTTCACAGCCTTCATCACGCGGCGACCGGTCAGGTCGTAGATAGGAGCGTTAGCATCAGCAGCCTCGCCCATTACGTTTTCAATACCCGTTACATCACCATCGAACACAAGTTTCATGGCCTGAGCAGCAGCAACTTCCAAGTATGCCTTGTTGGCACCAATCTTCTTGCCTGCTGCCATGCTGTAGAAACCTACAGCACCTTCTGCTGATTTACCGAATACCAATTCGTCCGTGTAATCTTTTTCAACAAGCGTACCCTTAAGTGCATTATTGCCTTCAACGTTTGAAGTTGCATCACCGAGCGTCAAAACAGCCTTAGCTTCGTTGGCAGCACCCTTCAGGATAACACCCGTGTTGGCAGGAATACCAGCTTTAATAGCCGTAGCGTGCAAAATCTTTTTATTTTCTTGCTTAACAACCTTACCAATGTAAGCAGTTGCACCTTCAACGTTAGAAACTGCAAAGGGAAGATAAGTGGTAGCGTATGAAGCATCACCGGCAGTGTTGAGGGCAACTTCAACTGTGTCAGCTTTTACAATATACCAAGCTGAAGCCGTGTTTTGGCCACCATCCCAAGCTACAAGCGAACCATTGTGACCAGCACCGCCGCTGTGGCCTTCTGTATGGCAGTTGCCATTGCTGTAATGGATGTTGTATTGTGCTTCGCCTAATTCTACAAAATCCATGTCTGCAGCATTCTCTTTGTTATTACCCAACAAACCTTTGACACCTTGCATGTATGCATTGCGGTTGGCATTTTTCAGACAATACTTATCGTTGCTCTTCTTATCAAGTTGGAATACATTGTTAATATCCTTCAAATCAAGGTTGCCCCATTTAATGTATTCATTATCTGCCAAAGACAACATGCACTTTTGAACGTGTTGCTGTTCTTTATAATTGGGGTATGCACTCACAATGCGGTAGTAACCACCAACAGTTAATTCTACACCGTTCGACTGCAAAGTAGCAAGAGCTTCACCTAAAGCAATGGCATTTTCAATATTGAACAAATCTTTTTCGTATACTGAAAGCGGAGTGTCAATAACTTCATCGTTTGTGTAACCACCTACAGCTCCTGTAGGAATGTTAACGATATTTTCGGCTTTAGTCAGAACCCAATCAGCGGGTGCGAAGATGCGGCAGGTTGAACCATGGTCTGCTTCATTCCATGTTTTTAATACATCGCCTTGTGGATTCAGATAGTTCGTATGATTTGAGGTAAAGCAAGGTCGTCCTTCAGTTACATCAGATGTTTTAAGAAACCATTTTGTATGGTTGCCACTTGTGATTTGTGGATTACCATCAGTAGTATTTAGCGAATTGATAGTTCCTGCCTCTAGGTTATAAATTTCGAATCCATCAAAGGCATTACCTTTAAAGCACCATAAAAGAGATTTATCTTTTAAAAGGTTATAATCATGAGGCTTTTCTGCTGTACTTATATCTTGATTTTCACCTTTATATTGCCAAACATATTTGTAGTTTTGACCTGAGTGCATGGTAATGTTGCACCATTTTGCATTGTTCAAATCAGTAGTTTTGGGGAAAGGCAGATTTTCAGTACACTGAACGGTTACCTGATTTTCGCCAACTTGTACCGTACCTTGAGGTTGCGTAAAAGTAACGAAGTCAACGTCAGGCGCAGGTGCTTGATAGGCCGTACCAATAATTTGTTTTACAGTCTTAGTCTTAGTAGTTTGAGTTCCTGACAATTGGTAGGTATAGGTAACGTTTACGACTTGTAATGCATCTACATACTTATTTACGGTTAACTCTGCACAGGTTGCGTGCTTGCCGATGTTGTTTCCCTTGCCATCGGTAATGACGATGAGGATGTAGCGCCCCGTTACTTCATTATCGAGCGTGATTGTTTTTTTTTTCTCTGTTTTCGGCTAACGTACCTTCTTTTTTCAAATTGTCTGTCGGCAGTTGCAGCACAGATTCTTTGGTAATATTGGTAAATTCCGTATTGCTGACATAAATTTTGTAAGAAAGCCAAATACCATTGTCATTATCTTGACGCGGAAGATAGGTAAAGCCGCCTAAAGATGTTTCGGTGCTTTTGGTATCAATTACAATCCACTTGGGATCAGTTTTATCCGAACGCCAATCAGAATGCCAAAAAGTTTCCTTATTTCCATCAAAAGCTTTGTTAATTTCTCCCTCGTTTCCGGATACTGGAGCATTACTCGAGGCAGTAATAGTCCAACTTGATGTGTCGTAGGCATCACCAATTTCGGCATAAGCCTTAGTTACTCCCCCCATCATACAGAAGAGGAGCAACAACAAATAAGTAAATTTGTTCATATAAGATAGATTAATTAAATGAGTTCGAAGGTTGTTGTGGGGCAGTGGGACGTAAGATAGGAAAGTAAGGTAAAGTAAAGTCCTGTCTGCCTAAGGCATACGATTGAGCAGTACAGGCAAGGCAACCTGCTGTATACAACCGTTATATTGTCAACATTGCATAGTGTTAGTTCGACTGTACAAAAGGCAGATGAATCAAACAAAAAATGAAATGCTGTGTTAATTTTCTTGAGAGCGGTGCAAATGTAGATATTTTGCCAATTACAACCAAATAAAAAGCGGATATTTTTGAAAAAAAACTGAAAATGAAGGAAACCGACGAAAAAAAGGTGCATTTCGAGGCAAATAGAACTATAAAAAACGCATGGTGCAGACGGTGACACTGCGTCAGCGTCCGCACCATGCGTGGTGAAGCAAGTAGACTACCGTAAAACTAAAATTTCAGGAGTTCCTCAATGAGCATTCCTAACAAGTGCTTGAAGTCGTTGGTGTATGGCATGAGGGCGTCTGTAGCCTATTCCGCACATGCCCAACCCTCGATGGTGCCCGTTTCCGATGAAAAGTTTACCCCAATTTTGTGAATTGGTCGCGCATCGGCCTCGTACTCGCGCGCATAGCCTTTGTCCTCAATCTGCTG
>ULUW01069448.1_pt1 | contig 13770 bp, 8 predicted proteins | sample 1959041 | NCBI WGS metagenome assembly ULUW01 (sample SAMEA4835775, study PRJEB28245) | human gut metagenome | biome: gut microbiome; material: fecal sample | place: Denmark | collected 2008
GTATCCTCTTCTTTAACTTATTTACTCTCTTCTATAACTACCGGGCGATTTTGCACTTGGCTAACTCGCAGCCGGTGAGCAGGTTTATATGACAGTCGCCGTCATATGTCAACACAAAAAATTAAAAAAATTTGATTTTTTTTCACATTTTTTCTAACTCATTGATTGTATGAAGAAATTTATGTGGAATTTTCGCATGTGGAAATACGCCCCGTTATTTCCATTTTTTTAACCTTATGTGCGATACAATACTTACAATACACGAACTGTAATTTTGATACAAGGTAGCAATTATGTTAAAAAACAACATTTTAGTTATAGCTTTAGTCTTAATACTTTCGGCCTGCGCATCGGAGAAGCCGGTTTTGACCGGGGTTGACGGTTCGGCGATTCCGCCGGCTTTTGCCCATTTTCCGGACGTTCCTTTTCCTGACCAGTCCTATATAGATCTGGAAGAAACAAAGGCTTTGGGCACCGGCGACAACTGGATCGGCAGCCTGGTATTTACGACTCCGTATAACGCAAGCAGCGTTTTTGACTTCTATATGTCGGAGATGCCCAAACTGAAATGGAAAGAAATTGCAACGGTTCGGGCTGATATCAGCCATATGACTTACGTACGGGAGAATCGCGCCGTGCAGATTCTGATTCTTTCCGACGGTTCGGACAAGGCCAAAGTAACGATTACGGCAATTCCGAATCCGAATGCTTCAAGCTATTAATAAAGGGAGCATCAAATGCGGTTTGAATTTTTCACGATGGGCGGCAGCCAGCTTTGGGAAGACGTTTTCTTTTATCAGAAATGGCGAATCCAGCGAAATTACCGCACCAAAGAATACAGGCTTCTTGATCCGTGGGACATTCAGCGTCACAGCGGCGGTTTCGAAAACTGCCGCCGGGCTTTTCTTGACTATATTGAAATCTATGAAATATCGCGACAGCGCGGACATATGGTAATCATGCTGCACGGTCTGGGCGACAGCAAAAACATTTTCAAACCCTTATGGCGCGCCGTATTAAAAGAAGGTATGATGGCAGCGGCAATAAACTATCCGTCGACCCGCAAACGAATCGACTCACACGTCCGGCAGTTGGATTTTCTGTTAAACCATCTTGAAGACGTGCAGGAAGTCTCCTTTGTAACCAAAGGCGTTGGCGGAATTGTGCTGCGTAAACTGATGGCTCTCGAATCGCCTTGGCAGAAAAAGCTCAAAATCCGGCGCATTGTGCAGGTTTGTCCGCCGAATCAAGGCAGCAAGCTCTTTGCCAAACTTGAAAAATACAGTTTTTTCAGATGGTTGCTAGGCCCGATTTTGAAAGAAGTTTCGCCGAACAACATGATTTTCATTCCAAACTTTCCCAAAGGAACCGAGTTTGGCATCATTGCAACGGACTTTCCGGGCAAGAATCTGACCAACATGCTTTCGGAATCGTTAAAAAAATCTCTGCCGACGCCAGGCGAATCCGATTTGGAGGGTGCAAAGGAGGTTATTCATGTCAGCAACGTCAACTACAACGTCTTTAACAACGACAAAGTCGTTAAAGCCTGCGTAAAATTTCTGACCAAAGGGAAATTCAACTAAATCAAAAAAATCAAAAAACTGTAACAAAATATTTTACTTTTATATGCTACAATCTAAATAGCATGGAATAGCTTTAAAATGAGGAACCGATGAGAGCCGTACTGATTAATATAGGAATAATTCTGGCAATTGCCCTTGCTTATTATATTGATTTTTTCGGCTGGTTTACCACAAAGTACGCTTTCTGGGGTTCACTCGTTTTGGTAATTGCGGTTTTGCTGGCTGCTTTTAAGGTACTTGGCAATCCTTGGCATAAGGAAGACGACGATGACAAAATGTAGTTGGAAATATGTATTCGGCCTGTTTATCGGGCTTCTGTTTATGTCAGCTGCAGGCGAGGCTTTTGCGACAGAAGGAGCCAATGCCGCAACCGAGAAAAAAGTCGAAACTTTTGTCGGAGCCACAAAACTTGGCGACAAGAAAGATCAGGACGTTATTGACCAAGTCAAACAAAACTGTGCCGATGCCAAAAAGAAAGTTGAAGACAAAGAAAAAGAAATATCTGACATTGATGTAAAAATAAACAGAACTGTCACGACAAGTGCTGTTGGTACATCAGTTACTGGTTTTGTCATGACCGTAACGACAAAAATTAACGATCCTGAGGCATACAATAAATATACAGAAGAAAAAAGACGTCTGCAAGAAGAATTGAAACAACTCAAAGAAGCAAAAAACAAAGCCTGTGATGAAGCTGATGAAGTTCTAGACGTTGCAGAAGCTGCTATTTATGTATATACCGGTTCTGACGGTTCAAAACTATATTTTCAGTATGATGGAGAAACGGCAAAATCAATCAACGGCGTTACACGCGGCTGTATTCCGCTGCCAATGAAACTGGCTGAAGGCCGGAGTTGTATTTTTTGCCCGCTGTTTCTGAAAATCTTTAATGCGGCGCAGAGAATGACCAGCGGTTCTTATGCCGCATTATCCAAAGCCTTTGCCAACGTGCTTTTGGTTGGATTTGCCTTGTGGGTTGCCTTTTCTTTGCTTGGCAAAGTTTCTTCCTTTACCAAAATGGATGCGCCGAAATACATTACCGAGCTTTTGACACAGGCTTTTAAAGTTTTGGTCGCCTTTTTGCTGTTGAGAGATGCAACTGCCATTTACGGTTATGTATTGGGACCATTATTGAAAGCAGGTATGGAATTTGGCATGACTCTGCTTTCGGCAGGAGAAAACTCTTATCTTCAGGCTTGTGACACTTCGTCAGAATTAAGCGGTCTGAGCAGCGGGCTGTTGCCAGGGTATCTGTATACACAGTTGGAATGTTTCATCAAAGCGGTTCAGGCCGAACTGGCCGTTCCGCAGGCAATCGGTTCCTCGCTGATGTGCGTTGCCCGGAATGCCGGTGCTATTGACATGGGCGCTCTGACGACTGTTACAAGTTTTAAATTCCCTGATCTTTCCATGATTTTTGAAGGTTTAATCATTTGGGTCTTCGCATGGTTGCTGTCGCTGGCTTTTGCCTTTTATCTGGTTGACGCAACCGTACGGTTAGGGATTGTCGGCGCCTTGATGCCGTTTCTGATTGCCAGCTGGCCGTTCAAAGTTACTTCCAAATACACGACGCAAGGCTTTACGATGTTTATGAATACTTTCTTTACTTATGTATTCATGGGGCTGGTCGTCAGCATTAACATTCAATTAATGAGCGAATCAATGTCCGGCGTTTCGGGTGGTATGAAGGCGGTTGTCAATGCATTAAATTCAAATGAAGTTACCACTCTTAAAAATCTGCTGGACATCGGTTTTGCAGGCTTCCTCATTCTGATCGCCAGCTGTATTTTCGGATTTAAGCTGACCAGTCAGGCAACCGAATTGGCCGGAAGCATGGCCGGCGGCGGTGGCGGCAGCTCGATTGCTCCAGAAATCGGCGGCATGGGTTATAACGTTGCCAAAGCGGCAACACTCGGAGCCGGCAAAACGGCATGGCAAGGGACAAAACTGGTCGGCAATGCCACCGGTGTTACGCCGAAGTTACGGCAGGCTCGAGACAAAGCCGTTTCAGCTTTGGGAAAAGTTTTCAGTTTCGGACGGTCAGGCGGCGGCAAGAGCAGTGCTCCCGTATCCCGGCTTCGCGGTTCGGACGCTCCGGCGCCGGCTCCCTCCTCTTCTTCGTCAGGCGGTGCTTCTCCGGTAACGGCCGAGCAGTCCCGTCAGGCCGAAAGAGTCGAAAATGCCGCACCGCGGCCGACAACACCGGCTAAACCGGTAACGGCTGCTAATACGGCCAAACCGAATCAGGCCGGAGCGGAAGGAACTGCGCCGACAAGTCCGGAAGCGGCAAGAGAGCGGCAGATTGACCAGTTCAACCGCAAACAGGCCGCAGGATTGGATCTTGCCAACAATTCCGAAATTTACAAACAAGTGTCCGAGCGGTGCGGACAGGCGACGGCCAACCGTGACGCAGCGGCTCAACGCGCCCGCAATTTTGAAGCTCAGGCAAAAGAGGAAAAAGACAAAGCAACCGCTTTGCGGCAAAAAGCCCAGAGCATGGCTGACGGTGCCGAAAAAGACGCGGTAATGAGACAGGCAGGCTCTTCCGACCAAAAGGCTGACGAATTTACGGCTCAGGCTACCGAAGAAAGAAAAAATGAAAAAGAAAATGACGCAATCGTTCAGGAAAACCTGAAAAAAATGGACGAGATGCAGAAAGAAAGGGAACAGAGCATATCGGACAGAGAAATTGACAACATTATGAAACAGAAATACGGCAATAATTACCGTACGGAACAAAGCGCCAATATTAACGGATGGAACTTTAAATAAGTTTTAGGACTAAGACGATGTTTAAGGACGTGAACATAAAACAGATTTTAAGAGTGATGCTGGTTGTTCTTTTTGCGGCATTCATGCTCACGGCCTGCGATTCTCCTAAAGAGGGCAAAACATCTCTGAATGCAGATAAGCGTGCGGCTTTATCCGTAAAAGACGACAGCGGACAACAAGAACTGGCTAATCAACACAGAGAATGCTGGCAGACCGGAATAATCGACTTGCTTTACGAGAATATGGGCAAAGTCGCCATGGGCATGTATGCCAAAATTACCGACGGCGCATTGCCTTTGATGATGATTGCTTTTGCGCTCTGGACAATTTTTCGCCTGTTAAAGTTTGTCGGTTCGTTTACGGAAGATTCTCCGGCTGAAATATGGAACGAAATTGTCCGAAAGCTGTTTGTCTGTTTGATTTGCGGGTTAATTGCATCTTCGACAACGCAGATTTTGTGGCTGCTGAATACGGTTGTTTTCCCGATTTACTATGCATTTTTGGAACTTGGCGCGGCAATTTTGAACAGTACCGGCGACGGAAGCAACTTCAAGGTCAACAACGGTGTTGTCATCAAGTTCTTTCAGGAACTGATAACGCCGAGCCAGCCGGTAATGTGTACGGCACCGGCTCTTGGCCAAGCATCAATAGAAAGCCTGTCTTTCCCCGACGGACCGAGATCCATGATGAATTGTATGATTTGTGCCGTTAATGAGCGTCTGACACTGGGGTTCTACCTTTCGTTCAAAGTTATGGCCGCACCTGGATTTATGCCGTTAATAACCGGCCTGTTTATCCTACTGTGCTTTACATTCGTCAAGCTCGGATTTGTCTTCTATCTGGTTGACAGCATTTTCCGCTTTACAATGATGGCGGTCATATTGCCGATTCTGGTCATGTCTTACGCTTTTAAGCAGACGTCAAGCTGGGCAAAAAACGGTTTTCTGACCATTATAAATTCGGCGGCGCTAATGATGTTTATGGCGGTTATGATGTCTATGGCACTATTGGCTATGGAGCAGATTATCAGTGACAACTCCGACATTTTCGACAAAAGCGTTACCAAAGATTCTTTTGCCGAGTTCAGTATTCCGTTTATGTGCATCATGCTGATTGCTTTTCTGATAGTTTCCAGCGTCAACATAGCTCAACAGGTAACGGACAGTCTGGTAGGCGGAAATTCCGACTCCGCTTTCCAGAAACGTGCCGGCAAACTGGCTGCTGAGATTTTCTGGGGCGCCTTGAGCATTGTCACGTTTGGCGGTGCCAGAAAGATACGCGACGCATGGAAAATAATCAAAAGCGGCGGCAAGTAGTTAATTTGCCAAGAATTAAGGACCAAAACGATGAAACGGTTAACCGACATATTAAACATCAGCAAACTTATGAAGACAGGCGTTTTCATAATGCTGCTGTGCTTTTTGTTCCCGGCCGCCGTTTTTGCCGGCGAAGCTTGTGGCGCCAATAATCCTGACGGATGTCCGGAAGGGCAGAAATGTTACAAGATAAGATACGATATAACTATTACCCGTGGTGGCATAGCTCCAGACATGACCGTACATGATAACTCTGTTTTTGAATGTCATACGGACAAGGAAATTGAAAAATTAAGAAATCCCGGTCTTTTCTCCAGAGTTAAAGCCCTTTCCATTGAAAAAGTTGAGGGCAGCAAAGGAGAAAAGAACACATATTCGGTTACCAGTATGGCCACCGGCGTCGGAAACCGAAGCACCGTTGATGAAGAAGGAAACATTGAATCCTACCTGACTTTGGCATACGGTTCAATCGAAATTGCCCAGTTTATTGCCAAATGCAATATCGCAAAGATGCAGGAACTCTATCAGGGGAAATGCTATTCCTGCGTGATTATCAAAACTCTGATGGAAACATTTTTAAACGCCTGCAGCAAAGCTTATGACATCACATCTGAAGCGGGCGTAAAACTGCTGGTGCTCGGCGCTTTGGTCTGGATGGCTTTCTTTGTGATGAAAAACGTTTCATCTTTGTCTAATATTGAGCCGGGCGCCATGATGAACACCCTAACCGTCTTTTTGTTTAAGGTTATGGTTGCATATATTCTGATTACTTCCGGACTGGGCGTATTAATCAAATATACGATAAACCCGCTGCTGACTGCCGGCGCTGACTTTGGTATCGCTTTTATGAGCGTAACCAGCGACATTTCCGGAGCTCCCGAACTGAACGCCAACTATGCCGTAACCGTTCCGACCATCTCCGCACCGGACGGCGGAGCCGCAACGGAAATCGTTTCTTCCGACGTAATGAACAGAATCATGTTCTTTGCCCAAAATCTGGATAAAAACGTTTCTACCAATCTGGTTATCGGCCACGCGATGACCTGCTGGTCTATGAATGGCGGCGCTTGGGACTTTTCTCTGTTCAAAATGGTCAACTTATGGCTCTGGTTCTGCGGCGCTTTAATTTGGTTTGTCGGGTTCATGCTGACGCTGGGTATCGGTTATTATCTGCTGGACATCTCTTTTAAGCTTGGTTTTGCCATAATGGCACTGCCGGTCGTTATTGGACTGTGGCCGTTCAATGTTACCAAAGGGAAAGTGACCGCCGTCATCAGCATTATGCTTAAAGCAGCCGGAACTTTCGTGTTTCTTGCGCTGACGACGACATACGCTCTGGCAATGATTAATGTGGCTCTGAGGGACGTTCCGACATTGTTTGCAAAAATTGAAGCCGGTGATGCCATTTGGATTTCAAATACCTTTGATTTAACCGGACCTTATTTTCTGATTATTCTGTTTGTTTACCTGTATTCGATGAAGCTGATTTCATCAACGGTTTCTGATTACGTTGACAAATTCTTCAAAGACAGCGTTTTCGGCGGCGCTGATCCGATGCACGGCAAACTGACCCAAATGACTGATTTTGCCAAACAGCAGGCCATGCGTCCGGTAAAATGGGCCGGCGGCAAAGCCTCCGATGCCGTAAAGAAACAGGCAACAGAAGGAGCTGCCAAAGCCGGAAAATTTGTCCGCGGTCTATTCAAAGGCAAAGCCAACGGCGATCAGGAAAAAGACGACAAAGGCGGCGGCAATCCGGTAAGCGGCGGCGGAACCGCCATTAAAAACACAGGAAAGGGCGCCAAAGCGGCCGGAGCAACCATGGAACAATCCGGAAAAGGTGTTCAGGCTGCCGGCAAAGGCGTGGAAGCGGGAGGAAAAGCGGCTCAAGCCGGTGGCAAAGGGTTGATGTCCGCAGGCAAGGGATTGTCGGCAACAGGTTTGGGCGCCATTGTCGGCGTACCGATGATGATTGCCGGTGCCGCGGTATATGGCGCGGGCAAAGGTGCCGAAGTGGCGGGCAAAGTAACTCAAAAGGCCGGCAAAGCCATGCAGAAAGGCGGCAAGGCCATGAAGAAAGTCGGCGAGAAAATGGAAAAAGCCGGCGAAAAGATGGAAAAAATGGGCAATAAGCTGAAATTCGGCGATGAAAAGGCTCCTGAACCGGAAAATAAAGACAATTCTTCCGAAGGAGAAAGCTCTAGGCCTGAAGAGCAAAACGAACCCGAGAAACCGGAAGACAACAATAAACCGGAAAACGGCAAGTAACAGGTGACTGAGATGATGAACTGTATTTTGACATATTTGAAAAGAATCACCTTTTGGGCAGCGGTTGGATTGATTCCGTTTCTGTCGGCAATTAACCTCTCGGCAGCAGCAACCGACTGCGGCGCAAACTGCGGTGTCGAATGGCAGAAATGCCCGGAAGGAACTCGTACAGACATTTCTGCCGAATGCCTTAAGCAGCTGAACAGTTCATACAACAACTGCATCAACACAATGCCGGTTGCCGGAAATGTCGACCGCGTTCCTGAAGACCTGTGTCTGCGTAATCGTTCCAATCCCCGTCATAACGGCATGGACTATGCAGCTGTAGGAGGAACCAATGTTACAGCGGCTGCGGATGGCAGGGTTATCGAAACAAACAATTGTTCTAAAGGCTATGGCCGAAAAATTGTTATTGAACACGAACGCAAAGACGGTAAAGGCTCCTCCTATGTTTCTCTGTATGCACACCTGTCAAAAATTTTGGTAAGTCAAGGGCAAACTGTTAAGAAAGGCGACGTTATCGGTCAGGTCGGCGGAACATCTTGCAGCGGCAACCAAGGAGATACACCTTGGAAAGAATACGGTGATCACCTGCACTTTGAATTAAGAACGTCTAACGGGGGAACGGTTATTAATCCGATGTGTGACGAAATTCAATCCCTGTGCGGAAAATGTTACACCGAGTTTAATCCCAATCAGTGCCGGATTGAATGTAAAATGAATCCGGAGGATCCGATGTGCAAATCGTCCGGCAAATCAGACTTCAGTTTTGACTGGAGCACTTACAACGCACCCCAATTTGTACCCGCAAACGACTTCAGCAGCCAAAATGCCGTTGTCGGTTCCTCGGCTTATACATCTTACGGTGATTCTAAAAATGATGCCGAGTGCAACATCGACTCATACAGAAATTCTTTCAACAGCTGTATCTTTTGCGACTTGTTCAGGGTATTGTTCAATACTGCAAGTTCAATTGCCAAGGCTTCTTATACTTCTCTGGCCGGCGCCATGGTTACGCTGGTTATTATCGGAATGGCTTTGTGGCTGGCTATGACGATTCTGAAATTTATTTCGGCTTTTGACGTCAAAGAGCCCCGCATACTGGTCAAAACCATTTTCAATCAGGCTTTTGTCGTCTTTGTGGTCGTGGTCATTCTGCGTTCGGACATTCAGGAATTTATCGACCTGATTGTAACGCCGGTTTTCAATACCGGCATGGCACTGGCGCAACTGGTAACGTCCGGGCAGACGGGACAGACCTGTACCGGTTTTACCCAGGTTATGGAAGACGGCGGCATCCCATCGTCTATCGGCAATAACATTCTCTGTACCATTCAGAGCATTCAAGGCAAAATTCTTGATATTATGACATTAGGCTCAACCTCTCTTTGCGTGGCCTTTTTCAAAGAATCATATTGGAAATTATGGTTTCTGCCTCATGTCGGTTATCTTTTGGTCGGCGTTATTCTGTGGCTTTCGGCTTTTCTGCTGATGGTTATTTATCCTTGGCTGCTGATCGATTCTATTTTGCAATTGAGCGTAGCATCGGCGCTGATTCCGGTAGCCATCGCCGCCTATGCTTTCCCGATTACGCGAAAAAAATACGTTACCAAAGTCTGGGAAACGTTTATGACAGCCATGTTTACATTCCTGTTCCTGTCGATCGTCATATTTATCATTACGACCGGTATTGAACAAATTATGAATGAGGTTATGACACCGAGTTTAAAACATGCCGGAACCCAAAGCGGTTATGAGATTATTTTAGACACAGTCAATGGTTTGGCCTGGTGGACGGTAAAATTCCTTGAACTGGTCTTCTGGATGCTGCTTGGCTGGGCTGTTTTGGATCAGGCCAAAGAATTTGCCAAATCATTCTCCAAAGGCGGTTTCAGCATTAAGCCAATCGGTTCGCCTTTCGGCGGCATGGTTAACAATGTGGCGACACAAGCGGCTCTCGGTACCGGCAAAAAGGTCTGGGGCGGAACCAAATGGGCCGGAAAACAGATGGGACAAGGCCTGCACGACATGGCGCATTCGGCAAAGGTCAACCGAATGGCCAACCGGGCGATGAAAAGCGACGACGCCAAGACCAACGAAGACGGCAGCGTTACGGCAACCGTGCGCAACTGGTACGGCCGCAAAACGACCCGCACAGTTTCGCGCGACGCTTCCGGCAACCTTGCCGTAACCAACCAGCGCTCCAGAATCAAGATGCTCGGCCGTTTCAGCCATGACCGGACGACAACCACCGACAAATATATGACGGTTAAGAACAAATACGGCAAAGACGGCAAGCTTCTGCAGCAGACGATTAAAATCGACTCCGCAGCCTGTCGCAACATGACCAATCGCGACGGTTCGCTGAACATGGTTGCCGTCAACACCCTCCAACAGAACTCGACTTTGGGACAGGACATGGTCAATACGGCTATTTTGCAACAGGCTCTGAAAGAAAGAATGCCTAACTCGGAACTGGCCGATATGGACACTTCCTTTGCGGCTCGCGAAATTGTCCGGGGCGACGACGGTTCTTTCACAATTAAACAGACCAACGCCGACGGCACGACGACCAATTTCAGCATGAATATCAGCAATGGCCGGATAATGACATCGGTTGAAAGAATCAGCAAAAGCGGTTCTGCCGTCAAATACAGTTCCGACGGCATTATCAACAAGCGCTCAACTTATACCTATACGGACGGAAAAATAGACACGGCGACAGTCAAAAACAAATATGCGTTTGCAGATTATTATACAAAATATGACAGCAAGCCGATGGACTCCAACGGCCGCCTGTCTGCATCAATTCCGCAGGACAAAATCATGTTCGGGCAGGACGACCTCGACCTGATGGCCGAGCAGATAGCCGTTTACGGACAGCCAAATTCGATGAAGGAATTTTCCAAGTAATTTCCGGAAACAAACGCTGACATCCGACACAAAAGGAATCCGAAAAACCGGGTTTCTTTTGTGCATATTTGTACACAAATTGTCTTTTTTTGTACTATTTTCTTGATTAATAAGCCGCTTGTATTTATTATTTGCTTAACATTAAATCTTGTTCTTTACAGCAAAAGGATAAACATACTATGGAAGAAATTATTTTCCCGAACCAAATAAGAATGTTTAGAAGACTGCGCGGCCGTTCCATGCAGGAACTGGCGGATCATCTGGGAGTCAGCCTTTCTGCCATCTCCAAAATCGAAAAAGGCTATCGCCGCGTCGATCAGGAACAGCTGGTGCGCGTTGCCGAATTTCTGGACTGCCCGCTGCAGGAACTGTTTGTCAACGAACAAAATTCGCAGCAGGAAATCGTCCAGTCGTGGCGCCGCGAACAGGAAAGAAGAAACAAGATTAACGAGAAAAGCGGCCTGAAGACGCTGGGTGCCGGTCTGCGCCAAATCAGAAACGAAAAAAAACTGACCCTGATTGAGGTTGCCGAGAGCGCCGACATGACCCTTTCTGTTTATCATCGTATCGAAATGGGACAGCGGGAAGTTTCGGACAAGGAATTTAAAAACATTGCCAAAGCGCTGGAGATGACTGCCGAGGAGCTGAAAGAAGAAATCAAGAGTCTGGAAGACAAAGGCATGCTTGAAGAAATTATTCAGCGCAACGATGCCAAATACAAATTGCTGTCTACCCCGCGCGGCGCCATTTCCGCCTTTACCAACGCCGTCAACAACAGTCAGGACAACATCAAGATTTCCGTTTACGGAACGGCAGGCAAAGACGGCAACGTGATTATCGACTTTGACGAAGAAACTAAGAAAGTTCAGCGTCCGGTTAAACTTTTCAGCAAAAAAGATGCTTATGCCGTCAATCTTTGCACCAGGCGTCTGGGAACGCTGTTACCGACCCGTTCGATATTGTTTGTCGACCCGCAGGACGTTGTCAGCGTCGGCGACATCGCCCTGTATTTCGTCGATGAAAAAGAAGCTAAAATACTGAGCATCCGCGAAGACGAAAACGGACAGCTTTACGGTCTGCGCTGGAACCCGGACGAAAGAATAGAAATCGGCAACGACGATTTGAGCAAAATACATAAAGTTGTCGCCATTGAGCTTTAGTTTCAAACTCCGCCTGACCGGCGGAGTTTTTTTTTATTCCTGCCGCTTTTGTTAACCTGAAATTTACGACATAGAGCCTAAAATCGGTAATATGGATGAATTTTAAATAAAAGTTAGCAAGAGTCGGACAAAACAGGTGGTTGACACTTATTCAAAAGGCGCGGACAGCCGCAAGTTGTATAAGAAAAATCATGGCGACGGGGAAGACCCCATCATCATAGCTCAGCGCTTTTTAAATATTTTCCGCCAGTTGCATATTTTCAGCACCGAAAGAAAAGAGGCTTTTAACAAAATGATTTTGGAACAGCCTCCGGAAATCAGGGGTATGTTCGGTTCTCTGCCGGGCGGTTCGGTTTTGCAGGAATATGTCGACGAACTTGAGCAAAGCGCCGGCGTTGCACGCGACCATTCGGGCGAGTTTCAAACCGCCTCGACGACACCCGAGCTTAACGACGAAATATCCAGAGCCAAAATTTTGGCAACTGCACTTGCCGAAGCGCAAATTCAGGCAAACGCCAAGTTGCAAAACAGCATTCCTCAGGCACAGCCGCAACCGGCCGCAGCTGCACCGCAACCTGCAGCCCCCACTTATGCAGGACCGGCGAAAATCGTTGCCGACGCATCTTTTGCCAAAGAAATTGCCGCAGCATTTTCTCAGGCACTGAAATTCAGCGAAGAACGAAGCCAGACCGGAAACAAACAACTGGCGGCCGCCGTAATTGCCTCGCAGGAGAAAATGGCCAAAATCTTTGCTGAAAAGAGCAGCAACAGCGAACTGACGTCGGCTCTGATTGCGACACAGGAAAAAATGGCGCAGGCATTGGCGGAAAATGCGGCAGCCATAAAGAACATGCCGGTAAAATCGCTTGGCTCAGGCAAAGAAACTTCGTTTTCTTCACCGGACGGCAGCAGGGAAATTCTGGACGCCATAAGGGAATCGCAGGATCGCATGGCGCAGATGATTATGCAGCATAATACCATGGCAGCCAGCAACAGCAGCAACACCAACGCAAACAACATTCAGATTAATGCAACACCTATGCCGCCGATGGAGGACATCGTCAAAGGCATTGTCAAAGCACAGTCCGAACTGTTTCGAGAAATGTCCGAAACCCAAACCAAAGAGCTTTCGGCGATCATTTCAGTGGCACTGAAAGAAAGCCAGCAGCTTTCGACGCAAACAATTGTCGAAGCCATGGAGCGGATGCAGAAAGAGAATCAAAAGTTCTTTGAACAGCAAACAAAAAATGCTCCGAAAGTTGCGGTACAACCGGTATATATCCAACAGGAAAAGGACAAAACTCCGCGGCCAATTCCGATCAGTCCGGCGGAACAGGAAGACTTTCAGATTCCCGAAATCAATCCAGGTACAGAAAACGACGAGTTAAACGAGCTTTTTTCGGACGAGAACAATGCGGCGGAAGACGAAGAAGAACTTCCGAAAAAAAAGAAAAAAAAGAAGAAGAAAAAAAATAAAAACAAAGACTCTGGCGCTGAAACCAACGGGTTGGACTTCTCTTTGTTCGACGATGGCGTACAGGCCGCAGCTAAACTTAAAGACGGGATAAAAGACGGGCTGTCGTCGCTGGCTTCTTCATTATTCAAAAAAGACGAGAAAAACGAAAACATCGGTTTGCCTGACATTGACGCAGACATGCCGCTTTCCGAGACGCCGACAGAGTTCCCCAATACAGAAACGCCGGCAGAATCGCCCGCGGAAAGCGCAGAGCCAACCGCTGAGGACGCTGAATGGACATG
>ULUW01047439.1_pt1 | contig 13731 bp, 9 predicted proteins | sample 1959041 | NCBI WGS metagenome assembly ULUW01 (sample SAMEA4835775, study PRJEB28245) | human gut metagenome | biome: gut microbiome; material: fecal sample | place: Denmark | collected 2008
TCGCTCTCGCCTGATGATCTGAATATCACCGTCAACGAAATCCGAAGCCGGGTGGGGATGCCGGCCCTCACCATGAGGGATCTCGACAAACAACCCGACTGGTATCTTTCGTCCGAGGAGTACGGCTATCCCAATGTGACCGGCTCCAACGAAATCGTAAACGCCATTCTGGAAATCCGCCGCGAACGAACCGTCGAGCTGATCCAGGAGGGTTTCCGCCTTCAGGATCTGTATCGCTGGAAAGCCGGCTATTGCATCGACCAGGCCATTTCCGGCATGTATTTCCCGGGCCCCGGCGAATACAAGCTTGCGGGCAAAGAAACGGCCGATCTGATTCTCTATAAGGCAGGAGAGACCAAACCCCAAGCCGGCGAAGGAGTTTCGGTATACGAACTCGGTTCGGACATCATTCTCTCCGAGGGGGACAAAGGCTATGTCTACTATCACAAAACCGTAGAGAATCTGCGCACTCCGTTCAACGAGGAACGCGATTACCTCTACCCGATTCCCAGCGGCGAGCGTTCGCTCAACCCGAACCTCACGCAGAATCCGGGATGGAGTGACGGACTCGATTTTTAAGTCGGAAATAACCTAAAAAACAAGATTATGAGATTTGTAAAATATATGACAGCCCCGATCCTCATGGCGGCCCTATGTTCCTTCTGGGGCTGCGACAAGGATGAGGACCACCTTTCCGAAGCTGTTCTGGCGAGCGCCAACACCTTGAATTTCGAAGCGGAAAGAGCGGCGGAAAAGATCATCACCATCTATGCCGACGCCGACTGGGTGACGGAAGTCCCCGACTGGGTGACGGTCACGCCCAACTCGGGAACCGGCGTCATGGACGTGACGGTTTCGGTGACCGACAACATGCGCGACGGCGCGGAGGACAATCCCCGCAAGGCCACCCTCGTCTTCAAGGGACGGACTCTTGCAAGCCGCGCACAGGTGCTCATCACGCAGAACGGAGACAAATACCGCGATGTGAAGGAGTACACGGCAGGTGAACTCGCCGCCCTGGCGGACGAAACGGTCATTTCCGTACCGTCGGCGATCGTCGTGGCCGTGACGACCAAAGGCTTCGTCATCAGCGACGACAAAAACACGGACAATATCTTCGTCTCGGACGCCACGACGGTTGCCGTCGGCGACAAGATTTCGCTCTTGGGCACCAAGTCATCCGACTCGCAGAAACTCGCTACGGTAATCGACTGCGACGAGGTGACGGTTCTGTCCGGCGGAGCGGTGAACTACCCCGAACCGGAGGACATCAGCGCAAAGATCGACGACTACACCTCCTCCAAACGGGGCTACGTCACCGTCAAGGGCGTTTTCAACGGCAGCACCCTCACCGTTTCGGAGGATGCCAAGTACTCGGTCAGCGTCGTGGACGCCCCGTCGAGTCTGGGCCTTTCCGCCCTGACCGGCCATATCGTAACCGTCACCGGCTACTACGCCGGTTTGGCCGAGCCTGTACAGCGCATCATGGCCACCGATGTCGAGGACAACGGCCTGAACGAGATCGTCTATTTCCTGGAGAACTTCGAATGGCTCGAACCGTGGTCCGTAGCAAGCGGTGTCGGCCAAACGGTCGAGACGGATAACCTCGATGCAAAAGCGACAGCGCTTACCTCCATAACTGTCGATGGAGTGACTGCATTCGACGCTGTCGAAAAACTCGGTTACAAGTTTATCTACGACAAGAACGACAACAAACGCATCTACCTCCAGCAGAACTACCTCAAATTCGGCAAGACCGGCAATCACGCAGGTATCATTCTTCCTCCGATAGACGGGGTTCCCGAAGCAAAGGACAATGTGACACTCTCGTTCGACTGGTGCGGAATGCGCCAGGGGTCCGGCAAGATCGACCCCGTCAATCTGATCGTCATCTTCGAGAACGGCAGCGACAAAGTGCAGATCGACATACCCGAACTGGGATGGGAGGATGGTCACAAGCTCGAATGGGTTCGCGCCGAAGTCAGCCTGAAGGGCATTACGGTCAACAAGGATACGAAGATCACCATTACGCAGACGCAGTGGGAAGTCGGAACAGCCAACCGCTGGTTCCTCGACAATATCAAAATATCCGAACCGATCAAACTCTGATAACAGGAACCCTGTAAAACGAAATCAGCCGTTGACCCGTGAGTCAACGGCTGATTTTTTTCAGCGGAGGCGCAAAAAAAACCGAAGTTTTCGCTCCGTTCCGCCGGCTACCGGCCCGCTCGCCGGAGGAAACACTCGATCGTGTTCTCCATCAGGCAGCAGATCGTCATAGGCCCGACGCCGCCCGGCACGGGCGTGATCACCGAGGCCTTGGGTTCGATGGCCGCGAAATCGACGTCGCCGCACAGTTTACCCGTCTCCGGGTCGCGGTTCACCCCCACGTCGATCACCACGGCGCCCGGCGACACCATCTCCGCCGTGACGAACTTCGGCCGACCGATGGCCACCACCAGAATCTCCGCCCCGCGCGTCACTTCGGCGAGGTTGCGCGTACGACTGTGGGCCATCGTCACCGTAGCGTTCGCGTCCAAGAGCAGTTTAGACACGGGAAGCCCCACGATATTGCTGCGGCCGATCACCACGGCGCGCTTGCCGGCGATCTCCACGCCTGCGGCCCGCAGCATCTTGAGAATGCCTTTCGGGGTGCAGGGGAGCGTGCAGGGCTGTTTCTGCCACAGCGCCGCAACGTTCAGGGGATGGAAGCCGTCGACATCCTTCTGTTTGTCGATGGCGGCGATCACCTTGTCCTCGTCGATATGTTTCGGAAGGGGCAGCTGGACCAGAATGCCGTCCACCTCGTCGTCGAGGTTCAGGGCCGTGATGATGTCCAGCAGTTCGGCCTCGGAAACGGACTCGGGCTTTCGGATCGTGGTATTGCGGATGCCCACCTCGGCCGAAGCCTTGGCCTTGCCCGTCACATAGCTCACGCTGCCGGGGTCCTCGCCCACGAGGATGACAACCAGATGGGGCACACGGCCGTATTTCGCGGGGAAGGTCTTCACCTCGTCCGCCATTTCAAGTTTCAGTTTCGCTGAAAGTTCTTTTCCGCTGATTATTTTTGCCATATATCGCTCGTATTATCTTTCCAAATCGTCGAAAGCCCGGTGGCCGATGTCGGTGCGGTGGAACAGATTGTCGCAGTCGATGCGGGCCACGTCGGCCAGCGCATTCCTCCGCGCTTCGGCCAGGTCCCTGCCCTTGCCCACCACGAACAGCACGCGGCCTCCGTTGGTGAGAATCCGCCCGCCGTCGGCCCGGGTTCCCATGTGATAAACAGCCCCTTCGACGCGGTCCAGGCCCTTGATTTCGTGTCCTTTTTCGTAGTCGCCCGGATAGCCCTTCGAGGCCAGCACGATGCCCAGCGCGGCGAAATCGTGCCACTCCAGCTGCGTATCGCGTCCCTCGGCCACGGCACAGAAGATGTCGACGATGTCGCTCTTCAGGCGCGGCAGCACCACCTCGGTCTCGGGATCGCCGAAACGGGCGTTGAACTCGATGACCTCGATACCCCGCGCAGTCTTCATCAGTCCGCCGTAGAGCACGCCCTCGAAGGGACACCCCTCGACGATCATCGCGTCGGCCACGGGCTGCATGATCTTCTCCAGCGCATAGCGTTCGTCCTCCGCCGTCACGAACGGCAGGGGCGAATAGGCGCCCATACCGCCCGTATTGGGACCCTCGTCACCGTCGTAGGCCCGTTTGTGGTCCTGCGCCAGCGCCATCGGCCACACCTTGTGTCCCGAAACGAAGCACATGAACGAAAACTCGGGACCTTCGAGGTAATCCTCGACGACCACCTTGCCCTCGCCGAACTTATCGTCGAGCAACATATCCCGCAACGCCGCTTCGGCCTCGGCCATCGTCCGGGCGATCACCACGCCTTTTCCGGCGGCCAGTCCGTCGTATTTCAGCACTGCGGGCAGAGGACGCCCCTGCACATAGGCCAGCGCCCCGGCATAGTCGGTGAATGCGCGGAATCCGGCTGTCGGGATGGCATATTTAGCCATCAGCCGTTTGGCGAACTCCTTCGACGACTCGATGCGCGCCGCAGCCTTCGTCGGACCGAAGATGCGCAGCCCCGCGGCCCTGAAGCAGTCGACGACACCCGCCGCCAGCGCCACTTCGGGACCCACGACCGTGAGGCCGATGCCCCGCTCCGCGGCAAAGTTACGCAGGCGTTCCACCTCGGTTTCACGAATGGCCACGCACTCGGCCTGCCGGGCGATGCCCGCATTCCCGGGTGCGCAGTAAATTTTTTCAACCTGCGGCGAACGCGACAGCGCGTCGACAATGGCGTGTTCGCGGCCTCCGCCGCCGATAACCAGTACCTTCATAAACAAAATTCCTTTTTATCGCAGAATAAACTCCGCAGATTCCGGCACTTTTTTCCGCAAAAAGTGCCACAAAAACTCTCCGACGATACCTCCGCCTGCCCGAAACGGTCTAACGCTGGCTCCGGGCGACTATTCGCGGGTTTGTAAACAAACCGTCCCCTCCGCTCGCGCTTTTAGCCCGTCCCTTGCCAACGGCTCCGGTATCCGGTCGGATTTCTGTACTACCCAAAAATAGTAACGCCGGTGATACTAATGCTTGAAGTGCCTCTCACCGGTGAATACCATGGCGATACCCTTCTCGTCGGCCTTCCGGATCGAATCCTCGTCGCGGACCGAACCGCCGGGCTGCACGATCGCCGTCACGCCGTATTCGGCGGCCAGCGTCACACAGTCGTCGAAAGGGAAGAAACCGTCCGACGCCAGCACGAGACCCTCGGTGACGCCTGCGGCATGCGCCTGCTTCAGGGCGATCTCCGCCGAGCCGATGCGGTTCATCTGTCCGGCGCCGACGCCCAGCGTCCGGCCGTCCTTCACCGCCACGATGGCGTTCGACTTCACGTGTTTGACGATATGCCAACCGAAATTGAGATCCTCCATCTGCTCCGCAGCGGGCTTCGCCTTCGTGACGCACATATCAGCCGTAACGGCCTTCGTCGCCACGTCGAGGTCCTGCACCAGCAGGCCGCCGTTGACGCTCACATACTGTTTCGGGTCCACGTCGCCCTTGTCCATGCTGACCTCGAGCAGGCGCAGGTTCTTCTTCGCCGAGAGCACTTCGAGCGCCCCCTCGTCGAATTTCGGGGCCATGATGATTTCGAGGAAGATCGGCTTCATCAGCTCGGCCGCTTCGCGCGTCACCGTGCAGTTCGTCGCCACGATGCCGCCAAAGATCGACACCTTGTCGGCCTCGTAGGCCTTGGTCCATGCCTCGACGACATCCTTGCCCGTCGCGGCGCCGCAGGGATTCATGTGCTTGAGGCCCACGCAGAACGGCTTGTCGAACTCGCGCACGATGCACAGCGCGGCGTTGGCGTCCTGAATGTTATTGTAGGACAGTTCCTTGCCGTTGAGCTGTCTGGCGAATGCCAGCGAATAGGGCACCTCCTTCCCCTCACGGTAGAATTTGGCCGACTGGTGGGGGTTTTCGCCGTAGCGCAACGACTGCACGAGGTCGAACTCGAGGAAAAGCTTCTCGTTCAGACCCGCCTGCGCGCGCATATAGGCGGCGATCATCGCGTCGTACTCGGCGGTATGCGTATAGGCTTTGGCCGAGAGCTTCAGGCGCGTGGCCTTTTCGGTATTGCCGCCGGCGCGAATCTCGTCCAGAATCGCGTCATAGTCCGCGGGGTCGCACACCACCGTCACGTCGGCCCAGTTCTTGGCCGCCGAGCGAAGCATCGAAGGTCCGCCGATGTCGATGTTCTCGATGGCGTCCTCCATCTTCACGCCGGGTTTCGAAATCGTCTCCCGGAACGGATAAAGGTTCACACAGACCATGTCGATGAACTCGATATGATTATCCTTTAGGGCTTTCAGGTGCTCCGGATCGTCGCGGCGGGCCAGCAGTCCGCCGTGCACGTTGGGATGCAGGGTCTTCACGCGGCCGTCGCAGATCTCGGGGAATCCCGTCACGTCGCTGATGTTGATTACCTCCACGCCGCTGTCGGCCAGGAGCTTCATCGTACCGCCCGTGGCGATCACCTCCCAGCCCAGAGTCCGCAGCCCTTTGGCAAACTCCACGACACCGGTCTTGTCACTTACACTAATTAATGCGCGCATTATTCGATCAGTTTTTTAATAGTTTCAATGTATAACGGATATTCCACGGCATGAATCATCGCTTCCAGTTCCCCGATGTCATCGCCCTCGTAGGGAAAGGCCCGCTGGGCGATGATGCGTCCGCCGTCCAGCTCGGCGTCGACGTAATGGATCGTCACGCCGAAGACCTTGACGCCGTATTCCAGCGCTTGCTCGATGGCATGCGCCCCGCGGAAGGCCGGCAGCAGCGAGGGGTGGATGTTGATGATCCGCCCGCCGTAGGCCCCCAGCAGCACGTCGCCCACAATGCGCATATAGCCCGCCAGGCAGACCAGCTCCACGCCCGCGGCATCCAGCCGCGCGACGATCTCCCGCTCGTAGTCCGCTTTCGACGCATATTGCTTCGGCGCGAAGACGAACGCCCCGACCCCGTGAGCGGCAGCCCTTTCGACCACCTTCGCACCGGGTTTGTCGCAGACCATCAGCACCACTTCGGCATCCAGCACGCCCCGCTCGCAGGCCGTGACGATGGCTTCGAAGTTCGTGCCGCTGCCGCTGGCGAAAACCGCAAGGCGCCGCATCCCTCTATCGGATGACGACACCCTCGGTGTCGGTTACGCGTCCGATGACCGTGGCACGCTCGCCCTGCTCCGTGAGGATGCCGATGGCCTTCTGTGCCTCGGCGGCATCGAGGGCGATGACCATGCCGATGCCCATGTTGAAGATGTTGAACATCTCGCGGTGGGCCACCTTGCCGTACTTTTCGAGGAAGCGGAACACGGGCAGAATCTCCCACGACCCTTCGTCGATCTCAAGCCCCTGCCCCTCGCGGAGGATGCGGGGAATATTTTCGTCGAAACCGCCGCCCGTGATGTGGCTGATGCCGTGCACGTCGCAGTTGCGAACCACCTCCAGCACCTGCTTCACATAGATTTTCGTCGGCGTGAGCAGCACCTCGCCGAGCTGTTTGTTCGACAGTTCGGGATAGGACTCGCGCAGGTTCAGGCAGTTGTCCGCGACGATCTTGCGCACGAGGCTGAAGCCGTTGGAGTGCACGCCGCTCGACGCAACGCCCACCAGCACGTCGCCCGCCCTGACCTTCGAACCGTCGATCAGCTGCGACTTCTCCACGACGCCCACCGTGAATCCGGCGATGTCGTATTCACCCTCGGCGTACATGCCCGGCATCTCGGCGGTCTCGCCGCCCACCAGCGCACAGCCGGCCTGACGGCAGCCGTCGGCGACACCCGCGACGATGGCCTCGATCTTCTGGGGTTCATTGCGCCCCACGGCCACGTAGTCGAGGAACACCAGCGGTTCGGCGCCCTGCGCCAGCACGTCGTTGACGCACATGGCCACGGCATCAATGCCGATCGTGTCGTGCTTGTCCATCTCGAAGGCCAGCTTGAGTTTGGTTCCCACGCCGTCGGTCCCGCTCACGAGCACCGGTTCCTTCACCTTGAGGGCCGAGAGGTCGAACATACCGCCGAAAGCGCCGATGTTGCCCATCACACCCAGACGCGAGGTCGAGGCCACATGCTTTTTGATGCGCCGCACCACTTCGTATCCGGCTTCGAGATTCACGCCGGCCTTTTCATAACTTTGAGCCATAGCAATATATGGTTTAAATAATTTAAATTCCCTGTTTTTATCCCCATTCTCCGGGCCCGTCATTGGGAGGCATCGCCAGATGCCGTGGCAATCCGGGAAAAATGCCGTAACGTCACAACACCGGTTCAGATTGCCGCGTCGGACCTGCGTCCTCCTCGCAATGACCGCTTCGCGTCCGCTAACATTTTACGTCCTTGTTGGCCTCCTCGGGCGACTGGTAGAGCGCCGTGGGATACTGCCCCGTGAAGCAGGCCATGCAAAGTTCCTTGCGGCTGCCCGCCTTCAACAGCGACTCGGGCGAGAGGAACACCAGCGAATCGGCGCCGATCTCCTCGCAGACCCCCGCCGTGTTCTTGCGGGCCGAGATCAGCTCCTCGTGTGTCGAGGTGTCCACGCCGTAGAAGCAGGGATCGGTCATCGGGGGACTGGCGATGCGCACGTGCACTTCGGTGGCTCCCGCCTCCTTGAGCATCGTGACGATGCGCCGCGAGGTCGTGCCGCGCACGATCGAGTCGTCGACCAGCACCACGCGCTTGCCCCTGACAATCGAACGCACGGCCGAAAGTTTCATCCTCACGCCCTTCTCGCGCAGCTCCTGCGAGGGCTGGATGAAGGTGCGGCCGATATACTTGTTCTTGATAAGTCCCATTTCATACGGCAGTCCGCTCGCCTCGGCGTAACCCATCGCGGCGCTGAGGCTCGAATCGGGCACGCCGACCACGATGTCCGCCTCGGCGGGAGCCTCCTTCCAGAGCAGGCGTCCTGACTCCTTGCGGTAGGCGTGGACGTTGCAGCCGTCGATGTCGCTGTCCGGGCGTGCGAAGTAGATGTACTCCATCGAACACATTTCGTGACGCTTGTACATCGAGTAGTCGCGGCTGCGGATGCCCTGTTTATCAATCGTCACGATCTCGCCCGGCTCGACGTCGCGCACGAACTCCGCACCCAGCACGTCGAACGCGCACGTTTCGCTCGACACCACCCATCCGTCGCCCAGCTTGCCGATCGACAGCGGACGCAGGCCGTACTTGTCACGGCAGGCGTAGATGCGGTTGGCCGTCATAATCAGGAAGGCGAAAGCCCCTTCGAGCATGTTCAGCGCGTCGATGATCGAGAAGATGCGCGGCCGGTCGTGGTAGCGCGTCTCCTTCTTGATCAGGTGGGCCAGGATCTCGCTGTCGGAAGTCGACTGAAACAGGCTGCCCTTGTTTTCGAGGTGGCGGCGCAGCAACTCCGAATTGACGATATTGCCGTTATGCGCCAGCGCGAAGTCGCCCGTGTTGTGGCGGAAGAGGAACGGCTGGACATTCTCCATGCCGCCGCCTCCGGCCGTGGTGTAACGCACATGGCCGATGGCCGTGGAACCTTTCAGCGTGGCGAGTTTCGCCTCGTCGAAAACCTCCGTCACCAGCCCTCCGCCCTTGATGCGGCGGAACGTGCCGCTCTCGTCCACCGAGACGATGCCGGCCCCCTCCTGCCCGCGGTGCTGCAAGGCGTGGAGACCGTAATAGGTCAGCGACGCGGCGTTCGGCACTCCGTAGATGCCGAACACCCCGCACTCCTCGTGCAATTCACGGTCGCGGATCACTTCCATCATACTACCCGACGATTTTTTGCAGGCGCGCCAGAATCTCCTCGTAAGCCTCGCGGACCTTGCCCAGGTCGCGGCGGAAACGGTCCTTGTCGAGTTTCTCGTTGGTCGTGGCATCCCACAGACGGCAGGTGTCGGGCGACACCTCGTCGGCCAGCACGATCTCGCCGTCCGACGTCTTGCCGAACTCGATCTTGAAGTCCACCAACTTGATGTTCATCTTCAGGAACAGCTCCTTGAGCACCTCGTTGATCTTGGCCGTCATGGCGTACATCTCGTTCAGCTCCTCGTACGTAGCGGCGCCCAGCGCAACGGCGTGATGGTCGTTGATCAGCGGGTCGCCCAGCTCGTCCTTCTTGTAGCAAATGTCGAAAATGACGTTCGAGGGCTGCGTGCCCTCCTCGATGCCGAGACGCTGGGCCATCGAACCGGCGATGACGTTGCGCACGATCACCTCCAGCGGAATGATCGTCACCCGGCGGCAGACCTGATCGCGGTCGTTGATCGTCTCGATATAGTGGGTCTTCACGCCGGCCTTATGCAGCTCCTTGAAGATCAGGGTCGAAATGGCGTTGTTCAGCACGCCCTTGTTCTCGATCGTAGCTTTCTTGATGTTGTTGAAAGCCGTAGCGGCATCCTTGTAGTGGATGATGATCTTATCGGGATCGTCCGTGCGGAAAACCTGTTTTGCCTTGCCCTCGTAGAGCATTTCGAGCTGTTTCATGTTGTTTGGGTGTTTTTTGATTATTTGATTCGTTGTCTCATTTCATATTGAAGTCCACCACGATCGGACGGTGGTCCGAGGGGTGCCAGAAATTCGAAAGTTTGGCCGGGTCACGGACCGGCTCGGTGTAGGCGTCGGTCACCACGTCGGCATGCGTGATGCGCTCGTAGAGCGGCGGCGTGCAGTAAACGAAGTCGATGCGCGACTTGCCGCCCGTCGTGGTCTTGAACTCCCCGGGATATTTCCCGGCGATCACGTCCACATAAGGCGTGTGCCGGAGAATGTAGTCGTGCACCAGGAAACGCGTGTCGCCCGCCGGATATTTGTAGAACCAGTTGTCGCGCGACGAACGCGCGTTGAAGTCGCCCATCATCATCCAGAACTGCTTTTCGGCGCCCGGAACCGAATGGATCGTATGGTTGCAGATGTATTCCATCTCCATGCGGCGGTATTTGTCGCCGCCGTTCTCGGCACGGCTCGCATCGCGGTCTTTAGCCTCGAAGGCATACCCCTGCGGCCAGGTGTGAAGCGTTACGATGTTGACCGTCTTGCCGTTCTTCTCGATGCGCGCCCAGCCCGCTCCGTGCGTCACCACGCTGTCGGGTTTCGAGCCGACGATACGTTCGACGTTCTCGATCGGGTATTTCGACGTGATCACCTGCGGGTAATTGTCGCGGTGTCCGCCCACATACCAGTATTTGTGGCCGTAACGGGCGGCCAGTTCGCCCCAGTTCCCGACCAGATAACGGTCGGCGACATCCATCTTGTCGGCCGTGCCGGTCTTGTAGATCGACTGCGCCTCGCACCAGACGCAGACGTCCGGATCGTACGCCCTGACCCACTCCACGAACTTGTCGTAGTTGTCGCCCTGCCCGGACCACATTCCGTTCTGAATGTTCCAGTACAGCAGGCGCATGTTGTTTTTCGGGTTCTTCGGGTTTTTCCGGGCATGAACGCAGACCGGAGCGAGCATCGCCGCAAGAAGCAGCACGCCGCAAAATCGGAACAGGGAGGTTTTCATCGGTTATCGTTTTTTTAAGGTTATTGCACTTTGCGGAAATAGGCCACGGCATTGGCGAACAACGACTGCTGCTTGTTGCCGGCGATGTTCTTGAACAGGTTGTTTTCGTAACGCTCCGTGTGGCCCATCTTTCCAAGAATCAACCCGTTCTGCGAGATGATGCCCTCGATGGCGTACGACGATCCGTTGGGGTTCCAGGGAGCCTCTGCCGTGGGGTTCCCTGCGGCATCGGCGTACTGGAAAGCCACCTGCCCGTTGGCGAACAGCTCGCGGGCAAGCTCCTCGCTCACCACGAACTTGCCCTCGCCGTGGCTGACGGCAATCGAATGCAGTTCACCCGGACGGAAGCCGCGGAGCCACGGGGAAGCGGTCGTCGCGACGCGCGTCGAGACGATCTGCGAAATATGACGGTTGACGTCGTTGCGGAACAGCGTCGGCGACTCCTTGGTGACCATGCCCAGACGTCCGTAAGGCAAAAGGCCCGACTTGACCAACGCCTGGAAACCGTTGCAGATGCCCAGGATCAGGCCTCCGCGGTCGGTCAAAGCGTGGATTTCGTCGCGAATATCCTTATTGTTCAACACATTGACAATGAATTTGGCGCTTCCGTCGGGTTCGTCGCCCGCCGAGAAACCGCCTGCGAGCACGAAGATGTGCGCCCGGCGGATATGCTCCTTCATTTCGGCGATCGAGCGCAAAACGTCGTCGCCGGCGATGTTGCACAAGACGCTCGTCCGGACCTCGGCCCCCGCCGCGCGGAACGCCTTGGCGGTGTCGTAGTCGCAGTTCGTGCCGGGGAACACCGGAATATAGACCACCGGGGTCTCGACCGCCTCGCCGGGATAAACGAACGTTTTCGGGGCGGGTGCGGAGGTCATCACCTCCGCCGAGTTCCGGCCCTTGTCGGGGTAAACGGCCGCAAATTTCTCCGTATTGGCCTTGTAAAGCTCTTCGAGCGGCATCTTCACCCCGTTGACCGTCAGCGTCTCCTCGGCGACGGTGAAGCCCAGCAGTTCGGCATGCGGATATTCCAACGTGCCCTCGCACTCGACGAGGATCGAACCGTAGGCGTATTCATACAATTTCGGCTCGTCGAGGGTGATCTCCGCGCCGACGCCGTTGCCGAAAGCCATCTTGGCAAGGCCCTCTCCGACGCCGCCGAAGCCCACGGACCACGCCGAGAGGATTTTCCCGGACTCGATCCGCCCGCTGACGAACGCAAAGTTCTCCTTCAGCTGCGCCGTGTCGGGCATCCGGTTCTCCAGCGGAGTATGGCGGACGAGGTAAATGCGGTGTCCTGCGCCTTTGAGGTCGGTGGAAATGACCTTCGAAGCGTCGACCGTCGTGATGCCGAAGGCCATCAGCATCGGCGGAACGTTGATGTCCTGGAACGTGCCCGACATCGAGTCCTTGCCGCCGATCGAAGGCAGGCCCAGTTCGACCTGCATCTTCAGCGCACCGAGCAGCGCGCCGAGCGGCTTGCCCCACGACTCGGGATTCCGGGTCATACGCTCGAAATACTCCTGATAGGAGTAACGCATCCTCTCGTAACGCGCACCCGCGGCCACGACCTTCGCCGCAGCTTCCACGACGGCATAGGCCGCGCCGTGGTAGGGACTCCACGAAGCCACGTAGGGGTTGTAGCCGAAGGCCATGACGCTGGCCGTGTCGGTATAGCCGTCCGTGGGGAGTTTCTGCACCGAGACCTGCGTCTCGCTGCGCTGCATGCGGCCGCCGAAGGGCATCAGCACCGTCGAGCGGCCGATCGTCGCGTCGAACATCTCCACGAGGCCCCGCTGCGAGACGACATTGTTATCCTTGAGGTTGTTCGTAAAACGCTCGGCGAGGGTCTCCCCCGCCACTTCACGGGCAAAGGGATCGCGGTTTTCCACCGCGCCGATCCGCGCCTCGGCATAATGCTTCGCCCCGGCGCTGTCGATGAATTCGCGCTTGAGGTCCACGACCTTCCTGTCCCCGTTGAACATCCGCATGCGCGCCGTGTCCGTCACGTCGGCCACGTGCACCGCCTCGATGTTCTCCTCGCGGCAGTATCCCATGAACTCCTCCATGTCCTTCGCCTCGACCACCACCGACATGCGTTCCTGCGATTCGCTGATAGCGAGTTCCGTGGAGTTCAGACCGCTGTACTTGGTCTTCACGCGGTCGAGGTAGATGTCCAGCCCGTCGGCCAGTTCGCCGATGGCGACGCTGACGCCGCCGGCACCGAAGTCGTTCGATTTCTTGACGAGGCGCGTCACCTCCGGACGGCGGAACAGCCTCTCGAGCTTGCGCTCCTCGGGGGCGTTGCCCTTCTGCACCTCGCTGCCGCAGGTTTCGAGCGACTTGGCGTCGTGCTCCTTCGAAGAGCCGGTCGCACCGCCGATGCCGTCGCGGCCCGTGCGGCCGCCGAACATGATGATTTTATCGCCCGGTGCGGGACGCTCGCGGCGGACGTTCGCAGCCTTCACGGCCCCCACCACAGCCCCCACTTCGAGGCGTTTGGCGACATAGTCGTCGTGATAAATCTCGCGGACATGGGTCGTAGCCAGTCCGATCTGATTGCCGTAGCTCGAATAGCCCGCCGCGGCCTTCTTCGAAATGACGCTCTGCGGCAGTTTTCCGGAAAGGGTCTCCGACACAGGCAGGTAAATGTTTCCCGCGCCCGTCACGCGCATCGCCTGAT
>ULUW01030753.1_pt1 | contig 13714 bp, 8 predicted proteins | sample 1959041 | NCBI WGS metagenome assembly ULUW01 (sample SAMEA4835775, study PRJEB28245) | human gut metagenome | biome: gut microbiome; material: fecal sample | place: Denmark | collected 2008
TCTTTTTCTCTTTTTTCCACGATATTGGACTTGTTTGCCTCTGTCAGTTCCTCATTATATTTATTCAGGCATTTAATAAAATAAAACCCTTTGCCTGCCTGGATCATAGACGACGTCTGTCCATTATCAAGATTAAACGCAACCTCCTCGACCTCTTTGGGCAGTTCATCCCTGGCCACCGTAGTCTGTATGGAAGAAAGTTCATTATAGTTATTTGCCACAGATGCAAAATCATCTCCACGCTCTAACTTTGCTGCCACATCACTTGCCTTTGTACTGTCTGCGACAAATATCTGCATGATCTCGATCACACGCGCCTCATCGTCACTGACTTCCTCATTTACACTGTTTGTCAGCGAATTATAAAGTTTCTGTGCTAATGCGTAATGCTGATAATATTCGCTGATATCGCTCTCCGTCACTTCAAGATAAGTATTTTCTTCTTTTGAAAGTGATGCATAATACTCTGCCGCCGCCTCTGATATTGCAGAAAGCTCATCCTCTGAAAGTGCAACTTCCCTTGACTGTGCAAGCAGATCCATGCTGACCACCTGGGTTAATTCTTCCATTGTGACCGCTTTGATATATTTTACCAATGAATCATCCCCGAAATCATGTTTCCAGAGATCCACACCATATGCCGTCCCGTAGATATTCTGATAATTCGTCAGATAAACCCGCGCCTCTTTCAAACTGCAGACGGTTCCCTCGATCTTGAATACCTGACGGTCATTTAATATATTCGAAACCACAATATTTTTATTTCCGATCCGGCATCCGGTCAATAACAGCGACATGCCACACAGCACAGCTGCTACCCTTGTAAATTTTCTCTTCATCCTAATTTACCCAATCTGATAGAAAGTCCTATTGTTCCATTGATTTTAAGATACTTCTTGCAACGGAAATTCCGTTTGCAGATGCCTGCTGCAATCCTCTCGTCACAGATGCTCCGTCTCCGATCGCACGCAGTCCTTTTACGCTGGTTTCAAAATCAGAGTTGACCACTACCTTGTTGGAATAGAATTTTACTTCCACACCGTAAAGCAGTGTCTCGTCGCTGGCAATACCCGGTGTCACCTTATCGAGTGCCATAATCATTTCCTCAATATCGACCATGATACGGTGCGGGAATACTAAGGAAAGATCACCCGGCACAGCATCCTTTAAAGTCGGGATCAGGTTATTCCTGCAGAGGCGTTCCTCCGTTGTTCTTCTTCCTCTCTTGAAATCACCAAATGTCTGTACTAAGATTTTTCCGTCGCAGAGCATGTTGGAAAGCTGTGCGATCTGTTTACCGTACTCGATCGGTGTCTTAAATGGTTTGGTAAAGTTTTTGGAAACCAAAATTGCAAAGTTGGTATTGTTGGTCTTTAAATCTTTCGACTTGTATGCGTGACCGTTTACCACCGCAAGTCCGTTATCGTAGTATTCTGTTGCGACCTCACCGGACGGGTTGGTACAGAAGGTACGCACCTTATCATCAAATGTCGGTGTATGGTAAACCAGTTTTGCCTCATAGAGGTTCTGATTTAAAAATTCCATGACCTCATCGCGCACCTCCACACGTACACCAATGTCTACGGTACCTACCTTTGTTTCAATATCATGCTGTCCGCAGATATGTGAAAACCAGTCAGCACCCTCTCGTCCAACTGCAGAAATAACCTCTGCTGCAAGATATTCCTCATCTTTTTCGGTAATGATCCCTTTGACCTTGTTATCCTCAATGATGATATCTTTGACCATGGTGTTAAATTCCATCTCAACGCCCTGCTCTAACAGATGCTCCTGCAGTCTGGAATAGATTTTGTAGCCTTCCTCTGTTCCAAGGTGGCGGATCGGACATTCGATCAGTTTTAAGTTTGCATTGATCGCTTTTCTGCGGATCTCACGGATCTCTTTTTCTTTATCCACTCCGTAAACTTTTGTATCTGCACCGAATTTTAAATAAATATCATCGGATTCTTTTAATAATTCCACGGTTTTATCATAGCCTAAAATTTCCGGCAGATTTCCTCCGACATCCGGGGAAAGTGACAGTTTACCGTCAGAAAAAGCTCCCGCTCCGGCAAATCCGGTCGTGATGGAACAAGGTTTACATCCAACGCAGACTTTTGTCTTACGTTTCGGACATTCTCTCTTTTCGATTCGTCTGCCCTTCTCGATCATTAAAATTTTCAGATTCTTCTTTGCATGGATCAGTTCATATGCACAAAAGATACCAGATGGACCGGCTCCAATAATAATCACATCATATTGTTTCATTCTTTTTTCCTCTTACCTGTCTATTTGTCCTGTTTACCGATTTCTCACACGCATCTGTATTTTGGCATAGCGTATTCCATAAAAACGTCATTCCTACGCTTCCACGATCAGATATCTGCCGTCCGGGATTGCAAAAACTTCCTCTGCCTCTGCTAAATCCGCATTGCTCATTCCTGCAATATCTGCGCCCTCATCTTCAAAATAAGCACGGACTTCTTTGATATTTTTGCAGACAACTGCCATGCAGTCCTCTAAAAATTCTTCGGCCTCCTCCGGCGATTCTGCAACATTTTCTTTAAAAAGCTGCATCTGATGTTCCAAAAAATACTGTACTACCGCTTCATCGTACATAATAATCCTCCATTCTGTGCAGTGTAAAAATCTCATTTTTCACACTGTATTTTCCCGCTTATCTACCATGTATATGGGTCAATTCCAAGCCGGTCAAGCTCTCTGTAAATCGCTGCAACCGGAAGTCCTACCACATTATTATAGTCACCGTCGATTTTGTCAATATAAATTGCAAATTTTCCCTGGATTCCGTATGCACCAGCTTTGTCCGACGGTTCTCCTGTCGCAATATAACGCAAAATTTCACTTTTCTTTAACTGTCTGACAAAAACGTCAGTCTTTTCATAAAAGATATGTTCCCCTGCCCTGCCGGTCCGGTCGATAAACACAAAAGCAACCCCCGTGTAAACCGAATGGCTTTTCCCTGACAATAAAGAGAGCATGCGGAAGGCATCTTCCTCATCTTTTGGTTTTCCTAAGATTTCGCTGCCTGCGGCAACAATGGTGTCTGCACCGATGACTAAAGTATCCTGCGGTGTCATCAGCGTCCGATGCTCATCTCCATATGTTTTTAACATGGATGCGACTTCTCTCGCCTTCTGTGCTGCAAGTTCCATGACAACCTCTTTTGGCTCTTTTTTTATGATGATCTCCTCCCCCTTTGCCGGACAGACCTCAAAGTTAAGACCGATCTGCTCTAAAAGTTCACGGCGTCTTGGGGACGCGGATGCTAAAATAATCTGTGACATGGTCAAATTTCCTTTCTGCTGCATGCTTATCTGCTTCTTAACATTGCACAAAACTCCAATCAGACTGGCTTTTGTACAATGTTTTTAAATTTTCTATACCGGGATCACTTTCCCAAGCCGGAAGGAATACAACAGTTTTTCCTTTACTTTCAGCGGATTTCCGGCTGCATCTTTCTCATTTTCATAGACTCGGTTTAGCGCTTCCTCGTAAAGTTTTAACTGTGCCGCATAACGCTCGGACAATTCCTTTTCCGTATCCACACGGTCTGTTTTATAATCAAGAAGGACAATACCGTCCTTTTCAATCCAGAATACATCGATGATTCCCTGGATCAGGGTCAGCTCTTTCCCTGTATATTCCGTTTCTCCTATATTTCCTACACGCCCCATGCTTTTTACCTTTTCCGCCTGTTCCGTGTTTTCAGCAAAACCAAACTCGTCTAACTGTTCATCCGTAAATCCCATGACAAATGGTTTCTCACGGTACAATTTTCCGTCTTTTTCAGCTGCTCCCATCCGTTTTCCAATATCTGCATTTACAAAATATTCAACCTGCGGTATGCGAATCAGTCCATGCATCTCCGGTGTGATCTGTTCTTTCTCCAGCATCCCGGCGACCTGCTCTTTTGCGGACACACCGGAAGAAAACTGGTAGCACTCCATGATGCGGTGCATTGCCGTTCCGCGAAGTGCTCCAGGGCTGGCATCCTCACTTTGCTGCTCTATTTCTCTTGCAAATGCAGGCACATACGGCACAACCTCCTCGTATTGAAAAACAGGAACTGCCTCCTCCTCTTTTTCAAACGCCTCCCGCATGGCACGATGTTTTAACTCCGACACGGAATACTTATTTTTTCTCTGCACATCATTTTCATATGCATACCGTCTGTGAAAACGCTCCGAGAACTGCTGCACTTTTTTTTCATCTGCCTGCGCAGCTTTTTCCATGCAGGCTGAACGGTTCCAGTCATCTTTGATCTGTGTTTCCAGTTCTTCCTGCACCAGTTCTGCCGCCCGCATCAGACGTATCTGATATTTATCCTGACAGGATGCAGCCGCAGGCAGAATCCAGTCCAAATAACCGGCTGCACTCTCGCGTCCCAGATAAGATAACAGTTCCTCTGGAAATGCTTTTATATAGGAAAGTGTCTCCTCTGCCTTTTTCAGACTTCCGGTTAAGATCAGCTTTTCTTTCGCTCTCGTTAATGCCACATAAAGGACACGCAGTTCCTCGCCAAGATTTTCCATATCGATCTGCTTTGCGATAGCACGTTTTGCGATCGTCACTGATTTTACACGCTGTTTTCCGTCCATATAGTCAAGACCGATGCCAAGTTCCGGGTGCAATACCAGACGGCTTCTTGTATCCTGGCGGTTAAAGTTTTTTCCCATCCCGGCGGCAAATACGACCGGAAATTCCAGTCCTTTACTCTTATGGATACTCACAATGCGCACGACATTTTCGTTTTCCCCGATCAGATCTGCCTCGCCGAAATCCACATCGTATTTCTGCAGTTCATCAATATAGCGCACAAAATGAAACAGTCCCTTGTAACTGGTATTTTCATAGGCGATCGCCTTCTCCACCAGCATTAAAAGGTTTGCATGACGCCTGTCACCGGCTGGCATTGCTGCGGCATAATCGCCGTAACCGGTCTCCTTTAACAGCAGTTCGATCAGCTCATGGATCGGTGTATCCGGCACAAGCTGCCGCAGTTTTTCGTAGGTAACATAAAACCGGTATAACTTTTCTTCGGAATCATCCCTGCCCTGTCCCGGATTTTCCTCCGCTTCCTGCTTCAGGCGCCCACATTCCTCCAAAACACATTCATAAAATCTGACGTCATTGTCTTTTAAACGCAGTTTCGCAAGTTCCTCATCCGAAAGTCCTGCGATTGGTGAACGAAGCACCGCTGTCAGCGGGATATCCTGTCTCGGATTATCCAAAATACGAAGCATGGAGAGCACGGTCTGCACCTCCACCGTACTGAAATATCCTGTCGCCGAAACAGTATGTGCCGGAATTCCTGCATCATTTAACACAGCAGCAAAACGGTCTGCATATCCGCTCAGGCTTCGCAGCAGAATGACCATATCCGAATACTGCACCGGGCGCAGTTCTCCGGTTGCCTTGTCGGTCACCTTCTGCGTTCCCATAAGCTCTTTGATCCTTTTTGCAATCATCCGTGCTTCTAACAGTTTCTTATCATCCGCTGCAGCATCATCCAACAGTTCATCATCCCCGTCCACCAGTAAAATTTCCGGTGTGAACATGTCCGTTTCTTCCTGATAAGAAGCTCCCGGATAAAGTGCTGCATCCGCATCATATTCCACATTTCCAAGATTGCGCTTCATGATGCGGTAAAAAATATCGTTGGAAAAATCGAGCACTTCATTTCTGCTTCGGAAATTTTTATGCAGGTCAATGCGCTGCATTTTTGCATCCGTCAGGCTGTAAGTATCGTATTTTTCCATGAATAGTTCCGGTCTTGCCAGACGGAAACGGTAGATACTTTGTTTGACATCCCCGACCATAAAAAGGTTGTATTCACCGCGCTCCTCCCGTGAAATTGCACGTAAGATTGTCTCCTGCACCTCATTGCTGTCCTGGTACTCGTCGATCATGATCTCTTTGAAATTATCCCGGAACTCCTCGGCAGTCTTTTTGACTTTGCCGGTCTCCTCATCGACAAAGATATTTAACGCAAAGTGCTCAAGGTCATGGAAATCCACCAGATTTTTCCGCCGTTTTTCCGCCGTAAACGTCTCGTCAAATTCCAATGTCAGACGCACTAACTCTGCCGCCATCGGCGCCGTCTTTTTCATCTGCTCCGCCATGATCTCCGGTGATGTGAAAAAATACTGGCGGTTTATTTTTTTGACCGCATCCTTTCCCATCTCTCGCAGTTTTTTGACCAGCTCTAATTTTTCTTCGTTTCCGTCAAATCCACGGGAGGAAGCAAGCCTGTCATAGGATAAATTGCGGTAATTCTGATAAAAATCCGCAAAACTTTCACTCGCAGCGATCTCCTTATATTTTTTCAGGTCGCCCTCTAATGCTTTCGCATACATATCCGGCCCGTCATCGTCCTGCGTCAGTTTGTATGCCCGCCCGGAAAGTGCCACAAGATCCTCTGACACCCGTTTTAAGTTCTGAAGAAGCGACTGCATGAAAGCTGCGCTTTCCAAAGATGCCTCATCCTCTATGCCATAGCTTTCTGCCGCCGCAAGCAGCCATTTCTTTGGCCATGGATAACTCCTTGAAAACTCATAGAGCTGTAAGATCATGCCGGAGAGCGCCGCATCATTTCTGCCGGATGCATATCCGTCCACAAATGCTAAAAATTCCGGCGCACTCTCCTCATAATTTTTCAACAGCACCTTTGCGAGCACGTCCTCTTTTAACAGTTTCAACTCGCCCTCATCCCCGATTCTGAAATTCGGTTCGAGATCGATCTCATGAAAATGATTACGGATCACATACAGACAAAAACTGTCGATCGTCGTGATCTGGGCATTGTGTAAAAGAGAAAGCTGACGCTGTAAATGTTCGTCGTCCGGCTGTTCTTTTAAGGCATTCTCCAGTGCATTTCCGATTCGTTCACGCATCTCTGCCGCAGCCGCATTGGTAAATGTCACGATCAAAAGACGGTCAATGTCCACCGGGTGCTCTTTGTCCGTAATGATCTTTATGATACGTTCCACGAGCACCGCAGTCTTACCGGAACCTGCTGCCGCGGAAACTAATATATTTCTGTCTCTGAGTTCGATGACCTTTCGCTGGTCATCTGTCCATGTCATTCCCATGTTTTGCTCCGTTTCTGACTTTTTATTTTTGCACCTGTCACATCACATTTATTCACCGTCCGGATTTTTTCCCGGCTCTCCAATCTCTTCCCGGATATGTGCAAGGATCTCCTCACTGCTGTCAAATTTTTCAAACTGCTGATAGGAAAATCCCGGCATGCGTACATCAAATCCGCAGATCGTGTGATATGGACAGTAATCGCAGCCGCTCCTGTCTCCTAACAGGTAAGGTTTTACCGCCACATTTCCGGCAAAGATCTCTTTTCCCACATGCTCAATCTTCTTTCGCACATAATGGGACATAAGTCCAAACTCATAGGTGCTCGCCGTCTTAGATGTCGCCTTTAAGGAGCCGTCCGCTTTTAAGGCTACCGGGATCACTGTCGATGTGCCTGAAAAATCAGTATCCATCGCACCATAGATTTCCGGATCTTCATTGACCAGACCTCCCACTTTAAGCTGTTCTAGAATACTCCGTCTGATCTCCTCCTCGGACTCCTGACCATCCGCATCCACCATCGGATCTGTGATGTGATAATAAAAAATACCTGCAGGTTCCGTATCTTTTCCCTTATATTTTTTCTTTGTGAGTTCCAGTGCCGCATTCATGTAGACGACAAGCTGGAGCTGCAGTCCATAATAAAAATTTAAAAGTGAAAAAGTGGTGTTGCCCGATTTATAATCAATGATTTTTACATAGACCTTATCGTCTGTCTCGTAAGTATCAACGCGGTCGATCCTGCCGCGCAGACGCATTTTTTCATCTTCACCCAGTTGAAACTGCACCGCATCCAGCCGCTCGGCGCGCGAAAATGACACCTCAAAACCGCTCGGCACAAACTTTCCTTTCCGCACCTGTAACATCAGTGCCCAGATCGTCCGTTTTGCCGTTGCCTCCATCCGCTTTAACAGGTAACTGTTTCTTGCGTCCTCGAATACGTCCCCGATCCCGCTGCCTGCGATCGCATCTTCCATGCTCTGGGAAAGCAGGGCTTCCTGCGCTTTCTCCGGGATATCAAACCAGGTATAATCCGACAGCTCTATGCCCTTTGCAAAACGCTCTAACACATCATGATAAATATTTCCCATATCCACACTCGCAAACTGCTGCAGTTCCCGTTCTTTAAGCCGCAGTCCATAACTTAAATAATGAGCAAACGCACAGGCAGCAAACTGTTCGAGCCTTGTCACGCTGTTTTCTAAGGTATTCCCATATAAAGCTTTCGTGACTGCCTTGCTGATCGCATCATCTTTATGGGCGCCAAACGCCGCATCAAAAAGCTGCATTACTTTTTCCCGTTCACCCTCATCCGACAGGTACCATGCCAAAAGTGCAGTCCATGCCTCTTCATCCTCCACCGGTTTTGTCAGCCCTTCCATCAGAAACGGCAGGGCACTTTCCGCAGTCAGTGCACCTTCTAATGTCTCCTCCTCGGACGGTTCTTCCACCGCAAGCTGTGGGAACAGTTTTAAGAGTGTCCCGATCAGATACGAACGCCGCAGTGCTTTTCCATCGGAGTTGACGCGGCAGAATGTCACATACAGCCGCTCGGACGGTTTTGTCATATTTAAATACAGGTAAAACTTCTGGATAAATACTTTTTCCCTTGCGCCCGGCGCCAGTTCCAGGTGATATTCTGCCATCTTTTCACGCTCAAACTGGGAAATAATGCCACCCTGATTCCCTGCTTTCGGCACAACTCCGTCGTTGACACCGACAAAAAATAAGATTTTTACATGGTTCAGACGGGTTCTCTCGATATCCCCGACTGTCACCGTGTCGTTGCCCGGCGGGATAATACCGACTTTTGCCGCCTCAAATCCGGCATCTAAGATATCACTGTATTCCCGGATCGTCATCGTCTCATCGCCCAGCAGAGACGTCACTTTGTCGAGCAGATCCATCACGATTTTATAGATCTGGTCATATTCCTTTGCCCGCGCCTGATTGCCATGCGCCTCGAAAAAGTTTCCACGCTCCTTTAATAACTGCTCCATGTTAAGCCGTCTGATCAGACTGTATAACTCATAGGTCTGTGTGCTGACCGTATTGTCTTTTCCACGAAATGCCTCAAGCAGCGGCTTAAAATTCTCATAAACCGCCTCACGGATCTCATTTAACCGTGCCATATCCTCCAATGTCCCATCCGGCATTACAAACGTCCACGGTCTGCTCCAGCGGGATGCACCGCGGATGCCCCGTGCGAGGACATAATTTTCCAGGCGGTCGATCTCCTGTTCTGTAAGTCCATGGGATCCTGTTTCCGGCTGCTGCGTCAAATCTTCCGTTGCAGCCGGATCTGGCTCCTTGTCGGAATTTTTTGCCTCGGTCACGACTCTCGCTGCAAGCCCGCACCGCAAAAACCGGAACACACTTTCATAAGAAAAATCATATTCGATCATCTCTAAGATCGCCCGGATGCACTCGATAAACGGGTGGAATAAAATATTTTTCGTCTGATCAATAAAGTACGGGATATGGTACTGCTCAAAGATCTCTGGCACATAATTGCCATACTGCTGCACATCCCCTGTCACGACTGCGATATCCCGGTAACGGTAACCATTCTCCCTCGTCAGGCGCACGATCTCGCGGGCAGCAAATTTTAATTCTTCCCTCGGATTTTTCAGGGACATGATGCGGATATGCTGCATAGATTGTTCCGGTGCTTTGTATCTGTAGCTTCCCGCTCCCGGACGAAAGAGATTCTGCTCCATAAAATAAAGGTCGGCAGCATTGGCATAGCGCCTCTGTTTTCCGGTTGGCAGTACCAACGGCTCCTCCACCGGAACTTTGCACAGTTCTGCCACTTTCAGTAGCGACGCCACCGTTTTTTTACTCATGGCAAAAAGTTCATGTACACCCCTGCACTGGTAAAAATCTTCCCTGACATCCATCGTGACAGACACGCTGACCTTCTTTGCCAGCACGAGCAGTTTTTCCATCAGGCGGTTCTGGATCGGTGTAAATCCGGTAAACTCGTCCAACACGATCACACTATTACGAAGCAGTTCGGACTCTTCTGCCACATCATAAAGAAGCTCTAACACTTCCTCTGCCGTGATATATCTGCCCTTTAAATACTCCGTAAATCCCTGATACATCGTGAGGACATCCTTCATTTTTAAGCGCAGTCCCTCCCCAAGCGGTTCTTTCTCCAAAAACTCTGCCAGCGCATCCGGACGGACATTATACTGCATCAGCTCTGAGATCAGGGATTTTACCTCGCCGACATATCCCATCTTATTCATATTCGCACCAAGCACTTTCAGTTCTGCTTTTTTCTGTTCTGCCACCTTGCGCAGTACAAGATTTTTTCCGGTCTCTTCCAGCACAACCACATTTTGTTTTCCAAGATCATCAAAGACGCGGTATGCGAGTCTTGCAAAACTGAGCACATCCACGTTCATGATTGCATGCTGTTTTTGCCTCTCGACCAGTTCCCGCTGTGTCTGCATGGTAAACTGCTCCGGCACAATGATTAAAAACTGCTGCTCTTTATTTTCTTTCGCCTGTTTCAGCACGGAATCATACAGAAAATCCGATTTTCCGCTGCCCGAATTGCCAAATATAAATTGTAGGGACATCTGTTTTCTCCTGAAAATTCAATCTTAAAATATTGTATCACACATTATTTCTTTTGAAAAATGTTATCCTGCGGGTTGGAGTCAAATAGTGCATTTAAACTTCTTGATTGACAAATTTTTCACACCCGAATCCTGTAATAAAAGAAATGCCGTCAAAAACATCAGCAATTACCACAGGCATCCCGATATCTGCGACCAGATAATATACCATAAACGGCACCAGTATGTCATTGAGACCATTCCCGCAATCATTGCCCTCTTTTTCTTCTCTCTTTCCATTTCCTGCCCCTTTCTGCTCTGTCATTCTATTTTGCATGTTAGTCTATTCTAACTTTTTTGTCAATTCAGGAAATTTCCACTGTCATATCATGTATCAGAGAGAATTTGCACCTGCCAGGTTAATTGCCCTTTGCCGGACGCACAACTGAAAGTTATGAAGCAGTCCAATGATATGCAATTCTTGGTGTTCCATTTTTAACATATATAATACCGCATTTCATAAAACCATTCTTTTCCATCAGCTTTTGCATGATTTGATTATCCGCATGGGTATCTGCCCTGATATTTTGAGAAATATTTTTACAATAATTTAAAACACACTGAAACAAACCATGCACCTGACCATCCCCAGCAAGTCTGTGAATAGTAAGATAAGGCTCTTCATTCAGCCAATTCCCATTCTCAATATGCTTATAAGCAGGTTCTGCACCTTTAAACAATGCAAATACCCCATGTATCCCATCTTTGTCATATATTACCCTGCATACATTCTGACAAATATCAGATTTTATTAGCTCTGCATCCGGATAAAAATGCCCCCATTGTGCAGGATTTCCGGACTTTATCATATAATCCTGTGCATATTTATAAATTTTCATAATCTGTTCAAAATCTGCCATATCAGCATTTTTCACATTCAGCATATATTTTATTCACCTCCGCAACTGCCGATTTACGAGTTTCATGATTCTTTGTCTGTTATATCGCTGAATCATTACAAACAACATATCAAACAATGCTGTCAAAATGCAAACGGAAAATTGACCTCCTCTCCTGCAGAAAAAACAGCCTCTCCTGATGTCTCTGTAACCTTGAAACTTGCGCCATCCCATCCGTTGATTTTGATGGTTCCTTTTACACTTCCGTCATCTGATGTGAAAGCCAGCTCCCCGTTTCCATTGTCAACAAATGTTCCTTTTGTTTCTCCCTCTCTGTAAATGGAGATAAGCGCTTCATCCTCTCCTTCCAGCCCCTGTCTGGTGATCAGGGAACTGTATACGCTGCCAGTCCCCTGATTGTCCACAAACAGACCGTACTTTGCTGATTTTTCCGGCATAACAAAGGATTCCCCCTTTATCTTTGCCAGCTCATTTGCAATAACATAAGCCCTGTTCTTCGTGATCTCCTCCAGATAAGAATTCTGAAGAAGCGGATACATACTGCCGTTTTCTTCGTAAGATCCAATGTCAAGCAAAGTCACCTCTTCCTTCATGTCGATCCAGTTTCTCTGTTCTGTAAGGATCTTCTCCTTTGTCTGCGGATCTGCCAGATCACTGAATCTGCTCCAAAGGTTATTTAATTCCGTATCCCATATGTCGAAAAACCATCTGGATGACAGATTCATTTCTGTCTGTGTCTGGGCTGCCTGCGCCAGCGGCGTATATTTCTTTACGATGTTCTCAATATTCTTCAATTCGTCCTGCAGTGATGCGGAACCTGATACCACATTGTCAACATCCGCTTTGATGTCCTCCGAATAGTCATAAGTAAAATCCGTTTCTTCATTTAATACGACGTCATTGTATTCTGTACTTTCTGTACTTTCTGTATTTTCTGTGCTTTCTGTGTCTTCTGTGCTTTCTGTGTCTTCTGTGTCTTCTGTGTTTTCAAAACTGACCGAATCTTCCACCTGGGAAGATTCGCTTTCTATTCCTGTATTATTATTTTTTACTCCTTCTTTGCCACATCCGGCACAAAGTCCGGTCATTAATATTAATATCATGCTGTAAATTCTTTTTTTCATGTGTTTATACTCTCTACTTTCTGATTCATTGGGTGTTCTTTCCAGTTTTCTCTATCAGCAATTATAAATGAACATGAGAAAAAATACCAGCGGCCCCGTGAAACTTTGCATAAATAAAAAAGCAATACCTGAATTTAAAATAAACTCAAATACTGCTCATGAAACATCTAATATTGTATCTTTTTAGCCGAGGTATAACATTTCTCTCTATATTTAACCAAACTTGAAGTTACACTGCCATTTCCCATAATAATGATGAAACAAAATGTTGAAACAAGAACATAATAACTACGACAGAACTGCATATTACATAAAAGTCACTCATTTTTGAATTTAGCAATACTCTTTTTTTTAACTACCTGTTATCCAGCGTGCAATAAAATATCTGATTATAGTCCCAACCGTATTTGTAATAATATCGTTTATATCTGTGGTTTTAAAGGTAATAATGTGATGTATTAAGAACAGATGAAGATTTGTTTAAATCTTAACGAACGGACAGCGTCAAATAACTTCCTATCTGACTGATCACTTTCAAATATCAGAATAATTTATCTCATTTTCCATATTAAAATTCCAAACTATCCACATTTAACAGAAAATACTTCATACCCATAATTACAAAGTGCTTAACTTTACATTTCCATTTCTTCTATCTCTTTTAACATAAATTCTTCGAGTTTCTTCTTGTCAGGCAAATGTAACATATACGTTGAAACAAATAACTGGTTATCCATTCCAGATAAGGCATATTCTACCATCTGAGAACCTTTATCTGTACAAAGCAGTATTCCTACTGGAGGATTATCTCCCTCTATCATCTCATTTTTCTTATAATATCCTACATAAGCATTAAGCTGCCCTAAGACTATTATAAATTCGCATAGACACAGTATCCCACAGCTCATGTATCTATGCGATTTCTTTTTTATTGTTTTGTTACTGTTCACAGGTAGGCATTTTCTGAACTGAAAATGCCGTATGATAC
>ULUW01028411.1_pt1 | contig 13688 bp, 10 predicted proteins | sample 1959041 | NCBI WGS metagenome assembly ULUW01 (sample SAMEA4835775, study PRJEB28245) | human gut metagenome | biome: gut microbiome; material: fecal sample | place: Denmark | collected 2008
ATAAAAGCTGCGTTTGTTAATTCGTATTAATATATGGAATATATGGAAGTTAAAAAATTAGTAAGTTTTTAAAATTAGTACTTGCATTACATATATGTGTATGATACAATAACAAAGCTGTTTATCAAAATGATAAAAAGAAATAAGGATAAATCATATAAAGATATTGTAAAGAGGTGAAAGTAATGAGAGAAGGAATACATCCAGCATACTATCAGGCAAAGGTTGTTTGTAACTGTGGTAACGAATTCGTAACAGGTTCTACAAAGGAAGAAATTCACGTAGAAATTTGCTCAAAGTGCCATCCATTCTATACAGGACAGCAGAAGGCTACATCAGCTCGTGGACGTATTGATAAGTTCAACAGAAAGTATGGTGTTAATAACTAGTTATGAACATAAAGTTGAGGTTGTCAAGACCTCAACTTTTTTTTGCGCGAGTAACGATGAGAATAGGAATATATAATGCTGTGAATCCTGCTTGCAGGAATTCACGGTATTATATATTTCTATTCGAGGAGCACCGCGACAGTGACAGAAGCTTTTGCTTCTGGAACGGCATCGTTACGAGTTAGCCACAACGTAAACCGATCACCTACCGCTATAACAGCCCCAAAGCTCTATAGCGAAGCGCCTAGAGCTTGTCGTCCGACAGGTCAATGAACAGGCACTCTACAGCAAAGCACCTAGAGCTTGTCCGACAGGTCAATGAACAGGTGCTCTACAGCGAAGCGCCTAGAGCCCGTCCGTATATCTAAGCCCGTCCGGTTTACACACATTGTCCGCTAACCTCACCAATATTCCATCAAACAAATTGGAGGTCCAAACTATGAAACCATCAGGTATAGGTGGTCAGGCAGTCATCGAGGGGATTATGATGCGCAATAAAGACAAATACTCTATTGCCGTAAGAAAGCCTGACAATGAAATCGAAGTTACCGTTAGAGAAAGTAAGGTTCTTACTGAAAAACATAAATGGATGAGTTACCCTGTAATAAGAGGTGTAGTAAGTTTCATAGACTCACTCATAACAGGAATATCAACAATCAACTACTCAGCATCATTTTATGATGATCCAGATGAGCAGAAGAAGACCAAGGCTGATGAAATCGGCAAATCAATATTCAAAGACAAGTTTGAATCAGTACTTATGGCACTTACAGTTATAGTGTCAGTATTTCTTGCAGTTGGTTTATTTATGCTTCTGCCATACTATGTATCAAGACTTGTTAAAGGATACGTTGCTTCAAAGACACTTCTTAATCTTATAGAAGGCCTAGTCAGAGTTGCAATATTCATACTATATCTTGTTCTTATATCATTGATGAAAGATATTAAAAGGACATTTATGTATCATGGTGCTGAACACAAATGTATCAATTGCATTGAGAATGGTGCAAGGCTTACAGTAGAAAATGTTATGAACAGTTCAAGATACCATAAAAGATGTGGAACAAGCTTTTTATTTATAGTAATGTTTATAAGTGTTGTATTCTTCATTTTCATAAGAGTTGACAATACAGCACTACAGATTGTTATAAGACTGCTTTTAGTTCCTGTAATTGCAGGCGTATCTTATGAATTTATAAGATGGGCAGGACGTAATGATAATGGGTTTACAGTTGCTTTAAGCAGACCGGGAATGTGGCTTCAGAAGCTCACAACAAGAGAACCTGATGAGGATATGGTAGAAGTTGCCATAAAGGCAGTTGAGGAAGTATTCGACTGGGAAGCATTTTTGAAGGAATATTATCAGACTTCACTTGATATGGAAGCTGATATTAAGGCGGCAGAAGCCAAGCTTGCCCTGACAGGTGAATTAATACATAAGCCTAAGAAGACAAGAAAGATTGATGCCAGGGAAGTTGCTATGGCAGAAACTTTGAAATCTGTTGAAAGCAAGTCGCTTGCAGGTTCAGATAAAGATAGTTCTAAGTCAGATACAGAAAATGGTAATTCTGACACATTAAATTCAGATACAGATGTTGTGAAGACTGATACAACTGATACAGGCAATGTTGAAGCTGAGCCAGACACAGTAAATGCTGTTGATGACACAGACAATGGCAATTCAGATGAGGATAATGCTAAGTCAGACGGTGAGGCATTACAGGAAAATGCAGAGTCAGATGATAAAGCACAAGAAAGCACAGAAGCTGATAGTGAAACGTCACAGGAAAATGCCGATGATGATTTACCTGAGGGCTTTGAGATAGAAGACCACTACGAAACTGTTGAAAAAATCAAGACAGAAACTGGAAGCAAATATGCTTTTACAACAGAAAACGTTCAGGAAGATATTGACGAGTCTGAGAATATGTCTGTTGAAGAAGTAGAAGCAGCTTTCGAGATAGAAGAGACAGAACAGGAAGAAGAAAATATCAGTGCTGACGAAGTGCCATTATTTAAGCAGAGAGATAGAGAATAAGGTAGATATATGCAGTTAGATAATGTTAAGACTTTAAGGGATGCTGTTAATTATGGAAAACAGTTTCTTGAGGATTTCGGTATAGAAAATGCCCAGTATGATGCAACCGAGCTGCTATTGCTTGTGATGGGCATTAGTAGAACACAATATCTTATTAATTCAATGGATAAGATAGATAGTGGAAAGCTTGCAGAATACGCAGAACTTATTAATAAAAGGGCAGAGCATATTCCTTTACAGCACATTACCGGAATTGTGAATTTCTATGGCAGGGAATATAAGGTTAATGCCAATGTGCTTATTCCAAGGCAGGATACAGAAATTCTTGTAGAAGAAGTTATGAAGCTGACTAACTCTGAAAGCCGTGTGCTTGATATGTGTACAGGTTCAGGCTGTATAATTATATCACTTGCTGCATCAGGGCATACTTCTGAAAATGGAGCTGTTGCCATAGATATATCAGATGATGCACTAAAAGTAGCTGACTATAATAAAAAGTATAATAATGCAGATTATATTAAGCTTATAAAGAGTGATATGTTTAGTTCTTCGGAATGTGAGCAATATAAAAATGAGGATAACAGATTTGATGTTATAGTATCTAATCCACCATATATACCTACTAAAGATATAGATGAATTATCAGAGGAAGTAAGGCTGCACGACCCTGTGCTTGCACTAGATGGTGATACGGACGGTCTTAAATTCTACAAGGCGATAACTAAACAGTCTGTAAATTATTTAAAAGAAAATGGATATTTATGTTATGAAATAGGTTATAATCAGGCAGAAGATGTCCGTAATATAATGGAACAGTGCGGCTATTCTGGCATTAAGGTTATAAAAGATCTTGCAGGACTTGACAGAGTTGTAATTGGCAGGCTTAATAATATTAATTAATACCGTTAAACGGAGAAATGGAGAAATACAGCAATGAGTATGTTTGACAGATTAGAAGATACATTACGCCGTTATGAAGATGTAACAGCGGAACTTGGCAATCCGGATATTGTAACTGATCAGGACAAGTTCAGAAAATATATGAAAGAACAGAGCAATCTTGCACCTATCGTTGAAGCTTACACAGAATATAAGGCAAGCAAGCAGAATATAGAGGACAGTCTTCAGATGATAAGTGAAGAAAGTGATGAGGAACTTTTAGAGATGGCAAGAGAAGAGCTTGCTGACTCTAAGAAGAAGGTTGAAGAATTAGAGAAGAAGCTTAAAATATTACTTCTTCCTAAAGATCCTAATGATGATAAAGATATCGTGGTTGAAATCAGAGCTGGTGCAGGTGGAGAAGAAGCAGCACTTTTTGCCGCAGAACTTTTCCGTATGTACTCACACTATGCAGATACTAAGGGCTGGAAGATAGAAGTAGTTAATGCTGATGAAACTGGTATCGGCGGTATGAAGGAAGTAGAATTTATGGTTAAGGGACAGGGTGCATACTCTGTTATGAAGTACGAAAGTGGTGTACACAGAGTACAGAGAGTTCCTGTAACAGAATCTAACGGAAGAATTCAGACTTCGACAGCTTCTGTAGCAGTTATGCCAGAGGCAGAGGAAGTTGATATCCAGATAGATGATAAGGATATCCGTATTGATGTTATGCGTGCCTCAGGTAATGGTGGACAGTGTGTCAACACAACTGACTCAGCAGTCCGTCTTACTCATTATCCTACAGGTATAGTTATCTACTCACAGACAGAAAAGTCACAGATACAGAACAAAGAAAAGGCTTTCGCACTCTTAAGGGCTAAGTTATATGACCTTGAAACACAGAAAGCACACGATGCAGAAGCAGATGCAAGAAGAAGCCAGATAGGTACTGGAGACAGAGCTGAGAAGATAAGAACTTACAACTTCCCACAGGGACGTGTAACAGACCATAGAATAGGTCTTACACTTTATAAGCTTGATAAGATTATGAATGGTGATATTCAGGAAATTATCGATGCCTGCATAGCAGCCGACCAGGCGGCTAAGCTTGCTAAGATGGGTGAGGAATAAAATATATAATAACAAGTTGTAATATATGCAGTAATTGCAGTTGTGTCTATGGGTGTAATCGTGTTTGTAAAAAGACGTAAGACAGCTTAATTGAAACACATCTATTCACATATATATGTATATATATTTATAAATGTATATCAGACCAGTAAATTCTTAGTAGTTTACTGGTCTTTTTTATATTTAATAAAAAGTAATCATTTTAAAAGGCAGACTCTATTGTAGCTAGTGGAAAGAATACATAGCATAATGTCAGACCTTTTTGCATTATTATATATTAATTATTGTATATTAAATGAGACTTATCGTACAAAGTGGCTATATTAAATAATTACAATATTAGCACAATCCATATCTTCGCCAAGATTGTATACACGACCGCTTGTTATGCCGACTACAGTAGGGCGCAGTATATAGCTGTTGTTGTTGCTTACAACCTTGGCTTTCTCGCCATTGCTTAATTCCACGATTGAGTCAACAGGGTACAGAATAATACTCTCAAGAAAGCTTTTCATAGCCTTGATGTCAAGCTCCTCTGTCATAGACATAATAAGCTCGATTGCATCTTTCTGGGAAAATGCTTTCTTGTAAGGACGTTCTGTGACAAGTGCATCATATATATCGGCAACTGCAAGTATTCTTGCATAAGGAGTTATTCTTGGAGCGTCAAATCCAAGAGGGTATCCATTGCCGTTAATCTTTTCATGGTGCTGTAGGACAGCCATACATATATCGTTATTAAATTCATTACGTTCCTGTAACATATGGTATCCAAATACAGAGTGCTGTTTCATAACAGCGAATTCTTCATCTGTAAGTCTGGCAGGTTTGTTAAGTATTGAAGCTGGTACTTTAGTCTTTCCGATATCGTGTAGAAGTCCGGATACACCAAGCTCATATATCTGCTTATCAGGCAGACACTGTTGTTTGCCGATAATCATAGCCATAGTTGCCACGTCAACACTGTGCTTGAAAGTGTATTCATCACTTGTCTTGAGTGTGCTTATATCAATTGCTATTGCATTGTTGGCATTAATAGCGTCCATCAGGTTAGAAGCGATGCTGTCAGCAGTGTCTGAGAGTTTTTCAGATTCTGTGTTAGCATATATGTATTGAATTCCTTCAGCGACACGGTTCTTGACACTGTCAGAAAGCTTTACCTTGGCAGGGTCATCTTTGTGGAGTCGTTCAATATGTTTCTTAGCCTCAGGAGTTATCATCTGCTCGATATTATCAGGTTCAGGTTCACCCTCCTGTATGTATACGTTCATAATGCCCATTCGTAAAAGAGAGTCAATTACATAATCGTCAAGAATAGAACCTCTCATAACGAGGTTTCGTCCTGTACGGTCCAGAATTGTCTGGTCAAGCTTCATTCCTGGTTTAAGCTGCCTGGTTCTCATAAAATGTCTAGTAATCATATTACTCCCCAATTCCTAATATAAATACTTAATTAAATGTCAAATCTTAGCTTAGTATGAGTTTATTATACAATAGAATACCTGTGTTTTCTATAGAAGCAGTTCATTAATTTTCCACAAATTTTCCATTATTCAATCACAAATTTTAGTTAACATATGTTCAAACAAAAATATCTAAGTAAAAACAAACAATTTTTACATAGAAACGGAGGATTACAATGAGAAAAAAGATTAGTGCAAAAATACTTGTGCTTGTTGGCGTATTGTTCGCGGCAGGTGCGGCAGGAATAATAATGGGAATGATACTTATTAACAGTATGAATGATAAGAGCCAGAATATATCCAATGAGTGTATGCAGGCAGTAACATTGATGGCAGATACACAGACATCAATTGAAAAGGTGCAGAAATATGCCAACAGCTCGGCAGCATTCAGAATGCAGAGCCGTGTTAATGGCGGCAGTAATAACAATACAGCAGGCAGTAACAGTGATAATAGTGGAAATAATATAACTGATAACAACAGTAATAATGCTGGTGGCAACACACAGCCAGCAGGAGCTGCTGATAACAGTGCAGGACAGTCGGGAACAGATACAGCAAAGCAGGGTATGGCACAACAGTCAGGTGATACTAAGGATAATGCTACAGATATGCAGGAAAATATGGAGAATGTAATTCAGACATTGACAGATACATTTGATGAGCTTGAAGCTGTAATTAATAAGTTCGGCAATGCAGAGGTTCTTGAAGGACTTAGTGAATATAAAGAAGTATATGATGAATACAGCAGTAAAATCCAGTCAATCTTAAGTGGTGACAGTTCAAGTATGGATGATTTCTTTGAGCTTACAGCTGAAGGTAATGATGGCATAACAACTAAGCTTGAAAATGCGGCAGATAACCTTAACGCTTTAATAAGTGCACAGGTAAGCAGTGCCTCAGATGAACTTAACAGCCAGTATTCTTTATCAGTAAAAGCATTTTCTGCAATACTTGTAGTTATGATTATTATGGGTGTGGCAATTACTTTAATGATATTTGCAATTATAAGACCTCTAAAGTCAGCAAGCAGCCAGCTTAATAATATCATAGAAGATATTGAGGATAATAATGGCAACCTTACAGCAAGAATTAATGTTATGTCGGATGATGAAATTGGCATATTGGTAGACGGAATTAATATATTTATTGAGAAGTTACAGCTCATAATGAAGGATATTAATGTACAGTCTGAGGTGCTTAGGACATCATCAGATAATATGAACTTACAGGTGGCAGATGTTAATAACAATGCTAATGAGGTATCAGCGGCAATGCAGCAGATGGCGGCTTCTATGCAGGAAGTGTCTGCAACAGTAGAACAGATTAATGCAGGTGCAGATAATATATTTGAGGCAATTGTCAATGTCAATGAGCAGATAGAACAGGGCAATAAGATAACTGGTGATATACAGAACAAATCCGTTAAATATATGCAGGATACTAATCGTGGCAGGGAAGCAGCTAATGCTATGGTACAGAATATAAGAGAAGGACTTACAGGTTCTATTGAGAACAGCCGTCAGGTTGAAAGAATACAGCAGCTTACTGATGATATTTTAAATATATCATCACAGACTAATATGCTTGCACTTAATGCAAGCATAGAGGCGGCAAGAGCCGGAGAAGCAGGAAGGGGATTTGCGGTTGTTGCAGAGCAGATAAGAAATCTTGCTGATGAGAGCAGAAATATAGCTAATAATATTCAGGAGATAAGTCTTATTGTCACAGAAAGCGTATCAGCACTTACAGGCGATTCACAGCGACTTATAGATTATGTTGATGAAAGCATACTTGCAGATTATGAAAAATTTAGCGGCATTACCAATGATTATAGAAATGATGCTTCAAGAGTTAATGATATATTAAAGAATTTTGCAGAAAATGCCAGAACTTTAAAGAACACAATGGCAGAGATGAATTCAGGAATTAGTGATATTTCAACTACAATAGATGAAAGTACTAAGGGTATTAATGAAGCGGCTGATGGTGTGAGCGGAATTGTCAATTCTATAGATGATATAGAAAAAGAGGCAGAGAATAATATTATTATAGGACAGAAGCTTCAGGGTTATGTCCAGGTATTTAAGAAATTCTAATATATAAATTTAATATATAGCAGCTTCACACTATACTTAATCCTCCAAATGTAATATAATAGTTTAGATTAAGATAATTTAACTATATATTATGTTTGGAGGATTTTTATTTTGAAAAAGTCTAATGCAACAGCATTATTGCCGGTTTTAGTATTTCTGGTGCTATACCTTGGACTTGGCATTATATTTGAATATATATGTAAGATACCAATGGGATTTTATAACATACCTATTATTGTAGCATTTCTTGCGGCAATACTTGTAGCGTGTATACAGAACAGAGATGTATCTTTTGATGAAAAGTTACAGATTATGGCAGGCGGGCTTGCTGATAAGAATATTATAACTATGCTTCTTATATTCCTGACAGCAGGTGTGTTTGTAGGTGTTGTTGGAAGAAGCAGTGCAGAAAGTGTGGCATATTTTATGCTTAATCTTATACCAGCTAAGTTTGCAGTTGCAGTGCTTTTTATTGTTGCATGTTTTGTGTCAACAGCGATGGGTACATCAGTTGGGACGATAACGCTTATAACACCGATTGCGGCTGCGGTATCAGAGGCTTCTGGATTTAATATGGCACTATGTGTTGCATCTGTTATGGGCGGTGCGATGTTTGGTGATAACCTATCATTTATATCAGATACAACAATTGCGGCGTGCAATGGACAGGATTGTGCTATGAGAGACAAGTTCAGGGAGAACTTCTGGATTGCATTTCCGGCAGCGGTTGTCACACTTGTAATTATACTTATACTTTCATTTGGAACAGATATTTCAGGAAGAGTAACACACGAGTATAATCTTGTTCAGGTAATACCATATGTATTCGTGCTTATTGGTGGAATAGCAGGAATAAATGTATTCGTTGTGCTGCTGATAGGAATTGTAACAGGAACATTTATTATGCTTGTGACAGGTCATATTGGTGTATTTGAATTAATAACAAGTATGGGTTCGGGCGTATCTGGAATGTTTGAAACCTGTATGGTTGCCATTCTTGTGTCTGCTATGTGTGCCTTAATAAGGGAATATGGCGGATTTACGGCACTTCTAGGCTGGGTTAAAAGAACCTTTAAAGGAAAGAAAGGCGGACAGCTTGGTATGGGGCTTCTGGTCGGGGCTATGGATATTGCAACAGCGAATAATACAGTAGCGATAGTTATGGCTAATCCAATTGCTAAGGAGATGTCAGCAGATTATGGAATATCCAATAGAAAAGCAGCTTCACTTCTTGATACATTTTCGTGTGTATTTCAGGGGATTATTCCTTATGGAGCACAGATGCTTGTTGCTATATCAGCGGTTAATGAGCTTGGTTATGAGATGTCAGCATTTCAGATACTTCCGGTTCTTTTCTATCCGATGATGCTGCTTATAAGCTCGCTTATATGGATATTTATAATTCCTGCAGACAGATAAACTTAACTGGTAACTTTTAACTTCACGCCAATTAATATGGAGGATTTTCTCATGGCTAAAGACACTAAGGATGGTAACAATTTAAACGAAAAAAGCTATGTTAATAAAAAGCTGCTGCAGTGCTACTTGATTATATCAATGGTACTTTTGGCGGCATATATAATGGAACTTGTTAAGGGAAATAGAACGGCAGGATATGTGTTTGTATTTTCGATTATTCTTATTGTGCCGGTTATTATGGCAGTATTCGCATATAAGAAAAATGCTGAGAGTAAAATAGTCAGGTCAATTACGGCAATAGGCTATGGAATATTATATGCCTTTGTATTATGGACATCAGTAAGTATTCTTTCATTTACTTATGCAATTCCTATGATAATTGCAATATCTATGTTTGCAGATAAAAAGTATACCTTAAAGGTTGGTATTGCAAGTGCACTTATTAATATTGTATATATTATTATCCAATATGTTAATGTTGGAATAACAAGCAGTGATATGGTTGATTATGAAATACAGATTGCATTTATGACACTTGTTGTAGCATTTTCTTATATTACAACAGATGTACTTGGACATATATCAGCTTATAAGCTTGAGACAATTGAAGCAGAGAAGGCTAAGACTGATGATATGCTTGATAAGATAATCAAAGCTAATGATAACCTCTGCAAAGAGATTGACAATATCAATGATGAGTCAAAGAATATGCAGGAACAGGCGGAAGGAAGCCAGCTTGCAGTATCACAGATGGTATCAGGTGCTAATGAGCTTGCAGGAACAGTGCAGAACCAGCTTGAGATGACAGAGAGTATTGGGGAGCTTACAGAGAATGCAAGAACGATTATTGAGGATATCAAGAAGCAGTTCGATACAACAACAGATATTACTAAGACAGGCAATATCAATATGGAGCAGCTTGAAAATGTATCAAAGAACAGCAGTGATATTGGCAGTGATGTAAGTGGTGCTATGAATGAGCTTACAGCTAAGACAGAAGAAGCTAAAGTGATTCTTGGAATGATTAACGGAATTACAAGACAGACAGCACTCCTTGCACTTAATGCAAGCATAGAAGCTGCGAGAGCAGGTGAGGCAGGAGCAGGTTTTGCAGTAGTTGCACAGCAGATTAAGCAGCTTGCAGAGGAGACACAAAAGTCAACAGAGGAGATAGAGAATATTATCGTAGCACTGGCAGAGCAGGCTGAGAAAGCTGGGTTTAGTGTTAATAATCTTCTTTCGGCCAATGAGAACCAGATGGAATTAGTGAACCAGTCAAAGAAATCATTTGATGCGATAAGAGATGACATAAGGGATATTCAGGTAAAGATAGACGAAGAATACAATTATATGGATAATATCACAACAAGCAACAATGAGATTACACAGCAGATAGAAAGCCTTAGTGCATTCAGTGAAGAGCTTCTTGCCAACACAGAGAATACACAGGAACTCAGTAATAAGACTATTAATGGAAGCAGGAATATTAATAATCTTTTAGATGATGTAATGAAAGAAGTCAGCATTTTGCAGATGATAATAGACAGTAAAGACGAATAGAGAATAGTACTGTAACGCTGAGTTAAGTTGCAGGAAGGAACGAGGAGTAAAATGTCAAAGAACAATATTATACTTATAGGTATGCCGGGAAGCGGTAAAAGCACACTTGGAGTTGTACTTGCCAAGAAGATAGGATATTCATTTATAGACTCTGATATTGTGATTCAGGATACATATAAAAAGACGCTTGAGCAGCTTATAGAAGAAAATGGCGATACTGGCTTTATTAAGATTGAGAATGATGTGAATTGTTTAATATCTCCAGAGCATACAATTATAGCAACAGGTGGAAGTGCTGTATATGGAGATGAGGCTATGGAGCATTTTAAGCAGATAGGAACAGTTATATATTTAAAAGTTTCAGAAAAAGAGCTTGAGAGCAGATTAGGGAGCCTTAAAGAAAGAGGTGTTGTATCCAACGGCAAGTCTACAGTAGAAGAAATCTTTGAGGACAGAAAAAGGCTCTATGAGAAATATGCAGATATAACAATTGTTCAGGAGGGCCGTGATATAAGAATGATTGTTGAGGATATGTATAAGAAGCTTACAAAGCTGATATAAAAGTGAGAAATAATTGAAATAATTATAAAACTATAGAAAAATATCTCCTTTTGTGGTACTATTAAAGATAGTAACATACGGAGGAGGTATTTTTTTAATGCAGGATAAATATAAATACACAGATGTGAGTGAAAGAAACAGAAGAATGAATAGGTTCTATATAGTGGCGACTTCTCTACTTGGTTTGATGCTTCTTTTTTATCTGTGGATGAAGCAGTTTAATCACAATATTCCATCAGTAGTTGTGTATTGTAACACAGCACTTATTGCTGTATTTACAGCTGTTAATGTCATAGTTTACAGAAAGAATACAGCGACAAGATATTTAAAGGTTATGTCAACTATTGGGATTGGAATAGAATATCTGTTAATTGGTGTGCAGACAGATGCAAGCTTTATCAGTTATGCTATTCTTGGAATATTTATACTTCAGATTCCTTATTATGAGAAGAAGTCGTTGAAAAGAACTGCGGCAGGAATGTTGATTTTATACATAATTGTAACTGCTGTGCAGGCTTCAAAGGGAATATATGGACAGGACGTTAATGCAGTATGTTCAATATTTATGATAGTGCTTATAGGTGTTGTTATATTGGAAGTTGGTAAATTAACAATTCTGTTTAATGATGATGCTGTTAATTCGGCTAAAGATGAACATAGCAGAATAAAAGAGATTTTAGATAATATAATTATGGTATCAGGTGTTGTCAGCAATGAAACTAAGAAGAGTGATAAGCTTATCAATGAACTCGTTGATACAACTAATACAGTAACTAACAGTATGAAAGAGATATCTGCGGCAACTAATATGACAGCGACAAGCATAGAAGAGCAGAGCAGTATGACAACAACTATACAGGAGGCTATTGAACATACAGGAAAGGCTTCTGATCAGATGGTTGAGCTGGCTGTTAATTCTAACGACAGTATACAGAAGAATATTGTTGTTATGGACGAATTAAGAAAGCAGTCTGAGCAGATAACAGATACTAATAAGTCTGTTACTGAGTCTATGCAGAGATTACAGGAAAAGACTAAGAACGTGGAAAATATTGCTGGAATGATACTTAATATATCAAGCCAGACTAACCTTTTAGCACTTAATGCTTCAATTGAAAGTGCAAGAGCTGGTGAAGCAGGAAGAGGCTTTGCGGTTGTTGCTGAGCAGATAAGACAGTTAGCAGAACAGACAAAGAATTTTACAGAAGATATTACTAAGATAACTAATGAACTTAATGATAATGCAGATGAAGTTGTTGTATCTGTTAATTCTTCCGTTGAGGCAACTAAAGAGCAGGGCGAGAGAATAATTGAAGCGGCACATACATTTGAACAGCTTAACAAGAATATAGAAACACTTATAGAGCATATTGATGTTGTTAATAAAGAAATAGCAGGTCTTTCAGACTCTAATAATAAGATTGTAGAGAATATTTCACAGTTATCAGCAGTTACGCAGGAAGTAACAGTCAATGCCGAGCAGGTACATAATATGAGTGAACAGAACCTTGAGTATGCAAAGCAGGTTAAAGAAGCTGTTGGCAATATTAGAATTACATCAGAGAAAATGGAAATAGAAGAATAAAAGTATTTGGATGTACAAAATGATTGTTATAAATTTATCGAAAATTATACGAAAAAACGATTAAATTGTTGAAAAAAATATTAAAATGTTGTAAAATATTGATAACATATAATCAATTATTTGATCGGAGGCATGTAATATGTTGTTTCAGATTTATGGCGAAGGTGCCATTTACCAGTTATTAGGCTGTGTTCTTGTCTTTGCAGGACTCGTTATCTGTAACGAACTTGCAAGACGTTCTAAATTTGGTGGATTGTTATTCTTTATTATAATTCCAATCGCACTTACAATCTATTTTGTGGCTATCCAGATAGGAGCTGCACAGGGTGCTTCATGGGCACTTAATAATACTACATATAGATATATGAATGGATGGTTCCATTATGCTAAGCTTTATGCCGCTACAGCAGGCTGTATCGGATTTATGATGCTTAAGTATAAGTGGAGCATAGGTAAGACAGAATGGTTTAAAGTATTCCCATTCTTAATCGTTGCCATTAATATTCTTATCGCTGTTTGTAGTGATTTTGAATCAGCAATCAAAGGTGGAATTAATGGCGG
>ULUW01022536.1_pt1 | contig 13627 bp, 10 predicted proteins | sample 1959041 | NCBI WGS metagenome assembly ULUW01 (sample SAMEA4835775, study PRJEB28245) | human gut metagenome | biome: gut microbiome; material: fecal sample | place: Denmark | collected 2008
ACGGGGCGCGACGTGCCAGAGTCGGTATACATAAGACCGGAAACAGAAATTTCAATCCACGCGCCCCATACGGGGCGCGACATAAACACGGCATTTATGGTGGCGCTGATAACGATTTCAATCCACGCGCCCCATACGGGGCGCGACAGCAAAAATGCATAATTTATGTTCTGCATTTTTGCAACAACAGACAGTTAAAGCATAAAAACCAACAGGAAACGTCGTCTGTCAGAACGTTTTTCTGATAAAACCAGGAACTCAACTTGCAAAAGTAGGTGCGAACCTTCCTGACGCGTTCTGTTCGCTTCTCCTTCGCACTAGATCATCAGTGTGTCCTCTGGCAGATACGATTGCTTGCAGCCGAAATGCTCGATCTTCTTTTCATACTGCTTCCCTAAATAGTAAAATCGCAGACTATCCCGCTGGGGATCCATAATCTTACAAAGGGTATTTTGCAGACTGCGGCACTGTGCGGTGTCCAGCAAGCATTCAAATACAGAATTCTGCACTCTTTGCCCGTAATTAACGCACTGCCTGGCGATTTGCCGCAGGCGTTTGCGTCCGGCGGCGTCCTCTGTATTTACATCATAGGTGATCAATACCAGCATAGCCCCTCACTTCCATAAAAACGGCGGATAGTCGTCCAAATCGCCCCGCAGATACCTTGCCAACAAGAGACTCTGCACATAAGGAACCAGACCCCAAGGAAGCTTTTCCTCCAGAAAAGGATGGGTGATCGGCTCCCTTTTGCGCTCCTGCCATTTATACAAAAAGCTTTTACGTCCTGTGTCCGACAAAAATACCGCACCGCTTTCCCGAAAATCGAAATCCTCTGGCTTAATGATGCGATTATTGACCATCGTCAGCACAAAACGATCCGCAAAGCAAGGACGCAGTTCCTCCATCAGATCCAGCGCAAGGGATTCACGTCCCGGACGGTCACGGTGCAGAAAACCCACATAGGCATCCAGGCCGACACATTCCAAGGCGGAAGCACAGTCGTGGGCCAGAAGGCTGTACGCAAAGGACAGCATGGCATTGAAAGCGTCCAGCGGCGGTCGGCGGCTGCACTCACGGAAAAAGAAGGTATCCTTTCCCTGCAGGATCATGTCGTCAAGAACTCTGAAATAGGCAGTGGCGCCGGCGCCCTCCACCCCCCGGAGACTGTCCAGCGAGGTTTCTGCCGTGATCTGCGGCAAAAGCCCCTGCAGCTGCTGGGACACCGCTGTAAAGCGACCGCTGTCAATTCGCATGGCATGATCCCTTCGGGTGCGATCCACACTCCAGCGGGCGTTATAGACCTTGCCCAGAATCATCATTCGGGCCACGCGGCAGCTTTCAGAGGGATCGTCGGCGACCCGATACTGCGTCCGCCGCAACAGCACATTGCCCTGCATTTGTCCGGAGACACGGGCAAGGAATTGCCCTCTCTGGGTACAAAACGCCAGCCCGATTTCCCGCTTGGCGCAAGCACCCATCAGTGCCGGTGAAGCACCGGAATAGGAAAAGGTCACGATGCTTTGCAGCGTGTGCAGCGGATAGCGGGCAACGGCTTCCCCACCCCGGTTGGCCACCACATTTTCACCGTCCAGCGAGAGGTACACATCCTCTGATGTAACGAACAATGTGTTCAAAAGCTGTCTCATGGCGTCTCCTCCAGATGATCCCGCAGATAGTCCGCAACAGATTGCTTCCGCATCAGCTTCGGCAGACAAAGCTCCTTGAGAGAGCAGGCGCTGCAGGCTTTTGTCGGCTTGACCTTCGGCGTCCAGCCACGCTCATACAGAGCGTGCATCTCCTCAAGAAGCGTCCTGACCTCCTGCCGCAGCTCCGGCGTGAATTCCACCTCTGTACGACGGTGCGTCTCGCCGTAGTACAGCGCGCCGGTCGGGATCTGGCAGCAGAGCATTTCCTCCAGACACACAACCTGTCCGCAAAGCTGCAAGGCGTCCGTGGTGTCCTGCTTGGGCTTGCCGCGCTTGTATTCCACCGGATAGGGCTGCCAAAGGCCATCCCTCCCTTTCAGCGGAATCCCTACGCCGCTGCGGTGGAATTCCAGCACGTCACAGGCACCGGAAACCCCTAAGGTCGGGGAGAATATCCGCATATCCCGCGTAATGAGCAGGTCGCCGCGGCTCTCGGTGATGTCCTTATCGTGGGCCCGCTCGTGGAGGATCGCACCGTCTGTGGTACGGTAATTCTCCGCCCACTGATTTTCGATATGGATCAGCGCCCATTGTCTGCGGCAGAATTTGAAGTGCTGCAAACCGGAGAGCTGGAGAAAGCGCTCCTCCGGATAGATCACCCCAGCCGTGTGCAGGTAACGCCGGCGGGGAGAGCCGCCTCGTCCACCGTAACGTTGTAGTCTTCATAGCTTCTGGGGGCGGTAACGTTGTCCTTATGAGCTGCCTTCACCAGATCAAACAGCTTATGGGCCGGAGCGCAGCCCAACTCGGAATCATGCTTGAACACGATCAGCTCACGCACAGCCATCTTGCCGCGGGCGGCAGAGTGGTCATTTTCAAACATATTCAGGATAGCTGTCCACAGCAGGTTCAGGTCATCCTCGGAGAATCCGGTAGTCTTGCGGGCCAGGTTGGCGGAGATATATCCCTCCACCCGGTACAGGCCGTAGGGTACAATGTACTTGCGGCCCATTTCGGTGCCCTTCTTCTCCGCGTCCGCCTCCGTGGTGATGGCCACACGGGTGATGGTAACCTCCTGCGGCATGATGGGGTCAACGCTGCGGGCAAAGCCCAGCTGCACCGGCCCGCGTACCTGTCCGCAGTTCAGCGCGCCCTTGACGAAGGTAGTCATGACTGCGCCGAAGGTGCGGATATCGTAGAAATTCCGGCACATAAAGTCCCGCAGCTTTTCGTCCAGATGCTCGTCCTTCTTCTTGGCATCCTTCAGCTTGTCCGCGTCCACGCCCACAAAGGCGCAGGCTTCCTTGTCGCTGGTGTTCAGCGGTACGCCGTCCTTGATGTAGATGCGATAGCCCGTCTCCCCTTCCTTTGCCATCTCCACATAGTTGCGGATCTTTCGCTTCAGGCACACGTCCGTCACCAGCCCGTAGCCGGTCTCTGGGTCTATACGGGGCATGTTGCCTGCGTCGGGGTCACCGTTGGGATTTCCGTTCTCTACATCGAAAAACACCACAAATTCATACCGGTTCTTGATAGGCTCAGACATTTTCATTCTCCTCCTTTTTCGTATACCGCTTCTGTGTCTGGTGATAGTAGCCAAGGTCGAAGGAGCCCTGCTGGGCCAGCGTCATACGGGCAGGATAGCTCTCGCCCAGCAATCCCTTCAACACAGTGACCTGTTTATCGAAATAGACTCTCTGTCCGGGCTCCAGCTTCCGCAGATGCTTCTGATAGAGATTGTTCAGCACCGGGAAGATGCTGGCAGGCATGGTCGCTGCCGAGTTGAAATACTTGTCCTTGATGGTCGCGTTGATACCGGGATTTGCCGCCTGCTGCGCCGATTCATAAACGGAGAACAACCGGCCCAGCGTGTAAGGGATGTTGGTGCTGGCTTCGTTGAGACTCACAGTCAAAACCTCCTTTGGACAGTCCGTATGTGGATTTTTCAGATAATACGCCTTGATGATGGCCGCGCGGCCCCATGTGATGTTCCGCTCCGCACGAATACGGAGCATGACAGCCTCCAGCAGCGACGCCGGATACAGCCCGCCGGAAAAGATGGCCCGTGCCGTGGCTCCTGCCATGGCCGGTGAAGGAGACTTATCCTTGGAATTCGGATTCACCGTTTCCCGCAGCAGCGCCCACAGAGGCAGCACACCGGGCTTAGCGTTTGCAGGCCTCACGATCTCCAGCCGCTCATAGTGGGCATTGACGTTCTGCATCAGCCTGCCGAAGCTGTCCCGCAGAAAGAATCGGACAGAGAGCCGGGCCGCGTTAGGCGCCAGCCCCAGAATGTAAAAGGTGCGGTCCGGATCCACGCCCAGGTCCGTGCTCGGCAGACCCTTTGCCAGATTTTTCAAGGCAGCCTGCAGATCCTTTTCCGATAAGCCTGATGGCATATTGCCGGACATGAACGCCATAAACAGATCAGGATAAGCAGGCTCTGCGCCCTCTGCCCAACAGACAATGGTGGTATCGCCGATGACCTGCACATTGTTCCTTTTCGCCAGCAGATGGTTCAAGGCGGCAGTGTAGGCAAATGCTGCATACTTGCCTACCGGTGCGTTGTAGCTTTGCTCCCGCCCATAAGAGCAAAAGGCGTGCGCATTGAACGCCACCAGCGTTGCGCCGCTGGACTGGGCATCCCGTACACCCTTGATGGTAGGATGGGTGGCGGCAATCTCATCCTCGCGGCCTGTGACAAGGCACTGCATCCGCACGGCGTCCTCGCCTGCGCCGTCCCGATACCGCTGCCACGCCTCGCGGATGGCGGTATCCTCATGTGAATAGCGGCCGTCCACCCGAAGCAGCAGATTCCCGCCTGCGGTAACTGCCTCATACTGTCCGGACAAGGCGGGATGTTCCATCGCTTTTTCCGGCTGCCAGGTGTCGAAGAACGTCAGGATCGCCTTGGCAACGGGCGAATCCACGCCATCCAATACGGTATGGTGCAGACTTGCGGCAGCGCGAAAGCAATCCTGGCTGCGCTTCGGCTTTCCCTTTTGGTCAACGCCCAGCAGATAGGTTGAGTTGTCCCACAGGAAGTTGGAAGCAATGCCAACAGTACGCTTTACCGGTGCAGGCAGATTTCTGATAGTCTGCGGCATCTGCGCCTTTCCGTTTTCGGATGGCTGTTGAATATTGATTATTTGCGTCACCTGGCCGTCTTTATCCAGACACAGGGCGAAGCTGATCTTTGCCGGGCTCCATCCGGGAGCGGCGATCTCGCCGCGATGGAGGAGATCCTCGTAATACTGCGTCAGCGCTTGCAGAATCATTCCCTCACCTCCTCACTGTTCCATGGCGGCACAACCATCACGCCGTCCGTCAGACTGGCCCGGAAGAACCGGGGCGTGATGTTCCGGGGATCGGTGTAGTCCATATCCAGCAGGATCCAGCCCAGATCACGGACACCCTCCAGCTCCTTCGGACAGGGCGGCAGCTCCGTGCAGCGGCGAAAATGGGCCGGAAACTCCCTTGTGCCGAAATAGGGCATACTGTAGCACTGGCCCCGTTCCAGGCGACGCTTGATGATGTCCTGAAACTTTCCGGCGTTGTCGCCGGGAGCAGCGTTCTCCGTCAGGTCGAAATGGGCGTCAATCACATAGTGTACGTCCCGCAGCACCATGGCCGCCCGCTGCTGGATGCTTTCCGGCGTGGCCAAATACAGTTCTCCCTGCCCTTTCTCCATGACGGTCTTTACCTTGCGGGCACTGATGGTATCCTTCACCTCGTTGCGGCGAATGTTGGTGAAGCGAATGGGGCTGCATACATGAATGCGGTCGATGCGCCATCGCAGACCGGGGTGCCAGTAAATACTTTCCAGCAGCCCGCGGGCCGCCGACGGCGTCATGGTATCGTAGCTCACATGCTCAACTTTGAACTCAGGCCGCGAAAAAAGCGCGTAATCGCCCCACACTTCCACTTGTATTGCCATAAGGTCACTCCTTTCGTTTATTATTTAAATAGATCATAAGCTATTCCTTCGGAAAAGTCAATACGCAAATTCATAATATTGGGAAGTTAAATGAAAAAAAACGAGTTGACAGATCATGTTTTTTTTGGTATAGTCCCAACGTCACTGGATGCAGTGTGGATTGAAATATAATATTGGGCAGTTACCGTATCAGGCAGAAGGACGGGTAGGCCGTCCTTCTGCCATTTTTCAGATAAACTCCGCCTTGCCTGTCTCCGGCTCCAGAGACAGGCCCATGGTCTCGCTGTACAGCGTCAGATCTGTCAAAATGGCACTGTCCTCGTCCAATACGGGAACCTCCCGCGCCGTCAGCAGCGCACCTGCATTGTACAGCGCCTGATAATGCTTATCATATACAGAAACGGCATAACGGCCCAGCTTACGGTACAGGTCCCTGGAGCACTCGCCGTCCTGCAGACGCCGGAGTAAAGCCGTGCCTTCACCATAAGGAATCTAGATGGTATATGTATTCCGGTCGATGAGACGGAACTTCTCTGCTACTGTGCGGAACGGAAATTCACAGCCCCCGATTCCCTGCGTGAATGCCTCGATAACACCCTGCCGGTCCAGCGCATCGCCGCTCAGATCGCGCAGACTGCGAAAGTACCGAGTCATCGTCTCAGGCGCGGCAGGGTCGCGATCCTCTTTCAGCGCTTCTCTGGCTGCGCCGACGGCGGCCTGGAACAATTGCGGCGGCAGCTCAGTCCGCTCAAAAATCGTGACAAAACTCTCGTCCGCAGGACGTTTTCCCTCACGGTTGCAGCGCCCCGCCGCCTGCATGACGGAATCCAGCCCCGCCAATTCCCGGTAGACGGCAGGAAAATCCACATCCACGCCCGCCTCGATCAGCGATGTGGATACCACCCGGCATGGTTCCCCCCTTCTTAACCGTTCTTTGATCTTATCAAGCAGCACCTGTCGTTGAGCGGGGACCATCAACGTGGACAGATGATAGCTGCCCTCCTGCGGCAGCAATGCGTATATGCTCTGGGCAGCCTTACGGCTGTTGACGATACAGAGGACTTGCCGCTGCTCACTCAGCCGCTCTGCCAGCACTTCGTCAGTCATCGTTCCGGAGTGTTGGAAGCTCACGCGGCGGAAGCGGTCATACAGTGCTGCCGTTTGCGGGCAGAGCTCTGTCACGGGACAGTCTGGCGCGTAGGTGCGCAGCAGGTCATCCAAAGATGGCTGCGTTGCCGTACAAAGCACCACCGTTGAGCAAAATTGCTCCGCCAGCGAAGCCATAGCAGCTACGCAGGGCCGCAGATGCGCCAAAGGCAGCATCTGTGCCTCGTCGAAAATAATGACGCTGTTGGCAAGGTTGTGCAGCTTGCGGCACCGGGAGGAACGGGCGGCGTACATGGACTCAAAGAACTGCACCGCCGTGGTGACCACCACAGGCATGTCCCAATTCTCCGTGGCCAGTGCTTTCCGGACAGCCTCCGGCGGCGCGCCGTCGGAGAGATCAAACTGCACGCTGGAATGGTGCTCCAGCACATTGCCGCTCCCCAGAATATCCCGGAACACCCGGGCATTCTGGTCGATGATGGAGGTATATGGGATGACGTAAATCACCCGCTGCATCCCATGTTCCGCCGCATGCCGCAGTGCAAAGGCCAGCGACGCCACCGTCTTTCCCCCACCGGTGGGGACGGTCAGTGTGTAAACGCCTTTTGGCTTACCTCCCGCCTCTATACAGGTGTTCAGTATCTCGCAGCGCAGCCGATTCAACTCCGTCCTGGGCTGCTGCCACGGCTTGATATACGCTTGCAGCCGCGCCAGCAGCGTAGGGATATCATCGTATCCGCCCCGCCCGCGTTCACCGTTCATGAACCGCTCCGTATCCAGAAAATCGGCGTCCACCAGACAGGAATAGAGCATTCGCGTCCAGAATGAAGCCTGTAGGGGATCCAACCCTTGCGCCGCCAGGACCGTCGGCGGAGGCAGCGCCGCGCCGCTTTCTCCGCAGCGCTCCAGATACCGTTCCTCACGTCCCTTCAGCATCCGGCCATAGAATGTTCCATCAGCCTTCCGGGCTGTCCGCATATTGCCGAAGTCCGGCAGTCCGCCGTGATGTCCCGCCACGCATGCGGAAGCATAGCGGTTTCCCCGCATGGCGCAGGCCATCGCACCCGCTGTGGCGTGGTCAACTGTGGGTCCGTCGTTCAGCAGATGATCCTGAAAGGCATCCGTGCATTTACCGATGTCGTGGGACAGTCCCGCCAGTTCCCCGTCGGCTTCCGCTCCGAATGCCGCCGCGAATTCGCGGCACAGTTCAGCTGTTCCCGTCAGGTGCTGGGCAACCGTCTGATACTCCTTGCGGCCATTCGCATTTTCCCGGACATGTGCGTAATACTGCAAATCCATCACCCTTTCATGGATATCTCTCTCTCAAAATAACAAAAAACAGCCCTGCGGAAAGCACAGGGCTGTTGGATAGCGCGGCTGGTTATTGGCCCTGTCGCAGTTTCCATCGCATACATTATATATCTGTCTGCGGATAAAGTCAAACAAAATACGCCATTATAGAGGATTTTTCGCTGTGAGCCGCCGATTGTACATGCGGCGGCTCTGTTTTCAACCTTTCCGCACTCCTTCCGTAGTCAATTCCCGATAGGTTTTCATGATGATAACTGCTGAGATGATAAGAGCATCATACTGCCCCCTTGCGCAGACTTTTGATCCTGTGCAAGGGGGCAGTTACTCTTGTTTATCGGCTTGACTTGCGCTGCCTTCAGCGACCGACAGACTCCTCGGCGATCTTTTTGGCAAGTTCCTCGTCAGACAGATAGGCGCTGGGAGCGGGGGCCACGCCGCGGCCCCACTCGATCCAGTTGACCACAAAGAAGGAGATGGTGCTCACCAGGCATCCGGCCACCACCGGCATCAGGAACATCCAGGTGCCGCCGCCCACGATCTGCCACACCACAAAGGCGATGGTGCCGCAGATGATGGAGATGATACCGGAGTTCTTGGTGGCCTTGGGCACTGCCAGGCCCAGGCCATACGCGGCGAAGGGACCGGCGCAGCGAATGCCGAAGGCGAATGTGTTCATGGCTACGATAGACACGCCGAACAGAGAGATCAGCATGGCCACAACGGCGGACAGCACGTTGCAGGCCCGGGTATAGAAGATGGTCTGCTTGTCCGTCAGCTGCTTCTTGCCGCCCAGACCGGTGTACAGGTCGTTGATGATCATGGTGGACATGCACAGCAGGTTGGAATCAGCGGAGGACATGGTGGCGCAGATGATGGCGGCGGAGATCAGGCCCGTCACCACACCGGGGGCATAATGACCGGTGACGATCATCATGGCGTTGCTGCCGTTCTCGGCCAGGCCGGGCAGCTGATCCTGCAGAGCGAAGGCAGCCAGACCCAGCAGGGTGGGGAAGATGGACATGGCGGCCATCAGGATGGCGGACAGGAAGGACGCGTTTCTGGCGGTCCTTTCATCCTTGGCCGTCTCGAAGCGGGAGACCATCTCGGGACCGGCCAGGAAGGTGCAGAAGTAGTTGAAGATATAGCCGATGATGGAGGCCCAGCCGATCTGGGTCAGGTTCAGCTTCTCACCGGGCAGAGCCGCAGAGACGGCGCTCCAGCCGCCGGCATGGTTCAGCACGATGGGAGTGGCGATGGCCAGGCCCACCAGGATGATGCCGAACTGCACCAGGTCGGAGATCTGGTCGGCGATCATGCCGCCCATGGTGGTGTACAGAATGATGACGATGCCCGCGAAGATCAGGCACACATTCAGGGGAATGGAGGGGATCAGGGCGTTGATGACGCCGCCGGAAGCGGCGATCTGGGAGGAGGTCAGGCAGAACAGCGACAGCACGGACAGAATCGCCGTGAAGTTGCTGGAGAACTTGCCGAACCGGCGGCCCACCACCTCAGGAATGGTCACGGCCATGGTCTTGCGGATCTTGGGAGCGAAGTAGGCCAGAGGGATCATGGCGATGGAAGCCGCCAGGACGTACCACACGGCGCTGAGGCCCCAGTCGCCGAAGGCCTTCTGGGCCAGGCCCGTGGTGCAGCCGCCGCCGATGTTGTTGGCGGACAGGGAGAACGCCACCATAAACAGGCCCATGCGGCGTCCGGCCACCATGTAGTCCTTGGCGTTCTTGATCTGGACCTTGCTGACCACGGCGCCCACAACCAGCATGCCCACCAGATAGGCAACAACAATAATCAGGGGCAGGATTTGAATTTCCATATGCATTTCTCCTTCTATATTTTCGGACCATACCGGATACTTCACTACTTTATACAAAAAATGCACCGTATGCAACAAAAATCTCATCAATTTATGAACTTTCTGTGACTTTCACAAAATATGTCCACTTTCCTCGCTCAAAATGCATAAAAACGCAGAGGTTTACATTTTTTCATTATAAATTGCAAATGATGCTGCCATATGCTGAGATTATATCAAAAAAATACCGGCCCCGCCATACGGGGCCGGTGAGCGATTATTGGGGAATGGTCTGGACAATACCGCGGGCACAGTCCACAGACACCAGGGTGCCGTCCTTCAGGCGGCGGGTAGCGTCGGAGGCGGCCACGATAACGGGTTTGTTCAGCAGCAGGCCCACCGTGGCCGTGTGGCAGTCGGCGCTGGCCTCCTCGCTGACAATGGCGGCAGCCTGGCGCAGCCAGGGCACCACATCGTTATTGGTGTAGGGTACCACCAGCACGTCACCGGGATGGAACTTCTCCGGAATCTCCTCCAGGGTCCGGCAGATGCACAGGGGACCGGAAGCGGTCTGGCTGCCGATGCCGATGGCGTTGACCAGGGCGCCGCCTACCTGGGCGATGCGGATCATATTGGTGGTGCCGGAAATGCCCACAGGAACACCGGCGGTGACCACCACCAGATCGCCGTGCTTTACCAGGCCCGCCTCCTGGGCGGACTGGATCGCCAGATCCACCAGCTGGTCCGTGCTGCTGGCCCGGGGCATGGTGATGGGTACCAGACCCCAGTACAGGGCCATCTGGCGCTGGACCTGGGGGTCCAGCAGAAGGGCCACCACCGTGGCGGCGGGGCGGAAACGGCTGACCATCTGGGCAGTGATGCCCCGCTGGCTGACGGTGAGGATGGCGTCGGCACCGATATCCTCCGCCGTAGTGCAGGCGGCGTGAGCCGTGGCGGCGGTGATGGACAGGCGGGTGCGCTTGGGCGTCTTTGCGGGACAGATACGCTCCACATTGCTCTCCGTCTTGCAGGCAATAGCATCCATAGTGCGGACGGCCTCCACCGGGTACTTCCCTGCCGCCGTTTCGCCGGAAAGCATAATGGCGCTGGTGCCGTCGTAAATGGCATTGGCCACATCGGTGATCTCCGCACGGGTGGGACGGGGGTTCTCGATCATGGAATCCAGCATCTGGGTGGCAGTGATCACAGGCTTTCCGGCGGCCACACACTGGGCAATGATGCTCTTTTGAATGGCGGGGATCTCCGTAAAGTCGATCTCCACGCCCATATCGCCCCGGGCCACCATGATACCGTCGGCCACGGACAGGATATCCACCAGGTTGCTGACGCCTTCCTGATTTTCGATCTTGGCGATGATGCGGATCTTGGAGTGGTTCTTATCCAGAATGTGCCGGATCTCCCGGACATCGGCGGCGGAACGGACAAAGCTGGCGGCAATGAAATCGAAGCCCTGGCGGATGCCAAAAAGAATATCCTCCCGGTCCCGCTGGCTCATGTACGGCATGGACAGGGATACGCCAGGGACGTTGACGCCCTTTTTGTCCTTCATAACGCCGTCATTTTCCACCCGGCAGCGAATCTCGCGGGCAGTGGTCTCCAGCACCGTCAGCCGTACCAGACCGTCATCCAGCAGGATGGTGTTGCCTGGCTTCACATCCTGGGGCAGATCGGCATAGGTAATGGAGCAGCGGGTCTCGTCCCCGGGAACATCGTCGGTAGTCAGAGTGAAGCTCTGGCCGGTTTTCAGGTGAACAGGGCCGTTCTGAAAGGTCCGCAGCCGCACCTCCGGCCCCTTGGTGTCCAGCATAGCGGCCACCGGCAGATGAAGCTCCTCCCGCAGAGCTGTCAGCGCCTCCAGACGGCGCTGGTGCTCGTCATAGCTGCCGTGGGAAAAGTTGAACCGGGCCACGTTCATCCCCGCCTGAATCATCTGCCGCAGAACGCCCTGGCCATCAGTGGCCGGGCCCAGGGTGCATACGATTTTTGTCTTTCTCATAGTTTTCCCTTCCCTCTTTGTGTGGAAAATCAGAAAATACGCCCCCCTGCGGGCCGGTGGGGTACACAGGGGGGCGCGGATGGTTCTGCTCTTAGAATGCCTTGCCGTCGCAGCCCAGAACATCCACGATCTTGTGGGTCACCAGCTCCTTGATGGCCTGGCGTGCGGGCTTCAGATACTGACGGGGGTCAAAGTCTGCCGGATGCAGGGCAAAGTGCTCCCGGATGGAGGCGGTCATGGCCAGACGCAGGTCGGAGTCGATGTTGATCTTGCACACGGACAGAGACGCGGCCTTGCGCAGCTGATCCTCGGGCACGCCGATGGCGCCGGGCATATTGCCGCCGTACTGGTTCACCTTGGCCACCAGATCCTGGGGAACGGAAGAAGAACCGTGCAGCACAATGGGGAAGCCGGGCAGACGGCGGGAGACCTCCTCCAGCACGTCGAAGCGCAGCTGGGGCTTGGTGCCGGGCTTGAACTTGTATGCGCCGTGACTGGTGCCGATGGCGATGGCCAGAGAGTCGCAGCCGGTCTTGGACACAAACTCCTCCACCTCCTCGGGACGGGTATAGGAGGAATCCTCGGCGGACACGTTGACTTCATCCTCGATGCCGGCCAGGGTACCCAGCTCGGCCTCCACCACCACGCCGTGGTCGTGAGCATATTCCACCACCTGGCGGGTCAGGGCAATGTTCTCGGCGAAGGGCTTGGAGGAGGCGTCGATCATCACGGAGGTGAAGCCGTCCTCGATGCAGGACTTGCACAGCTCAAAGCTGTCGCCGTGGTCCAGATGCAGCACAATGGGCAGGCCCGTCTCAATAACGGCGGCCTCCACCAGCTTCTTCAGATAGGTGCGGTTGGCATAGGCGCGCGCGCCCTTGGACACCTGCAGGATCAGGGGGGCCTTCAGCTCAGCGGCGGCCTCGGTAATCCCCTGAATGATCTCCATGTTGTTGACGTTGAAGGCACCGATGGCGTAACCGCCGTTGTAAGCCTTCTCGAACATTTCCTTGGAAGTAACCAGTGGCATAATAAATCGCTCCTTTTGAAAAATTGGTCTTGACTTGTATGGAATGATTGGGATATGATGTATATATGTATTGTACCACATTTTTTTCTTTTTGCAAGCCCCAACGGTTTACTTTATCCATCCTCTGTGATAAAATATTCCGCATGGCAAGAAAAATCTACTGGGAGGTAGTCAATCATGAAAGAATTAAAGGGTGCCTGTATCATCGGTCAGTCCGGTGGGCCTACGTCTGTGATCAACGCCAGCGCTTACGGCGTCATTGACACGGCCCTGAAATCCGGCGTCATCACCCAGGTGCTGGGCGCGGAGCACGGCATCAAGGGCGTTCTCAGCGATCGCCTGTTCGACATGGGTCTGGAGGATCCCGAGGAGCTGCGTCTGCTGAAGTACACCCCCTCCTCCGCCCTGGGCTCCTGCCGCTACAAGATCGCGGACCCCGAGGTGGACGATACCGATTATCGCCGCATTCTGGAGGTGTTCAAGAAGCACAACGTCCGCTACTTCTTCTATAACGGCGGCAACGACTCCATGGATACCTGCAATAAGATCAATCAGTACATGCAGTCCGTGGGCTACGAGTGCCGGGTCATGGGTGTACCCAAGACCATCGACAACGATCTGTTCGGCACCGACCACTGCCCCGGCTTCGGCTCTGCCGCCAAGTATATCGCCACCTCCATGATGGAAGTAAACCTGGACGCCCATGTGTACGACACCGGTATGATCGTGGTGATGGAGATCATGGGCCGCCATGCCGGCTGGCTGG
>ULUW01058348.1_pt1 | contig 13568 bp, 22 predicted proteins | sample 1959041 | NCBI WGS metagenome assembly ULUW01 (sample SAMEA4835775, study PRJEB28245) | human gut metagenome | biome: gut microbiome; material: fecal sample | place: Denmark | collected 2008
GAAGCTATGGTAATAGGTTGTACCTACAATGTGCTATTCACCAATGATATAGTAATAGGGCAAGTGGTTGAAGCTGTAGAAACTATAAAAAGATCACCTCTATATCGAATGAAAACAAAGCAACTGATTAACAAAGTTGAGATAGTACGAAGAAAGTACGAAAGAATGGTGAACGAAGTGATAGGGGATAGGTGTACATTCTTCGCAGACGCAAATGACATCTTTCTGGAAGATATACAAAAGCATCTTGATGTTCTGTACAGGTCAATAAAGAGAGTTTTTGATAAGCATAATCTTAAACACTCTGATGTCATTTCGAAATTGGAACTGGCAAGAACTATGTGTGAGTTTGGATGTGCCCAGCTCGACAAGAGGGAAGAGGAACTCCAGGAAAAGGATAAGCGTTTCCGGAAAATCAAGATAGACTATTTGCGTCAGACAGAGTTACTGAAAATGCTTAATGAAGTGATGAGGACGATGGAGATACCATCTATCGTCAATCTTAATACAGAAGATACTACGAGAGCAATCAATATCTTATCCGTTAAACTCGCCAGCGCAGAAATAATTGCAAAGGCTATATCTGCTTAATTATGATAGACTCAGAAGATCCTATTGTACCACGAAAGGTGGACTTGGAAAAGAATCCGGCAGGTACTGAATTGAAAGTTGCTCTGCAGCGTGAGCGTGAAAAAACAGGGCGATATGTAGCCATACCCGGAGATAAAATACGTACGCGGATATTCGTTCGTGATGGTGAGGATAGCAAGAAGAAGATTGCTGCGTACCTGGAGAGAATTAACAACAGACCTCAAAGATGGAATTAAAATATACTGTTATGTCAAGTTTTGAAACAACTATTAAAAAATATCTCGATAACCGGGCAAAGGAAGATTCTCTCTTTGCTGAAACCTATAAGAAAGCAAACAAGAGCATCAAGGAATGCTGCAAGTACATTTACTCACAAGCCCGTAAGCTGGCCAAAGGCTCTAATTCGGTAGGTATTGATGATGCAACAGTATATGGCTGGGCTGTTCACTACTACGATGAGGATAATATTGAGGTAGAAGAAGTGAAGGAACAGGTAGAGGTTGCCACTCCGGTTACTGCTCCAGCTCCATCAGAGAAGTCAGTACAGCAGAAACCTGCCAAAAAGAAAACTAAACAGGAGCTCTTCGATGAACGACAGTTATCACTATTCAATTTTGATGCATGAGACCAAGAACAAAACGCGAAAGGCTGGTGACCGAATTGAGCAGTAAGCTGCCAGCTATTACAGAAGCGCAGGTACGATGGGGGAAGAAGCATTGTTTCCCTCATGTAGCCTACCGATGTAAGGATGAAATGTGGTGCGGAGATTGCGGAAAGATGTGGATAGATACTACCGGTCAGAAAGACGGAAGCATACGTTGTCCTTATTGTGGTGAAAAATTGGAAGTAAAGGCAAGTCGCAAAAAGAAGGATAATTCTGAGAGCTATCTGACCATAGCCACAATTTCAAAAGACTTTCAAGTGCTTCGCCATTTCTTCATAGCCAAGTATGCGAGAAAAGAACGTGATACCCATTATTTCATCGATGAAGTATGCCAACAGTGGATAACGGCTGATTGCAAAGAAACGGTTATAGCCAAAGCTATGAACATGGGAAGTAGAGGTTGGATGCATACTTCAGACATGAGTATCAAGCAGAACGGGAATATATACTGTCCACATTCGTATGACATAAACGGTTATGTATATCCAAAAGTCAAGGTTCTTTCTATTCTTCACAGAAATGGGCTTCGAACTTCGTTTCATGGTGTTACTCCAGCCATATTGATACGCGCTTTGCTTGGTGAAAGTAAATATGCAGAAATGCTAATTAAAACTCGTCAGTACAGCTTACTGGAGTTCTATATGTATCGTGGCTGTTTATCCCACCCGTGGACAGTGAATATTTGCAATCGTAACGGCTATATCGTTAAGGATGGCTCAATGTACGATGATTACTTGCGTCTGCTTGATTATTTCCATCTCGATACCCATAATGCTCACTATGTTTGTCCGAAGAACTTGAAGAAGGCTCATGATAAGCTTCTGGAACGGAAGAGAAAGATAGAAGCCAAAGAGCGTGCTGAAGCAGATCGTAAAGCGCGGATAGCAAGGATGAAGCGCATGAAAGTAGATATCCTTTCTTTCATCCGCAAGATCCAACCGTTCTTAGGGCTGGTGATTGAAGATGATGATATTGTTATCAGGCCATTGGAAAGTATAACCCAGTTCTATCAGGAAGGTAAGGCCATGCATCATTGCGTCTACCAGAATGAGTATTACAAGCGTAAAGATTGTCTTATTCTTACGGCACAGGTAGCCGGCAAGCGAATGGAAACAGTGGAAATAAACCTGAGAACTTTCAAAATTATTCAATCACGCGCTGTTTGTAACGGAACAAGTAAATACCATGAAAAGATAATTGAACTGGTGAATCGTAATATGGAAGTCATAAGGAGGGCAGCGTCATGACTATAGATAAAGGACAAGCTTTAAAAGTCTATTATGGTTGGGCTAGGATAGGCAAAGTCCACAAGAAACGTGCTCTATCCATCATATTTGAGAACGAGAAACAAGGCTGTCGGAGTGATAGGGGTATGAGAGTATTATCTACGATACAGAATACCGTAATTGAAAGATACCAATCGGATGGAGAGATGGCAGATGGTAAGCGGCAGAACCGGATTTTTACCGAATACTCCTTGTTCCTCGATGAAAAGCCGATAAACGGCAGTCTTGAAAAGATACTCCAAATAAACAACGAAGCAGACAAGAACCATGTATCAAAGGCTATGCGTGAAAGGATATCCGAAGCATTACGAAATGCCTTCATGCTGGCAAATCCCGGATATAAAGAACCTAACGGACAACTTGATTTGAAATTTGAATGAGTAAAACAAAATAGTATTACCTATTGCGGGCTGTCATATGGCGGCTGTTGGGATAGGTGGAAAGGAGAAGGATCATGAAGAAAAAAGATATTGAGAAAGCGTCACAAGAATGTGCTGAAAGCCTTGCAAACATAGCTTATGCAGGTGGTGGAAAAATTGGTAATGATGATTTGGAAACATCATTTAAAGCTGGTGTAGAGTGGTTTGTAAATCATTTATTTCATAAAACGAAAGATGAAGTTCCGCAACCAATCGGTGATTATGCAAATGAGGTCTATCCGCAAATTCCTTGCTTAGTTAAAGGACATCTATCTACAGGGTACGGTTATGGTGTCCGGTATTGGAATGTAACTGAACAATGCTGGGATGACGAAGAATGTGACGATTATGAGTGCGATAAGGATTCCATTGAAGAATGGGCTTGTCTGGATGATATAATTGGAAATATGGAGGATTAGATATGGCGTCAATTAAGCATGAAGCCAAAATGGTCAACGGACGCAGCCGTCAGTGTGAGAAATGTCCATTCGGAGACGGAAGATGCACATTTGAACTTCATAGAGTGTGCTCTGACAATTTTATTGAAGGGTTTATCAAAGGGGTTAGGTTTTTCAAAAAGAAAATGAAGGAACAAAAACAATGAAAGCAATATCCATCAAACAGCCGTGGGCGAGCCTAATCGCTCACGGTATAAAAGACATCGAGAACCGAACATGGAGCTGCCCTAAGAAATACTTAGGTCAGAGGGTACTGATTCATGCAAGCGGTTGCCATGGAAAGAAGTTCCAGATAAATCTAACCGATAAACAGATGAAACAAGCCTTTCCCTTGATTTCAGAGAAAAGCACTTCCGGCAAATGGGAGTTTGGTGCCATCATTGGCAGCGTGGTGATATCCGACTGCGTACAGAACCATCCGTCCGTCTGGGCTGAGAAAGGGGTTTGGAACTGGGTACTGAAGGATGCAGTTCTCTTTGACAAGCCGATTATGAATGTGAAAGGGAAACTTAGTTTTTGGGAATATAAATTATGAGTATGAAACACAAAAGACATCAAACGGGAAGGCTATTCAGTCGATCTACTTACATGGAGATGCTGATAAAAGATAGCCAAAGGAACTTTGAAAGGGCAGAAAGACTATTGGGTGATTTGAAACTGAAAAACCATATTATAGCCGGGCTTGAAAAAGAGAACGAGGAACTTAAAAAAAGAGTAAACAAGCTTAAGGATGATGCAACATTTTATCACACTCAATGGGGAAAAGAGATAGACCTTTGTAAAGACTTGGAGAGAGAACTTGAATACACAAAGAGGCGTAAATGGTGGATGATATGGAGTTTATAACTTACTGACAGCCTTTGTCAGTGCTTTGCATATACCCGGTAACTGCTTTGTGGCGGTTATCGGGTATTTTTATCGATAAATTGCAATAATTGATACGATTAGAGATGCTAACGCTATTATGATACTAATAACAAGAAGCAATGTATTTTTCTTATATTCTCTTCGTTGAAGTTGAAGCATTTGATATTGTTCGCGCAAAAATTCTCGATTATCCTTCTCATACATCATTTTTTCAAAATCAGAAGACATATCGGGATATTCTCGAAATAAAGAATCACAATTTTTATTTTTCATAGGCAAATATTAATGTTCATTTAGGATCAAAGAAATCAAACATGGCCTAGTTGAATAGTCCTTTTGGAAAAGGTGGGGATATTTATTTATTCTAGCCATAATTTGCGATGCTTCAACAAAAGAGCCACCCCTTTTGATGTATAAATGTTTTCGATTAATCTCATTCGCAACCTCAGAACAGGTTAATTGCTTTTGAGCCGAAGATATTACTAAAATTATTGCTTCATGTAGTGTCATATTAGTATAGATTAAAAAAAGGGAGCCAGCCCGCACGACCAAGCCAACTCCCATTGCACGATTTACGACAAAAGTACAAATAATAACTAAAATAATCGTGCTATGACAAAAGAATTTTCATCAATCGTGGAGTTGAAATCAATACGTGAACAGAAATCAAGATTATCAGAACGCGAGCAGGAACTTTCATTGCCGATACTGACTGATCTGTCGCTTATCCCGGAGATTTACGGCTGGTTTAAGGAGGTTCTTTCCAAGATGGATTATCCGCCCAATCCGGAAAGCGTCACTCAGCGTAAGAAGTTCCTCTTTATTGTCCTATTTCTGTTCGCTCCAAGTGTTTTGGCCGGTGGCCGACTTCCGAATGGTATCCGGGCAGAGATTTCCGGTGTGTTCCCAGATGTTTCCCCCTGCGTAATATCAAACAATATTGCTGATGTTTCCTTTATCTATCAGCAGTATAAGGATTTCCGACAGGATATAGAATTTATTTACAATCAGGTTTTAGAACGGTTAAAGATCAAAGGATTAATCAAGTAAAAAGCCGGGATTTACAATCCCGGCTTAATTTATTTAAAGCATTGTTTTTAAGTATTTCTTACGCCATATCCTTTTGAAACATTCAAATCCCTTAATTGAGTATACAAATCATACATTGTACCCTTATTGGATATCCATTTTGTTATAATATTGATAAGTTCATTAATATCCTCAATGTAAGCCATTCTGCCGTCTGCACCACGGATTCCTAGATCGTTTTTACGATGTCCTCTGGTCAAAAATGTATTTTTCTCCTCATAAATAAAATCACGAGCAGCTTTATACTCTTCCCCTTTTGGTAAATGCCTTCTGAGTAATTTGTTTACTACATTATAGTACAATTCATATTTTGCTACAGGATCATCAATTTGTCCTAGCATCAAATCTGCCAATTCATTTTTGAGTTCTATTTGACCATCCATATTAAAATCAAATGTTTCCTCTTTAATTTCATCAGCTTTCATAAGAATTTCAGCACGTTCTGCTTCTTCTTCTTGCTCCTTGTGGAGCCTCTCCAATTCCTCTTTGGATAATTTTTTCTTTTCTTCTTTCATAATTAAATGTTATATATCAGTTCTTTTATAACTTGTGCAGACTCTATTAATGATTCTTTTTCAAATGGGTGCGTGTTTAAAAGTTCTAGTGCTTCGGTCATTTTAGGGATATATTTATTGTATAATGCCCATTCATTAGTTTTATAGCAATATATAGAATAAATGATAGACTCATGTACTCCCCATTCATTTGCTATCTTTCTTACATGAAGATTTGAAGTTATATATCCAGATACAAACTTCAGCCGTGACTCATTTAAAAGATATTCACGAGCAAAATTATCTGCACGCTCTTCATTCATGAGGAATAAATCACCTTCATCATTACTAATATGGTAGGTTTGTGCCTTGATGTCATCTAAATCAAATAACACATGGTGCAACTCATGCAGTAATGTGAACCATAGGGTCGGATAATAATTCTGCAAGTTAGAAAGTACAATACATGGTTTGTCATTCACTACCATTGTTGCTCCTCGCACTTGTATTTTTTCTAAACTGGGTTGATAAATAACTGTAACCCCAACACAATACAATGCTTTTAGAACTTTAACAAGGCCATTTTTTACGTCTCTTGTATATGGCCTTATTTTAGGTATTAACTCTATAAGTTCCTTGCGATTATATGGATAAGGATTATCAATATTTTGAAATTGAATATATGCAGATTGAATCCAAAAATTACGCATCAAATCGCTAGAATTTCTTTTAGTACGACTAAATGCTGATGCTAAATTATTGTTTGAATAATCATATAAACTTTTTAGACCAAAAAATTTCTTAATTTTTTCTCCTATATCTTTTGAAGACGAACCTGACGCAAAAAACTTCATTTTCATTAAAGTCGCTACGTCGAAAGTTTCAACAATATACCCAGCATCTCTAGAACGCTGGATTTCTCCAATCAGTTTCGTATCTAATTCTGGAATGTACACTTTTAGCAAGTCATTGACAGACAAACCTAAAAAATGCGCGAGTTTTATTACGTTAATAAAACCGACATTTTTAGCTGTTCCTTCTAATATTGGATTAATCGTTTTATTAGGATCCATTCCTAAGATTTGCTGAATCTGTCTATCTGATAGACGTAATGTTTTCTTTCTTTCGCTATACAGTTCTTTCAAAGAGGTAACTTTATCAATGTCTATATTTGATTTGATAGCAGCATCAATTACTTTTCCAAGCTCTAGATCTTCTTTGTTCATAATGCAGAAATTTTTCTGCAAAAATATAAAAAATGATTGATTTTTATATCTCTTGTGCAGAAAATATTCTGCATCAATTGTCGTTTACTGGAAAATATAGACAATATAGAATGAAGTTTTAGATGATTCCATCTTTTTCTGAGGTTTAAATATCAGAAAAAGAATTGGCAAATATCTTTTGTAAAAGCAAGAATAGCATAATAAAGCCGGAGTGTTATTCTTCCGGCTTTTCTATAATATTTTCTGAATAAATAAAAGCGTCTTTAATTTCATATCTTCCTGCATCTTTCATTTGCTGATGAATTTTTTCAATACATGAATCATATTGTTCTTGATGAACAGCAGGATTATACGGATTTGCACATTCTTGAAATTCTAATTGTCCATATCTTGCAGTTACGATTAATGTTTTTTCAATCATTTATTCCTCCTTTTTTTAATTTACTCTATTGTTTTGTTTATCACATATTTCTTTTGATATACTGGAGTATGTTGAGTCTTTAAGTTCACGATTTTCTATTTTTGCAGCAATAACATTACCCATCAGTATTTTGTGAGTATCAACTAATCTTGAATGAAATTCTTTTAGATTGTCTGAAACAGTTGCATTTATTTTTAGATATAGAGCAGCAATATAATTAATCATTATTGCACTAATTCCTCCTAATACTCCGGTTATTATTTTACTTGTATCATCTTTGGTATATTCTGTGATAAAATAAAATGTAGCTATTATTACACCAAACCCCAATAATATGCAACAAATACCTAAGATAAAAATCCAAGAATTTTGTCTAAGATTCAGGTCGTAATATTTCTTCAACTGATTATTGTGAAGCCTTAAAGTCTTCTCTGCATAACTAATTTCTGTTCCAATTTTAAACTTCTCAATATCAATACTAAGATCAATCTCTTGTAGTCTATTTTCATTTTGTTTGATTCTTTGATAATAGCTTGGTAATATAGCGAAAGGTATTAATGCATATAATATGAATATATAATATGTTTGTCTATTTTCTAAGAAGTAAATAGCAATAGGTACTCCTATTGTGAAGAATACAGACATACACCACATTAAACTGTTAAGCCTTTTTAGTTTATCAAGTCTATTTTGTACAAACCTTTTTTGTTCTTGAAGTATTTCTAAAGATTCATTTTTTACATTAGGTTCTTCCATAAACTTTCTCTTTAAATCAAACATTCAACTCTGATAGCTTCCTTAAATCTTCAAATGAATGAACCTCATAAAGTGTTCCTTTTACTTTAACGTAGCCGTTCACTTCGGAATTTTGTGAATTTCCTTTAAACAAATCGACAACATTAACTCCTAGTGCCTTAGCTATATCCCCTAATTTTCCGATAGTAGGATTACCGGAAACAGCAGCATATAAAGCCTGGTAAGTTACTCCCATCTTCTTTGCCAAATCCTGCATGGTTATTCCTTGCTCCTTACAGATCTCTTGTACTCTAAGCATATTATTCAAATTATAGTTTGATGCAAATATAGGAACATTTTTCAAATTATACATAGATACGCAAAAGAATAATATCAAAAAATAATTTGAAAAAATCTGATAAAAACTTTGTTTATTCAAAATAAAGTTTGATATTTGCAATCAGAAAATCAAAATATAATTTGAATGACAACTTAAATACACACGATTATGAAGACATTAAAAGAACAAGTAGAAGAGATTAAGAGCATGAAAAGTTCAAGAGCAGCAAAGAAAGCAGCTTTCGTCAAATTAGGTTTGAGAAAATACGAAGTTGAACTTCTTATGTCTGAAATGCCTAAGACTATCAGAGAAACTCACAAGTTCACTTTTGGTGTTGAGATTGAATGTCTGGTAGCTGCCAGCCTTATGAGAGAATGTGCAACAAGAAACGAAATGCCTTTTCAGTATGAGGGTTATAACCACGTTGACAATAACCACTATTATAAGTTCGTTTCTGATTCTTCTATCAGAGGTGAGAATCCTATCGAATGTGTTTCACCGGTTCTTTCAGGTAAGGCAGGTATGAAAAGTCTAGAAACTTGCTGTAAGGCGTTGAATGAAGCAAATGCGCAGGTGAATATATCAACAGGCTTACACGTTCATATCGGGGCTGCAAATCTGTCTGACGAAGCCTATGTGAATGTATTCAAAAACTATCAGAAATTAGAGAGAGTGATTGATACTTTCATGGCACGATCAAGACGGGCTAACAACAGCCAGTGGTGCAGAACACTGCAAGGTATAAGTTTTGAATGTTGCATTACAAAACATGATGTATTAAGCATCATGAGAGGTAACAGATACTTCAAGGTAAACGCTTGTTCTTATGCTCGTCATAATACCATCGAGTTCAGACAGCATCAAGGTTCTACAGACTTCGAAAAGATTTCTAACTGGGTTAACTTCTGCGCTAAACTGGTTTCTTGGTCTAAGAAGAACGTACTAAGTTCAGAGGTTTCTTCAATCGAAGAAATACCTTTCTTGACAGCTAAAGAAAAGTCATTCTTTAAATCACGTGCTGAGGTTCTTGCATGAGCCTTACACAATTAAAATTTGTTTGATATGTGTTGTATTATCTATAAGCCAAAGGGTGTTCAGATGCCAACTCTGGACACTTTAAATAAAGTACAGAGAATCAATCATCATGGGTACGGCTTTGTCTCTTCAAAGCATAGATACAAGACAATGAACTATCAGAGATTTTTGGATCATCTTTCTAAGGTAGGTGTAAATGAAGAGTGTATCATTCACATGAGATGGGCTACTCATGGTTCTAAGTGTAGAAAGAACTGTCACCCGTTTGTAGAGAATGGCGTTTATTTTGCCCATAATGGCGTTTTGCCTATTCAATCAGTAAATGATATGACAGACAGCGAAATCTTCTTTAGGGATCAGGTTTACCCACTTGTAATAAAATATGGGTATGATTCTAAAACAATAGAAGCCATGATGATAGCTGCTGCCGGTAGCTCTAGGTTTGCAATGATGTATAAAGGCAAAGTAAAGCTATATGGTGATTATACCAAGTTAAGCGGTATCTATTATTCTAATTTAAGATGGTTATGAAAGAGAAAGAAATCCTGCAAGAAATAATCGAGTGGCTGGGTAATGATACCAGCTACTTGTCTACAAGAACTGATTATGCCAGAGGGTATAAATCCGGTATAGAATGTGCAAAAGAAATTGTTGAAAGCATCATCAATAAACACGACCCTGATTTATTAGCAAACAATTAGCCAATTGTTTCGTATGTGTTGAATCGTTATTTAAAATTGTCTTCATAATGGGGTACCTTTGTGATAAAGGTACTATCGCGGGTTAGAGCAGTGGACAGCTCGTCACTTTGACTTGGTGAAGGCCGGTGGTTCGAATCCATCACCCGCAACTAAATAATAATTTTCAAAATAGCACGATTATGGAAATACTTACTCTTATCATTAAACAGAAATTCTTTGACGAAATCTTGTCAGGCAAGAAAACACAAGAGTTCAGAGAAATCAGACCTACAACTCAGAAGAAATACTGCCAGTTGGACGCTGACGGTTATTGTGTCGAAAAAGACGGTGTTTTGCAGCCTAGACGCTACGATGCTATCCAGTTCTTTGTAGGCTACAACAAAGACAGATCCAGCGCACTGGTAGAAGTCAAAGACGCAAAAATAGAACTGTTTGAAGATGAGAATCACAATCTGATTGAATACACCTATCAGGGCGAAATATACTTGGCCGCACAGGTCGTTTATGATCTTGGCAGAGTGATTGAAAGACATGTTTAATCCTTTAAATTTTTGTTGAGTCAGAACAAATAGAAGCACATTTTCAACTGGTGGCTACCGTGGTGGCCGTAGAGGTTTGACCACAGAGAATGGTGGTTTGTCTCAGGGTGGTAGATTTATCACCCGAAGACAGCAGTATTATAACGTCCGCACAGGACTTGGCATGTCAGGTGGATAATGTCACTACAAGAAAGGACATACAGTTATATTGACCTCGTCAGACAGAAAACTGACGGGGTTTTGCTGTTTCTGTCGCTGGGTAAGGATTCGCTGGTCTTATTGGACATGATCTACCCGAGGTTCGACAAAATAGTCTGTGTGTTCATGTACTTTGTCAAAGGTTTAAAGCATATTGAAAGATGGATTGGTTGGGTGAAAGCCAAATATCCGAAGATAGAGTTTATACAAGTACCCCACTGGAATCTTACGTACATTCTTCGTGGTGGTCTGTATTGTGTGCCGAATCCCAAAGTGAAGCTGCTTAAACTAGCTGATGTAGTGAAGGCTATGCAGCTCAAATACGGACTTTACTACACGTTCTTGGGCATGAAGAAGGCCGATGGCATGAACCGCCGCCTGATGCTGAAAGGCTATGAGGCCAACGGGTACGAGAACAATGGTATGTGCTATCCTTTGGCAGACTACACTCAAAAAGATGTATTGGCATATATGTGTCAACATAATCTTCCACAACCTATACGCTATTCGTTAAAGGCATCAAACGGGGTCGGATTTTCACTAGATTGTTTTTTGTGGCTAAGAGAAAACTATCCTCAAGATTTGGAAAGAATATATCAAGTATTCCCTATGAGCCGTAGGATTTTATTTGAACATGATAATAAACAAAATAACAATGGATGAAGTTTGAAAAAATATTGACGGATACAATGGGATATTTCAAGTAAGTAATCTTGGAAGTGTACGTTCTGTAGATAGATTTGTTAATGGAGCTTATGGGAAGCGTTGGATTAAAGGAAAAATATTTAAGCCAGTACTGAATAAATCTGATGGATATTTGCGAGTTGTTTTTATGGTTGACGGCGTAAGCAAAAGACATTATGTCCATAGACTTATAGCAAATGCATTCCTTCCCAAAATTAAAGGCAAGGAATACGTAAACCATATAGATGGGAATAAATTAAATAATTCAATTTCTAATCTTGAATGGTGTACATTGAAAGAAAATCAGCAACACGCATTTAGGATAGGATTAAACCACGGGAAAAGTGGGACAGCAAACAACAATGCTAAATTGTCATCGCAAATGGCAAAAGAAATTATTAAGGATTATCAAAGTGGAACTTATACATATCGTGAGCTTGCAAAGAAATATCATGTTGGGCATTCCACGATAGGAAACGTAATAACAAGAAGTATAACTTATTAAACTAATAGGAGGAACGCTGAGTCAGAAGAAAAAGTTTAAATGATATTAATGCTCAAGCTGCAAGATTAAGAGCTCAGCTACAAGGAGCACAACGGTATGCAGATGGAAGTAATAGAGCTGCAAGAATTTCACAAGCAGCCGCACAAGCAAGAAGGGTTCGAGGAATGGGACTGCTTGGAGCAAGAGATTCGTCAGGGAAATTGAGGGATAGAACGACTCGGATTGGTACAGGCCGATTCGCTAATGCAAACGGATGATATGGAACTGAGCAAATACATAAAGAGTGAATCGGTGGAACTTAACCGTTCCGCTATTCACTTCGCAGGTTATAACCCCAGGAAGCTGTCTGAGGAAGCCAGAAAGACGTTGAAGCGGGGTATCAAAAAGTTCGGTCTGGTAGGTGGTATTGTCGTCAACAAGCGGACCGGACTAACCGTTGTCAGCGGTCATCAGCGTCTGACAGTCATGGATGAACTGCAGAAGTTCCCAGAAAACGACTACAGAATCCGTGTAGATGTGATTGACGTGGATGAAAAGCAGGAGAAGGAATTAAACATTCTGATGAACAATCCTAATGCACAAGGTTCATGGGACTATGACGCTTTGGCTCGTTTAGTTCCTGATATTAATTACCAAGATGCTGGCTTGACAGCTGCTGACCTTAACATGATTGGTTGTGATTTCCTTCTCCAGACAGAAGAAGAAAATTCCATTGCGGATGCTTTGGAGGATATGATGGCACCAGTCACAGAGCAGAAAGAAGCTGAGAAAACCGCAAAGCAGATGGAAAGAGCTGAAAAGGTAGCTCACATGAAAGAAGTAAAGCAGCAGGTGAAGAATGCAGCCCAGAAACAGGCTCAAGATATGGATGCTTATCTGATGCTTTCCTTTGATACATTTGAAGCTAAAGCAGCCTTCTGCGAAAGATTTGGTTATGATCCATATTCCAAGTTTATCAAAGGTGAGGTATTCGATGAACAGGTAGAAAGGATTGAATAAGAAATTAAAAATATAGGAGGAAAGCCGAGTTAGAAGAAAAACATATAGTCAGTTGTATCAACAATCAAGACGAATAATGTACAACGCTGGAAGGCAATACGGGCTTGCCACAGACAGACAAAGAAGTATAAGAGATAGAGCGAAGTCTATAATGGAAAGATATGCGGCAAGGATAGACAGCTATTTCTCAAAAAGAGGAATTGACATCTATGGGGATAAGCCTGTATCTCGCCGCATTTATATGGGTAACAATAACGGATGATTGATTATGAAAAGTGAATCTCAAAAAAGTAAACATACTGGAAGAAAGCCAAAAT
>ULUW01026327.1_pt1 | contig 13535 bp, 10 predicted proteins | sample 1959041 | NCBI WGS metagenome assembly ULUW01 (sample SAMEA4835775, study PRJEB28245) | human gut metagenome | biome: gut microbiome; material: fecal sample | place: Denmark | collected 2008
GGTCAAAGTGAATCCTCTGTCTTCAGACAGGGGAGCTTCAAAGGCATTGAACTGCAGGGCGAAGGACCTCCAACAGCGGTGCGGCGCCCGACACTCTCCTTGAGACCGTGCCGATTTGGCTAGAATGGGCTGACGGGGTCGCCCCATGAATTCAATAGATACTTTCCTGCTTTCGGAGTCCTTCATGCCCTCACTGACTCTTGAGGACGTCGTCCGCTTCTCGCCCTTTGTCGCACGGTCGTTGTCGGCCATGCATCCCGGAGAGGACGCTCGGGCGTGCCTCGCGCATTTTGAGAGGATCGTCGAGGAGACGTTCCCGCGGGAGGCCATGGAGGCCGAGGCGGCGGCCGCGGCCGACAGCCAGACGCTGCGCATGAAGCTCAGGGAGATGAGGCGCCGCCTCATCGTGAACATCATCGGGAGAAACGCGACGGGTCGCATCGACTACTTCGAAGTCGTGAGGCTCATGAGCGACTTCGCCGAGACGGCCGTCACGGCGACGGTGAAGGTCAACGCCAGAGAGCTGGCCGAGCGTTGCGGCGTGCCGTACGGCATGTCTGGACGTCCCCAGGACCTGATGGTCGTGGGCATGGGCAAGCTCGGCGGCCGAGAGCTCAACGTCTCCTCCGACATCGACCTCATCTTCCTCTTCGACGAGGAAGGCGAGACGCGGGCGACGCCCGAATTTCCGAACGCCCGCCGCACGCTCACCGTGCAGGAGTTCTATGAAAGGCTGGCAAGGCGCGTGATTCCCGCCCTGAACGACATCGAGGGGCCCGGCTTCGTCTTCCGAGTCGACATGCGCCTGCGTCCGAACGGCGAGTCGGGTCCGATCGTGTGCTCGACGGACATGCTCGAGGAGTATCTCTACACGCAGGGCCGCGACTGGGAGCGCTTCGCCTGGCTCAAGGGCCGCATCATCAACGAGCCCGTCTTCTCGGCGCCTGAGGACTTCGAGCAGCAGAAGCGGAACGTCTCGTCCCTCGTGCGTCCGTTCGTCTTCAGAAAGTATCTGGATTTCAACGCTATTTCGTCGCTCACGCGCCTGCACGAGATGATCCGCGCCGAGACGGCCAGACGCGAGCTCGCCCGCGGCGGCACGTGCATCAACGTCAAGCTCGGACGCGGCGGCATCCGCGAGATCGAGTTCCTCACGCAGACGCTTCAGGTCATCCGCGGCGGACGTGATCCGCTTCTTCGCGGGCGCGAGACGCTCGCGATGCTCGAGGTGCTCTCGGGCGACGGCGGCATTTCCGCCGAAATGGCCGCGAGGCTTTCCGAGCACTACGTCTTCCTGCGCAACGTCGAGCATGCCATTCAGTATGTCAACGACGAGCAGACGCAGCGCCTCCCGAAGGAAGGCGAGGGACTCACGGCCGTGGCGGGCCTCCTGGGCATGCCCGCCGACGAACTCTGGAGCCGTCTTGAGGGCGTGCGCGAGTATGTCGCCGCCGCCTTCGACAGCGTCTTTCAGGTCCATGAGCCCGCCGCAGACACGGCCGACTGGCCCACGGGCTGGGAGACGGGCACGTCGAGCGCGAGCGAGGCGCTCACAGGAAAGCTCAGATCTCTGGGCTACGGCGATGACGTCGACGAGCTTGTCTCGCGCATCATGCGTCTTGCCTCGGCCCGTGCGGGCCGAAGCCTCTCCGACGAGGCGAGGAAGCGCCTTCAGAGCCTGATTCCCGTCGTGGCCGAAGGATGTCCGGAGTGGCTTCCCAAGGACGGCCCGCGCGTGGTGCCGGCGGTCGAGGTGTTCTCCCGCTATCTGAAGCTGCTTGAGGCGATCGCGGGCCGCTCGACCTACGTGGCGCTCCTCTCGCAGTATCCGAAGGCCGCCGAGCGCGTCGGACGCGTGCTGGCGGCGAGCCGCTGGACGGCCGACTACATCGTGCGCCATCCGATCATCCTTGACGAGCTCGTCGACGGACGCATCCACGAGATGGACGACTTCACGCCCGTCGACTGGAGCGAGTGGGCGGACAGGCTGCATCGTGCGCTCGTCGAGGCCGATGGCGATCAGGAGCGCCAGATGAACGCGCTTCGCGACGCCCATCACTCCGCCGTTTTCAGGCTGCTGATCGCGGACCTTGACGGCCGCTTCACGGTCGAGCGCCTGGCGGACCATCTCTCGGCGTTGGCCGACGCCGTGCTCGAGGAGGTGCTCGATCTGGCCTGGGTCAGCATGACGAAGAAGCACTGCGACCGTCCGAAGTTCGCCGTGATCGGCTACGGCAAGCTGGGCGGCAAGGAACTCGGCTACGACAGCGACCTCGATCTGGTCTTCATCTATGACGATCCCGATCTGGAGGCCGACCTCACGTACAGCCGCCTCGTGCGCCGCATGATGAGCTGGCTGACGATTCAGACGTCGTCGGGCAAGCTCTTCGACGTGGACCTGAGGCTGCGTCCGAACGGCGACAGCGGCCTCATCGTGTCGTCCTTTGACATGTTCAGCCGCTATCAGAGGAACGCCGACGGCAACGGCGCCTGGCTCTGGGAGCATCAGGCTCTCACGCGCGCCCGCTTCGTGGCGGGCGATGCGGACGTGGGCAAGCGCTTCGAGGACGAGAGGCGCGAGATCCTGATGATGCCGAGAACGCAGGACGAGGCCCGCGCGAGCGTGCTCGAGATGCGCAGGAAGATGCTCGACGGGCATCCCAACCGCACGGCGCTCTTCGACATCAAGCACGACCGAGGCGGCATGGTCGACGTGGAGTTCATCGTGCAGCTTCTCGTGCTCACGCACTCCGCGGAGCATCCCGAGCTGGTTAACAACTTCGGCAACATCCTGCTTCTTGAAAAGGCGGCCGACCTCGGCCTGACGGATCCCGCCGTTTCGGCGCCCGCCGTGAGGGCGTATCGACGCTACCGCGCCCTGCAACACGAGATCAGGCTCAATGCGGGCGAAGGTGTGCCCGTGCGCGTTCCTGCGGACATGATCGAGGCCGAACGCGAGGCCGTGCTCAAGCTCTGGAGAACGGTGTTTGAGACCGATGCGCCTCTGAGAGAGGGCGATACGTTCGATCGGTCCGAAACGCGCTAGACTGTCGGACGATCGATTTTCCATCAACCGGAGCATGTGATGCCCATTGTCGTTCCTGATTACAAAGCCCCGTCCTGGTGTCCCGGCGGTCATCTTCAGACCGTCATTCCCGCCAAGTTCATGCCGAGGCCCGCGATCGAGTACAGGCGCGAGAAGGTTGAGCTTCCCGACGGCGACTTCATGCTCTGGGACTGGGCCGTGCCCGAGCCCGCCGATCCGTCGGCGCCCGTACTTGTGCACTTCCACGGGCTCGAGGGCTCGAGCCGCAGCCACTATGCCGAAGCGCTGATGGCGGCCTGCACCGAGCGCGGCTGGCGCGGCGTCGTCGCACACTTCAGAAGCTGCGGCGGCGAGATGAACAGGCTTCCGCGCGCCTACTTCGCGGGCGACAGCGACGACTGCGAATGGGTGCTCAGGACCGTGCACGAACGCTTCCCCGACGCGGAGCTCAGGGCCGTGGGCGTGAGCCTCGGCGGCAACCAGCTCGCCAAGTACCTCGGGGACCGCGGAACCGACGCGGGCTTCCTGACGGCGGCCGTTTCGGTGGGCGCACCGCTCGACCTCGTGGCGGGCAGCGAGCGCATCAGCAAGGGAGTCAACACTTTTTATGCCGACATGTTCCTTCACACGCTCCGCCAGAAGCTCGAGCTCAAGGCGAAGCAGTTTCCCGACGTGATCCGCGAGGAGGACGTGAAGGCCTGCCGCACGATGTTCGACTTCGACAACACGTACACGGGGCCGATCCACGGGTTCCGCTCGGCGATGGAGTACTGGCAGAAGTGCTCGGCCAAGACGGTGCTCCCCGACGTGCGCGTGCCGCTTCTGCTGCTCAATGCAAAGAACGATCCGTTCCTGCCGCCGTGGTGCCTTCCGACGGCGGGCGAGATGAGCGCCTTCGTCACGGGAGATTTTCCCGAAGAGGGAGGACACATCGGATTTCCACAAGGACGGGTTCCGGGCAACATCAATTATCTGCCGCAACGTATAATGCGCTTCTTCGACACCGGCAGCTGAACCGTCTGACCGGGTGTCAGCCTCTCGTCAATTCCTTCTTTTGGGCAAGCGCCGGCTTTCCGACCGGTAGCCCCTGGAGACCCGCAAGATGCCTTTCAGCATGTCCGGCCGCACCGTCGGCCTCATCAGCCTCATTCTCTTCATCCTCACCATTCCCGCAGGCAACTGGGTGGTGATGAACGTCGGCACCGTCTGTCCGCCCGACAGCCCCTGCCTCATTCCCGTCTGGCCCGGCATCATGTCGCCGTCCGCCGTGCTCTTCGCCGGTCTTGCGCTCATTCTGCGCGACGCGGTCCAGAGCCTGCTCGGCAAGCGCTGGACGCTGGTCGCGATTGCCGCAGGCGCCGCGCTCTCCGGCATTCTCTCCGAGCCCGCGATCATTCTCGGCTCGACCTGCGCCTTCCTCTTCTCCGAGCTGGCCGACTTTGCCGTCTACACGCCGCTTCGCGAACGTCATCTGACGCTGGCCATCGTGCTCTCCGGCCTCGTGGGCTCGATCGTCGACTCCGTGATCTTCCTCTCGCTCGCCTTCGGCTCCCTTGACTTCATCGTGGGTCAGGTGATCGGCAAGTTCTGGATGAGCCTTATTGCGGGCGCCATGATCATCATGTGGCGCAGTACCCGCCGCGCACAGGCCGCCTGAAGAAGCACCTCAACCTGATTCCAGCAGCCGCCAGGGTACGCCCTAGGCGGCTGTTTTCGTTCATGACGACTGCGGACGGACTGCGGACGAGGCCCTTTGCGGCGCGGCGTGAAAAAGCGTTCCTTAAGAAAGGTGTCCCAGAATGGGGTACAACCACGAATCCGTTTCCAGACCTCACCGTTCCATGGCTAATTCGAACAAAATCGCGCTTCTTTTGATCAATACGGGGAGCCCCGACGCCCCGACCGAAGAGGCCGTCCGCCGCTATCTGGCCGAATTCCTCGGCGACAGGCGCATCGTCGAGCTTCCCCGATGGAAGTGGTGGCCGATTCTGCACGGCATCATTCTGCGCACGCGTCCGAAGAAGTCCGCCGAACGATACAGAGGCGTCTGGACCGACGAAGGCTCGCCGCTCATCGTGCACACGAGGCGCACGGCCGGGGCGCTTGAGGCTGAGCTCGGGATTCCGGTCTACTGGTCCATGCGCTACGGCAGCCCGTCGACGGCGTCCGTCCTCGACAGGATGAAGGCCGACGGCGTCGGCCGCGTCCTCGTCATGCCCATGTTCGCGCAGTATGCCTCCCAGACGACGGCGGCCTGTCTGGACGGCGTGAGCGAATACCAGCTTTCTCATGTCGATGCGCCTGCGGTGCGCACGATTCACGACTATCACGACGATCCCGCCTACATCGACGCGCTTGCCGCGCACGTGCGCGCCTATTGGGACGAGCACGGCTCTCCCGTGAGCACGGGCGGCCGCCTCGTCATGAGCTTCCACGGCATCCCACAGGCAAGCAGCAACCGCGGCGACGTCTACGAGGCGCAGTGCCTGCGCACTGCGTCGCTTCTCGCCGAAAGGCTCGGCCTTGAGGAGGGCGCGTGGAGCGTGTGCTTCCAGTCCCGCTTCGGCCGCGACGAGTGGCTTCGTCCGTATACCATCGACAGCGTCAGGGAGCTGGCCGAAGCCGGCGTGCCGCGCATCGACGTCGTGTGTCCGGGCTTCGCTGCCGACTGTCTGGAGACGATCGAGGAGATCGATGACGAGCTTCGCCGCGAGTATCTGGCCGCCTTCAGGGACGATGCAGGGGCGGAATTCCACTACATTGCCGCACTCAACGACTCGCCCGAGGCGGTGAAGGCCTACGCCTCGATCGTGAGGCGCGAGGCTGCGGGCTGGATCTGACGCACGGACGGCGCATGAGCGGACTTGAAAAACGCCGCACCGTCCCCATATAAGAAGCAATCTATTGGGCCCACGGAGCGGACTCCCGGGCCGACCCAGTTTCCAGGCGTCTGGCGACGCTCATACGGAGTGACATATGACTGAAAATACTCAGAACCAGGAAGTGAAGGAAGAAGCCGGCTGCTGTTGCCAGGGCAAGTGCGCCGAAGAGGGCCAGGCCTGCGGCTGCGGGGGCAAGGAAGCCTGTACGGGTGAAGAGGCCAAGCAGCCCGAAACGCCCGAGCAGACGATCGAAACGCTTCAGACGGCTCTGAAACTCTCCGAAGCCAAGGTGATGGAGCACTACGACCTCTACGTGCGCGCCATGGCGGAGCTTGAAAACACCCGCCGCCGTTCCTCCGAGGAGGTTCAGAAGGCCCGCAAGTTCGGCATCGAGAAGTTTGCCGAAAACCTGCTGCCCGTCGTCGACAGCCTTGAGAAGGCCCTCGAGGTCACGAAGAATGAGGAGGAGAACCCCGTCCGTGAAGGCATGCTCGCCACGTACCGCCAGTTCATGCACGCCCTCGACGTCTCCGGCATGAAACCCGTTGATCCGAAGGGCGAGGCGTTCGATCCGCACCAGCATCAGGCCATCGCGATGGTGCCCGCTCCCGAAGGCGTCGCCTCCGGCACCGTGGTCGAAGTCTTCCAGCGCGGCTGGGTGATCGCCGACCGCGTTCTGCGCCCCGCCATGGTGAGCGTCGCTCAGGGCTGAGAAGCCCGAACACAGCCGCTCTGATCAGAAGGCGTCCCGTCGGGGGCGCCTTTTTTCTTGATGGGCCTTAGAATGGAAAAGTGATGTTTTTCCCTTGCGGGGCAAGGCCTTGCGGTGGTGGATGTAATTATTTTTGACAAACCTTCGGCAGAAGGCTTGAAAAAAAAAGGGGCATCCCCATATAGGGATTAAGGTCGTTCGCAGGCTGAGGAGATTCCGCCTGCGGACACGTTAGTTTTTGAACGGTCCGAACGCTCCTGCGTGTGCCATGTGCCGCGCCTCAAGATGACGACGTTTCGGACGAAAGGTTTTCTTTTAGAGGATTAAACCACTATGGCGAAGATCATTGGTATTGACCTTGGCACCACCAATTCGGCCGTTGCCGTGATGGAAGGCGACAACATCAAGGTTATTGAAAACAGCGAAGGCGCCCGCACGACCCCGTCCATCGTTGCCTACATGGACAACGGTGAAGTGCTCGTCGGCGCCCCGGCCAAGCGCCAGGCTGTGACCAATCCGAAGAACACGCTCTTTGCCGTGAAGCGTCTCATCGGCCGCCGCTTCGACGACGCCGAAGTCCAGAAGGACATCAACCTGATGCCGTTCACGATCATGCGCGCCGACAACGGCGACGCTTGGGTCGAAGCTCAGGGCAAGAAGCTCGCTCCGCAGCAGGTCAGCGCCGAAATCCTTCGCAAGATGAAGCAGACCGCCGAAGACTACCTCGGCGAAGCTGTCACGGAAGCCGTCATCACGGTTCCCGCCTACTTCAACGACTCCCAGCGTCAGGCCACGAAGGACGCCGGCCGCATCGCCGGTCTTGAAGTGAAGCGCATCATCAACGAACCGACCGCTGCCGCGCTCGCCTTCGGCATGGACAAGGGCGGCAGCAGCGACCGCAAGATCGCCGTGTACGACCTTGGCGGCGGCACGTTCGACATCTCGATCATCGACCTCGCCAACATTGACGGCGACAAGCAGTTTGAAGTGCTCTCCACGAACGGCGACACGTTCCTCGGCGGCGAAGACTTCGACCAGCGCCTCGTCGACCACCTGATCAACGAGTTCCGCAAGGACACGGGCGTCGACCTCTCCAAGGACGTTCTCGCCCTGCAGCGCCTGAAGGACGCCGCTGAAAAGGCCAAGATCGAGCTCTCGAGTCGTCAGGAAACCGAAATCAACCTGCCGTACATCACGGCTGACGCCACGGGTCCGAAGCACCTCAACGTCACGGTCACGCGCGCCAAGTTCGAAGCCCTCGTCGAGGACCTCGTCCAGCGCACCATCGAGCCGGTCCGCAAGGCCCTGCGCGATGCCGGCACGTCCACGTCCGACATCACCGACGTCATCCTCGTCGGCGGTCAGACCCGCATGCCGCGCGTTCAGGCCGTCGTGAAGGAATTCTTCGGCAAGGATCCGCGCAAGGACGTCAACCCCGACGAGGCCGTCGCCATCGGCGCCGCCATCCAGGGCTCCGTCCTCACCGGCGAACGCCGCGACGTGCTCCTGCTCGACGTCACCCCGCTTACGCTCGGCATTGAGACGCTCGGCGGCGTGATGACCCCGATGATCAAGCGCAACACGACGATTCCGACGAAGCACAGCCAGGTGTTCTCGACCGCTGAAGACAACCAGCCGGCCGTGACCATCAAGGTCTACCAGGGCGAACGCGAAATGGCTGCCTCCAACAAGCTCCTCGGCGAGTTCAACCTTGAAGGCATTCCGGCGTCTCCGCGCGGCTTGCCGCAGATCGAAGTCACGTTCGACATCGACGCCAACGGCATTCTTCACGTGGCCGCCAAGGACAAGGCCACCGGCAAGGAAAATACCATCACGATCAAGGCCAGCTCCGGGCTGAGCGAAGACGAGATCGAACGCATGGTGCAGGACGCCGAAGCCAACAAGGAAGAGGACCACCGCCGCGCCGAGCTCGCTCAGGCCCGCAACCAGGCCGACGCCGCCGTCAGCCAGGTCCAGAAGACCCTGAAGGAATTCGGCGACAAGGTGGACGGTGCCGACCGCGCCGCCTGCGAAGACGCCATCCGCACGGTTGAAGAGAAAGTCAAGGGTGAGGACAAGGCCGCCATCGACAAGGCCGTCGAAAACCTGATGGCCGCCGCTCAGAAGATCGGCGAAAAGATGAACAAGGCCGCCGCCCAGCAGCAGGCCGCTCCGGAAGGCAACGCCGCCGGCAGCAAGCCCGCCGACGATGATGTGGTCGACGCCGACTTCACGGACGTCAAGAAGTAATCCGTGAGTGACGGCAATCCGGGAGCCCCGGCTCCCAGGCTGATTCGGTCTTGAGTCAGCGCATCAAACGAAGGGTCGGTTCGCTCACGCGATGCCGGCCCTTTTCGAGTTTTGAAAAAATCAAAAAGAAGACGGGGTAGCTCCCCGCAGGGATTGGGTAATGTCTGATCGCGATTATTACGAGGTGCTCGGCGTCGGCAAGGACGCTTCCGCCGACGACATCAAGAAGGCCTATCGTCGCATGGCCATGAAGTACCATCCGGACCGCAATCCGGGTGACAAGGTCGCCGAAGAGAAGTTCAAGGAAATCGGTGAAGCCTACGCCGTGCTTTCCGACGACCAGAAGCGCGCCGCCTACGACCGCTACGGCAAGGCGGGCGTGGATCCCAGCGCTGCGGGCGGTCCCGGCGGCTTCGGTGGCTTTGGCAACATGAACGGCGCCGACTTCCAGAGCGCCTTCGGCGACATCTTCAGCGACATCTTCGGCGGTGGCGGCATGCGCGGCGGCCGTGCCGCCCGCGAGCAGGGCATCCGCGGCAACGACGTGCGCTTCGAGCTGGAAATCTCGCTTGAGGACGCCGCCATGGGCCGCACGATGGAGATCCGCGTGCCCGCCTGGGACGAGTGCCAGTCCTGCCACGGTACGGGCTGCAAGCCCGGCACGTCTAGGAAGACCTGTCCGACCTGTCAGGGCCATGGCGCCGTGCGCGTCTCCAACGGTCTCTTCCAGGTCCACCAGACCTGCCCGAAGTGCCATGGTTCAGGCCAGATCATCTCCGATCCGTGCCCGAACTGCCAGGGCGTGGGCAAGATCCGCACGACCAAGGTCGTGGAGGTCAAGATTCCCGCCGGTATCAACGACGGCCAGCGCATCCGCATGTCGGGCCGTGGCGAGCCGGGCATGAACGGCGGAGAGTCGGGCGACCTCTACATCGAGATCTCGGTCAAGCCGCACGACATCTTCTCGCGCGACGGCGACGACCTTCACACCGAGCTTCCCGTCTCCTTCGTGACGGCGGCGCTCGGCGGCGAACTCACGGTTCCGACCCTTGAGGGCGAATCGCGCATCACGCTGCCCGAAGGCACGCAGTCCGGCAAGACCTTCCGCCTGCGTGGCAAGGGCGTGAAGAACCTGCGCACGGGCGAGCCCGGCGATCTCTTCCTGCACATCTCCGTGGAGACGCCCGTCAACCTCTCCACCAAGCAGAAGAACCTGCTCCGCGAGTTCGACGCCTCCCTCAAGGAAGGCGGCGACAAGCACAATCCCAAGACGCAGGGTTTCTTCGACCGCATGAAGAGCTTCTTCAAGTAAGGCGCCGTCAGGGACCTCCCTGATGCGATCGCCGAAAAGGGCACACGCCTTCGGACGGGTGCCTTTTTTTATGCGACTTCGAAGCGTCGGGCAGGGTGGGAAAAAAGATTTGCGCATCTTTTGAGCGAGCTTCATGTGCCTAGGGGATTTGCTTTAAGTAAAAGGAATTAGAGGGCGGAAGACGGCAAATTTCGGTTCGTATAATCGAAATTAACATCCTCGGGCTACAAGCCCTGGCATTCGACTTTCATTACTCAGGGGTGACCCCATGCAGATTTCCAAGATTACGCGCCGCAGCGCCATCGCGCTTTCCGTCGCTGCCGCGCTGACACTCGCGGGCTGCGGCGACAAGGAGCCCGCCAAGTCCGAACTCGTGCCCGTGGGCATCGTCCAGCTCGTTGAACACTCCGCCCTCGACGCCTGCACCAAGGGTGTCAAGGACGCGCTTGCCGAACGCGGCTACAAGGACGGCGTCAACATCAAGATCGACTTCCAGAACGCCCAGGGCGACCAGTCGAATCTGCACAACATCGCCACCCGCTTCGTCTCCAACAAGGACAAGCTGATCTTCGCCGTCGCGACGCCCGCCGCCCAGGCCGTGGCCACGACCGCCAAGGGCACGCCGATCGTTGCGACCGCCATCACCGACTTCGTCGCTGCCAAGCTTGTCAAGTCCGACGAACAGCCCGGCGGCAACGTCACGGGCGTCTCCGACCTCGGTCCGATCGAGGCCCAGCTCGAACTTCTTCTCAAGCTCGTCCCCGACGCCAAGGCCGTCGGCACGATCTACAACTCCAGCGAAATCAACTCCAAGTACCAGGTCGACATCTTCAAGAAGGCCGCCGAAAAGCGCGGCGTGCAGGTGCTCGAGGCCACGGTCTCCAACGTCAACGACATCCAGCAGGCCGCTGCCAGCCTCAACGGCAAGGTGCAGGGCATGTGGCTGCCGACGGACAACGTGCTTGCCAGCGCCATTCCCGCCCTCGCCAAGGTCGCCAACCCCTCCAAGATCCCCGTCATTGCGGGTGAGCGCGGCATGACCGAAGCGGGCTGTCTCGGTTCGATCTCGGTCGACTACTACGAAATTGGCCGCATGACGGGCCAGATGGGCGCCGACATTCTCGACGGCAAGAAGAAGCCGGCCGAGATGCCCGTCCAGCACGTGGCCAACGGCACGCCGGTCTTCAACATGAAGACGGCAGCCGCGATCGGCATCACGATTCCGGACGAACTCAAGAAGGGCGCAGTGCTCTTTCAGTAGCCTCTGAAGGAGGCCGCGCCTAGAGCGGAGCTTGTCGGGGACGCCGGTACGGCGTCTGCGGAGCTCCGCATTTTTTTGAATAGGCCGGCAGGAACAGATTCCGCCGGCGCTCCTACTTAAAAAACAATCGGCAACCCGAACCGCCGAGCGTACCTAGAAAAGGAAATTTCATGCTTGATCTCATTCTCTCGACCGTCGGCCAGGGACTTCAGTGGTCCGTTCTCGCGCTCGGCGTCTTCCTGACCTTCCGAATTCTCGACATCGCCGACCTGTCGGTCGAAGGCTCGTTCCCATTGGGCGCGGCCGTGGCCGCCACCGCCATCACGGCGGGACTCGGTCTGCCCGCCGCCTTTGTTCTGGCGCTCGTCGCGGGTTCGCTCGCGGGCGGCGTCACCGGCCTGCTGACGACGAAGCTCCGCATTCCCGCGCTGCTCGCCGGCATTCTGACGATGATCGGCCTCTATTCCGTGAACCTGCACGTGATGGGCAAGTCCAACGTCGGTCTTCTGCAGAATGAGACGGTCTTCACGATTCTTGAAAACAGCCTCGGCCTTTCCGTCGCCATGAGCGGCCTCGTCGTCGGCCTCGTCTTCGCAGTCGCCATCGCTGTGGTGATCTACTGGTTCTTCGGCACGGAGCTCGGCACCGCCGTGCGCGCCACAGGCTTCAATCCGCAGATGGCCCGCGCCCAAGGCATCAACACCAACACGATGGTCGTTCTCGGCCTCGTCATCTCGAACGGCCTTGTCGCTCTCTCGGGCGCCACCGTCGCTCAGGCCAACGGCTTCGCCGACGTCGGCATGGGCGTGGGCACGATCGTGATCGGCCTTGCCTCCGTCATCATCGGCGAGGTGCTCTTCTCCCCTAAGACGTTCAAGACGAGCCTCGCCGCCGTGATTCTCGGCTCCATCATCTACCGACTCGTCATTGCATTCGTGCTTGAAATGGGCATGCCGCCCAACGACCTCAAGCTCTTTACCGCCGTGCTCGTCGCCATTGCGCTGGCACTCCCGCTCATCAAGGAAAAGATGGCCGGCCTGCGCGCCCGCGCCTGACTTGTGAACTGAACACGAAGGAAAGAAAAAATGCTCGAACTCAAAAACGTCACCAAGACTTTCTTCGCCGGCACGGCCAATGAAAAGAAGGCGCTGCGAGGCGTCTCGTTCACGCTCGAGGACGGTGACTTCTGCACCGTGATCGGTTCGAACGGCGCGGGCAAGTCCACGACGCTCAATGCCATCGCGGGCGCGTTCCCGATCGACTCCGGCTCCATTCTCATCGACGGCGTCGATGTCTCCAGAATGCCCGAGTGCAAGCGCGCCGCCTTCATCGGCCGCGTCTTTCAGGATCCGATGCGCGGCACGGCCGCAGGCATGATGATTTCCGAAAACCTTGCCATCGCCGACCGCCGCGGCCGTAGCCAGACGCTGCGCTGGAGCGACCGTGCGGACAGGACGGCCTACTTCACGGAGCTCGTCAAGATGCTCGGCCTCGGCCTTGAGAACCGCATGACGGCCCATGTGGGCCTGCTCTCGGGCGGTCAGCGTCAGGCGCTCACGCTGCTGATGGCCACGCTCGTGCGTCCCAAGCTCCTGCTGCTTGACGAACATACGGCCGCACTCGACCCGAAGACCGCCGCCAAGGTGCTTGAACTTACCGAAAAGCTCGTGACCGAACAGCAGCTCACGACGCTCATGATCACGCACAACATGCGTGACGCTCTCCGCTACGGCAACCGCCTCATCATGATGCACGACGGCCGTCCGATCCTTGACGTCAGGGGCGAGGAGAAGGCGAAGCTCACTGCCGTGGACCTCCTGCAGTTCTTCGAGAAGGCCGGCGACGGCGTTTCCGACAAGATGCTGCTCGGCTGACGTTCAGTGGAACCGCTGCAGAACCGCAAAGAAAAATCGGCCGCCCCGTAAGGGGCGGCCGATTTGCGTGGAGCCTTTCCTGATCAGCGCTTCTTCGACGACTTCCTCGCGAACCAGGTGAAGAACACCGGCACGAAGATGGTCGAGATGAAGGTGGCGGCGAGCATTCCGCCGAAGACGCCCGTACCCATGGAGTGG
>ULUW01055766.1_pt1 | contig 13517 bp, 10 predicted proteins | sample 1959041 | NCBI WGS metagenome assembly ULUW01 (sample SAMEA4835775, study PRJEB28245) | human gut metagenome | biome: gut microbiome; material: fecal sample | place: Denmark | collected 2008
CCGTTGTAAGCAGAAAGAGGAGAGGGATGGGCGGAAGTGAGTACCAAGTGTTTGTTGCGGTCGATAAACGCTCCTTTCTTTTGAGCGTATGATCCCCACAGGATAAATACCAGGTTTTCTTTTTCTTCTGCCAGGGCACGGATTGCAGCATCAGTAAATGTTTCCCAGCCACGGTTCTGGTGTGAACCAGCTTGGTGAGCACGTACGGTCAGCGTAGCGTTGAGCAACAATACTCCCTGTTCTGCCCAGCGAGTCAGATTTCCCGTAGCAGGGGCATCTGTGCCGATGTCGGCTTTGATTTCTTTGAATATATTCACTAATGAAGGGGGAAAAGGCACTCCGTCGTTTACAGAGAAACAGAGACCATGCGCTTGTCCCGGTCCATGGTAAGGATCTTGTCCTATAATTACAACTTTCACTTTGTCGAAAGGACAAAGGTTGAAAGCATTGAAGATCAGTTTTCCCGGAGGGAAGATCTGATACTGGCTATATTCGCTTTTGACGAAATCGGTCAGTGTGCGAAAGTAGTCTTTTTCGAATTCGGGTTCTAAATGTGCTTTCCAGCTTTCTTCAATTTGTACATTCATAGTTTGTTATATAAGGTGTATTTCAAGTTCTTCACATTCCTTGCGCATATCTTCGGGCCAGATGCTGGCTTGTATTTCTCCGATGTGAGCTTTGCGAAGGTAGAACATACACAAGCGGGATTGTCCGATACCTCCTCCGATAGACAGGGGAAGGGTGTCATTCATCAATCGCTTGTGGAAATAAAGTTCCAGTCTTTTTTCTTCTTTTTCTTCTTTTAACTGACGTTGCAAGGCTTCTTTGTCTACACGGATTCCCATCGATGATAATTCGATGGAGCGTTGCAGTACATTGTCCCACAATAGGAGGTCGCCGTTTAGTCCGGGCAGGTCGTTCAGTCCTTTGGTAGTGTAGTCGTCATAGTCCGGTGCACGTCCGTCGTGCTTCTTGCCATCACCAAGTTGACAGCCTATTCCTATGATAAACACAGCTCCATATTTCTGACAGATGGCATGTTCGCGACATTTAGGTTCCAGGTTCGGATAAAGCTGGCGCAATTCCTCTGAATGAATGAAATGTAGCTTTTGTGGCAGGCAAGGTTTGATTTGCGGATACATTTCATATACCATATATTCTGTACGGATCATAGCCGCATAAATACGGTTGACGATTTCCTTTAGGAAGTTCACAGTCCGGTCTTCATTGGTGATAACACGTTCCCAGTCCCACTGGTCTACGTAGAGAGAATGCAGATTGCCCAGTTCTTCGTCTGACCGAATAGCATTCATATCCGTATAAATACCATATCCCGGTTCGATGTGATAGTCAGCTAAGGTCAACCTTTTCCATTTAGCCAATGAATGAACCACTTCGGCTTGCGCATCGCCCAGATCTTTGATTGGGAAAGAAACAGGTCGTTCTATTCCATTCAAATCATCATTGATACCCATTCCTTTCAATACGAAAAGAGGGGCAGTCACACGTCTAAGGCGTAGTTCGGATGACAAGTTTAATTGGAAGAACTCTTTTATTTGCTTGATTCCCAGCTCGGTCTGTTTGAGGTCGAGTAGCGGCTTATAGTTCTTAGGTTTTATCAAGTAACTCATAGGTTTGTTAAATGTTAATTGTCGGCAAAGATAGGAATAAAATTGATATATGTAATGGATATTCTCTAAAAGATTGTCAATTTGATAAAGTAAATGCTCTAAAGCATTTCAAAATAACAGTCTTCTAATATAGGGAAGTACCTTAAGAACTATAAAAAAAGGAGAATCATTAGGAAGATGAGAAGATTTTTTATACTTTTGTCCTCGCATTTAGAAAGAATGGCCCCGTAGCTTAGTGAATAGAGCGTCAGATTCCGGTTCTGAAGGTCGTGCGTTTGAATCGCACCGGGGTCACAGAAAAATCCCTTGATAATCAGTTGATTATTGAGGGATTTCTGTTTTCTTATACCTTGGATAACTAAAACTAAATGCAGGATTTAGCCCTTGTAATTGATTTTTGTTGGTCTATTGTTGTTCCCAAGAAACCAATGTTATATGTTGACTATCAAAGTGAAATCTTTCTTTTATCTCGTAAGAGGTTCTATTATTAGTCTTTCTTTGTATAAGAATTACAAACTAATCGTCTATTTGGGTCATCTGGAAAATCCGGATTAGTTATTTGATTATAAAATTCCCAGTCTCTTTCAAGTCTTTGGGCTACATCTATGTTGGCTGTATAGCAGATGTATTTTTTATTTGCTACATCCAGAATGCCATAGGTAAGAATATCCTTTTCCTTTCCCTCCTTATTTATATATGTACTCTTGACCAATAATATCTTATATTTTCCGTCTTCCCGAGTACAGTATTCTTTATTGTTCTCAAGAGTATATGTGCCGGAGACATCTGTAAAATCATTGGAGGCCATTTCTACGATAATCTGTTTGGGCTCTCCTGTTTCCGGAGTGTCTGTCGAGTCATTGTTGCATGCGGATAGCAAGATGGCGGATAAGAATAATAGTTTAAGTAATTTCATCTTTATATTTTATTTGTTTTTGATCCTTTTTTTAGTCTAGTATATTATTTATAGTGCAAATGTACAGTTTTTGTGTGATATAAAAGCGGTAATGAGTAAAATAAATGTGTTTCATATTCTTGATATTTAGATTCATAATCCTTAGATAGTCAGTCATGTATTTTGCTTTGCATTTTCTCAAACCTAGTTAGTTATTATTGTATGTAGTTGCATAATTTAGCCTAAATAGAATGAAAAAGTTGATTTAAATAAAAGGATTCTCGTGAGAAATGCTAACTTTGTAGATATGAAAAAGTAAGGAATGATATTCTGTAGTAGTATGTTCATAGCTTTCCAGATGTAGACATTTGACGATAAATTATATTAATCCCAATAAATATAAATAAGAATGGAAGAAGCTAGAAAAAAGAAATGGGGTAGTGTTGCGCTGATTATCGGAGCTATTGCTTTTATCATTATTATGATTTACTTTACAGTTATTTCAAGTCTCAACATGTAAAACAGATCATTATGGCGTTGAAAAATTAAAGCTTGGACATTTCGTTTGAATCTGTCCAAGCTTGTTTTTTATGGTTCCGGATGATTGACCGGCAATATGGTAACGCTTTCTCTTTAGCTTCTTGAAACCTGAAGTCCCTTATCAGAAAGAGTCATTTCTACAAAACGAGCACGAGGATTGGGGGCTTGTTCCGTCAGTATCCGTCGGATTTGTCCGGCTGCTTGCGGGTCTTTGGCTACCATATATAAATAGCCTCCGCCACCTGCACCGGGGAGTTTGTATCCCAGGGTGTAATCCTTGATTTTTTCGATAATGGCTGCTACTGCCGGTGGATTGGTTCCGCAGTCTAATGCCTGGTTCTGTATCCAGGTTTTGCCGACCAAACGACCGAAACTCTCGAAATTACTTCGTAAAATGGCTTCACTCATATCCATTGCATGAGCTTTCATTTCGGCCAGCAAGCTTAGATGCGGACCGGAATTGAGGAACATGGAACTGACGATCTCTGCCAAAATACTTTTAGCAGTACGAGTAATTCCCGTATAATATAACAGATGACAGTCGCGGTAATCAGGATGAACAAAGAACTGATCGGGTAACCAGCGTACTAATGGATTCTGTTCGAAACCAGCTTCGGATTGAAGCAACTTAATACCGGAAAAGACACCGCCATATTGATCTTGCCAACCTCCTCCAGTGGTCAGGAGCTGTTCTAATACTAATGTGTAACTACATATATCATTTTTATCCCAAGCCAATCCGCAGAAATCATTGATTGCTCCGAGCACGGTAGATGCCAGTATGGAACTGGTTCCCAAGCCAGAGCCCGCAGGAATAGCAGCCAGCAGAGTAATTTCGATTCCTGAACCGAAATCTTCCAGCTGTTTAGCTAAAGAAGGATAAGATTCCGTAGAGAATGCCGGTGCAAAGCCCGCCAATGTAAGGGCGGCTTTCGGAATAGAGAATGGAGAACCTACCTTTTTATAATCTTGCAGTTCCTCGTAATTCCTTATCACTTCCATTGCGCCCATGTCGATAGAGCGAAGAGTGATGTGATATTCCTTGCATGGTTTCACATATACTTGTAGCGGTGGTTGACCGTTTAGTTCGATAGCAAGATTTACAACACTTCCCCCTGAATAAAGAGAGTAGGGAGGTGTGTCCGTCCACCCTCCGGCCACATCAATACGCACAGGACTGCGTCCCCATACGATTTGATCGGAATAAACGTTGAGTATGGGATGGCTCTTTCGTTCGCTCATTACCCCCAATAAACCGTCGCGAAGCAGTTGAAAGGCTGCCTGTTCCTCTTTGGCACAATCCTTGTCTTCATGTAGTTTCATGATACGTGCACGAAGCATCCGGTTGTGTATCCGTAACATGGGGGCAGCATCTTCTTTCAAGACGTCAGGCATGCCCAGATTGAAACGTACAAATTCATTTGCGGCATCCAGCAAATCGAGTTGATAGAATACGCTCTTCTCATAATTGGCCGCCAATCCTTTCCAGTTCTCCTTGCGGAAAGCATTGCGCTGTTCGTAAAGACGCTTGAGGTTGGCGTTTGCGGATATTTCGTCTGCAGAAACTTTTTCTGCTTTCAACCAAAGTTTTTTCCCTTCTTCCAGTTGTGGCTCCGAGGTCATCCAGCGTACTAATATGCCTAAATCTTCCACAGAAGCCACTTTGGGGAAGATGGATGCCGATTGTAAATCATCTGTACGCCCTTTTATATCCTCCCAGGTAATTCCTCTATCTTCCATCCAACGGGTAAAAGGAACATTAAGGTAAGTAGTCGTTATTTTGTCCAACGCTCCTTTGAATACATCATCCAATCCATACGGACGCGCAACAAACTCATTCTCACCGATAGGAATAATGTCGATGCAAACCCCATCCGGCAAATTGATGCTCCACTGGTTTTCAGGAACTCCTGTAATAATCTGGCGGGAACCTAATTTCCATTCTTTTCCCACATGGCTATTCTCAATCCATAAATTGGCGTTGTCGGCAGAAAGAGAAACTTGTGTGATGGAATTCTGTATAAAGATAGCCGGATTTGGCTTTACTTTCCGGTGCATGATTCTTCTTTGGTCCCGTACCTTGTCCTGTATGGCTAAAGTAGAAGAAATCAGTTCGTGACTTGTGCCGTAATGGTAGAATTCTCCACCTGGCAACGGCAATATAGCTACGGATAACTGATTGATTTCTTCATCTTTCGTTTTAGGATGCTCTCCCAAAGCCAAACCATAGTCCGAGTATAAGTCATAATAAGTAATATCCTTCGTACCTTCTTTCAATGACCGTTTCATCAATACTTCTATGGCGCGGTCACTCAAAATCCAGATGCCGATATCCATCAGGAAAAGATGAGTTTTCGACAATCCTTCCAACTCTTCCAAAGAAGGTTTCTGCAACATGAAATCGAGCACCTCCGGTTTTTTCCGGTCGGAAACAAACACGCCATGATGAGTTGCCAATGAAGGATTCACCCACAGCCCGTAGCATACTACATCTGCGTTCGGAATATCCTGAAGCGGTTTTTCCGAACGGATATATACGTCTCCGCTAGCAATCAGCGTATTCAGACCGGCCGGAGCCTGATTCATAATCCTTTCATAGAGCGGGAGCTGCAATGATAACAGATTCTGTCCCAGCTTTTGTCCTCTTTCCCAACTGAAGATCGGGATAGGAGTTAATATTTTGCCGGAAGGGCCGTAGCTGGGTAGCCGACGGCTTTGTCCGCCTGCATGGAGCAATATTTTTTTTTCGTGTCCTATCCAGTTGCTGAAAGACTCTTGTGGAGCGAATGCCTGATGGCAAGCTTGCAATAACCATGTGGTTCCGCCGCCGGAGCCTAGTTTGCTCCCTATGGGGTCTGATGTACAAAACCAATCGGTATGGTTAACTTCTTCCAGTTCGTGGAAGCAATGGATCAAATTGGGTGGTAAAGATAATAACTTTTGCATAGTAGAATCTGCGTTGGCTTAGATAGAATCTAAGCGAATTAAACTCCCGTAAAAATACTATTTATATTCCTGCTTTTCAATATTTTTCTTCTGTTTTGAAGAATAAATTTTCTTTTCAGCTTTTAGATGTCATTTTCAGTCATCATGTCCCAGGTGTCATTAAGTGCCTGCATGGATGGAAATAATAAATCAGCCCCGGCATCCAGCAACACTTGCCCGTTCAAAGGACCCGTATTGACTGCTATGGTGAAAATACCCGCGTTGTGTCCGGCTTCCACTCCTAACGGAGCGTTTTCTACTACAACCGCTTCATCCGCTTTGATCCCTCCTTTTTTCAAAGCCATCAAATACGGCTCGGGATTGGGTTTGCCATATTTTACATCGAACGCTGTAACCATCAGTTCTTTGTGAAACATTCCCGGATAGTGGTGTTCCAGCCGTTCGAGCAGGGATAACTGACCGGAGCCGGTGACCACCATCGGAATCAGCCCGTCCTTCTTCACTTTTTGCAGTAACTCCCATGCACCGGGCATAGGCTTTGCTTCGGGATATGAATTGAACAAAACACTTTTCTCCTGATAGATACTTTCTATCTCCTCCTGTGTGGCTTCTCTACCCAATTCACGTTGAAAAACAATATTGATTGTAGAGGCTCCTGTCCGTCCTTCATGCATATATGCTTCTTCGCGACTAAGAGTGAGCCCATGAGATTTCATTACTTTATGCCAGGCTTCCGAATGATAAGGCATAGAGTCAAAGAGTACGCCGTCCATGTCAAACAGGACGGCTTTCAGTTTCTTTTTCATACTTTGTACGTTGCGGAATCTTTTTAAGATGATATTTTATTTTTTATGAGCATTTTCTTCAGATCAGACACGGGAATAACTACATCGTATTGTTTCCCGGAATCCTTGCCGATATATCTGTAGGTAATATTTTTATTGTTCTCCACGCAGGTTTTTATGAATATCTGGGTGGCAGGATCGGTCTGACTTGCTAGCGTTGACACAATACCCTCTTTCACTTCAGCTGCGTTTTCTTCAATCTGGCTGATAGGACACAACTCTTCGTCCACACTGCATATATAAACAACCGATTCACCTATGATTTCGATTTTTTCGACAACGACTTCTTCACTGGCCTGCATTGGAAATTGCAGATTCGCCATTTTCAGTTGCGCTTCAAGCTTTGTCTGTCCGCTTTGTGCCGGGTCGGCATTTGTATTGATAACCTCTTTCAATTCTTCGGCAGTAAGTTCGCAAACCGCTTGTTCGCCCGACTTATTCCCTACAAATATCATGTGTAATCCGGAATTACACTTAGCCATCAATTTCAGCATTTCCTTTACATCAGCAGCCGGATTCTGAAACATCATTTTGATAGATGATTTCATGCTTTCCGGATTATCTTTCAAAATCTTAATATTGGTAATTTCCTCGTTCATGTTGAGAGTGTACACTACGTTATCCCCGTCGTAGATGATACTGGTAATATTGCCGACTTCTCCCATGTCCAGCGGACACTGTTTGTTGGCTATCCCGATTACAGTTTTGAGTTTGGCTTCCTGACAACCGGTCATGACTATCATTAGCAATGATACGCTACATAGTAGCATGAGTCCACTGGACTTCTTTAATAAATTTCCTGCCATTCTATTTGTTTTTTAAGTTTGATTCGCTTCATCTACAACTGTATACGAGGCAAAGATAACGATAAAAAATGAGAGATAAGTTAGAAAGGGAAGATAGTTGCAAATGACGCTCCCAAGCGATTAACTACATAATTATTTGCTGTTTAGAAGAATATGTGTATTTTTGTAACGTTATAAACTCGACGATAGCATGAAAAAGAGAGTATTATTGTTGCTACCATTGTTTTTAGGCGCCTGCTCTGATAGTGGGGAAAGTCCTGTTATCAAGATAGAAAAGCTTTATGCGAAGATCGAATCGGACGGTGAAAATACCAGTTCCGATGAAAAAGACTATGCGAATCAGAGGGAGGAACTGCCCGCCTTGAAAGTGGGAGATGAAGTGAAAGCCTTTCTGCTTTTGGATGGAAATGGGGCAGAACTGAAAACCTTTAAACTTCAGAATGACGATGAAGTGGATACCAAACTCTTTTATGAGCAAACAGAAGTATCTACAGAGGGAAATCTGACAGATGTGGAAAAAGGACAGCTTCGTTTTAAGGATGGGGTGTCAAAAGCCAAAATTATGGTGATTGCGACCATTAAACAGGTAGATAAGAACGGTGATGTGAAATTAGAGTTCTATCTTTCTTCCAAAGCCGAATGTGAAGGAGCACAGGAAGAAATCGGTTTGAAGACGAAAGTGGAAGATGAGAAGTAGAAGTGGTGAGCAGTAAACGGTACAACGGGCAATAAGCGGTACAATCGGAAACTGCAATCAATTGAATATAATAATGAACGGTGAACAAATCCATGTATATAGCATAGTTGTTCACCGTTCATTGTTTATAGTTTACCGTTTATAAAACGTTCTTGATTTATAGTTTTGCACGGATTGCTTTGGATTCCTCTTCATAACCCGGTTTGTCCAGCAAGGCAAACATATTCTTTTTGTATGCTTCCACACCCGGTTGGTTGAATGGGTTCACGCCCAACAAATAACCGCTGATACCACAAGCCTTTTCGAAGAAATAGAGCAGACCACCAATGTTGTATTCGCTCAATTCCGGAAGTACGATGCGCATATTAGGTACGCCACCGTCTACGTGAGCCAGCTGCGTTCCCAGTTCGGCCATCTTGTTCACTTCGTCCACACGCTTGCCGGCTAAGAAGTTCAAGCCGTCCAGATTTGCTTCGTCAGAAGGAACTTCCAGTTTGTGGTTAACTTTCTCTACTGAAATCACAGTTTCGAAGATAGAACGTTCGCCTTCCTGAATCCATTGACCCATAGAATGAAGGTCTGTAGAGAAATCTACCGATGCAGGGAAGATACCCTTATTGTCTTTTCCTTCCGATTCTCCGTAAAGCTGTTTCCACCATTCGCTTACATAGTGCAGTTTCGGGCAGAAGTTAACGAGGATTTCGATCTTCTTGCCATTCCTGTACAACTCATTGCGGGTAGCAGCATAAATAGCAGCCGGGTTTTCAGTAAATGCAACGTCCGATCCGCATACTTTTTCCATATCGGCAGCACCGGCAACCAGTTTGTCGATATCAAATCCGGCTACTGCGATAGGCAGCAAACCAACCGGAGTCAGTACAGAGAAACGTCCGCCTACGTTGTCAGGGATGATAAATGTTTTATATCCTTCTTTGTCAGCTGTAACACGGGCAGCACCTTTTTTAGCGTCCGTCACAGCAACGATTACTTTCTTTGCAGTTTCTTTACCGCGCTGATCTTCACATTGCTTTTTCAGCAAACGGAAAGCAAGAGCAGTTTCGGTAGTAGTTCCTGATTTAGAAATATTGATGACACCGAATTTCTTATCTTTCAGATATTCAGTCAGTTCGTACAGATAATCTTCGCTGATATTGTGTCCTGCATAGATCATGACAGGAGCCGTTTTCTTTTCCTGCAGCCAAGTGAAGCTGTTAGACAAAGCTTCGATTACGGCACGGGCACCCAGATAGCTGCCACCGATACCGGCAACGATTACTACTTCACAGTTATCTCTTAATACTTTTGCTGTAGCGTTCAGGTCGGCTAAGTGTTCTTTAGTGATAGAAGAAGGCAAATGCAACCATCCTAAAAAGTCATTACCTTTGCCTGTACCTTTTTCAAGCATTTCCTGTGCGGCTTTTACTTCAGCTTCGTAAGCAAAAACCTTTTCTTTGGAGATAAATCCAAATGTCTTTTCAATGTTTAAACTAATCATATCGTTCTTGTTTAAAGATTATCTAAAAGAGTCAGTCAGCAATTTAATCTCGATCATTGGTGAGATACGTTCGTATAGGATGTTATACACAGCGTCCAGTATCGGCATATTGACATGATGATGCTTATTGATTTCTTTGATACATTTCGTACCATAGTAACCCTCTGCAATCATTTCCATTTCAATTTGCGCACTCTTCACGGAATACCCTTTACCTATCATCGTTCCGAAAGTACGGTTACGACTAAAGTTGGAGTAGCCGGTCACCAATAAATCCCCCAGATAAACAGATTCATCCACGTTTCTGTTCAACGGATGCACCGTGTTCAGGAAACGATTCATTTCCTGAATGGCGTTAGAAATCAATACAGCCTGGAAGTTGTCGCCATATTTCAGTCCGCTACAGATACCGGCAGCAATGGCATACACGTTTTTGAGCACCGAACTGTATTCGATACCCGCCACGTCATCACTGACAGATGTTTTGATAAAACTGCTTCCCAGACGGCGTGCGAAGATACGTGCCTTGTCTTTATCAGGGCAGGCGATAGTCAGGTAGGAGAGTCGCTCCAAAGCTACTTCTTCTGCGTGGCAGGGACCTGCAAGGACTGCTATGTTTTCTGGTGGCACACCATATTCTTTTGTGAAGTATTCCGATACAATAACGTTGTCATCGGGTACGATTCCTTTGATAGCGGTGATGATAAACTTATCTTTTATCTTGGTTTTCAACTTTTTCAGATGCGCCTTCAGATAAGGAGAGGGAGTGACGAAGATCAGTGTATCCGATTCTTTCACAACATCGTTGATGTTGGAACTGAAAGTGATGCGTCTCGTATCAAATTTCACTCCTGTCAGATAAGCCGGATTGTGCCCTAATCGTTTAAAATCGGCAATGCGGTCGTCTCGCCGCATGTACCAATTGATAGAGTCCTCTTGGGCCAGACACATCTTTGCGATGGCTGTAGCCCAACTTCCTCCGCCCATTATCGCTATCTTGCCGGGTAATTTCATTTGTATGGATTTGGATGAAGAACTTATTAAATTTTCTGTATCCACTCAGTTACGTCGTTTACCGACGGATTGGTCAGTTCTAATTTATATTTCTTGTTAATGCCACAGATGTCCTGGTGCAACTTCTGCGGATTGACATCTTTCATGTCAGCTACAGTGTTGTAACCGGCTTTTTGGATCACCGGAACCCAGTCTTCTGCGATTCCCAATTCCATATATTTAGCGGCAGCGTCTTTTTTTACTACTTTTTCCGGACGCATTTGCGGGAAGAATAATACTTCCTGAATAGTGGTCTGTCCGGTCATTAACATTACCAGGCGGTCGATACCGATACCGATACCCGATGTAGGAGGCATACCATATTGTAAAGCGCGCAAGAAGTCCTGATCGATAATCATCGCTTCGTCGTCTCCCTTGTCGGCCAAACGCATCTGCTCTTTGAAACGTTCTTCCTGATCCAACGGGTCATTCAATTCCGAGTAAGCATTAGCCAGCTCTTTACCGTTCACCATTAATTCGAAACGTTCGGTCAGTCCCGGTTTAGAACGATGCATCTTGGTCAGCGGAGACATTTCAACCGGATAATCGGTGATGAAAGTCGGCTGGATATATGTACCTTCGCAGAATTCTCCGAAGATTTCATCAATCAGCTTGCCTTTACCCATCGTCTCGTCGATTTCTTCCATCTTCAGTTCCTTGCAGACTTGGCGGATTTCCTCTTCGCTCTTGCCGTTCAGGTCATATCCTGTCTTCTCTTTGATAGCGTCCAGGATAGGCAGACGGCGGTAAGGAGCTTTGAAGTTGATGGTTTTTCCGTCAACCACTGTTTCTGTGCTACCGTTTACTGCGATACAAATACGTTCCAACAACTTTTCGGTGAAATTCATCATCCAGTTGTAATCCTTATATTGTACGTAGAGTTCCATACAAGTGAACTCCGGGTTATGGGTTTTGTCCATACCCTCGTTACGGAAGTTCTTACCTATTTCATATACACCTTCAAAACCACCTACGATCAGTCGCTTCAGATAAAGTTCTGTTGCGATACGCAGGTAAAGATCCATGTCCAGTGAGTTATGGTGAGTGATGAACGGTCGTGCGCTTGCTCCACCGGCAATAGATTGCAGGATGGGAGTTTCCACTTCCGTGTAACCGGCTTCGTCCAAAGCATTGCGCAATGTTTTCACAACAGTGGCACGTTTCAGGAATGTTTCTTTGATACCATCGTTCACTACCAGGTCTACATAGCGTTGGCGATAACGGAGTTCGGGATCTTCAAAAGAATCGTAAGCTACCCCGTCTTTGTATTTAACGATAGGCAACGGTTTGATAGACTTTGCAAGTACAGTCAGTTTCTTAGCATGGATACTGATTTCACCCATTTGTGTACGGAACACGAAACCTTCGATACCGATAAAGTCACCTAAGTCGAGCAGGCGTTTGAAAACAGAGTTGTACAGTTCCTTATCTTCTCCCGGGCAGATATCATCGCGGGTGATGTACACCTGGATGCGACCTTTAGAGTCTTGCAATTCAACGAAAGATGCTTTACCCATCACGCGGCGGCTCATGATACGGCCGGCTACGGAAACTTGGCATGGCTCCTCGTCATCTTTAAATTCAGCTTTAATATCTGTAGAGAAAGCATTGGTTACATACTCTGCTGCAGGGTATGGATCAATACCCATCGCACGAAGCTCATTCAGGCTGTTGCGTCGAATGATTTCCTGTTCACTTAGTTCTAATATATTCATTTCGTTACGTATTAACTCAATTTTGGAGGCAAAAATACGAAACTTTTCTCATATATCCTGTAATCCACCTCTTTTTTGTATCTTTGCTGCCTCAAACTAATAGGTATGACAGGACAAAAGACACCCACTGCGTTGGGTACGGAAAAGATTGGGAAGCTTTTAATGCAGTATGCCATTCCGGCAATTATCGCCATGACGGCGTCTTCTCTTTACAATATGGTAGATAGTATTTTTATCGGTCACGGGGTGGGTGCGATGGCTATTTCCGGGTTGGCATTAACTTTCCCGCTAATGAATCTTGCCGCGGCTTTCGGCTCGCTGGTCGGTGTCGGTGCGGCTACATTGATTTCGGTGAAGCTGGGACAGAAAGATTATGATACCGCACAGCGGGTTTTGGGAAATGTGTTTGTATTAAACCTTATTATAGGTATCTCTTTTACGGTAATCGTTCTTCCTTTTCTCGATCCGATACTTTACTTTTTCGGGGGAAGCGATGAAACGGTGAAATATGCCCGTGAATTTATGCAGGTTATCTTGCTCGGAAATGTGGTTACCCATTTATATCTGGGTTTGAATGCAGTGCTCCGTGCTTCGGGCCATCCGCAGAAAGCGATGATGGCAACAATAACGACAGTGATAATCAATGTATTGCTTGCTCCATTGTTTATTTTTGTATTCGACTGGGGAATCCGTGGGGCGGCTACGGCTACGGTTTGTGCACAGTTGATCGCATTGGTCTGGCAGCTTCATTTGTTCTGTCGCAAAGATGAACTGATACGGTTGAAAAAGGGTATTTTCCGTTTGAAACGGAAAATCGTGCTGGATTCATTGGCTATTGGTATGTCTCCCTTCTTGATGAATATGGCGTCTTGCTTTATTGTGATTCTGATTAAT
>ULUW01069363.1_pt1 | contig 13475 bp, 14 predicted proteins | sample 1959041 | NCBI WGS metagenome assembly ULUW01 (sample SAMEA4835775, study PRJEB28245) | human gut metagenome | biome: gut microbiome; material: fecal sample | place: Denmark | collected 2008
AATCTGTATACAGGCTTGTTGTCGTGCAAGGAAGAACAACATACCGGGGAGAAATAAAATGAAAACAAAAAATGTGACAGAGAAAAATATGAAGGTTTGTCTTGTTGGCTCATCTGGCGGCCATTTGACTCACCTTTATATGCTAAAGCCTTTCTGGAAGGATAAAAATCGTTTTTGGGTGACATTCGATAAGGAAGATGCAAGAAGCCTGCTCGAAGGTGAAAAAATGTATCCTTGTTATTATCCGACAAACCGGAGTCTAAAGGCTCTTATTAAGAATACCAAGATTGCATGGAATGTGTTACATAAGGAAAAGCCAGACTTGATTATTTCCTGCGGTGCAGCAGTTGCGGTCCCGTTTTTTTATATTGGTAAAATGATGGGCGCAAAGTTGGTCTACATCGAGGTTTTTGATCGAATTGATAAACCGACAATGACAGGGAAGATGGTTTACCCCATTGTGGACAAGTTTGTTGTGCAGTGGGAAGAGCAGAAAAAGGTTTATCCGAAAGCGGTTAATCTGGGAAGTATATTCTGAAAGGAACTTGTTTCGGAGGTAAGAATATGAACGGCGCAAGAGAAAAGATATTTTGTAATTTGCTAAGAAAATCAAAAAGCAAGAATGCAGGAAAATTTTGGAGGAGAATTTTTAATTTTTATTGTCATTTCATTTTGGGGTTTGATTTTTCGCCTCAAACGCAAGTTGGAGAAAATCTTTCAATTGTACATGGTGCAAGAGGTAGCGTTGTTAATCCAAGGACAATTATTGGAAATGATTGCATAATAAGAAATAATATAATTATTGGTAATAATGGTCTGGGGGGGGGCAGCCCTATTATTGGAAACAATGTGAATATCGGTTCTAACTCATGCATTATTGGCCATGTAACCATTGGAGATAATGTAATTATTGGAGCAGGTTCTATTGTGGTCAAAGATGTACCATCTAATGTTGTTGTTGCAGGGAATCCAGCAAAAATAATAAGACATATAGCTATAGAAGAAAACGCCTGAGAGGTGAGAAAATGATTTTTGTGACGGTAGGAACACATGAGCAGCCATTTAATCGGCTGATACAGAAAATAGATGAATTAAAGAAAGACGGCATTATAAACGAAGATGTAATTATCCAGACTGGTTTTAGTACATACGAGCCGAAATACTGTCAGTGGAGTAAGCTGATTCCATATCAGCAGATGGTGAAAAATGTGGCCGATGCCCATATTGTAATCACTCACGGTGGCCCGGCAAGTTTTATCATGCCACTACAGATAGGTAAGACTCCTATTGTTGTGCCGCGTCAGCATCAGTTCAATGAGCATGTGAACGATCATCAGGTGGAGTTTGCGAGAAACGTGGCTCAGAGAATGGGAACGATTATCCCGGTAGAAGATATTGAAACATTGGGAGATATCATAACGAACTATGATCAGATTGTTGCTGGCATGGGACATGGTATGAGCAGTAATAATGCAAAGTTTAATGAAGAACTTGAAAAACTGGTAGATGAATTGTATTGAGGATGGGTGGATGAGAAAAGTTGGAATCATGTCGATGCAGCGCATTGCAAACTACGGTTCGTTTTTGCAGGCATATGCATTGAAGCAGCTAATTGGGGAAGTTGGCTGTAATGTAGAATTTGTGGACTACCATGTAGGTGCTCCAGTAATTACAGAAAATGCAGATAGTAAAAACAAGGTTGTCCGAAAGATAGAAAAGGGACTGGAAACCTTTCGGTATCGGGCTCCTCTTGCACACAAATTATCGTTCATCCGATATAAACAGTCTTTCGCTCAAAAGTATATGCCACTTTTAGGGATTACGGATGAAATGAACTACAATCCGACAGTGGATTGTCTTGTGATTGGCAGTGACGAGGTTTTTAACTGTATTCAAAAAAATTCCAATGTGGGCTATTCGCCAGAATTGTTTGGAAAAAATAACCATGCGAAGAAACTTATCACTTATGCAGCGTCTTTCGGTAATACCACATTGGAAAAGCTGGAAAAGTATAAAAAGGCCAATGAAGTCGGAGCTTTGTTGAAGAAGTTTGACGCGATTTCTGTACGAGATGCTAATTCAGGAACTATTGTAGAACAGCTCACTGGGAAAGAACCAGTGTACAATCTGGATCCGGTTCTGACCTATGATTACATGAACTGCTGCGACAAAATCCCACAGGTTCAGACTAATGAGAAGTATTTGATTCTGTACGCGTATGCAGGTCGTATTTCCAATGATGAGGCAGATTGGATTGCTGCTTATGCAAAGAAAAAGAATTTGAAGGTATATGCAATTGGTGGTATCCAAAAATGTGCAGACCGATTCGTGGACTGCTCACCCTTTGAGGTTCTGGCCTATTTCAGAAATGCAGAAGAAGTTATTACCGATACCTTCCACGGCAGTATCTTCTCGGTGATCACACATCGGCCGTTTACAACATTGATTCGCAAGAGTGTAGGTAACAGCTATGGTAATGAAGAAAAGTTGAGCGATTTGCTAAAGCGACTGGGACTGACCAATCGGATGACAACGAGAATTGAAGATACAGAAAACATCAATGAAAAGGCGATTGATTACGCGAAAGTTGATGAGCAGTTGAAAGCACATAGAGAAGTGGCGAAGGAGTATCTGAGAAAAAATTTAGAGGAATAAAATGGAGAACATATCGAGGATAAAAGAGAAATGTGTGGGATGTAAAAGCTGTGAGCAAAGCTGCCCAAAACACTGTATCTCTATGGTAGAAAACAAAGAGGGATTTTGGTATCCGTCTGTTGATGAAAAAAGCTGCATCGAGTGCAAGGTGTGCTTGAAAAAGTGTCCAGTAGAAAATACGGGATTTCATCGGAATGAGCCACATAAAGTTTGGGCGTGGCGCAATAAAAATGATGTGGATATTATGTGCTCTGCATCTGGCGGTGCGGCGGATAGTGCAGCGAAAACTATATTGCAAATGGGCGGTGTGGTTTATGGTGCTGCCTATGACGAGCAGCTGGCAGTAAGCCACATTGAAGTGACAGATGAAGCAGAAAGAGAGAAACTACAGTCCTCTAAGTATGTTCAGTCTGACCCGAAAGATAACTACACAAAGGTCAAACAGCGTTTGTCAGAGGGAAAAAGGGTACTTTTTACAGGAACTCCCTGCCAGATTGCAGGTCTGTATGCTTTTTTGGGTGGCAATCCAGAAAATCTATATACAGTTGACCTGATTTGCCACGGTGTGCCTTCGCCGAAGTTCTTCAAAAAGTATCTGGAATACCAGAACAAGCAGACGGCTGGCAGAGTAATCTATTTCAACTTCCGTTCCAAAGACAAGAGAGGTTGGGGAACACAATACCTGCTAAAGACAAAGACAAAGACAAAGACAAAGACACTCTCCCTTGATCGCTATGGAAAACATTTTATGGATGGCGACTGCTATAGAGAGAGCTGTTATCAGTGTGCTTATGCTAATACGAGCCGTGTAGGAGATTTGACAGTGGGTGATTTCTGGGGAATTGCAAAGAGCCATCCGAGCTTCAATTCTCCAAAGGGCGTGTCCAGTGTATTTGTAAATACCGAAAAAGGTCAAAAGCTCTTTGAAATGATGCGAGTTCTTGCAGAAGTAGAAGAAGCAACGTTGGAAGAGGGCATGGTGAAGCAGCATAATCTGGTGCAGCCGAGCAACAGGCCTGTGACTAGAGATACTTTCTATAAGAGCATCGATGAACCAGGCTTTATAGAAAATATAAAGGTTGGCTTTCAGCCAAAAGCACGGTTGAAATCTGTGCTGCCGAATAAACTGATTCAAAAAATCAAATCTCTTTGAGATTTTGTGGAGGAAGAATACATGGGAGAGCCGATAAGAGTTTTGCATATCTTGCAGCGAATGGAAGCTGGCGGTACGCAGGCTTTGTTGATGAATATATACCGGAAAATTGACAGAACGAAAGTACAGTTTGATTTTTTGGTCGTTTATAAGGAAAAACAGTTTTACGATGATGAAATTGAAAAAATGGGTGGACATGTTTACAAACTGTCTTTCCGGGAGGATTTGAACCTTCCTAAATTTCAAAAAGATTTGGCAGTTTTCTTTGCTCAGCATCACGAATATAAAATTGTTCATTGTCACGCCTACACGATCGGATATTTCTGCCTGAAAGCTGCAAAGAAAGCAGGTATCCCCGTCAGAATTGCTCATTCACATAATAATGAGACAGTACACGATATAAAATATTTACCCAAATTATTCATGCAGCGACTGTTTACTTTGAATGCAACAGATCTTTTTGCGTGCTCGAACGAAGCTGGTAAATATTTGTTTAAGGATAAGCCTTTCCGGGTGTTAAAGAATGCGATTGACTCTCAGCAGTTTATTGCAAATGAGAATACGCGGAGAGAAGTCAAACAGGAGCTTGGGTTAGAGAATAAATTTGTGGTCGGTCATGTTGGGCGGTTGCATCCACAGAAGAACCACGATTTTTTGATTGAAGTTTTTGCGGAAATCAAAAAGAAAAAGCCAGACGCAGAGTTGATTCTTGTAGGTACCGGACCATTGGAAGAAAAGGTGCGCAGTAAAGTTGCAGACATGGGTCTAATAGAGAATGTGCAATTTCTGGGCAACCGCAAAGACATGAACCGAATTTATCAGGCGATGGATATTTTCGTTTTTCCGTCTCTGTTTGAGGGTCTGGGAATTGTGGCGATTGAAGCACAGGCGGCAGGTGTTCCCATTGTTTGCTCTGAGGGGCTTCCACCAGAAACAGATATTACACCGATCTACCGCAAATTGATGTTGAGTGATGGTGCCGAAAAATGGGCAGAGGCTGCAATTGAAATGGCACAAAGTTCAAAGGCGCATACGAATATGCAAAAATATATCATAGATGCAGGGTTCGATATGAGTGCAACAGCAAAGAATATGGAAAAATACTATTTGGAAAAAGAGGCTCAGATTAGGGAGAAAAACAAATGATTTCAATATTCACACCTACATTTAATAGAGCGGAATTGTTGTCGGTATTAAAAAATAGTATAGATGCCCAGGTATGCACGGATTTCGAGTGGATCATTGTGGATGATGGATCGACAGACGATACAAAGAAACTTGCAACGGCATGGATGGAGCAAAAACTGCCATATCGGCTAAAGTATATTTGGCAGGAAAACCAGGGAAAGCAAAGTGCTTTTAATACTGCGGTAAAAGAAGCTATCGGTGAATGGTTCATTTGTGTGGATAGTGATGACCATTTAACAGAAAATGCTGTAAATATTATGAATATAGATATAAACAGCATTAAGGATGATTGTAGTGGGATTGTCTACCCGATAGATTTGAAAGGATCAGATAAAGAAAAAGAGTGGAAACAGATCGATGGAAAAAAAGTCGATATTATGGATCTGAAGGCTATATATGGGATTCCAGAAGCTGCTATTTTGATGAGAAAGAGTGATATTGAATCTCTGCCATTTCCCCAGATAAAAGGAGAAAAGTTCATTCCGGAGGGATGGCTTTACCAAAAACTGATAGCAAAAGGAAAGTTCTGGGCACATAACGCCTCTTTTTATATTGCGGAGTATCAACCTGATGGAATGACTAAAAATGTATGGAATCTGTGGGCAAGAAACTCGACAGGGGTATTAGAAGTCTTGTGCGAAAAATATAGGTTGCTTGATAAGTATCCGCTCAAAAAGAAAATTGTAGAAAAAACGAAATGCCTGATAAATATCAATACAATTTGTATGAAAGCTGGAAAAAAATGCAGAGATGAAAGTCCGGCACCAATCTTTGGATATGCTTTAATGCTCCCATCGTTTTATTTCTATAAAAAAAGATTTGGAAGGAAGCGGAAATGAAAAAGACAACAATTGCTGTGGTAATCTTACACTACAATGATTTTGAAATGACAAGGCAGTACATAGAAAATTTGAGAAAACTCAAATGGAATGATGTTACACATCAGTTTATTATTGTTGATAATAATTCACCTGATGGAAGTGGCGTGGAACTGTATGAGTATTTCAAAGCAGATGCAGATACGTCGGTCATTTTGCTTTCGGAAAATATTGGATTTGCAAGAGGCAATAATAAAGGGATTGTTTTTGCCAAGGATGAATTGGATGCAGATTTGATTGTTGTCTCAAACAATGATATAGACGTAAAAACAAAAGATTTTCCTCGGCTTTTAATTCGGGAATATGCTGCAAGTAATTTTGCTGTTTATGGTCCGGATATTTACAGTTTGAGTAAGAAAATGCATCAAAATCCAATGAGACAAAGCCCTATGAATTTTGATGATGTAAATAATAAAATAAGAAAGATTGATCGTACACTTCCAGTATTGCATATCTTGAATAGGATGGGAATATATGATCAAATAAAAAGTCTGAAAAATAAAATTAAAAAGAAAAAAGATAATTCACCCCTCGAAAGCACCGCAAGGGTAGAAGGCTGTGTTCTTCATGGAGCATTTTTTGTGCTCAGTAAGGAATACTTGAGAATGTATCCGGAAGGACTCTTTGAGGGAACATTTTTGTATATGGAAGAGGACATCCTTGCGTACAGATGCAATTTGAAAAGACTGAAAATGGTTTATGATCCTCTTGTGCAAGTGATACATTATGATGGTGTCAGCTCGATGAAAATAGCAGGTAATAGATGTATGAAGTTTATTCGTGAGATGAATGAAACGAGAAAGTCTTGCGAAGCATATATTGAATATATGAAGAACAATAAATAAAAGTAGAAAAAGTGAGGATATGAGGAATAATTTTGTTGTAAAAAAGAGCACAGCAGAAGTTACTTCGCTGATTGGCATCACGGCAGTTTTGTATGCGACTGGTGCTGATATGCCTGCAAATATTGTTTTTTTTGTAAGCATGGCTGTACTTCTGTATAAAAGCTGGAAAAATCCAGAATGGTTAGCCGCTGCATTGATAATATTGGAAACACGAGTTTTCGGAACAGGCCCTAATAAAATATTTGGAATCCTTCCTGAGAAATTAGAAATAGCAGTTTTGCTGGTTTCATGGGTGTTTTGGGCGTTTAAGGGATTTTGCAATAAGAAGAAGATTCCGCCAGAGTATAAGTGGTTGCAGTATACGGCAGTTATTATTGTGGTAGCTGCTGTGATGGGATATGTTACAATTGGACAATCTATTTTGTTTGGCATTTTTCTTCAAACGAGACTGCTTGTGATTTTTTCCGTTTTTCCAATTATTGCGATGATGAAGGAAAAAACGGATTCTTTTTCGAGCTTGTGGAATTTGACAAAAAAATTAGCACTGATTCAAGCATGTGCGAATACAATTCAGATGGTACTTTATCCGAGAATACAGTTTTTGACGATAACAAGTGAGAACATTCGCTTTGGATCAATAAGAATCACATACGGATATGTTTTGATCGCTATTGCATTTATGATGGCGTTTTCAGAATTTCTGGACAATCTGGATATAAAGAACGGACTATATTGTTTGGTTTATCTTATAGATATTTTGTTTGTATGTAAAACTAGAATGGTTATATTTGGCATGGCGGTTTCAGCGGCGATTGTTGTGCTTGGAAAACTGAAGTATAAAACAGGCTGGAAAAAGATGATTGTGCTGGCTCTTCTGGGAGGACTGGTATTGATTGCAATGTCTGATAGAATTACGGATTTGGTGACATTGACAAAGACAGAGGTGTCAACAAATTCGGGAAATTACGTTGCAAGAACAGATGAGATAGCTTTTTATACAGCTCAAGTGAAAAATCCGATATTAGGAAGAGGTTATATTTCTCCTAAGAGTGCCGGAGGAGAAGCGTTTGATACAAAATACGGCTATTTTAGCTTAACGGATATTGGTGTTATTGGTTTGTATACAATGAATGGCCTTATGGGGATTGTGTGGTTTGGCATTATTGCAATTGTATTAATAAAGAGAGCACGACATTGTCCATATAAAATATATGGACTTGAATATGTGATTTATTCAATAACAGTGTGCATGACACTCCTTAATTTTTATTATTCATCTGAATATTTAGTGATAACCTTAATTTTGCTCGCTGATGAATTTAGAGAAATACAATTTTTGGAAAAAGGAAATCAATAGTTATGAAAAAAGGATTGTTTCAAATCCTAATGGCAAATATTATAAGCTTGGTAATCGGGGTTGGACTGAGTTTCCTTGTCCCGAAGTATTTGTCAATTGAGTCATATGCGGCATATAAGACATATGCATTATATATCACATATGCAGGATTCTTTCATTTTGGATATGCAGATGGAATGTATCTCAAATATGGAGGAAAAAGGATAGATGAAATCGATAAACAAGATTTGGCGAATAACTTCTGCAATTATTTCACGATAATTCTTGTTATGGCGGCTGCTTTTCTTGGAGCAGGAATTTTAATAAAAGATTATGTCCTTGTGGCGTTTGCCGTAGGACAAATGACAACAAATCTGTTAAGTTATTTAAGGTCTCTGTATCAAGCTACAGGCGAGTTTACGGCATACAGCAAAGCTTTAAATTTTGAAAAAGTAGGAGTATTTCTTCTTACAATTGTATTCCTTTTGGCTGTTAAAAGCGATAGCTATTTAATCTATATTGGTATTCAGGTTTTAGTAGGTGCTTTTGTTTCAATCTATCTTTTGAGGAGACTTGAAGATAGATTGCATTTTATTAGAAGTGGAAAACTTTCCCTAAAGGAATGCGAGGAGAATGTAAGAGCAGGATTAGTTCTTATGTTAGGAAACTTTTCCAGTGGTGTGTTTACGGGATTAGATCGCTGGTTTGTTAAATTTCTTATGGAAAGCACAAGTTTTGCACTTTATTCTTTCTCATCTAGTTTGCTCAATCTTTTGAATGTCTTTATTACTCCTATAACAGTGTCATTATATAATTATTTCTGTAAGGGAATTGACAATCAAAAAATTCAACAACTCAAACGGTTGATTTTAGCTTGGGGCCTGTTTTTGGTTTCGGCTGCTTTTCCCGTGAAATGGATTTTAAAATATTATCTGCAAAAATATTATGCTGCGGTTGAAATAGTTTATGTTTTGTTCGCAGCACAAGTTTTCATTGCTGTAATCCAAGGCGTATATGTCAATCTATATAAAGCAAAGCATTTACAAAGAAAATATTTGATTCAAATGGTATTGATGCTTATACTTGGTGTGGTAACAAATGCATTGTTTTATATTCAAGATAAGAGAATGGAAGCTTTTGCTTATGCAACACTTTTTACTTATTTAATTTGGTTCTTATCGTGTGAGGCAAGTAATGCAAAACTAAGATATAGATTAAAAGATTATGTTGCTATGTTTGTTTTGTTCTTGGCGTATTTTTCCTTTGGAATGATGTTTGAACCTGTCATTGGTTTGTGTTTGTATGTGGCGGTATATGTAGTGACTATACGGCTGTTCATGCCTGATGTATGGAATTTTGCATTCGATATCGTAAAGTCTTTGCATGGAAAGGGGACTGTTAAAAGCAAATGAGTCAGGTGCTGGATAATAGAACAAGGAATACAGATATAGACATACTTCGTGGGATAGGGGCCGTTTCGGTTGTAATCGGACACGCAATGAATGCAGAGTTGTTTTCATCTGCGGGTGCGGAATTTATTAGAAGATTTGTGTATTTGTACCATCTGCCAATTTTCTTTTTCTGTGCAGGATATTTTTTTCGGTGTGAGTCAATTATTGCGTGTTTGAGAAAACTATGGAAACAGTACAAACTGATGATTCTGTTCTGTTTTGGCTCGTATTTTTTTATCCCGCTTTGGGTAAAAATGGGTGCAATTGAAATGCCATTGATTGGTGAAATTGTCCGAAAGAGTATCAATATTCTACTTTTTAGAGAAGATGGATATTATGTAGGAGCAATGTGGTTTGTTCCTTTCATGGCAACAACGACGATAATATATGCTGTCCTTTATTTGGTGTTTATGAAATCTAACACGAAGTGCTTTGAACCTGCGTGTATTATATGTGGGATTATGGGGGTCCTTTTGGTTTCCAGATATGGAATAGGCAAAAGATATATTTATATTTCAATGTTAATGACTCCGGTAATGTTGGCTGGAGCATTATATACTAAATATGAGAGTAAAATAAAAAATGGTAAATGGTTATTGATTCCGATTGTTCTTTGTATGACTACAGTTTGTCTGTCGGGGGGGGACAAGTGGAACTATCAAAGGGCCTGATATTAAATGGGTGGCTTTTTTATCCGGTGATTTTTTGTGGCATTGTGTTTTGCATATTGATTAAGGACATAATAAAAAGTGTTTCAGCCTCCAATAAAATATTCAGCGCTTTGGGGCAAGCAAGCGCTTATATTATGGGACTTCACTTCATAGCGTTCAAATTGATAGATGTTATTGCGTACAAAGCAAAAATAATTCCAATAGAGATATCTGCATTTCCGATAGGCTCTCCAAAATTAAGAGTGTGCTATATTATATTTGGCTTGCTGTTACCAATTGCTTGGTTTAAAGTTGTTTGTGTTTTGAGAAGCGTTATGTTGAAACATGAAATTTATAAACACAGTTAAGTGAAATGACTTGTTGGAAACTTGATCGGAATCATGTTGCTGAGTTAAAAATGATTGGTGCGATAAAAAAATACTAGAAAGCAGTGAGAATGCTATATGGGAAAATATTTTGGAACAGACGGCTTCCGTGGAGAAGCCGGAATCTCTTTAACAGCCGACCATGCCTACAAGGTTGGGCGTTTCCTCGGCTGGTATTACAATGCTCTCCGTGAGCACAACGGAGATACCGAACCTGCCCGTATCGTTATCGGTAAGGATACCCGCCGCAGCTCCTATATGTTTGAATATAGTCTGGTGGCTGGCCTGACGGCTTCCGGTGCAGATGCTTATCTGCTCCATGTCACCACCACTCCTTCCGTAGCGTACATCGCTCGCGTGGATGACTTTGACTGCGGTATCATGATTTCTGCCAGCCATAATCCGTATTACGATAACGGCATTAAGCTGATCGACTGCTACGGTGAAAAAATGCCCGAGGAGACCCTGCTGCTGGTGGAGGACTATATTGACGGCAAACTCCATGTCTTTGATAAGGACTGGCCGGAGCTGCCTTTTGCGCACCGTGAGCACATCGGCTGCACTGTGGATTATGTGGCCGGACGCAACCGTTACATGGGTTATCTGATCTCTTTGGGTATCTACTCTTTCAAGGGTGTGAAGGTTGGTCTGGATTGCGCCAATGGTTCCAGCTGGAATATCGCTAAGAGCGTTTTCGATGCTTTGGGTGCTGACACCTACGTCATCAATAATAAGCCGAATGGCACGAACATCAACAACAACGCCGGGTCTACTCATATCGAGGGCTTACAGAAGTTCGTTGTGGAGAAAGGCCTGGATGTTGGTTTTGCCTATGATGGTGATGCTGACCGTTGCCTATGTGTAGATGAAAAGGGCAATGTCATTACTGGCGATCATATTCTGTACATCTATGGCTGCTACATGAAAGAACGTGGCAAGCTGCTGAACAATACCGTTGTTACGACCGTCATGTCTAATTTTGGTCTGTACAAGGCTTTTGATGAGCAGGGCATTGGCTACGCCAAGACTGCCGTTGGTGACAAGTATGTCTACGAGTACATGGCAAAGAATGGCTGCCGCATTGGTGGTGAACAGAGTGGTCATATCATTTTCAGCAAGTACGCCAGCACCGGCGACGGCATCCTTACCAGCCTGAAGATGATGGAAGTCATGCTGGCCAAGAAAAAGTCGATGAGTGAGCTGGCAGCACCGTTGAAGATCTATCCGCAGGTACTGGAAAATGTCCGTGTGACGGATAAGAAAGCCGCACAGAATGACTCTGCTGTACAGGAAGCTGTAAATAAAGTGACAGAAACACTGGGCGATACTGGTCGTATTCTAGTTCGTGAATCCGGTACAGAGCCTGTGGTGCGTGTGATGGTGGAAGCCCCTGATCACGATACTTGTCAGAAATATGTTTCCGAAGTTGTCGATGTGATTCGTGATAGAGGATATAGTCTGTAAATTGAAAATAGCCTACCAGAAAATAAGCATTTATTAAGCGTAATATTGAAACAGCCTTATCAGAGTGCTATACTAAAATTACTATAATTTTCTGGAGGTTATTTATTATGCCCAGAACAAAAGGTAGCAAGAATAAACCCAAGACTATGACTGCTGATTTTGCAACACAGATTGCGGAAAAGCAGTCAGCGAAGGAAGCACTCGCAGCGGAAATCGCATCCATCACTGCCAACATTGACACTTTAAAGGCTGACCTGAAAGAGAAGAAGACTGCTCTGAAGAAGGCCGAAAAAGAAGTGGCATCCCTGGAGGCAAAAAAGGCGAAGGCAGACGCCAAAGCGGCGGAGGAAACAAAAAAAGCAGAAGCAGAGTCCGTTCTGAAAAAGCTGCTTGCCGAAGGCATGAGTGCTGATGAAATCCTCGCTAAACTGAAATAACACAAAAAACCCGTGATGGACAGGCATAACGTGCCGTTCATTACGGGTTTTAGAGTTATAAGAACATAAGTTCATCCGGCGGCCACGTCAAACTGAAAATGTGCCGGAAGGTTGAACTGCTTGATAAACGCATGATGCTGGGCGTGGTAGTGACGCAGATCGTACCCCAGATGATGCAGTTCCAGCAGCTTCACCAGCACCAGATTGAGGTGGATTCCCTTAGCAGCGGCAATCTGAGCAGCATCCAGCCCGCGCTTCGTCATTTGATAGACTTCATCACTGTCCAGCATCAGGTGGGATGTGAAAGCGTTGTGCTCGTATAGAAGGATGTGCTTATCCTTAATGGTCAGAAACTTGTTCAGTGTATGCAAGTCCATAAGAAGCTGATGCTCCAGATAATGACCGAGCGCATAGCCGCACACCATCTGCTTGGTCTGTTTGTCCAGCTGGCGATTGATAAGAATCAATGGCTTATCAAAATAGAGCGAAAGTAGACCCAACATATCTTTAATGCGGGATGTTTCACTGATGTCCAGACTGCAACTGCGCGCGATCTGTTTGATGTTGCGAGTTCCGACATTTTGGACAAGTTCGTTGGCAACTCGGTAGATAAATGCAGAATCCATAATGTAATCTCCTTCCGGGGATGGCATAGTGAATAGAACAGTGGTTTACAGGTTCATTATTCGTTCCTTTTCTCGTTTTTGTTCTCGGTACTTAAAATAGGCTTTGTGCATTTCATACATGATGCCGTCCATATCCTGCGGGGTCAAATCTCCGCTGGCAAATAGCTCAGTAAGCTCAAATGCGAGATGCTGGGCTTCTATTTTGCCCTTTTTTCCGTAGGCTTCGGCGGCACGTTCGATAAATAAAGACTGATCCGGCTGTAAATAGGTCAGAGGTACATGGAATATATCGGCCATCTTTTCAAGCATTTCAATACTGCGAGGGTAGCGGCCATCACGCTCCCATCCGATGATCGTTCGTTTGTTGATACCCAGACATTGTGCCAATTCGTCCTGTGTTAAAGAA